>Ga0209208_10002383_pt1 | contig 26900 bp, 18 predicted proteins | sample S1TSphfallax_3_FD_187694 | JGI IMG/M metagenome (GOLD analysis project Ga0209208, IMG submission 187694) | Host-associated microbial communities from peat moss isolated from Minnesota, USA - S1T2_Fd - Sphagnum fallax MG (SPAdes) (version 2) | ecosystem: Host-associated > Plants > Peat moss >...
GACCGACATCCCCTAGTAATCTATCCACGATGTTGTGTGTTGCCCCTCGTGGTGACTACGGTACTTGAACGGGGAGAACGACTTCGTGAAATATTTGATGTTGCTACGTTGTTTGCGTTTTTGCCCCGCGACGCCGACTTCGACCACATCTCGGCCCTAGTACAAGCAGAACAAGCACCAGACCGTAACGTCACCATGAGCGTCCGTTGAGACGATCTCGAGGGCGAAATCCAGCGCGTGCGCCTTCTGGAATGGGATCCCCTTCTTGCTCGTCATCCTGGTGATCCCGCGCAACTTTGTTAGTTTTGAGACCGCGACGGACTTGACTTTGAGATATCTGTGGCTATTTTTAGCAAATCTCAAAACTTATGAGGCCTGGATAAACCCCACCCCCACATTGGTATGCCAATGATGTGTAACAATTTGTTAGAAGCTAAGTTGACCAATATAAGGTCGTTGAATTTTCTTGAGGTGTTGCATTCAATTTCAAGTTGATTCCATTTAGTTTCAAATTTTTTTTTTGTTTGATCAATTGCTTTCTTTTCATGAAGGGTTTGCTTGTGGGATGTTCAAAATGTGAACATTCATGGCTTGGTTGTTTTGTCACCTTGGCCGCCCAAAACAAATAGAAGGATAACCAAATTTATTTGCTTTCATGTGAAGCCCATGTTTGTTATGCATATGTTGATGAATCAACCACTTAACCACATTACTATTGGTGCATATATTGATCTTACACATGCACCTTGACTTTTCATGTACCCAATTCATATCTTCCATTGCATCTTTTGCAAGGACTTCTTTATTATCATCTTCATGAGAAGCCACCTTAGGCCCTATAAATAATCACAACCAAATAACCATAAAATAAATGTGGGTATTGCACCAAAAGATGAAAGATGCATTGATATAAGATAAGGGTATTACAATTAGATTAATAGATAAATGTTAAACATAATGAAGGTATTATATAAAAAGTATAAAATCCTAAACCCATGATATATATTTGCATTGGGGTATTGTTTAATATTATGTGAAAGAAACACCTTTATATACATATGGGTATTGCTTAGAAAAAATTGGGCAAAAAAATTACTCACCCCCATTTTCAAATCAAAAGTGAGGATGGGATGAGATTTACAAACATTACTTTCAAAAGTTGGTGTTTATACGATGATTCTTTGTTTGAACACTTCTTTTTATTTGTTCTTCATTCTTTATTTACCTTAGATGATAAACAAATGTTGATTCATTTAATTCACCCATGTTCCATGCAATAAAATATTTGAAAAAAATCCTAGTTTACAAAGTAAGAGGCAAAAATAAACATAAAAGAATGGATGGGTTTATCAAGTATTTCATAAAATGATTCATCCTCATCATCATCACTGCTTTCAAAAGTTACCACCTTCTATACAAGGGAAACTTTCATTGCCATGACTAGTTTCATTAATGTTTTGACAATGAGCTTGATGACTTATTTTGGTGGCCACATAATACCACAACTAATTATGCACATAATTTTAACAAATTAACATAAATTAAGTAGCTCATAAAGTTGAACTTGTGTAGATAAAAGAAACAAAGGAAGACCTAGTAAAAAACAATAAATAATATTTCAACCACATGTATCACCTTTTTTTCATTTGATTCTTCATATGATTCTTCAACATGGGGAGGGGAACAACCCTCTTCTTTGCTTTAGACTTCTTGGGAAGAGGCATTGCCACAACCTTTCCAAGATTCTTTTGCTTGAAGTAACCACATTAAGTGATTGTCATGAAACAAATAATTACTCTTCATCCAATGAAAAAAAAATGTAATTAGTTCAAAATAATTAAAAAGACCATTTAAAAATCTATTATTTGTGATATTTCTTGATCAAAGAACATGTCAACGTCCCATGTGACAACCCAATTTTTAATAGTGGGGACATTGTAAACTTGAGTTCATCAACAAAATTACAAAGATTCAATTTTACCACAAAATTATGAAAGCTTTAACATGATGAATAGAAGAGATCTTTATGTATCTATATTTAAAATGGGAAATATTCTCATCTTTGAATAGAAAATGGGCTTGAATCATCTTAACAATGAAATTGCATAAGGGTGTGTCCATTGAGCAATAGGGCAACAATACAATACAAGACCATAGGACCTTCATTGGGGCCAGGGTGTAATACTCAATGAAGATCCTTTATATTCTAGAATAACAAAAGACAATAAAAAATAACCAAGGAAAACAACTAATACATAAGAAGAGGATATTAATGTAATGATTGTTGTTGTTTTATCTGGAAAATGAAACACAAGAAGACATCAATGAGAACAACAATTATTGTCTTATTTGCAACAAGACAATAACACAAAACAATGACAACAAACTAGTGAAAAACTTCTCTAACAATAGGCAAGAAGATGACGATGAGCCATCTCATTGTGATCTTCTACATCAAAGGGAAAAATAACCAAAAGATGATGATGAGCTTGGGCTCATTGTCATCTTCTTCAAACATAACAATAAGAATTTTTTTATTGAAGATGACAATGAGTCCGCAGAAAACAAAAAATATCTTGAACAACGCCTTGTCCTTGTGGTAGCAAGGACGGCCATGTCAGAAAAAAAATAAAAAAGTTTTTGAAAATGGAGGGTGTAGTTAGTCAGTGGGGTAGGTGGGTACTGGGTAGTGTGGGTGAATGGGATAGCTAGGTGAGCAGGGTAGGTACGTGGGTGAAAAAACATTTGATAATTAACGAGGTGAAAAAAGTAAGTTTGACCAAATCTCCTAACTGTACTAGGTTCAGTAATTGGGATGAGCCATAGTTCATCCAAAACAAAATTGGTGTAGTTATGGGGGGCTGGGTCAATTAGGCCAATCAGCACCTACATTGCAATGTTTTTTTGGTTCTTTTTCTTTTCCCAATGTAGCTAAATAGGTGATCATACATATGATGATTTAGTCAGATTTGGCTACAAAAATAATAATAAAATAGCCATCTTTCTATAGTTTTGGCTACCTATGGAACCTAATGTAGAATCAGGCAATTAAAATTTCCTTTTCAAAATTTGACAACCAAAATCATTGAAAAACACCAATTTTTAGCCATTTTGAAAAACAATTTGCCCAAATCCTTTTGTGACCATGAAATGTTACCACATCAAATTAGCCTTATTTCATCCATATGCATGTAATCAAATTTCATCTATGTGGGTAATTGCACCAATAGTATACCTATATGACATAAAGGATTTCCATGGACTAATTTCATGGAGAGAGAAAATGAACTTGTATCCAGAGGAAACCAGGCTACCCCCAGCAAGCCTTCTGTGAACCAGATTCAGAATGAGTGTCGCAACCACTAACTTACCACATTTTCATTCATAAAGCCTTTGTACCTTGTTTACTTCATCTTGTTTATCAAAATTCTGGAATATTAAAATAAGGGCTGTTGAACCCCATTTTGTTGAAATAAATAAATATTTTGATAAATTTTTCCAGTTGTGAGTGGTAGCTATGGTAAGGTGATTATAAAAAAAAAACCCAATTTTTGTTTGGTTGCTTCTAACCACTAAAAATATCTTTTCAGTACCAAAGGCTCTTACACCCATACAGTTTGCAATACAAAAACCGTAATGCTTTCGGTACTGGTATAAGACCATGTGGACTGAAACCGCCTTAACACTAGAACAAAAATTGCGAGTAGATTACGGCTCATCATTACTGTTCATTGATGGTAAGGCCCATAGGTGGGAGACATTGTCAAAATGCAGGGCTGGACTTAGAGCATCTCCAGCGGTGCTCCGTATGTTACCCTGCAAAAATATTTTTCACATCCAAGTTTAGTTCTGTACTCTTTTGCAACCCCATCCGTAAAACTGAAACACGGACAGCAAATAGGTGGGGGGACTACTAATTGCAAACCACCTGGACGAATCATTATGATGGGCCAATCAGAAACACCAAGCACCAGTTAGATCATATTTATCACACTCTTCTCTGCAGAGCGCTGCTGTGCCTTTTACCAGCCACGACAATGTGCGCAATTATGCGGAGCCAAAACCATTTTCATGAGCCAAACCAGCACACGTTGGGTTTTCTTCATCCAATTTTACTGTTGAGGACCACATACTGAGTACCTTTGGAGATGCTCACTATGTGCATCTACAACCTTATCCACGACTCCTTATACTTGGAATGCCCCCACCCAAAGGCCTTAGCCTACTTCATCCTAGGCGCCTTATTTCAAGCCTGCCACCACCCACGGGCCATACCCTACTACACTAAGAGGGGTCACTGAAGGTGAAGAAGGTAAGACTAGTGTAGATGCACATTCACCTTGGCCTCTCCGAAGCACTAAGGGGTCAAGATGTAAGGGAATCTGAAGAGAGGGGAAGCCCACAAAAAATGATCCCACTTGCTAACAAAAGACAAAGAGATCCTAAGACATCATGTCGAAGAACCTGCCAAGCTTTATTACAAACAAAAAAAAGAGTACGACAACAAGCAAGGAGGAAGGAAGGAAGGAAAGTATCCTTCTCAGCTAGATATTAGAAATAATAAGTGACTCATAATGCATCCATCCAACAAGTGTATTTGGAGAAAAAAGTGTTTGTTCAACATTTTGTTCACTCATAGCTTGTTGTTGTTGTTGTTGTTATGTTATTTCATTGTGATCCATAGTAGTTACTTGGGGGTGCATGCTTTTCAAGAGCAGAATTTCTATTCCCAACCGGGGTTCATCAGCTATTCTGGCCTCGGCTAATGGCAGGCGCATGAATTTTGTGGACATAGTTTATTGCTCACACTATTTGCAAACATACCATTACTACTTATTCCTGATCTCACAGTGATCTTGTTGTTGTTATTGTTGTTATTGCTTTCTGTAGACTGAAGTCTTTCAGTTGGGACCAACAAAGGATGCATACACTCTTCTAGAGGGAAGGAAGTTTCTTCAGTTAAGGTACTTCTTGTTTTGTTTTGTTTTTGAGGTGCCTTCTTTCTTTCTTTCCACTCTCAACATTTGATTCTCACAAAATCAGACACCCAAACTGAGATCTGTAGATTGTGATATTATGGTCATCTGGGGTTGTGAATCTTATGCCAAACTTTATTGTTCTCATGCAGTTGAGATTCATAAAGATGTGGCTTCTTGGAGGTACCTAATTTGCAAAAGCTTGAGAGTTTATTTGAGACTGAAAAGTGGCTTTGGGACTAGTTGAATGTGATGACTCCAGTGCAGTTCACAATTGTTTGCTTCCAGCAGGGATGATTTGGGGCTGCTTGCTGTAGACCTGACTAATTTGTAGAAATCTGCATGTGATTTAGTGTATTATCTTTGGTGGTCACTTGCTCGCTCAACAGCTTGCCCACCCATTTGTGGTTTTGTTTTGTAATTTGCTTATGTGATATTGTCACACTATGCATGGGAAGGTCCTGTACACTACTACCTTATGATCAGCAGTAAGGGTTTTGTTTAACTTCAATCTTCCACTTGCATCCCAATTTAAGACAGCAGCTCTGCATTTGGTATCAGCAACTTCTTGGGATTCTCAAAACATGTAACAGCTGGCTTTTGGTTAGACAAAAGTTGTATAGACAAGCATTTCACATGGTCATATAAGTCCCGTCATTTCTTATGGTCTAATGTGCAGGGTGTATAAAGCATGGCAGAGCAGGAGTCTGCAGAATCAATATGCCCAAAAATGCAAGTGATGTTAGCTGTTAGTCACTCAATCAAAGGGTATCCAAAACCCTCTGTCAGTAGCCGCAATGCTTTAGACTGGATTATCACCAAGCTTCTCAGACCATGCTGCAAAAAGGAGTACAAAATCCTTATCTTGCATGTCCAAATCCCAGATGAGGATGGTATGTATGTGCCACTCATTTCCCAACTCATTTTAATCCATGATGTGGGTTGTATTTATTGAAGAGATTCCTCAAAACACCAAGTCTTTGGCACCTCTCATTTTGTTTGTTGAAAAGCAGGTCATAGAAAATTGTGTGGCTTTAGAGGTCTATATTGGTTCCCTTGCTGATGATAATTTGCCCTAATCTTCATACTAATAACCCACCTTCATCCTTTCCAGTTTTCTGATCTAGATGCAGATTTATTCTTCAATCTATTGGTCCCCTTGGAAGCTAAGGGCTTTTGTTATGCCTAAATCCCATATGTCAGTAATCTGTAAATCGGATGAGCTCATTGATGTTATGATCCCCACAGGCTATGAAGACATGGATAGCATGTACACAACAGTGAATGATATCAGAAGTCATCATAAGACAGAGAAGCAAAAGGGGCTTGCTTTACTTGAATACTTTGTCAAGCGATGCAACGAAGCTGAGGTACTTCTCTATATACATGTGCCCTGAGTTCTCGTTTTTCTTTCTTATTTATAGTCCTGTAAATTCTGTTCAAGTCTTTGCACCTCTTCATAATTTTTCTGTCTTCATGATCTTGCACCAAATTATTTGCTTCATATTGGGACATATGCAAATGTGGATTGTATCAAGAGATGGCTTCTGCTGGTATTTGTGGTACTAGATTTTGTATGTGCAGATTATGCCAAAACATACAAAACAAGATGTGCAAGTGGCTTAAGCAGAATCACATTTTTTGATGACAGGTGGACTGTGAAGCATGGTTAAGTAAGGGGGATCCCAAGCTTGTCATTTGCAAGGAAGCAAAGGAAAGACAGCCTGACTTGCTAGTATTGGGTTCTCGAGGACTAGGCACTCTACAGAGGTATATTTGCCACTCTTTTCATGACCCTAGAAATTTGTCAAGCAGTACATCTTAATGACACAGAATGAGTCCTGTTTACTGCAATTGTGAAGTGGGTTGTTTTTCAGATTGTATCTCATTCATTCACATTTTAAGGTGCATGAAGGATTATGGGTCTGGAGGAAGCACCATTGTATTCATCACCTTGTGATTCCCACCTTGTTTTGCTTTTTGGGTGCCAGAATTTTTGTGGGTGGTTCGAGTTCGTACTGTGCAAAGAATGCACCATGTCCTGTTGTCATCATCAGACGGGATCCCAGTGAAACTCCTTCTGACCCATTGGATGATTAGAACATGAAGCAAGTGAGATGTTTCCTCATGCCCACCTCAGTTGCTGTACTTCTCAAGTGCAGTATTGTTTTCTACTGAGGACAACTCAGCTTCATGATATGACCTCAGATCATCCTGTTAATTCCAATAGACAAATAGTTGTGCACAGTTTAGTTTAACTTCAAGACTTCATTCCAAACTTTCCATATTTCAAAACTACAAGGGGGTTTTGCCACCAGTCTCCCTGACATGAACATTGTACTGCTCCAGTGGAGTTCACAGGGCACAATGAGTTGATGCTGCTTTTGTAGTTGCACTCGGAAACACAATCTGGGAGCAGGTGGAAGCAGAATGGTGCAGATTAGAGTTGCAGCTAAATGTGTGTGTGTGTGACAATACCCACAAGGATTCAACATGAGAATTGGATTATCCACACATTCACAAGCATTAAGGTTGACCAAAAAAATGGATTACAATATTTTCTTGGAGACCCCTCCAAAGCATGTTTGGAGTATGCAATTAATATTCTTTATAAGTTATGCTTATCAATTAACATTAGCTAATAAGATAACTTTCACTTATTTGGTGTGAATGTTGAATTATAAATAATGTCAATTTAACAAACCTTTCAACATAGGTGGAGTTGTTATTTCAAATAGGGACATGCCCATTTCAATTGGGAATCAATTACATTAGAAATTTAGTGAACCAAATTTTATTTGCACCTAAATTTTCCTATTTATCAACATTTGCCTTACATTTAATTTAGCGATGTCTATATGTGAAAACGATGGCTTCTAATTATCCATCTTTTACTTTATGGCTATCAGATTGGTTTTGCAACTACTTCTAGTAGTGATGGCTGTTGATGTCTCATAAACATTGAACTCATTTTGTTTGATGAATTTTTGCATATACATGCTGTAATATATAGGTTGTAGCTTTCAATCTTTGCATATATTTAGCTTTATAAATGGACATTTAAGTTTGTTGAATTGTTGAAGAAGGGAAGATTTGAGACATGGCCATGTAGAAGTGAGAGCCTACTTGTAGTAATGTGTTGCCCCATACAAGTACATGTAGCAATGTACTTGCGGTGGTACATTACTACACTTATTCAGTTGGCAGGTGGGGCTGCTACCTGCTGGTTCCACTTTTAGTGTGGTCAGTTCGACTTGTAACCATTCAATGGGGTGCCAGTGAACTGGTGGCACCTACACTCATACCATGGTAAAACCAAAAAACCCCAATTATTTAGGGGTTGCTTCTAAACATTATAAATAGTCAATCCCTTTGCTTCAGGTTCTCTGAGTCCAATTTTAACATTTCCTCTGTTAATTATTGGCTCTAAGAGGCCTTACTCAAGGAGGTGAAGGTACCATAGTAAAGATCTCAAAATTCATTTTAACTAGTGTAGCCTGTGCTGTTGGCCTGAGTGAAAACATATTCTTTATTTTTCACTTTTTCAGCAATTTGTTTGAATTTCCAGCAACAAAATACGTTCCAAAATCAAGATCTTCCGCACCTTAGCTCTGAAAATTTTAAAACAAACTCTGTTAAATCTAACTCACCAAGGGCTTTCCAACAACACCAAGAACATCCACAAATTCCAATACAATTTGCAGTTTCAATTTTATTTAGATTTCATTGAGAGAATGATTCACTAATCAACAGTATCCACATAGTAGCTCCAAAGAGTCTCCAACCAAGTCAGTGCACCCATACTCATCTAGAGCTTTCTCATACACCAAGAGGGTGGCATGAAGCCCCAGGATTTGGGAGATCTCAGCGTGACAAACAAATCGAAACAAATTACCTTGCTTTGCTTCATGTATAGATTATTTATAGATATTACAAATATCCCATGCCTAAACTAAATGGCCATCTCTGAGTTCAAATCTAACATTTTGTGGGCTTCATATCGCCACTAAGATAGGTTGGGTTACACAATAAAAATCAATCTGGAAAATTTTACTTTTTTCCCCCCTCAATTCTGGTGACTGAAAACCTCCAAAATCACTTTTTGTTTTTAAATTTTTGAAATGTGGCGATATATAAAAAGTCTGCTACCTGACATGGTACATAAACCACCTTGTAAGATCATCCAATTGATATTTTCTTTTGTTGGAAAGAACAAATCCTCCATCTTCTAATCCACCACTGAAAGGAGGATAAGTACAAGGATAAAACCCATGACATTGTCAATTGAGAGAGCAACACAAACAAGGGAATGGCTAAGATGTGAAGGGACTATATTGGCTAATGACTGATGCAAAATCATCAACTCCCAAAATGGTAAACTAGAGGGTTTATTTGAGGTCCCCAAGTGTAGGGTCAAGCCCAAAGCAGAGTGGGGGAGCTGAGTGTAGGCCCTAATATGGTAATGTCAGTTGTCAAGGGCTTTACCGAGCATGAGGACCTGCTCCAATTTTTAAAAATTTCCCCTTGATACTTGATACCCAGGTGACATTCCTCATGAATTAAAATTTTTGACCTAAAAATACACAAATTTCAATATTTGGAAAGGTTCAGGAATGGTTACAGTGAATTAAATATTTGGAAATAATCCATTTTCATTACTAATAAAAAATGGTGTAAAAAGTCCAAGTTCAGAATAAACTGTCTTAATTTTTTGTTTCATTTTTAAAAAGAATGATATATAACTACATTTTTATATCAATTTGTGTGAACTATTGTAACATATATTTTTTCTTTCAAACTTTTTTTCATCTTTGGTAATAATAGCTGATTTTACCTGATCTAGTCCTGGGGCTTCACCCAATTTGGATAATTATTGACGTTCAGCTATTTTAGAGGTTAGGCTAGAGCTTCACCAACAAAAGATTCAAATGGCTCAAGCCCCAGTTGAACTAGAATAGTGAAGGGTGGGAACACTTCGGATTTCCCTGATTTGCTAGCCACTTGGATTTCAATTTGTTAAATAATTTGTAAGACATGAGGTCCTTAAGTTTTAAACCAGTGTTGGGTGGGTATCAATATCATGGTGATACCCATCTGAGTTTTCAGGCTTATTCTCAGCCTAAAACTGAAGGGTATCATGAACTGTCAAGCTAAAATAGTTGACAGTTATCTGGCAAAAGAGAACCAGTTGGGTTGAGTTGATACCTGTCTTAACCCGGAACCTTTTGGGTAGGGCAATTCGTTAACCTTGGGTCCAATCCTCATGGTTAGTAGGGGTCTAGGGTAGGTAGGACCTAGGGTCAATCATCTAATTCTAATGAATTGGCTAGGATTTAGGGTTTTCCTTTCCTTCAGGACCCAAGTTAAAGTTCATTTGTAAGAATGTTTGTCAGGTTTGACATGATAAATGGGTACACGAATCATACTCAATTTGTTTGTGTGGCATATGTTGTTGAGCACAACATAATATGTTGAATGACTTTTGTATGGGAAAATGGTACCCTTCTTTTTAGATAAGACTGAAATTCAATATCATTATTGGATTCTCCTATATTCAATTTTGAATTCTAACTAATTCAATACCTCCTATACCTTAGGCTAAAAATTTAAAACTAACCTCCATAAAATCCAACTCATAGAAAGTTTTTGAACAATATCAAGAGCATGCCCCAATTCGCCCAAAAATTAATTTTGATTTTATTGAGTGTCGAATGAATAAATTATTCAATATTCAATACCACCTACATCATAGATTTAAACATTATGAAACCACCTTGACGCATCCCTACTCATCGAGGGCTTTCCAACAATACCAAGACTGCAGCAGGAGGAGGTAGGTGCTGCTATGATTTGGAAGATTTCAACTTGACAAAACATAACAAACAAACTAGTACCTATTACCATGTATATAGTGAGATTCATATTAATTAGCTGGGGGAGCTTCCAAGTTTGGAACTGTTTTTTTTGCAATGGGTCTGTTTGATTGACCCATCACCAAAAGCAGCTTGACACATTTTTGTAATTGTTATGAAGTTGAAAATGCATTAATACTAGTATTATTCATTTTACATAATGTTGTTGAGTTAGAGAACTGGTTGTAGACATCAAACTGTTATTAAAGAGCTTAGAACTAACTGGGTATCCAAATTTTTAAAAAAAAATGAGAACAGCCCAACACTGGTTTTAAGTCTGAACCCCATCAAATCCCCAAAAGGCACCACATTAAATGAAATCATCTACCTCTTTGTGTTATGTTTTTACTTAAGGGAAACTGGAATGCACAGCTCCCCTTCACAGTGGGCCATAGATCCCTGTCACAGTAGGCCATGTTCAGTCAGGCATGCCACCAATATTATCCACCATGTCAACCCTGTGTTCATGCAACAGACATGCTCCTTTTCTGGTTTTGGCGGAGAAAAGGCCAACCATGTCATCAATGGTCATCATATGAATTTGATTCTGCAAAGACAAAGAAATTAGTTTTTCACTAAAAGCTGGATTTGATCCCATCCCTGCCATTATGAAGAAGATGGGGGGGCGGGGGAGGGAGAGAGGGAGGGAGGGACAAGATGATGACAGAGCTGCCATTCATTACCTGCCATGTGTTTTGCTCACATTCTCTTCCTGCCTATAAGTTAACAGACCATATAGCAACAGACTGAACAGTGTTGAATGATAGCTTTTTGTGTAGCTCTTTGACTTGCATAACCACCTCAAATGCTCTGCACTCATCATCAACAGGTCAGGGGATGGGGGCTTCTCCTACCCAAGTTTTCACAATGATCACCCTAGACCAATTTGAGTGCATTCATCATCATCATGATCAAGAAGAGTTAAGTCTAATAATCTCCTTTCAAGATTCGCCACCCAAAGAAGAACAATGACAACACAGCAGACCACTTGGGTGACAACAGCCCAAATTCGATATGAGGTGGTCATGTTGGTAGGATAGATCACTCAAGGGGCATGGGGTCAGAAGAAACTAGAATCTGTTCTCTTCACATACCTATGCACCAACTCAAGGTAGGATGGGTTTGGGGTTAAAAGTTTAATTCCCCTTGACTTCAATAGTGTGCCCACCTCCAATCAATTGTCATACAAAGCACACAATGACCATTGACAAATCAAGTTTGAATTTTATTGGACAGGTAATTCCCAATCTGAGGAGGAGTCACTCATTGAATTGTGCAAAAAACTTGAAAATTTTGTCAATTTGAAGCATTTTTTTGTCAAATATTGGTCATTCATGCCCAACTCAGAGCCAACCATGATGATAGCAACTAGCCAGGTACTATCCTGTTGTCAGTTCTCTCCAGGGATGTGGTGAGATTTTGCCATGTGACATAAGTCATTTGTGGTATGACCATTCTTCCCTTATGCATGTAGAGTTTCACTTGTAGGTGATTCCAAATTCTTCCTGGGTCTAGTTATTGGTAGGAAATGGATTTGGGTCACAAAAGTACATACCCTTTTTGAGACCCAAAACCATATTCCCCAATATGGTGTTGTTCTGATGTAGCTAGCATGACGATCTTGGGTTGTTTCTTGGTCACCTTTCTGGGTAGTGGCTGAGTTAGTCACAGAGATAGATACCTTCCCTTTCCAGACTGAAACATGCCAAATATCTCCCTTAATCTTTGGTGCAGAGAGGTGTTGTGGAAGGTGTTGCAGAAATGCAGGTATGGATACCATTTGGTGTATTTTACAGTTGCAGGGCTCTGTTATATTCTCACAGCAAGTGCATCAATCAAGACTTGATTGGGTTAACACCTGCTTGTCTATGAGGTTAGACTGGTGATGACAAAAGGCCATTTGCCCTTGTGAAGGAGGTTTTTTCAACACAGATTTCATCAGATTGCAAACATTTAGGAAACCAGACAGCACAACAAAAGATACCGGAGTGTGAACCTATATAATATTGTGAAACAAGACAGCACAAAAAGGGGCCGATATATTTGAAAGATTCAAGGGGTTTTGGTGTTGTTTCTCCATTGGACCTTGACAACTGTGGAACAGAAAAAGTATGGCAGTCTCCCAGAATTAGAAAACCAAGAGTTAACAAAGAAAAAGCAGGAGCAGCAGACAGACCTCTGACTAGATATATCCCATGAACAAAAAGAGGGGATTTGCATGGCATTAAGGAGAGCCTGACTTCTTCACACTGGGAAGTCAAGCCAACCCACCTCACACACACACACACACAACCCTTTCCTTGTGCAGCCAATCCTCCAGACTTTGGATTGGTTCAAGAAGCAATGTTTACATGGGAGAGGTGAACATACATTGCCTCTTGAAACAATCTGAGAAACAATCCAAGTCTGGAGGCATGGAGAAGTTTGCAGTATCACCCATCTAGTGCATGAGCTCCAATGCAACACCTGTGAACTGATTGTTTTTCAAGCTGCACTGAATACACCTTGTCCTGAAGACCTGAACTGTATGCCAGGCAGGTTGATGTTTTCTTCCCCCATCACATTTTCATTCTCAAGCTTGCCCATGCTCAAGACACAATGGAAAAAAAGTTTTACACATTTCACAACAAGACCTGCAACTAGCTGAGTTCATAAGAGAGGACAATGCGGTGGATGGGGCACTTCAGTTTGCCACAAAGGCCAACTCATGTGAAATTGTGGTTTTGCTTGAATGAGCAGCTAAAATTAACAAAGAAACCTAATTGATTATGTGACAAAAATGTGAGAGAGTAAGTGTGGTGCACAAGTCAGAAGGTCTCTGGAATCATCTCTGGAATCACTCCATTTTGTGCAGAGAATCACCACAGCTAAGCCCCTTCAATTGAGAGAAATTTGGCACTTCAGCAGGATAATGTTGTATCACACGCAAACTTCTACTCTATTTCAGACTCCTCCCTGTGCCTCCCTGTCTTCAATGGTTTTACATGACTTCTTCAGCTGGCCTTCCTGCTGGTGAATGCAGAATAGTGTCTTCAAGGATCATCAATGTTCGAGAATGGACAACAACCTCTTAGCAAGCTGTTGGTGCCTGTGACAAATGTGAGTACCCAGGTTTGGAGAAGGTGATAGATCTATTGTCTACAGTGGCTACTCTCTCGCAGGATGGACACATGGTCAAAGTAGCTGCAGGCAACGGCGTGTAGAAATCGTGTGCAATCACACGGGAAGGTGCTGCTTTGATTGCTCTCAGCTCTTGCAACTCCTTTAGCAATCTTCTGTTCTCGATTGTCAAGGTCTCACAACACCTCTTGAGTAGCTCACAATCTACTTCAGTTTGCTTCAGCTTTGTCCTGCAGCCAAGATTAGCAAGATTTTCAAGACCACAATCTTCCAACCATTTGCAGATGGGGTTTCCAGTAAGCCGTCCTGGACTTGATGCAAATGATGGGGACATGTGACAAGTAAACAAGAAGATGTTGAATCTCAAATACAAGTCATGGTGGTTACAGAAAGCATACACACCTTGCTCTCCTGTTTTGGAACCAGACTTCCACTTGACGAGGTCGTAGGTTTAGTTGTTTGGCCAATGCGTTCTTTTGCTTCTGCAAAGAGGAGAGACATACAAGAAGTACAATCTGGTGAGAAGTGTTCAGGAGGAAGAAGGCAGCAGCAGAAGTGTCACACTTCCCAAGAGTAAGAAAAACAAAGTTCTTACAGCTCTCGACATCAACAAGATTGAACAGCAGTAGCAGGCGGCAATGAGGGTACAGAGTGGTGGTATAGGACGTGTCCGTCGTACCGGGTTGAGAGTGCTATGGTGTTTGAAGCTTTCTTCAAGGAGCGCCGATTGTTCTTTGGAGAGACGAAGCTTCTTCCTACTGGCAGCACCTCCATCTTCATCATCGCTACCACCACCACCTCTGGAGCTTAGATCGCACGCTCCTCTCTCCCGCTCCAGATCGAAAGACTCGTGCATTTTCTCCCTCTCCCGCTTCATCATGCCTATGCTGCTCGGCGACGACAGAACAGCATCGTCAAATTCTGTCGTCAAAGGCAATTGGTTCATGTCAATGCCTCGAGGTGAAGACGCTCCTCCCTGGCCTCCCGAGGAAAATGTTTCCACTTCTCCATCATCGCAGCCTGAGCAAGCAAAGCAAAGCAAGCACCCACACAAATGGCCCTCAAACTCCTGATCTCCTGGGGAAGAAGAAGAAGAAGACAAGTAGAAGAGATGTAAACAACAAAAACTTGGTGTTGTTTCTCTAGCGAGGTACCAAAGACTGTGACGCACCGCTGCCTGAGTTAGTCCATGATCCGTTCCGGAGAGGTTGTTGTTGTTGCCATGAGAACATATTCTTGGTGATGAGTGAGGAGGGTTCCGGCGTTCCAGAAGCCGAGTGAGAGGGCCTCAACGGCAACAAGTCAAGCTGCACGGGAAGCCTTCTCCCGGGACCAGAGTTCTCATGTCCTCTCTGCACTATTTTCCCTATGTCGACGTTCAAGCCTAAGCTTGCTCCACAGTCTGGCGCCATTAGTCTCATCGTCTGCATGTCTTCCTTAAACCTCTCTCTCCCATCCGCTAACAACATTGTTCTCCTTGGAACTCTACTCTCTCCTAGCAGCTAGTGTCAACCCAAGCCTCGCCGGGCAATATTCAGCTCGAGACTTGCGGGCTGCTGCTGCTCTAGAAACAGATTTTCTCAGAGAGAGATCCTCAAAAAGCCCTCAAAAACATTGTTCCCACACTACAAAAAGAAGATCGATTCTCCGACAACTCATACAATCAATCCCAGGAGACACGATTGCTGCTGAAACCAACCAGATATCCTGGCAATCCCACACTACTGTCAAGGCAAAAAACAGTCCTTGCACGAGGTAAGTAAGTACTACGGCTAATTCTGGAAGAAAGACAGCAGTCCCACGCCTTTCAGAGGGAGTCCACGCTCGTAAGCTTTATAGAACAGAACGCTTCTACAGAGCTGAGGCAGAACACCTACAGAAGCTACAGTAGAGAGGGGAAGAGGAAGTTGGTGAGAAGAAAAGCATTAGTGAGTAGAGGTAAGTAGCAGCTTTTGCAGGAGCAGCAGCAGTCTCTGAGCTCAGCGACAAAATCTTCTTGTAACATACATGCAGACAGAAGGCTTAAAGAACGGCGATGGTAGTGGCAATAATGACTCCGTTTGCCACTTTCTTTTTTGTTGTGTGTGTTTTACCTCCTCCCGGGACTCCCGAGTCCCTCCTCTTCTGTTGCAACAACACTCATCATCACTGCAACAACACACCGCAGTAAAGAAAACTCTCGCACTTGGTCGTCACTCTCCCCTCTCTCTCTCTCTCTCTCTTATTCTTCTGTCGCCTCCTGGCTCTCTGTGCAGAAACGCCATGTCTGGGCAGTGCTGCCCGACAGCCCAGCGGCAGAAAGGAGGTGCCAAGTGCCAACCGTCGTGTAAACCGACCCGGTCAAGCGGAGTCCACCCGGCGTCTTCCCCCCGTATGTCCCCCTGCCTCCTTAATAGAGAGGCTCGTGACCACCACCGTCGGGGCCCGGAGATTGCACAGTTGGAAATTGATCTGCCCCCTTTCATCACAGGGATGGGACAGAAAAAGTCATGGGATTTACAAGTCAGTGAATGACCTAAGTGGCTCACCCTTTGGAAAAATAATGACTTAAGGGCCACTAATAAGGCCAGGGTGAACCAGTACCCGCGTTGGTACCTTCACCTTTCTGAGTTAGGCCTCTTAGTGGCCATATTAAGCCCCAAAAATGTTAGATTCCAAACTCAGAGACCCTGATTTAATCTAAGCAGGGGATATTTGCAATATCTAGAAATAATTTTAATGGATTTTCGGACCTTTACCATGGTACCAATGTGGGTGCTGGTTTGTGGCTTAAGGGCCACCAATAAGACCTACCTGATCCAATATTGTGACAAATTTTTGTTGTGCAAAAAGTAGGGCTTCTGTCACTGGAGGGCTAAATAGTTGGAGGAGATATTATGTAAACTAATATCTAAACATAAGGCAGCATCAGAATTTTTTGAAATTGTATCCGGAGGTCAAGTTATCAAGTGGAAATATTTCTTCTGCAAAAAGCAGGGCATTTTGCAAAAGGAATTCATTTGTTGGGGGAAAAAAAAATTCTTTTGTCAATGTGGAAACTGACCCTAAGCTACGGTATGATGGAGAACTAGTAGCCAATTTGTCAGTAGGTACCAAGAACACCCACAAGTTTGAATATTATTAAATAAGCGAACTGTGCGTTGGTTTGTTCTTTTGCACTGAAAGTGAAGTCAACCTCACAACTTGTGACTAGGTGGTTGGTACAATAGCTATGAATGTGTAGGGTAAGACCTGAGGGTTGGGCTTTACTGCAACAAGGGATGAGGCAAACCCAAGCATGGGCCTGATTCCCGTAAAGCCCACCCCAAAGGCGTGTGGCCCCCCAAGGGCTTTACACATCATAAAAAGCATAAAAAATCTCTCCTGCTACCTGGTGGGTACCTGCCAAGTTTCATATGAAAAATGACAAAAAGTGTTTCAAACAATGAAATCCTTGCCTCTAGGTGTGAACTATGAAAGATTTCCCACCCCCACCCTCTCCTTCTGGGCCTCCTCCAGACATGAGTTGGGTTGGTCCATGAAGAATATTAGGCTGCTTTACACTAGGAGTCAGCAGGGCCGATGTTCAACCCAAATCAAGCATTCCTATTGGTGCAAAAATTAAAATTAGCCCCAAGGGCTTTACACTATGAGTCAAGGCTGATATAGAAAAAACATTTTCAATCTGCCCCAAGCTAGTGATAAATGCTGAACTTTATGGCCTTGTCATGGCCCCAAGGGTGAAAAAAAAGGATACCAACGAATTTGGGAAGCCAATTTGCAACCCTTGGTTCCAATGTTCCATCGTTTATTAATATCCCGACGTCAATGTTCTAGAATTTATTAGTATCTTGGGGCCAAACAACAAACCAAAAATGCTCAAAGTTGGCCCCAAGTTCTTTCAGCCCTGACTCCTAGTGTAAAGCGGGCATTAATGTCTAAATTGTTGAGGTCCTCAAGCTGGAAGTACTTATACAGTATGTCTTTCATGTGTGGACCATGATGCTATTCATGCATGGGTAGTAGGGTACTCACTACTTCACCTCTCACTTCTAGGGCTTTTATGTCTTCAGGGCATCCATTGAATGAATTAATCTCAACATGGAAGAGTTAGTTCTTAGTTCTCACTCATAGATGCAGTTTGCCCATCAAAAAAAAAGATACCCATTGAGAGTTTGGTGGGCAAAGGTGGCAAATGTTTCACCCCTTAATTTTCATCATAGGTAATGTTCAGTTTGTTTTTATTTTTATTTTTTTCCATTTCTCTAGGTCTGTTCGTTGTCCGAAGGGGGCTGTTCTGGGAATGAGGGTGACGCAAGGTGAGAGCCTAGTGTGGGACCTGAATTCCCAGAACTGCCCTGTTTTAGGTCCTTATCTTGTAGAATTTTAACCGCTGTGATTTTGTTTGAGAAGGAGAGGAGACACTTGAGGCATTAGGTCCCTTGTATGTTGTGGCAAGACATATTAACGAGGGTAAAGCATCCTCCACATACAATAAAATGATTCTTTACAGAAATGGTGATGTCAAGAGATAGTGTCAAGAGCAACTTGGAATAATGGGTTTGTTGGTGAAGCCATCCCAAGAAGAAGTTCTTCTGGAGCCAAGTTCTTCAGGTTCAAACTCTCATCCTTCAAATCAACAGAAAAGCCCCAAAATGAAATTCCAGGCATCCATGAGACAGCAACAAATAGGAATAAATCCAATACAGCTCCTGATTTAGATACAAATACAACCTCATTAACCATAGCTGACTTGCTGTTTGTCCTCTTCCCTCCATTCACAAACCTAAAGAACATTACCAGTTGTAACCGCTTGTGTTGGAAGATGCTGCAACAGCTTTGTTCCCCAATCCCAATCCCAAGAGAGTTCGTCACTTGTAAAAACTAGTCTGGATTATTCTGGATTACTCATTCCTGGGATGAGGAAATATTGAGTGATGAGTGAAAAGTTTGTTGTGTTGGGATGAGCGGAGTTTGTTGTAAGCCATGATAGAAGGTATGATAGCTAAACTGGATGCTCATGGAAACGGACCAGCTGTTGTGAGAAGACCCATAATGGTAGGTGCCCACCAGCCATCACCTGAGCTATCATGCAGAGTGATCGTCAGTCCAACCTGCCTCCCATCTACTTAATCCTTACTGACTGTGGCCTTGCTGCACTTCTCATATCAATGATGGCTGCTGTCACCCGGGGTACCTGGGGGCAAAAAGAGCTTTGTACACATTATGGTGGGTATTTTGACCCAGTCAGAGCTTTGCACCAAGTAGAACTAAAAGGTCAGTACCTAATCTAGGGTTTGGGTTTTTGTTTGTGCTGGGGGGAATGGATTCTTGTGAGGATACAAGATGCTTGCTGATGGCTATTGTTACTTCACCAGATTTTTTTTTGAAGGAGTGATATATGGGTGATGATGATGATAAGGCTGAATTTATGATGAAAGCATTTGTTGTTGTGTTTTGGATCCTCTTTGGGAAAAGGTTGGATAGCTCTCCAGATGCCAGGCCCTGAAACCTGGTAAGTGTAGGTTGTACTCAGATAGGGTACCCATGCGGATTTCTAACCTTTCATCACTGTGGTGATTCTGGTTTCTATTTGAACAGTTAAAAGTATGAGAAGAAGTACCTTTGAGTTCCAGAGCAGTGTTGTTCACGTGTAAGTAAGTAAGTAAGTAGGGATATTTTGCTTTTTGGATTTGAAAGGTGCGCTTGCTAGTTTTGAAGTCACAGTGGACTATAAATAAAGTACTCCCCTACACTTTTCTTTTTGCCAGGGGCATTTTTTGCGGTTACAAGACAACTTTATAGCACTGAAATAAGTGAGGATTTGGTACAGCCAGTGAGGAAGACAATTGCTGAACCCCCTGAGCACAGATGATGAAAGGGGCATCATCCCTTCCAACGTGGGGGTGGGTGAGGTACCAGAGCAGCTCTCCCAGACCAACAGCCAAGCCAAAAGAAAAAAAACCAAGCATTTAATGTTTTACCTCCTTGCACTTAGTTCTTTTCAAAAGATATTTATTACTTTCCTTACCTCTCATACCTACTAGGGTAGAACAGCCCATGAGCGATCTCTTCAGTGCTCAGGGCAGGCCGGATCCAAGGGGAGGGCTCCATTGTTTCTGGAGTCCAAACAAAACTTGAACCCCTTTAATTTGTGCATCTGATGCACTAAAAATCGTCAAAAATGCATTAGAATTGAAAAAGTTACAGCCCCCAAAGTAGAGAAGGTCAAGAACTCAAAAAAAAAAAACAAACAAACCACCGAACATTAGAAAGCCCAATCACCCAAACACTCTTTGTATGTTGCTCTGTTGCTATTAGAGTTCAAAGACAATTTGTAAAACTGAAGGTGGCGCTCGTATATATCACGTTAAATTGTTTAAACTGAACAAGAAATGAGAAAGTTAGAAGCTTTGAAAGTAGGAGGGGTCCAAAGACAAGGAAAAAACAACATGTTTTGTGATTTGAAAAGCTTATTTTTCTTCTTGCTATTTTTTCAGTACCCCTTTTCATTTGCCCTTCAAAGACGATTTCAAAAGCTTGAGGTAGCACTCCCATAACATTTTAAATCACTCAAAATGAAGTAGAGATGATGAAGATCTCTAATGAAGTGATGATGATAGGATAGTGATCGGTGATGGGCAGTTCTACCCTAACCATCTTATCACCCCTACTTACCAACTAACAAGCCCTACCTACCTACTTGACACAACCTATGAACCTACTAACCTACTCACGGCCTAGAGGTTATTATCATCTAAAGATGAGAATATTGCAAAAAGTAAGTAGACTCTTACTTCCTCTACCTACCTACTACTCACCAACAATGACCTACCTACTTATTATTCAATCATGTAGTTAAGGATGAACTAAACCTCTCAACATGAAAAGAAACCCAACATCATTGCCAAAACATGTGGGTAGGGCAAAATGGATGTTGTCTTTAACTTAGGGTACCTAATGGCTTTTGACGACCATAAACATCAAACTCCAATTGCATGAATTGTAACACATGCATTTAGGGTCTATTCACAAATTATCAGTCACCATATAAGGCATTTAAAAGATGTGTAATTTACAATATATAATACCCACATTGGCATGTAAAACTATAATGTTAACTAGTAAAAAAACAAGGGCATGCAAAATACTTTTACCATCGATGTAGCCACCATTCAAGGTTGGAGGCTCCATTAATGGTCACAATCGATGACATACACAACAAAACATTTTTTGTTAAATAAATTGAAGATCATAAATTCAACTCTTGCTTAACAATTTCGCTAGCTAATCATAGTTGAGAAAAAATATACTTTGGGGGTATCATTAGAAACATCACAACATCATTTTTAATGGACCCATGAACGTTTTAAAAATATACGAAACATTTCAACAAGGATTTTCATTAGAATTTTTTGGAGAATATGTTTATCAAGTTGCTTAGATTTTTCCATGGTAATAATATAAAATATATTTTATATTTTGGTGTTCCTAATCATTGCATTAAGAAAAAAATTCAAAAATATAACGGTGTTTTTTTTCTTTGAACTTTAAATCATAAACACAAATTTGAAATGTGTTTTGGTTTTTTCTTGGGAAATATTTTTTAAAGGTACCTTCAATGGTATTTTATTTAATTATTAAAAATATAATTATTTTAATTAAAAAATAATTAAGTATATTCTAATTATGATTTTTCAAAGTTCAAGAACACAATTATGAAAAAGGTCATTACAATTTTTTAAAAATTGTAATAATTTCTCGCCTTTTTTGTTCCATTGAACACTTTAAACCATATATTTTGGTGTGTGGATGAACATGAGAATATAAAATCATTTAAGATTTAAAAACTAATAATAATATTTGGTTAGTTTTATTATTCAAATAATTCCTTAAGATGGTTCCTAGTGGAAAATTTGCATGAACTTTTGGGTTAGGTTCATGTTTGATGACATCCATATGCATGTTTAAGTCTTTTCCATCAATATCACCATATTTCACCACCATCTTAATTTTCATTGCATTCTAATTAATGGAAGCTAGATTAGAAATGTATATCAATTCCAAGCTTTCCTTGTCACATTCAATTCACAACATTAAACAATTTTTCTTGATTAATTGTATCACAAATTGTTAACCATTTTCAAGATTCTAGTCTTTCCACCTAATATTAAACGTCTTCATATATATTTTTTGAAAATTAAGGCTAGGTGTGATACTTCAAACTACAACATTGAGTTTAATTTCATACTTTAGTCTACATTCCAAAATTTTACACCTACAAACATGTATGGTGTTGTAGTTGCATTTGTAAACCTCCATGTTAATTCTTTTGCAATTAATCATATATTTGAAAGTCCATCTACCATCACTTCAATTCTAAGTATATGGCATGCATTTCTTTGAACAAAATTTCCCATAAATGAAATTTTATATGACAACCTTTTTCACATCAATGGTGGGAACCCACAAATCACCCTCTCTAGGTAATAATTCAAGGTTTTTGACTTACATCTATTCTTTAGTATTAAGTAATATGTGAAGAAAACAAGTTTAATATCAAATTCTCAGAACTCTACCCAATAATTTTAAACATCTACAATTTTCAGCCACATCTTAATTCAAATAAAAATCCAATTACTTTTTTGTTGTGCCCTTTCAATTTCTACTTCTTTTTTCACAAAGCAAAGAAAGCATGTAATGTCTGAGGAAACCCCCGGAAAGCTAACATTTTTCATATATATATATATAGAATTCTTCATGTAATACAATGTATTGAGTGGAGTGTAAGACCACCAAAGCATCTGAGTTAACAAGAGCTTAGGCTCTTGAAGGTGCAAGGAGGCCTAGTTAACTAATGTCAAAGATTATTAATGTTGGGGGTTTAGTAGAAGCAGGTCGTATTACGTTTAAGGGAAGCAAAGAGCATAGCAAGACGCTTAAACAAACTTTTAATTGTTGCATAAACATTGTCTTTTATATAGCCAAAACTCGCAAAGATACAAAAATATATTTAGAACAATAAGATATCCCCCTTTTGTAATACAACAAATAATAAATCCAAAAGATCTTTAAATTGGCAAAGTCCATTGTAACTTTTTACATTATTGAAAAGTTTGGGGGGGGGCACAAATGAAGAAATTCATTGCAAAGAACAAAGACCCACAAAGGACCCCACCATAGGGGAGCACCAACAAGCACTCAAAGAAACCTAACTAATGAAGCTACTACAGGACCATCATAGCACCATCTAATGAACCTGCCTTCCCTCACACAAATGACATGATTTCTTCCCCAACTCTTATCAAAGTTTTCTTTGTTTTTCTGCTCAAAAGTTGGGGATTGGCTTATCTTTTTGACACACCATCTCCAGGCAACCCTACCATAATCAAGCCCAGCATCCGCAATGGCTTTCTGGATCCTACAACCATCCCATTTCACAATGTTGAAGATCAAATTGTTACATTCAGTCCAAATAGACCATAAAGTGATGCCTCTAAAGAAGGACCAAATATTTTCCACACCATGAAAGCGCCTTGGAACCCTAGCAACGAAAATAGCATGCTTCCATTGCATTGGAGAAGCAAGCTGAAATGGCTTAGGCCTATTGACCAACTCACCCACAATAGTCTTTGTGTAATCCGAGGCTCGTTGTGCGTTGTGCATATTTACACTCCCAAAACGGGTGCATGATGGATTCTTCTCCATTTTCGCATAACAGGCAGCCTTGGTTGATTAAACCATCTGCTCTCCACAATTCACAGTCACAACCTTGTACTAAATAGCCCAGATGAAACCAACTTCTTTCTTGATACACATTTTGCTCCACGTGTTAGCCCACCTAAGCTTGAAGGAGGACAGCAACAATTCAGACCATTTTTTTTCACAAAGTTTACCCTTGGTTTAGCCTCTCTCAACATCTTTCTACCTAGTGTAATTGTAAAGGAAACGAGGAGTCCCCTCCTTTCCACATGTATGTATTCGGGTCAGGTTCTAAGGAGCCTACTTTGCCCAAGAACACTAGGTAGCGCACTTTTTTGGGCCTCTCGCCACTTCAGCAATTTTAACAAGTGTGACCTTGGCTTCCCTGCTATGATCGTCACCCATTTTTGTCCCCTCTATTTCTATGGGGTTAATGTCCTAGATTTGAACCTACCAATCATTGAAAAGTTTTTAACAACACAATCCTTAGTATCCTTTAGTCCTTTAAGCTCCCATTCCTCATTTGGGACTATCAAGAATCTTTTTTTTTTTGGGTGCATCCATCTTGAGTTTACATTTTCCTCACTTCACATAGTCCCCACCACAAATTTAAATAATCATTTTTCCATGTAAAAATATTTGACATTAAAATCTAATCAAGGAATCCAACCTATTTTCAAAATAAAAATACAACTTGAATTAGGGTGTTGCCTCATTTTAAAAGTTTAAAGTTCTTTGGATACATAAGTACAATTTTAGTAAACGTATAAAAGCTTAACCCTACCTTTTAGACAAGTTGCATTTGATAAATTGTGCACAATTGATATTACAATTTATTTTTTGGGTTTAGTCGTGTGTAATGGAGATGAAATCGAACCTTGTCCTAAATCGAACCAACTTCAAAATCTTTGTGAAAATGATCAAAATCCAAAAAAAATAGAAACCCAAAGAATCAGTCTCATGACCAAACCGGAGGGTTCCATAAAAAAAACAACTAAGTTAGAACCTCAACTGAAGGTTCCTTTTGAAATCAAGAATTGAACAACACAGATATTTTGGTAAGATAGACCTTTCACGTTCAAGAACATTAAACAAACTAAAATTTTCATATATTGAATGATGAAACACACCACTCATCAATTCAGCATGCCATGTCCCTACCATACCTCATAGACCTAGTGTTGTGTGTTAATAAATCAGCACTCATCATATTCAAATCCACAAAGTCAACAATTACAAAAGATTTTCAACACCCATGGGTTCAGGCCCCAACTAGAATTCGATTTCCTGAGGGATGATCACCACAAAAATCATCAAAATTGTCTCCAAATCTATCTGAGCAAACTAAGCTATTTATTTAGTTACAACTCTCACCTCATTCTTCAACTCCAATGCAAAAATAAACAACCATTGGAGTAGCACAGTAAACTAGATTGATTACCAAATAAATCCCGCCAGCAACATTCAAACAGAATACTCCAAGCCCAAAATGACACACATAAACAAGAAAAATATATAATTTTTTGTGCCTTCTAATCCGTATCATGTTTTAGGATTTCATGGCACTAAAAGTGAAACTCTAGAGCCAATCCCCCAAGATAACCCCTCACTATGCAAAGAAACTAAAACCTTGCTCACACTTCATTGTGTCCCAACTAAAAGAAATTCTATAAAAAAAAATATTCTGCAATAAATACCTAACACCATTATTTGACTTTAGATGCTCCATATTATACAATAGTAGAATTATAACTTTCAAAAACCTTCCACAAGTAAGGCCATTGTGTCATTGGCTCAAGTGTGAACTCATTCTGTAATTCTTCCAAGTGTTGACATGGCCCTGATGATAGAGCCAAATTCTTTTTAAAAACTTTAAAATGATGAATATTTTAATATTTTTAATGAAAAAATACTCAAAATTCAATATCACCCCCATCTTACATCTAAAAATTACAAAATCACCTTCAAGAAATCTCATTCATCAAGGGCTTTCTAGCAACACCAAGAGCTTGCCCCAATTTCCCTAAAAATCACTTAAATTTTTTATTGAACTCTCAATGAAAATTTTATTCAATATTTAATTACACATGCATCATAAATCTAAATATTGCCAAACCACCCAATAGCACCCTTACTCACAGAGGGCTTTCCAATGGTACCGAGAGTGGGGGGGGCACCATAGTTTGAGATCTCAAAGTGACAAACAAACTACCTTCCTCAATATGTAGATAAACACATGATGCATAGTGGAAGCTTTACATAGCCAATGGAAAAACATATATGGTGCTCAAAATGAAAAATATCTAAATACAGATAGATATGGATAAGACCTTTGAATGTCTTTCTGCTTACTAGCACCCACACAACTTTTCCCTCCATATCAGCTCTAATCTTCTTCAACTCGATTGACTTGTCCACCGTTGGCTGCATGTTCTCCTCCGAAGTCCACACCATTGACATTAGCAAGAGAGGTAACAAAGAAAATGAATTCCAAACGTCTAAGTGTCAAGTTCAATTCAAGAGTCAATCAATCTGCCATCCAAATGGAGAAAGCACAAAACTCACAACTATGACTGTTGTCGTGTTTTGAGAAAGTAAAACAAGGGGTGTGTCCCACTGTGGCCTTGCCATTTACATTAAAAGGTATCTTAAGGCAAAAGAAGAATTATGAAAACTAAAATATCTCACCATGCAAAAATATAATCTTCAAAAAATCCTCTAAAAGAAGCCAAAATCCTTCAAGATATTATAACTCTATAACTAATCTAAGTTTCAACACAAGCCAAAATATAGTCTTTCAAAAATCCTCATATAAAAATAGACCTTTTACTGAGGGGCCAAAATCCCTTAAGCTACTATAATGAATCTAAACACAATATGCTTGCCTTGGTAGGCAAGGCCAATAAAATCATAAAGAGTATTGAGAAATTTTCAGTTTGTTTGGAGGGCAACTTATATATCTGAACATCCCTCTAAAAAGGAGGAGGGGTATTATAGCTACTTATAGGTGTAGGATCATCTCCAGGCTTAAGAAGTCCGTGTAATAACCCTTCCCTTTGTACATCTAGTGATCTCTAATTTTTCAGATCCTCTTGATGCTTTAAGATGGCTAAAGCCAATAGGTAATGAACATTCCCAAAATGCAAGGCATGACTTAGCTATCACTTCACCTTAGGACCCTCATTTTGGGAATACCCCCCCCCCACCCCCC
>Ga0209208_10002384_pt1 | contig 26895 bp, 26 predicted proteins | sample S1TSphfallax_3_FD_187694 | JGI IMG/M metagenome (GOLD analysis project Ga0209208, IMG submission 187694) | Host-associated microbial communities from peat moss isolated from Minnesota, USA - S1T2_Fd - Sphagnum fallax MG (SPAdes) (version 2) | ecosystem: Host-associated > Plants > Peat moss >...
AATTCATTAAATGTGAATATATATATATATAATATTTAAAAATTCCAAGTTTTATGACCAAATATTTTGATAAATTATTAATTTAGACCAAATTTTATATTATTTGCTACCCTTCACATGGAAACATGGAAAACAATGTCATTTCAAGGCATGTGGATTTCTTTTGAAATTCATTAGATGTCACTAATAAGAATATGTTTCATTATTTAATGTCAAAATATGAAAAAAAATTCATTTAAATAAACCTTTGAGCAAGAGTCTCAACTTAAATCATTTAATTATATTCTAAGCATCAATTTTTCATTTAATTTTATGTTTCAAGAACTTTGGCAATTTGTTTTCTAATTTTTGACATTTTTTTAAAAAATGAAAAAAAATTCCCCAAAATCTGTTTTAGCCACTATCCAAAAATTCACATTAAATAATTAGTGATTCTAAGGCAAAAGTTTTAAAATTTATAAGGTATTAGTTATGTACTTGTGCAATAATTATGTGTTTAATCATTTACAAATTTATAATATGCTTATTAGGTACATATGTCTACCTTTTAGTTTCTTCCCTTTTACTTGTTTTTAATGTTTGAAATTGTATATTATTTAATAATTATATGGTGTTTATGAAGAAGATTTTTACTTAGGTATTATTCCTAACCATGAAAACTTTTAGTCATGTAGTCATATCCATGGTTACAAAAATATGACTAGGCACAAAAACATGGCATATATGACTATATGTTTAGAATTGGTCACTAATCATATTTGTCATAGTCATAAATGTCAAGTTTTGGCATAGTGGATATTATCATAAACATTTTATTCAATTTTTTTATTATAGAAGACGGCACCTTTGTGGTGTGGTGAAATAATAAAGCTAGACTAATGGTTGGCTAACCAACCTAAATTGACCATTTAACTTAATTGAAATGAGAGGATTTACATTGTTAAATGACATTGGGTTATGCATGTTATGAGGTTAATATTGTATGTTGAGAAAGTACCTAATGTTGTTTCTCATTTTTCATCTTTGTTTAAATCAACTTTATCAAATGATTTGTGATGAATAAGGTTTAAAGACCAAGGTTTTCCATTTGGGGCCAAAAAACTCTCTAGATCTCAAGTACATACCCCCCCTTTAAAAAAAATATTAATGAAAGAAATCTTTTTGCACTAATATTCAAAACTCTTGCCTTTATGACTCAATTAAGATATTATGTCATATTTTTAAATTTTTCATTATCATTTAAAACAAAAATTATTACCATCAATACAAACTTAAAAGTGACAAGTCTTCCAATGCATATTCTTCTTCCAAAAAATTAAGAAGGCATGTAATTTTTGTAATTTTTTGATATGGTTTAAATAAAATAATTATTGTTAATCCAAAATGACAAGTCCAATTACATATAGAAGAAGGCCTACTTCCTCTATACATATATGTAGAGGAATACATCCCTTAATTTGAGCTTGTAGTTTGTCAAGGGTGAAAGCTCAAAGGTGTAGGTTCAAAAATTAGGGGACACCTCTCAAAATAGGCATTTTTTTAGTTTAAAGCACCAAATGACATAGCTAATTGGTTTTTCATTTGTTGCATTATTGGGCTTTCTCTGTCATAGAAATCAGTGAATGGGTTTGTGAACTTCAAATACATAATTTGGGGAGAATGCTTAGTTGTGAATAAATGTTGTTATGCCTTTAGATTTATGCAGTTTTGCTATGTTATAAGGTTTAAAGGAGGGACTTAGGTGTTGAAATAATGATTAGGGGTCAAATTAAGGGAGATGATGAAACACACTAAGAGTTTTCATGAATATTATGAGTGGCAATCCAAATTCAGACTTGATTATGTGATTGTGGGAATATATGTGGGAGAAAGGAATCATTTTGAGATATTGAAAGAGATTACCTACTAATGTGAGAGCTCCAAGGGAGAAGCATTAGTTTTGAAGAGTGATATAGGTGTGAGAAAGGAATTCATGTTGATGGTCCATATGGGATCATTGTTTTTTTTTTTTGGTCCAAACTTTCTAAACTAATATGTGCATTGGGAAACATTATATTTTGACTTCTAGTGATATGGTTTAAGGAAGTTGGGGATGTTAAATAATTTATGTAATTGTCACATAGATGACCAATTGGGTTCATTGAGAGTGAAATTAGAATGTGGTGATCCCTTAATATGGCCCATAGCATAGATTTAGGTTTTTAAATTATTTTCATATGATATCATTGAATGTTTATGATATCAAGACTTGTTGGGTTCTACAGTTTGATGCTTAGTTGTTTTTATTGATGAATATTTGCAGTTGGAAACAAATTGCTTCCCTTCCTTTTTGGTGACACGTCCACCATTTGAATAATAACGTGCACATTCAACATTAAGAATAGGAAGACAACACCCAACACCTAGCATTGTTGAAATGACAAATCCCCATAACAATGTCATCACTCATAACCTACAAGAAAAGAAACAAACAAAAATGCAAAGCTAACAATCCACTAAGGCCTTTTCCCCATCACCATCAATTGCCAAAAATTTGTTGTTTTTTGGGTTTCAACAATTGATGTGATTATGTTTCATCCATCTAGGGTTTCATCAACCCTAGTTTTGTGTCACAAAAGGTTTGTGTTGCATTAATGGAACGGTATTTCAACTAACAAAGGAATTTTTCATGCAAGGAGGTGCTTTCAAAATACAAAGATAAAAAGCTTGGTGTACTTTATGTTTTGGTTCACAATATTATTCACTTTGTGTTTTACAATTGGTAAAGCCCATGGATGAAGGACATTCCTAGAATCTAGTGCTAGACATGGCTATTGCTTCATCCTAGGCCCTTATTTTGAAAATTCCCCCATTCTAGGGCTTGTACATGGTAGGTACTAGAAGGTCCCACTTTTTTTAAAAAAAGGTTGTCTTTGAAATGGTCATTTACTATAGTACCTTTACCATTTCAGCCATAATTAGGATAATAATAATAATACCCAAAATTTCAAAAAACTTATTAATTAGCCACCTTGCCAAAAGTTCCCAAAAACCTAATTTTACTACAAGGAATCTTGGCCATTTCAAATTATTTTTCACATATTTTTTAATAGTAATTGAAAGTAAAACTTAAGACATTATATGTGTAAACATAATAAAATTTATAGTTCCATAAATTCAAATAATTATGTGTTATTAATTAATTTCTATAAATTAAAATTGATTATTAAAACTAATCTTTTATATCAAAAATAATATAGTTAATAAAGAGCTTTACTTTTATTATAATTTACTTATGATCCATTTATACATGTTGTCTGCAAATTAATTATATATCACACACTCAAATTAAATTCTATTAATAAAATTATGATATATCAAAAAAATGTATAATATAATTTTTAGAATCAAATGAAGGCCTAAAACATTATGTGTGTGTGTGTGTGTGTGTGTGTGTGTGATGCGATTAAATGTTTTTTTCACAAAATGGTCATTGAAATTATATTCAATAATGAAATTAAATTTGTTTCAATCAATTTATATTTTTGAAAGGAAATTATTATTTTTTGTAAATTATTGGAAAATAATTTAAGTTTAATCTTTAATCTTATCATTTGGACAAGATCATAATATTAAAGGTAAAAAAAAATGATTTGTGTAATGTTTTAAATGAAGTAAGCTAAATAGAATGCACGTGATTTTTTTGTCACAACAAGTGGGGTGGCTTGGTGGTAAAAAAATTGATCTCCATCTTTAGGGTTCAATGATCAACTCTCACAAATGACATAAGTTGTGGTCAACGTTGGAATGTTGACTAGATATTTCTTACATACATAACTAGTTTAGGTTAAGAACCCAATAAGAGAACTTTAAGTAGGCATTATAGTTGGCCTATGTAAAAACCTAAATTAAAATTTTAAGCTTAACTTATGAAATGACACGTGTCAATGTCTTATAAATTGAATTTAATTAACATCATATATATATAATGCAACTACATTGTTGACTTGTAAAACCAATTGCAAAATGAAGATGTCATGTATTTTGGTTTAAATGGATGAAAAGTTCATGTAAATTGCATCTTTATGCGACTTTTTCAAATTGATCAGGCTCTATAGCAAGTTGCATGTGATAATTACGACTAAAAATTAATCATCAATCTAGTCAATTATCTGCAATTTTTTTGTAGTGTTTTGAAATGCCAAAATTTTGAATAACCACATTTGAAAGGCGAAAATCACAAAAATGGCCTGTTTTTTGGTAAATAAATCATTAAATTAAGAGAATCTTAAAGTTTTCGGGAGAGAATGTTGCCACAAGGTTGCATGTGGGTGACAATTTGAATGGCCAAATCATTAAATTCACCATTTATGTTGCATTTTGACTTTGGATTCTTACCACACCAATTACATTATAGATTTTGTTTTAAAACCTTTGGTCTTGGTGTTTCTCACACATCACGAAGATGAAAATCATTGTGGATTTGTATTTATGTAACTTACTTATCAATACCTTCTTAATTGCCATAAGTACATATTTGCAATAATATCTCAAATTATTATTTTTCACTTTTATTATATTCATTAAAAAAAAATTGTGATTGTAGAGCTGAAGTGAAAAACTGAACAATCAATAAATATCGCTTGAAATATTTCAAAATGGTTAAAGGTAATATGATACATATTTTCTTTACCCAACCTTAGCTCAAATGGAAGAGAATGATGTTTTAGAATTCCAATTATCAAGTGGCCTTATTCAAAACTACGTATTTGTAAAGGCTGGTACTTGCCAATTAGGTAGGTTTTCAGGGACTTTGAATGGCAAAAAAATGGCATTTTCGAATAGTCTTTCACATTAGGGGGGGAGAGTGGGTGTAATCAAAGAATCAACTTTTTAAAAAACATCATGAAAATAATTATATAAATGATATTATTGTTTATTAGTTTTGGTCTGATAGTGGACTAGCTTGGATTCAGTTTTGTGCAATTTGCATTGAAGGTTTACAATCTATTGAATTTGTTTAAACCAAATCCATCTCAATTAGGTTGGACCATTTGTGGACTAATCTTGGCTAGATTTAGGTTGATAGATTTCAATTAAGCCAGGTCAATTGCAGGTACATTTTGGAACCATGGATCTTGTGTAGTGAAATTGATGTTGGTTGGATTTCTGTTTTTTTAGAACCAAACCTGCTTCAATTTCATCCAGGGGATGTTGGACTAATTTCAGCTCAACTTCATCCAATTTTGATTGAAATTTTGAAATGATCTATTTGATGTTAAATGAGGTTAAGTCAATGTCAATTCTTAAAAGGCAAGTCAATCTTTGTCAGATGTTGGTCCATTTTCAAATGGATTTTGATAGAAGGAAGTTGATCCCACTGAAGTTCTAATTATGGAAATTTGAACTAATTTTGACTCCCTTTTGTTCAATTTTGATTGAAATTCTGAGATTAATATTGTCCGTAAAGACAGGCAAAGATTGCACTGGAACCCTCTCTTTGGTCACATAGGGGACGAGACTTCGAAAAAAAAAAGGTACACTGGGCTTCGAGGGGGCATGAAACTGGGCATGAAACTCAGTTTAGCAGGAAATTTGGTGCTAAATGGAGTTTGCCCTGTCCTTTCTTTTGCAACGCTTTCAACCAATCGCTGCTGCTATGTGTACTGTAATTATAAACGATCTCGAGCCTGGTGCATTTAATCCTGAGTCTCAGTATTTCATACACTTATTTAATAAAATTTCATGACTTTGGGGACAACAGCCAGGAGAGGGCGACGAAGCATCAAATGAGGGGTGCAACTCAGACCCAACAGGGCATGACTTTACGGATAACTCTATTATATATTCGATTTGTTTAAGCTAGATTCATCCTCATTAGATTCTAAAAGAGTTGAACATGGGCTTGCACAAAGCACATGTAAAACATTTCAATATTTGATTTCAACCATATTCACATTTTTCATGTAATTTCATCCATATCTTTCTTGGCATATGTAAGTTTGATTTCAATTTCATTAAAAGAAATTTACATAAGCATATGTGGGGGAAAAAAAAAGGTAAGAACAATAGTAAAGAAGGTGGAGAGGTTTATGATTAATTAAATAGTTGTTTTGTACATATAACTATTATGAAATGTATTTAAATAATTATTTTATAAAAAAGTTAAATCTCATTTTGAAACAAAAATTCAAAAGATATGTGAGAAAGAAGGTAAAGGACGTGAAGATTTTGTAAAATTGTAAAGGCCTTTAGATGTAAATGAGTAGGGGAGAGGAACAAGGTAGCAAAGCTTGGAAGAGCTAAGCTTTTTTAGCTGATGGCACAGACATGAGAAACATAGCATACATGATGACAAGAATTAAGTGATGAACAGCTTGAAATCATAGACTCTTTGGTAAATTCAAAGAACATCCAAAAAGATGATAAATATTCAACATACTAAATTGGGAATATATGGTTGGTTAATATGGTGAAGCCAGAGCATATTCTTCATTTAAGGGAGGGGGAGAACTGTTTGTACCTATACTAGACTCCAAATGACCCTACAAGGGATACCTACCAAAATTTTGGCCTGTTTTTGGGCACATCACAATGTCTCTACAATTTCTGGGCGGTTCTCACTTTTTGTGAGAACCTTCGGTTCCAGTTTTTGGGGCAGGTTCTGAGAATTGCCCTTGTTCTTTTTTCTAAATTTTTTTTTCATTCTGAGAATCATCACGGTTTTCAGAATTTAAAAAAATCCAATCAGGCAGTTTTCAGGGTCAGCGATTCTCACAGAATTTTTGAACCATCGGTTTTCAGGGACGATATTCACAAGTCGGTTCTCACAAATTATGGTTTTTTGTTTTATATACATATTAAACATTTTTTTGGGTTTTTTTGTGTTTTCTTTTCTTACAATCAGCATTTTTTTTGTGCAAATTTTTTCTCAAATCTGGAAATAACCTGCAACAAGCTCAAAGGGGGTTCTTTTTTTTTTGGAAAATTTCACCAAAAAAGTAGAGAAAAAAAGCAATGTTTGCCACCTTTAAATTATGTGCCTACAGAGGTAGCTAAAAAGTAGCTTAGCTTTCTGACTGTCCTGTAGTCAAACCTGACTAAATCCTCATATATTATGGCAGCCGCTTTCATAAACCGTATTATTATTATTTTTAAAATTAATTTTATTTTCATTTATTATTTACCTTTCATTTTTAATTTTCTATCATGAGAATTGGACCCTTCTCAAAATGTGAGAACTGATTCAATTCTCAGATTGGATGCCAGGTGAGAACTTGGGGCAATTCTTACTGGGTGATTCTCACCTCCAATGAGAACCTTCAATTCGATTTTCATGGCGATTCTCATGGTTGGTTCTCACAGAGAATCGGACTGAAAATTGACGTCGATTTTCAGCTGGAAGGTGAGAACTGCCTAACACTGATCTCTTCCAGTGTTTGGCGATTCTTTACTTTTGTAAAGAACCTGCAGTTCCCATTCTTTTAAACAATTAGAATAATTCTGATTCTCGTTCCCAAAAAATGGAACTTCGGGTTCAGTTTTGGTTCAGTTCTTGAAAGAAAAAATTTCAGTTTTTGATTCTAGTGCTGGTTATGGGTAACGGGGTCTGAAGCTGGAGGTTACTAGCAGGTTTATTGCCGTGTTGGGCGGTTCTCATCTGTCGGTTGAAAAGTGTCATCTGTTTTCAATCCGAATCTCAATGAGAACCGGTGATGGGAAACACCATGAAAACCGGATTGATGGTTCTCATTGGAGATGAGGATTACTAGTAAGAACCACCCCAAGTTCTCACTTGGCATCCAATCTAAGAACTGGACCGGTTCTCACATTTTGAGAATGTCCAATTCTCATGATTAAATAAATCAATAATAAATTTTTAGTTTTAAAAACTAAAATTGCCGTTTATAGAAGTGGCTGCTATAAATAAATGAGGATTTAGTCAAGTTTGACTACAAGACAGTTAGAAATCTAAGCTACTTTTTAATTATCTCTAGAAGCACATAATTTAAAGGTGGCAAACAATTATTTTTTCTTTATTTTTTTGTGGATTTTTTTAAGTTTTTAGAAAAAACCATTGACGTTGTTGCAGGTTATTTTCAGATTTCACAACAAAGCGAAATTTCGCACAAAAAGAACGCTAATTGTAAAAAAAATACAAAAAACCAATATATATTTATATTTATATTTATATATAACTAAAAATCATAATTTGTGAGAACCGTCCCTGAAAACCAAGGGTTCAAAATTCTGTGAGAACTGCTGACTCTGCAAACCGCCTAACCGATTTTTTTTTTAAAAATTGAAAACTGAGGAGGTTCTCAGAATGGGAAAACTTTTTTTAAAAAAAACAAAAGAACCAAGGCAGTTGTTAGAACCCGCCCCCCAAAGAACCGGAACCGAAGGATCTCACATAACAGTCAGAACCGCCCAACACTGGTTTATTGCTGGTCCCAGACGCTTTTCCCCCAAAAAAGAGTATTTTCAAAAAAATTGGTTTCAATTTTGGTTCCAGAACCGAGTTCAAGCTCTGGTTCCAAAAATGGATCTGGTTTTAAACATGGGTCTGGTTCCAGAAGAAATGAGACCCGGCTCTGGTTCAGTTTTTACTAAGCGGACCCAAAACGGGCAGTTCTATCCAGTCAAACCGGGTAACCACCCAACATTGGTCTCTACTACCCTGAAGGGCAGAGCCAATAAAAGAGAACAAAATAGGTAATCTACTTACTCAACCTTTGGTTGGGAACCGGGAACACGTTCTCCATGATTAGGTCTTCATTATTACTGTCGAGAGGTGCGAGACGCAGTTGCGGAGTTTGTCGCGCGACTTTGCAGCCCTCGCGCGCGCTCTCTCCCTCCCTCGACTCTCGTGTTGTTGTGCGATCCTCTTCGTATCTGCCATGGCGTTTGCTGCTCGTTCCTTCGTCCCCTTCTCTGCTGCTGCTGGAGCTTCGTCTTCTTCTTCCTTTCCCTTAATCCGTCGACTTGCGGTTCTCCCAGCAGCAGCAAGTGGTCTCGGTTCTTGGTCACAGCAGAGTTCGTATCGTCATCTTCCTTCTCCACCCTATAAGCTCCGACTCTGCCATTCTGTTTGGGAATTCGATCACGGTCGTCTCCATCATGTCTTCCCTGTTGCTGGATTGCACAGGACTTCTTGGAGTGGTTCTGAACAGCAACAGCAGCAATTGCGTCGGTTGTCATCAGCGGCGGCGGATCGTGAATTTGATTGGGAAGTGCGTAGTAGCAGCAGGTGGACGCAACAACGACTGGAGGAGAAGGAGAGGTGCAGGGTTGAGGATGTGAGATGTATGTGCTATGCATCTACACCACCACGCAATCAAGTTTCCTTCGATGTCCCTGTTATCGTTCATGAGTCGACTACAGTGGACATCTCTCTTCAGGTTTGAGACCGTAGGAAATCAATTGCTATTCTCTCTTATGCCACCCCCGCCTCCGCCCCCACAAACCTTTTCAATCAGGGCTCTTTGTCTCGAAGATTGCATGTAACCTGTGGTATGGTTTTGACGGGAAGTTGATTGCGATGTCGGACGCAGGCAGCAATAGAGCAGCTGGAACTGGATGGTCCTCTTGCAGTGAAACTTGCGGTCGAGTCTGTGGAAGACTTGGAACAGTCAGAGAGTGTGGAACTTTCTGTCATGCTATGTGGTGATGCTTATATTCAAGAGCTTAATAAGACATGGCTGGGCAAGGATACTCCCACTGATGTTCTCTCTTTCCCTCAAGAGCAGTCCCCTGACGAAAATCCCACTGTAAGCCTCTTTACCTGTCATCATGACCTGCTGCCCCTGGGCTTGCAACACAGCTGCAGAACTGCACAATTTTACACCTAGAGAGAGATCTCTGGAAATGCACCTCTGAGAACTTTGGAGATGGATTATCATGGAAAATCATATCTTTGTAACTCTGACAAAGTGCTGCTCCTAAGACATCCTTCATTGGACAATGAGCAGCTGTTGTTGGGAGATGTGGTTATATCGGTGGAGACTGCAGCACGGCAAGCAGAAGAAAGGGGTCACACTCTTGTTGATGAATTGCGCATTCTCTTGGTAAATTTCTCACATTTATATCCCCTTTTTTTCTGTATTTTATGTCAAACCCTATCTGCCAAGGCATCAAGTAACCTGTCACAATTTGGAGGAATTTTTTGTTCTCCAGAGCAGCACACATATAAAGTTGCATTTATAGTTTTTCAAGTTACAAGAATCTGCCATAGTCTGTAGCTTCAGGTTTGAGGTCAAGAAGATCATAGTTTTCTTTTAGATGTTGTTCACAAATGGTAACAGAGTCTGCCATAATTTGTAGCTCCAAATTTTGAGGTTGAGAAGATATAGTTCCTTTTAGATGTTCACAAACACCAGTTTTATATTGGTGGGTTGTGTTGCACTTCATGCTGTCTCAGCCCCTGAGATTTGAGGAAGTTGTGGTCTAAACATGGGCACAGGATTGACACAGCTATTGGACTGGTATGAGGTTCCATCATATCCACCAGCTGTGGTGAATAGGATACAGTACCCATTTATACCCAGCAGTTCTAGTCACTTGTGCTGAAAAAGAAATCTGCCAGTTTCAGGTAGTGGGATGTATATAGCAAACTATGATGACCAAATCCACCATGAGAGGAAAAGTGTTATGTTCTTACATAATGTTGTTCAGAGAAGAAGATGTCATTGCATTGCAGTGACTGAATGATGATGGATGTGTCATGTGTTGTCACAAACTGCTTTAATATCTCTTCACCGAAAAGTTGGTAGTTCAGATCTCAAACTGGGTAAGTTGAAGTTTGTGCTGAGTGACTCTGTACAGAATAACCATCTGCCATTTGTTGTCAGCTCTTGTTGCCCTCAATGACACCTTTCCCAGTTCTTTAGAAGAGAGATCAAATGTTACTAACACTGTGTTGACATGACCTAAACTGCATTTTTTTGCTATTTCCTAGCAAAGAATACATGCTGCTCTGCACAATCAGCTATTACTTTTGTTTTGGTAACTATTGTATGTATTTGACTCTGGTTTAAGATGAAGAGGCATGACTATTGGATTTTATTCATGAATGGGCTCATTGAAGAAGATTTACTGTAAATCTCTGATTGCATTTTTGGCTGTTCCAATTGTCATGATGGTACTACTATTTTCTTTCAATCAATCTCAATCTTTGAAGCTCTTATACTAGCTTGTGTGATCTATCAGCTCCATGGATTACTCCATACATTGGGCTATGACCATGAGATTGGTCTGGAAGCTTCACAAGAGATGGAAGAAGAAGAGACTCGCATATTAAGTGCACTTGGGTGGAAGGGAAAGGGTCTGATCAGTGCCTCATCTCCTGAAATTGATCTTTCTGTTAACACAATCAATAATGTCAGCGCTGAAGCATTGTCTACATCAGGCAAGGGAAGTAAGTTGTTCTCCCTCTTTGCATGGAGTAACACACTGGCAAATCCTAACCAGTGTCCAGTGAGAAGATCCAAGAATGCTTTCTGGTTTGTAGAGTGCAGTCTTCCATCAAGCATTCTTGCTTGCGCACTCTGGAAGGAGAAGTGCAGACTGGCCAAGTGTCAATGAGTTGCAGGAGCTTCACCAATGTGAATGAATCTGGGAAAAGTAGTTTCTCCTGCCCGGTTAATTTCACATCAGGACAGTGAACCTAAGATAATAAAAGATCAAGATCAGAGGGTGTAGATCGTTATGAAACTGAAACAAATCAGGTGTGGCAAAGGTCACAGGAAACCAACGGCAGTAACAAAGCTGTAAGCCACTCTCTTTTTCTAGAACCCATCAATGAGATAATACCTCCTTAACAGCAAGATGAGAAGAAGACTGGAAAATTTATAAGAGGCAGTCGTAGAAAATTATGATGAAGATCCACTCCTCACATTAGCCATGTCACAGAAGATTGTCCTATCCTTCCCCAAGTAAATGATGGGTCTATGGAGTCTTTACGAAGCAGGGTGGTAGATCTGCTGGGTCCCTTCAATCTTCAAAAGATGTCAAGAACAAAACCAAAGGCAATTTAGATGTTTGCTCACAAGCTATGGCGGTAGACCATGCTTAGCTGCAGATGCTGTTCATGCCTGCCCTTAGAGAAGAAAGTGTCTTCCAGCAGGCTGGTCCTTCAGAAGGGTCATTGGCAGCAGTCCTATTATTTAGGCATGCCAAGGGCAGTTGACCTTCTGCAATGGAGTAAAACTTTGGAGGATAAGAAAATGGCAGAGCCTTGCAGCTCCTCCATGGATTAGCTCTCATAGACAGATTGTTCAAGAGCCAATATTGGATATGATTGATTCTTTGCAGAACCAAGGCCTGCTTTCAAGCTCATATTTGTGCTGTTAATCCTCTTGCAACTCTTATATCAAATTTGTTCTTGTGGGTCTTGTGAATAATGAGATTTGTGAACAAGTAAACTTTGCTGCCCAATTTAGTCCTCTTTTGCTTTTTTGTTTGCAATGCATCGTTTTTTGAGAATACTGCCTCTCAAAGAACAAGTAGCTTGTGAGGACCTCCTCAGGATTGGCATATTGGTGGCAACTTAAATTTTTTGAATTGATTTCCTTCCTTCTGCAAAGGCAGGAGAAAGAAAATTTGATGTGCTGAATCAATTGATGCAAGTATCCTTGGGAATGTGGGAAATGGGACAGCAAAGTCTAGTTCTTCGAATGACAGTGATAATGCATATGAGCTAGCTACGTTATGCTGGCTGATGAAGGAAAATCATGTGGAGGTGCAGATTCTGTCCTGGTTAGTGGTGGTTCTTCGCAAACAAAGTTCAAGATTCTTTTCTGCGACATGGATGGTACCTTCTCTGTTCTGTGTTATCTGGACTGTTCTTTTAATACATATGACTTTTGTGCATATATTTATCCATGTCTGACTTTGATAGTTGCTGGTGTTTGTTTGGGTTGTGTGAATTTCTGCCCAATTTGTGCCTCTGAGAGGCTTGTCTCTTGATGGTAGTCCAGAAGACTATTTTCAGACTGGGAGTCTGCCAGAAGTATTGACCTTAGAAATGTCTTCCACCCATGAGTGCTCCTCTTTGCAGTAAGACTGGCATCTTGCAGAGAGGTCAATTTTGCTGAACCTTTGGTTACTGACTCTTTTCAATTTATGCGGATTGTAGGAACATTGATGAATAGCAGGAGCATGATCACTAATAAGACAGCAAATGCTTTGAGAGCAGCAATGAAGATAGGAGTCCAGGTTATTATTGCCACTGGCAAGGTTTGCTCTCTTTGTGTACCTTGGAACCACAAAATTCTTATGCAGCTTTTGTGACAACATGCAGATCTGCTCTTTGCAGTTTTTTTCATTCTGTAAGCTAGTTTGGCTTGGTTGGTTGTGTGTATTTAGAGAGGTGGGTCCTTGTATATTTCTGCAGACACGACCTGCAGCTCTTGCAGCATTGGAGACAGTAGGGTTGACAGGAAGAGGAGGGGCTCTATCTCACACCTCCCCTGGGGTGTTTTTACAGGTAAGATCTGACCTGTATCTATCAGTCTTGGAACTTGGTCGATTATCTTGTGTGACCTTCATGAATTTGGTGAAGCATTTTAGAACAGTGGAGGTAAGTTTCAGGTGGGATTGTGTTATTTGTCTCTGTTTATGAATGACTCACCATTGCAGGGAGAGAGAAAAGGTTGAAACTATCTTATAACATATACAGGTGGAGACTGTAGAGATAGTGACCCTCAGTCTACTCCTTTAAAGAACTCTTCCTTTGTATGAATTGCAGTTGGATTGCATCATAGAATAACCACAAGAAAAAGTCAACAAAGCGGAGGGTAATCAATTGCAGGGTTTGCAAGTTTATGGAAAGGAAGGCACAATACTTCATAGCCAACTTCTTGATCCCAAGGTTGTCTCTGAGGTAAACAGTTTCTGCCATCCAGTGCTGCAGCAGCTTTTTCCTTCCATCAATGTAGTCTGAGAAGCAGATTTCACTATCTGAGGGCTTATCCTTTCTGGAGGACATGAGGCTTGTGGTTTGTTGATGGATTTAATCTGTTGTAATGTCTGTTTGGAGATTAGACATTTAAATTTTCTGTGGAGCATCAAGTGCCATTGGTGGGCTTCAGTGGGGACAAGTGTGTAACACTCTTTTCACACCCCTTGATTGATACGCTCCATGAAGTTTACTATGAGCCAAAGGTAATCTTGTTCTTTCTTTCTGAACCGCACTTAATTCTGTTGTTGTCAATCTGTTTTTTGAGCTATCCTCTTCTTCCTTCCTATGTTTCATTAGTCACTTTTGCTGCAAGGGTATGTGATCATCAGATGTGGAATAATCTCTTCACCATTTTTTTGACAACTCATCATCACTCTATTTTCTGAGAATTAGTTTGTTCTGATTGTCAAAAGGTAAAATGTGCTGGGAATATTGCCAGATATTTGGTGGGTGTTAGATCCAGTGCTACTACTCACTATCAGTTTACAGCCCTTGTATGTAATGACGTTGGGATTGGAGGGACAATTTGTTCATGGTGTCTAGCATAGGCATTATAGGGTATTTGATTAGGTTTTCAAGTCTGTACTTTTCTCTAACATGAGGGATTTTGCTCCAGATTTCTATTTAAAGGTTGATCAGGCATAGGTCATTCTGAATATGCACAAAGGTGTCTATTAAAACCCCAATGACCAATGGAATTGGTCTACTGCAGGCAGAGGTGATGAAGTCCATAGACCAGATCATGAATGCCAAAGTTCAGGTACTTCTACCACTCACATTGTTTTCACGTGAAGTTGAAATTGTAGCAGCTGTGTTTTTCTTTCACTGGAATATTGTGAGGTATATTTGGAGCAATGAAACAAAGGCTAAGCTTGGCTTTGTTGGATTCTTGCTCTGTTGTTCATTAATGGATATATTACAGTCTGTCCCCCAGTCTTAGTAAACTTACATCTTCCAAACTGAGGGCATGTGCAGTAGTAATACACCATTTATTTCATGCTTTTAGTATTACAAACTTGTTTTCGAACTGTTCACACTAACAATATTTGAATTTTGACCACTCTGTTGTGTTAAGCATGTTGGGTTCTTGACCTTACAACATTGTGGTGCCTGGGAATTGGCAGAAAGTTTTGTTTTATGATACTGCAGAGCGGGTGGCCAATTTTCTGCGACCTCATTGGTCCTTGGCTATAAGAGGGCAGGCTACAATTGTACAAGCTTTGCCAGATATGATGGAGATACTACCTGTTGGTGCTTCCAAGGGTGCTGGTGTACAAATGCTGCTTGATCATATGGAGGTGCCAATTGATCAGGTTAGAGTGGTCTCCCTGACCATCTCCAAACCCACTTCCATCTGCCTATCATTGTTGTCTTATCATCTCTCAGATGTGTTTTGTATAGCACCTCTGTTCAGATACTTGACAACCAGCACATGCCTTCGTATCTGCTGTTGACTGGGCAACTGGTAACACACTGTGTTTGAAAGAGGGTGTTGGAAAATTCGACGTCTAGTTGAGAACATTGGTCTGGTTGGATTCAGGTGATGGCATTAGGAGATGGGGAGAATGACATAGAGATGCTGTCCATGGTGGGGTGGGGTGTGGCCATGGCTAATGGCACTGAGCGCACTAAGGCTGTTGCAAAAGCAGTCACAAGCAGCAATGATGAAGATGGAGTAGCAAAAGCTGTCCAAGATTTCATTTTGTCAGGAGTCTTATAACCTGTGTGTTTCTCTGCTAATTGTGTTCATGCATTTGACTAACATCTTTGACTCAGGTAAAATCCTTCCTTTTGCACACTCACTAGGAGGGGATATGAAATGTCACCAACCATTAGCTGTCCCAGCCATATTCTACTGATCATTCACACACATTTAATCCAGTGTCAACGAATTCTGAGACCTAATAAAGTGAGATGTGCTTGTCTTAAAATCCTGAGATATAGAGTTCTTTTCTTAGTCCCTCCAAATTTTTAGTGCCCAATGGCTTTTTTATTCACAAATGTTGTAAACTGGCTTTCATAAGCCTCATGTACCATTTCATCTAATTTAGAGTGGAAAATGTGACAAATCTTTGTTTAACACAACCTATTTCCATCTACATAGTGGCTACTGCTGGTTGCTGAATTTTTGAATTGCCTTCTAACACCTGTTCCCACATTGCTTAGGTTGAAAATGTCAATTCTAAGCAATCAGTGTTTCAAACCATCTTCATTCTCTGTTGAGTCAGAAACACCGTGGAATAATAGTCACTGCTGTTGTCCTAGATCTGTGGTGACTTTTAATCACCAAATATATGAAGGTTTGAAGAACTGTCATGTAATCTTCATTCTCTGTTACAAGAACCCTATGTCTGGGAGATTGAATAAAGAGGTTTGGCTACAGTGTTCTTATTCATGTATCCCTGTTCAAACTCTTGTAGATTGCAAATTTATCCTTGGATACTGCTGTGGTGCTTAAAGTGTTTCTTTTCTTCCTCTTGTCTGAGTGCACATCTAACCATGTAGTTTTCCTTTTTGAGTCCAGCTCTTTGTCAAAAACCCAGGAGCTTCATTGAATGAGTTTTGAGTAACAACAAGAAGTTCAATGAGTCAAACCAGGCTTTTCAAGTTAAGCTTGAGATTGAATCATCTCATTTGAAAAGGAGCCAAGCCTGAGACTGGGTCATCTCATTTGAATGGAGCCAAACTTCAGACTGGGTCATCTTGTTTGAGAGGAGCCAAGCTTGGGACAATGCCATTGGAGGTAGGATTTTAAAGTCTCCAGTTTTGGTTTAATGGACTATTGGATCTTTGTGTTGCAGGTTGTTTTGTGGTAGGAGCAGTTGCAAAATACTTCACAGATGACAAAGTCAACACAATTTCATCCTTTTCCAACACAAGTTATGTTGTGATGAATTCCAAAGACACTTTCTATGAGGCAGATACATGTTACTTCTCTTTTCTGAGAGTGAATATGCTTTGCTGATACTTTTTGTTTTGTGTTTTTCATACTTGATCCTTGCTTCTTGTTTTTCCTGATTTTGTTCCCAAATGATTTGTTATTGGGTGCTCATTGATTCAATCTTTTTAATTTTGAAATTAATGCTTTCTTGTTGGGTGTGCATGCATCACTTTCTCAAGTCCTGAAGTAAGAATAGAGTTTATTTGAACTGTTGGGCAGTTCTTTGATTTTGTTATAACCTCTGGTTCCAGGATTAAATTAACCTCTGGTTCTTGATTTTTGAGAATTTTCAGAATTAAAATAACCTCCAGTTCTGGTTTTTGGAAAATTCTCAAATAGCTGGTGAGTTTTACAAACGAATTGAAAAAGAACCAATGGTTCAGAGTATGTTCTTTGACCACTTGTTCAGGTATTTTCAGAACCATGAAACTGGTTCTTTGATCATCTTAAAAACTGCTGGTCAAGGGTCCATATACTTGACCCTTACCCACTGGTTCTTGTTTTGAAAAGGAGAGAACTGCTCAACACTGGTTTGAACCATCATGTATGAAACAAATAGAACATAGCTTCTCATGCATGCTTTTTAACATTTTACTTAAAAGTTTCTCCTCTATGTTTATATTGTAAATTAATGCTTTCTTGTTAGGTTTTTGTGCATATCATTTTTTCTGGTCCTTAAGTAAGAGTAAATCTTGTGTGCATCATTGAGGAAGGAACAAGTTTGAACCAATTAAGGAGGAAAACAAGTTTCTTGTACAAACTTTTGTACATATTCACTTTCAAGTTTTTACTTGAGTATAAGATGGAAAAAAAAATGTGGATGTCAAATTAGAGGTAAATCAAGAAAAAATTATCAAAGGAGTAAATTGGTTCATCTCACAGGTTGTTTCACTTTGCAATTCTTGTTTTCTCTTTTGTTATGAAAACTCTTAGAACTTCTGTAATTCCTTGCAATGTTTGATGAGTACCAAACTCATCAATGGCAATGAAAGTAAGTAGTGGTGACAGTCATTCTACCCATAGATACATTTTTGGGCACTTTACATCATTCCTTCATGTGGGGGTTAAACATATGGACTAGTCACTAAGGTCAATTTTGTTGTTAATTTTATACAGCTTGAAGTCATTCAACAAATTTTATGACGTTCACAAAACCATAGATAAACATGTCAATTTCATTATTGTCATTATTGATGTGGATTATAGAATCATTTGTTGAAGTTTGAATTTGTGTAAGATTGACTTCCTTGGTTAGAGTTTTGCTTTATTATGAACATTTTTTTAATTGGATCTAGGGCTAACTCTCAGACTAACTCTGACCTCTGGGTGGGAGCAGTGTGGAGGAAAGAGAGAAGATTGAAGGAAGCAATTGAGAGAAGAAAAAAGCAGTAGGGGAAAAAGATCAAAGAAAGAACAAAGGCTTGATTCAAGAATGCCTGAAAAAGACAGCCCAAAAAACAAATGGAAAAATGCAAGAGCCATGCAGAAATGTGTCAAAGCAAGTTGAGGAGCAAAGCCTTCAAAAGACTCACCCTCTGGACCCCCTTGCTTCTTGTTCTTCTACTTCAAATAGAGAGAATTAAAGAGCTGCCACATGCATGCAAACTTTCAAGCTTTTCTTGCAAATTGTTTACAGAGAGTGGTGCATAATGCACATACAATGCATTTAGTGTAATTCCATGATGTATGTAATTTCACAGAGCTGAAATAACAGTGATGGAAAAGCACCTTGAACATGAAAACAGAGAACCCCCAAAAGTTCAACAGTTAAAACCAAGAAGTAGTGTGAGACATAAAAGTGAGAGAGAGACTATTGCAACACAGCATGCAACTGAAAGAAACTTGGCCATTTCTAAGCAGCACCCAAATCACCATGACTGATGCAAGTCAACAGCAATGTGTGCAACAACAAGCAGGATGATGATCTTAAGAGCAGCAAAATGAAACCCAAACAAGAAAAGCTCGCAACAACAGCATGAGGTCACCATGAAATTACATGGCAAGGAAAAGCTTAGGAGACAAACAGCAAATAAACCAGCGAGGTAATTATACAAACAGAAGGTGCCAACAAAGGACCTTGTACAAGCTGCTTTAGGGTGAAAGAATCCAGTGAAAGATAAGGAAAAGATCAAAAATAAGCTGGGTGGTTCTTTACACGGATGAAGGGTTTAGCTTTAGACCCCTTCCAGATTTTTGCCTTCTGGTGGGGAGCCTAAAATCCAGAACAGTCTAAAGCTAGAGCCCTCTCCTATACAATCTACCCAGTTCATGCTTTAGGGTGAAAGAATCCAGTGAAAGATAAGGAAAAGATCAAAAATAAGCTGGGCGGTTCTTTACACGGATGAAGGGTTTAGCTTTAGACCCCTTCCAGATTTTTTCCTTCTGGTGGGGAGCCTAAAATCCAGAACAGTCTAAAGCTAGAGCCCTCTCCTATACAATCTACCCAGTTCACAAAACAACCTACTATTACTGTCAATGAAACCAAACCCTAAAGAACACAGAAAACAGAAACCGAAACAATACTGAGGAGCAGTTTGAACAACACTGATAGTCACATGCATGTTCAGAGGCATTCATCAGCAACATGTAAATTGTATTCACCAGCTAGCATAACATCCACATTGACTTCATCAACTCAAGGCAGTTGGTTTGTGGTTTGGTTCTTCCCACAACCAAAACACAAACACAAAGCTCTCAAAACAGCAGAAGAAAAAAGTAAAAGGAAGAACACCTGAATTTTTTCAAAGCATTGTTGATGCTATGGACTTCATTCATGATGGCAGAACTTGAAGAGGGCCTGTATGGCTTCAGCCTCCGTCAATCTCACACACAGAAGAGCAACCCAACAAACAAACAACCATCCCTGAAAAAAAGGCAACCTCTAGACCTACCATTCTATGGCACTGAAAGACATCAGACTGAAACACAAACAGGGATTCAGAAGAGATAAAACAAGAGAGCATTTCATGTAACTTCAATTGCTCAAGCTCAGAAGCAAGGTATAGCTCAGCCTCTGTATATGCCATGATGATGAAGATGAAGCAGATACGGGGACAATTATGCCAGTAGCAGCAGCAACAGAATGAGCCCAGTGAACAGCAAAGTGGAAGAAAAAAGCAAGAGCCAAACAATACAGCAGAACCCCGAACCCTAATCCTGGGCTTGAGAAATTAGGTCTATCTTTCGAGAGCATTGTTTTCTGTGGCACTTCGTTTCTGAATGCAAGTTCTGTAAATGATTTCTCTCATCAAAGGAGGAACTCAGTGCAGCAAATAATCTTGAGAATTATGCACACCAACACACATACATATACCATTGGACCATTGATCACATTTCACCCTTTTTGTTAGCTGGAGAATCATGGCTAAAGAGTCTAAGCTATCTGATAAAGAGCCTCACTTTCAGATGATATTTTTCCCAGCAAAAATAATAATCTGAAGGGTGTGCCATTCCTCAAAAAGAGAACACGATTTCCCATAAAATCATATTCAATGCCATATCTCCAGTTTGTATATATACACCCACGAAAGACAACTGGATGAAATCTCTGGATCCAATCCAAACCCTAATCTTCCATATGGTGAGAAGAATCTCAAGAAGTCCCATCTTGGTTTGGACCAAGAAACAAAATAAACACAAAAGCAGTATGAACAACAATGCCAGTCTCACGACTGTTCAGAGACCATCAACAATAGCATTTATGATAGTGACTTCTCTATCACAACTTTCCCACTGACTTCATCAGCTCCCTACACTGGGTAAAGGCCACTGAAAACACTAACCTGCGTAACAAGTTTTGGCTGCAATTCCAGAAGCAACAGGAAGACACAGCCATGCTGGCTAGCAACAAACAACAACACAAGGAGATAACAAAAAACAGAAAAACACAACAGGATAGACAAAACACAGAAAAGGACAGCAGAGAAGAACAAAGATGAATTGGGCTTACAAGAAGCTCCCCACTTACAAGCCTTTATGCAAAATCATTTGGAATACTCCAAATGCTGAAATTCCAAAAACAAACTTTTCCTTATTGAGCAATATACCAGAGGTTATATAGTGGCAACCAGAAAGAAAGAAGCAACACAGGAATGAGGAAGAGAAGAGAGAAACCACACTGAAACTGTATGACAAACCCATTCATAAGGAAACATCATTCCTCCCTACAATGCCCAAAACTGCAAGATTGTTCAAATGGTCATGCAGTCTTACTACTATCTATGTATGCTTTGTGTTCAAAACTCCTGTAAGCCAAGAATCCTTTAGCTGTCCTGGCCAGTTATATGTCTGCACAAATGTCCAGAAAAGCCAGAACAACTATGTCAAACAGAAGGCAAAAAGAATTCATCCAGGGTCACCAAACCCCTCAGATAAACTGTTGGATAACATTTTATGTTCACCAAGCACTTCTGCCAGGAAATGAAGTGTCATGTTCAAGGGATTTCAAGCATCAGACTGTAGAATTTCTTTTGCCTTCATCAGGCAATGAGATATGTAGAAGAAACTACTTTAGAAGTACCGTTGGGTTCCATTAGTGAAAATGGAGCTGACCTTTAGATGATTGCACAATGTCAAAACAAAGTGGTTACTGGTGGTGCCAGATGATGAAAGAACAAGGCGTTCAAATCTTCCACGGGCAGATGGAACAACTCGAGCTCGGAGGGGACGATGGCCCAGACGGCCAGGTTGCTTGTACACAAAATGGAAAATCTTCCCAGGAGGGTACAGGCGGCGAACGTCTTCACCGTAGCTTGATCTCAGAGCCTGAATGACCCAAAAGACAAACACCACTGGACCAGTCCTGCCCCCCGATGGAAAGAATTTATGCCAAGAACACATGACTTAGTGTCCATAAGAAAAAGAGCAGGAAAAGGGCCATTTCAAAGACTTTGCTGGAGTCTTTTTCCATCATTTCATTTCCCATACCTCTACAGAATTCACGATACTGTTTACCCACATTTTAGTGAGGATACTTACAATGCAAATGTCATGAGGAATAATCTTTTCACAGACTGCGTTGAAACCCGAGGGAGAAAGTCATCCTGAAAGTCCCATTAGAATCCTTGTTAAAAATTAGCATATCACCACCCAAGAGCCATGAGGTTCTGATGATACTAAATCCAAGACTGCAGCAAAAATGACCAGCAGAGAGGTGGCTTGCCTGGTAAATGACACTGTTCACATGCGGTGAATATTTGATTGCAAGTTCAAGGGACATAACCCGGGGTGGGGCAAACACAATAGCTCGGATTCGCTCTGTATCAATCCCACCTACTTCCTCTGGGTGTTTCACAAGCTCAGTGGTGAGCAAGGCAGCCACTCCTGCTCCAAGTGAGTGCCCTACAATGGTGAGCCCATATCTGCGCAGAAACAGTGCACCTCAACAATTCATAAATCCTGCATACAATTTTCCTTGAGGAGGGACTTCAGTTCATGACGCAATCAACTCCATTAGCCCATCACCTTCCAAGAGAACAGATTTACATGACCATCCCAATGCCTTGAAGACCTCTTAGTTTTGCAACATACTCAGAATGATTTGAAAGTTCTGCCCATGAGGAACTTTAATCACTTTGCAGTTTTTCCAATATTTGACTCCATCTGTTCTCAAGTTAGTTGCATGGTGAATCATTGTACTGGCTGTTACAGTTATAATCCTCAAGAGCAGTAACATGGGATGCGTACCCTTGATTTGCTAGAAGATGGTGCTTCAGCACAGGTGCAACATGTTTGATGCTCCATTCTACAGGGACAGACATACCATGGTGTATGTAACCACCATCAAAGGGCTACCAACCAGATGCACAAAGAATCACCCACATAAAGTCCAGGTGAGATTTCACCACTCAATGTCAGTTACTTGTCAAACATACAGTGTGGTGGCCAAAAACTGGAAAAGGATTCCAGGTTTACAGAAATTCTCGATATGTAACATCTGAATATGCTCTTGCCTTATCATAATCATGTAGTTGTAAGTTCATATGGTCCCAAACTAGAGCACATACAGAGAGACTGAGTTAAGTCTAAACCTTCTCGCCCTTTCGGTTATTCATCAAGGTGATGTAGTCTTGGCGATGCAAAAGATTAAGGCCTCTAATATACATGCCAACTTCCTTCCGCTCATGGTCCACATGCACAAAGTATGGAGGGCATCCACCTGGTTCCAACGGGTGTTCAAAAGCCACCACATTCTGTGCATTGAAACTTGGGTCATGTTCCTTGATCGCCTTCTCCAAGCTGTCCATGTCTGTCCCATATGCTCCCAGGACCTGAATAGGAAAATTCTCCACAAAGAGAGTTGGGTGAAAAGGGTGGTTGTGAGTGGGAGGGGTTGCTGGAAAAATGTCCGAAGTGGAAAAGAAGGTCCATAGCCACAACAAACAAATGACAGTCAATAATCTTGAGCAACTAGAGTATGAGCTAGATACTCACTAAAATGCAGTGCCTGAAGATGTCTTTAACTTGGGCAGAAGAGGCAGTAGGGCAACCTTGGGAGTCCAATGATCCTTTCCAAAATATTTTCTTGGGAAGACAGCACCCGTGCATATCCCCAATTAGGTCTTCATCTCCTATTTCTTCCCAGCTTTTGCCCTCCTCTTGTGGCTGCTTCTGTAGTTTGTTTGACCAAAGCTTCTTCATGCTTGTTCTGAAACTGGGTGGTTCTTTTCCAAATTCCTGCACACCAGGAAGCCCTAATCCGACAACAATTGCTGATTATGAGTCCCTTCTTCTATGACATGTCCATTCCAGTTTGTTCCTCACTTGTCCACCTTTTTCTTTCCTCGTCTATATTTTGACTGTAATCGGGAGTAAGACTCTCACCTGGGTGCTTCTTCTTCGCGTCCACCTGGTCTCCTTTGCCCTTACTCTCCTCTTCTAGATTTTGTCTCCTGAGATGTCGTTCCCTCTCTTCTTCTTCTTCTTCTTCTTCTTCTTCTCGTTCTTCACCACCATGATCTTCCAAAATTTTCCCTCCATTTTCTATGTCTCCAAACCTCGCATCCACTCCATTTGCAGCAACTTCCTGCTGCTCCTTCTCCTCGTGACCCATCTCCAAAAAACCGCTCCAAAGTTTGATATCGTACAACTTTTGGGGCCCAAACCTTACAAAACTGCAGGAAACAAAACGTATCCAAATTCGTGAGAGTTCTGTTTTACAATGATCCAAATGCAGATAGGTCCCTTCACATGAAACAACGCATCCACCAAGCCGCAAGCTCCCATCAACCGGGCGGGAATTTTTTTCAGCTCAAAGAAAACGCAATCCTCAAAAAAGTTGTGGCCTTTGGGTGCATTCTCATTGCACTTGCATCCTCACAATTACTGCAGCAATTGTTGAAGAAAGCTCTTGCGAGCTGTCTTGCGAGCTGGTTCCTTTCGCTGCACAAGGAGGGGAGCCGCGACCCCATCTACCCCACAGCACGTCCTCGCGCTGCGGTGCAGTTTCCACACTGAGCTGTGTGGTGGAGCGGGCGCCCTGTGCGGAGAAGCCCCGGCCCCACGACGCCCTGTTTCATCAGATTATGAACGTAGAATGATGCCTTCATGGACGATACCTACTCTCTATGCATGTTCTCAATCACGTGATGCGCGGAATTAGTTAGTAATTACGAACGTATGGGATCAGTGATTCTTTTTTCTTTTAGGTGGAGTAACCATCATCCACAAGAGGAATGAGCCAAGTTTGGCTAGAGGTCAGACAGTAAAGTAGATCTTTTTTAGTTCTGGCAATCAATGGGAATCCATTGTCTAAATATGGCAACATGTGGCTTTTCTTTTTCAAAATATGGCGACTTTTGCAGTTTTTCTTTTCAAGTAAAGCCTTCATACAAGTGGGTTTTTGTTTGTCTCCAACATGGGAAATTTCACCCAAGAAAAAAACACACATACACAGATGGATCAGGATGGGTTCCCATGTAGGAATTTGGTAGGGGCAATACCTTTTACATGTGACAACAATCAAAAAATTGCCCTTTACAGTGAATAGGCAACTCCACATGCAACTTCAAAAAATTGTTTTTTTCCATGTCAGCCTACATTAAAAAAATGCTTTTCACATGGAAATGAACTTATGTCATCCATGAATGAAATGAACAAACTATGATTTGCAAGGAAAACTTCAAGAATTAAATTCAAACACCATTTCAACAAAAGCATTCAATGGTATTGAGCCTCAAAAGGCAAATCAAACCCTACTACAAGCAAGTCTAGATCCATCACTAATGATTCAATGTTAACACATCATCTTGAAAAGAAAAGATTTCAATTAATTCCATAGGTGAAGAAAGATTGACAATTTGCATTTGTCTACTGAACCACAACATGTGCAAAATCACAATTTCTACATTCAATTCTCACAAAATAAATGATTTAAAATTACAAGGAATAACTTTATAATCATATTTAAAAAACACATTGTTCACCTTCAATTCAACCATACAATTCAATGAGCCTTGTTGGTATGGCAAATGATAAAAATTGTCCTCTAATCCAACTGTGTGCTTCAATGCCACCCAATGACACACTTAGAAACATCCAATGTGTTCAAGTTCACATATGATGTGAATATGACTTTTTATTGCATATTGTTTGGAAAATCCTTGTTGAAACATTGTTATGCTTGCCTAAATAACAAGTACCTTCTACCACAAGTTCATCAAAACATCATGACTTGATCATGCCTTTGTTTTCAAACTCACATTTCAAAGTTTCCAAGAATTCAAGCAATTCTACCATACACAAAGCATTATTAATTTACAAAATTGTGAACTTCATTAACAACATGTTTAACCACTAGGTTGTCATCTAATGTTGTTCATCATAGTTATCAAGATCATGCTTAGGATTGAACAACTTTGAAACATTGAAAACTAATGAGTCAAAAAATCATTTGTTAAAATTATGTATAACTAACTTCACATGTTTTCCAATCATTGCCTTCATCTTCTCCAATGGGTCAAACTAATTAGATATGTATGTGTGGTACATGTAATGCATCATATTATAATCTCTTTTTTTCCATTTAAAAAACCCTTAGCAAAAGAAATAGTTATGAAAAGGTCAAGGTCATTGGCACCATGTGCAAAGTTATTAGGATTTTAAAGATTATTCCTCAACACAAAAATGGTTGCCTCCAAAGAGGAGCCAATGGTAAAAATTTTAATCATGTATGTATGAAATAATTGATTGAGGTCATTCAACTCAATCAACAAATGTACCATTAGATGTAACATAAATTGGAATTGATATGAGGTTGTTTTAATATATCGATAAGTTGAAACTTGAAATGAATCAAATATTGCAAGCATATGATACAGGATGCATTCCAAAACCTAAATGTGAAATAACCATCTCACTATTAATGAAACTACAAGATGACCATAGGTGTGTCATCAAGTGTCAATTCCATGAGTCGTAGTCCTTCACACTATGTTGTTATGTCTAACCCACTCATTACTCAAATTAAAACCAAAAATTGATTTGTACCCTTCCATGTTTTGTCCCAACAAGTTTTTCAATTGTCAATTTTTGTTTGGTTACACTTTTCCAATCTTAATTTCAACTTTCTAATTTTGATCAATGATATTGGTAGTTATGAGAACTACACCAAGAATGAAGATTTTTATTTTGGGGGTTAAGTTTTGCATACAAAAATCTACCTTGATAATTTACCAAATGGTTATTAAATTGGGCATTTCAAAACCAACCCTTATGCATAACATATACATGTTATCAAAAAAATAATTAGGGAAATTGATAAGCAAGTTTATCATTTAAACAACAATGTAATTATATAATTGGATTTCCAAAAAAAATCAAAATCTAGTTATTTGATCCCCAAACCAAAAAAAATTCATGCATATGAAAACTTTCCCTTCCCAATTTTCCTTGTGTTATGAGAAAAAAAAAAACATTTGTGAACATTGGAACTTGTTATGCCTTTAAATTCATTTTAAGATATTGAAAATAAACCTTTAAATTGATAATAATGCTCAACAAAGGGGGGGGTGGGGGG
>Ga0209208_10002386_pt1 | contig 26889 bp, 18 predicted proteins | sample S1TSphfallax_3_FD_187694 | JGI IMG/M metagenome (GOLD analysis project Ga0209208, IMG submission 187694) | Host-associated microbial communities from peat moss isolated from Minnesota, USA - S1T2_Fd - Sphagnum fallax MG (SPAdes) (version 2) | ecosystem: Host-associated > Plants > Peat moss >...
TACATTTGTTTTAGGAGTTTGGACCATCTGATTCTAGAATTGTGTGTGGGTCTTGAAATAATCCTATATGTGATTTAGAATAATGCAAGATTTGGTTTTGTCCTACATGATTTAACAATCTTGCATTGTTTTTGATCCTAGGACTTGGACTAGTAAATAGTTCAACAGTCCTTGGTAAGCATGTGTTCTTGATTGACTAGTCTTGTGCAAAGACATAGTCTTGCATAATTAGACTGACTTCTAGATTGTGGTTTATTAGTCTAGGGATAATTGACCAATCCTGCACCAAGACATAGCCAAGTGCATAATTGGGTTGACTCTTGGATTTTGGTTTATTATTCCTAAGATAATTGACTAGTCATGTGCAAGGACATAGCCTTGCATAATTGGGTTGATTCTTGGATTGTGATTTATTAGTCTTGGGATAATTGACCAGTCGTGTGCAAGGACATCGTCTTGCATATTTGGGTTGACTCCTAGGTTATGGTTTATTAGTCCTGGGATACTATCTAGTCCTACAAGGTCCTTGGTATCTAGTCATGTATGGGTTGTTTCTCGATGTATTAAGGATTCTAAATTATGGATTCGTATGTGACGAAGTCCTTCGTGTGTAAATTGAAATCCTACATTCTTGGGCAATGAAAACCTAAGAGTTCTCTCTTTTCTTGAAATCAAATGAGTTCACTAAACATATTGAAGTTGAAGTCTTCTTCTTATCATTCAATGTACTTGCATTTGAATTAGATATTGCATGAGATATCTAACAAATTTTAATGTTTGGTTCATTGAATTATTTGATCAGGTGGACTTTTTCACTCGATTCAAGGCAACTCATGAAAATGTGCAAATAGGGCTCAAATCATTTGTCAAATTGAAGCCCTATTTTGTGAAAAGGTTGAAGGACTTCAATACCTATTGTTGCAAGTATCACCAAGAAATGGTTAAGATTAAAAACGGTTTCAATATGAGATCAACCGATGTTCACCATGGTGATGATCACCACCCTTCATGTAGCTGCCAGTGTGATTCAATATGCACAAGACCAGACGACAATTCCCTTGTCCAAGGTATTGTTACTTGTCAAGGTATCCACCATATATTCAAAAGGAGCATGGACTTATGGTCACAATCACTTTGTCCAACACCCTGAGGCAATTTTTGGTATAAAATCAATAGTGTAAAAGATGAGTGCACCTTAAGTGGTTTTCATAGAATCTCGTTTCGTGACAAAGAATTAGACCCCACAAACCCTAGGTTGATGTCTTCGTGAAGGTTTGAAAACTTAATGGTTGCAAAAATGAGAAACAATGAAATGAAAGAAGTCACTTGCTTGGAGCACAAAAGGGCTAACCATAGGATGTTTTTAGCTTGTGCTGCACCCAAAGTGTGTGATTTGGTCCTTCACAACCATGTTGCTCAATGGCAAGATAGCCAATACAAGTTATGTTTGAAACAATTTAAAGAAGGTGAGATCATGTCATTGATTGACTCTGCAGAAAATTATTTATTCAAGGGTTATAATGAAGTGCAGGTGGAACATTGGTTTTCTTTTCAGCTGACAATCTTAATCCATATTATGTATACCTTAAACCCTGATTGCAACCCTAGAGATGAGCATAGCCACCATTTAAGTACTAAGTATTTCAATTATATTAGTGACAATCAGAAACAAGATATTTTGTTTGTACAGAGATGCCTAAATCTCCATCGGGCCCATCTTTGTGCAGAAAAGGTATATCCCAAGTGCCATATCATTTGGAGTGATGGATGTGATGCCTAGTTCAAGGGATCTCATTCATGGTTTTATATAGTGAGGTACCCTTCTTTTAAAATTTGCCCTAAACTTCCGCATGGTGGTTTATTTCAGGATTGAGCAATTACAGGCCAATGGTGCAAAGTTACATAATGCTTATGATGTTACCAACTTTTTATGCATTGCCATGAATGTTTCACATGTTGCTTATTCAAAAGCAAAACTAGAAGTTGTTAGAAATTTTATTGAAATTAAAGTTGGTGAAGTGGATAGGCAACACCTATTCAATTGCAAGCCTCAAAAGAAAAGAAACATTTGTTTCCCTTTCTATAACACATACTCCTTTTTCTGTTGTACCTGAGCCTATGTATTATTAAGCAATAATGGTCCTGTAGTATCAATATTATTGAAGTATAACCATTATTGCTCCACCATTATTATTGCTTAATGAACTCCATCCAGTGACATTTCATGACGTCATCACTTTTGTATTTCAATATTAAAATAAAAATAAAATTTAAATATGAATTTTCCAATTTAAGAAAGGAGGATATTTTGACACGTGAATTAAAGAGACATTGACATGTGGCAATGATAAACTATTTTTAAATTAAATATTGTTGATAAATAACATTAATCTAGATTGTCCATCTTGCATTTAATAAGATTTTGACACTTGGACTTAAACTTTATATTTCATTAGGCCTAGGTACCTACCTACTTGATTGAATTTAAGTACCTATGTAGGTAAGTAGGTAAAATATTTACTTACCAAATTATGTTTGGCTAAATATGTAGTTAAACTACCTACCCATCAAAACCTATTTATTAAATAAACTAATTTAAGATGATCATGTTTTATTTTTGGTTTAGTTTTTGGGGTCAAACCATTTTGATTGGCTCATCCCAAATACCATTTGTCTTATGAAAATGGTTGGTGCATCTAATTGTATAGTTTGTAAACTTAAAACATATGACAAAAAATATGGGTCAAACATTTTAATTACATTTTAATTGCAACTACTAGGATACACATGCTGATAACGTAAGGATAAAGACTTATAAATATTTCCACATTGCTTTGTTGCTTTGGAAGTTCCAAAACATTTTTTAGCACTTTATTTGGCGCATTTAATTCAACAAAAATCATTCAAATTGATGAAGGTTTGAGCAAGATATGCCTTCTCCAAATGAAGGGAATCATGGGCATGATGTGGGTGGGCACATATGACCAATTTGCATTTTGGAGATTAAGATCTTTGGATGCCACTCTATTGTCTTTGCACTTCAAAAATAGTTTGTAAAACTTTAAATGGTGCATCCAATGCAACAAAAATGGCTCAAATCGATAAAGGTTTGAACAAGATATGCATTCTCCAAACGAAGGGGGTCATGGGCATGATGTGGGTTGCCACATATGACCAATTAACATTTTGGAGCTTAAGATGTTTAGATGTCACATTATTTTTTCAAAGATTTTGTAAAGCTTTAGATGGTGTATTTCATGCAACAAAAATTGTTCAAATTGATGAAGGTTTGAACAAGATATTCATTTTCCAAATGAAGGGGATCATAGGGATGTGGGTTGATATATATGACCAATTTGCATTCTGGAGCTTAAGATCTTTGGATGTCACTCTATTTATCTTTGCACTTCAAAAAGGTTTATAAAGCTTCAGATAACATTTCCATAGCTTTTTAATTGTTTAAAACAAACAAGAAATGAGGAAGAAATGAAATTTGGAAGTAAGGGGTTTTTTTTCTCTTTGAACAAGCTCATTTTTCTTTGTTTTTGGAGTTTCAAGAAATATTGTAAATTTTCACTTGGTTCACCCATGGTCATGAAACATTTTCCAAAAAAACAAAAAAATTCAAAAATTTGGTAAAGGTTTGGCGATAAATGTGTCTACCCTATCCATTAGTTATGTGATACTAAACTAATCCACCTATTAGTTATACTAAATATTAAACATAAAAATATCTAACAAATAAGAAAACCTATTCTCATCATTATTAAATATTTATAATAATAATAACTACTAATATCGATATTATTATATTTTATATTGATAGATATTAACTATAATTGTATTAATTAAAGTTTTCAAATAATATTATTAATATTCAATAAATATTTAATCAAAATTTAACTTGTTATTTATAATTAATTATACAATTGATGTTAGTAATCATATAAAATAATACATAAATTTGATATTCAAAAATAAATATTCATTTTACAATATCTTGCTAAACATTAATTGTAAATATGATTATTAATATTGTGCATACTAATAATAAATATTTATCAAAATTAATACATACAATCAATTATTATATTAATATACATTAATGCTAATGTAAATCATATCTATAATTAAATCTGAATATTATATAAAATTACATTAGTGAATAATGGTTGATAATATTATTAATATTGATAATAACTTATAATTTATACATAATAATAATATATACTTAAGTTATACTAATTTAGGTGAGATATAATAACATATATATGTTGGTAGCTAGTAAGTAGGTATGTATCAATTAACTAAAAGTTAAACCTACCCAGTTAAAAATTACCTACTAATTACCTATTAAGGACTTAGTTACTTAATGTTTTAAATACACATTTATTAAAATCCTAATTACTAATAGGAAGTAACTAGGTAGGTATCTACTTACTAGTAATTAATAGGTACCTAATATAGGTTTGACCTATTATATTTACAAATAGTCTTTATAGTTGAAAGATAGTTGTGGCAAAGTTGTAAATAAGACATCAGTTTAGAATTGCATTTCATTTGTCTAATTGGCATTTGTCATCCATGCCTATGTTTGTGTTCAACCAAAATAGTTGGACATGGGATTCATCTTGAGATGTTGTCATTTTCCTAATTGAAGCTTCAATTATAACTCAATTGGAACATTTGTGGATATAAATAATATTTCATGACTATCCTTTTAGTTGAAACTCGGGTTCAATGCCTACCAAAAGAGTTGATGTTTCAACTTGCTTGGTAGCACCAAATTATTTAATTAAATATTTTTTAAAATGCAATTGAAATGTAGTTGAAAATGACTTGTGATTGAAAATATTTTGGTTGAAAAAGGGGGGTAATCTATTAATGTTTTACATTTCGAAGATCTTCACCTTCAACCACTAATCTTGAAGGATCAATTGATGCGTGAAAAGGCATTACCTCATTTGGAATATCTTGAACTTCAACCACCACAATTAGTGCATTTGTTGAATCATCAACCTTGTTGCTATCATCAATGGCTAAGGGTTCGATGCATGGAACTTGCATCCTTCTCAACTTCATGAAAGGGGCCATCTTTAACTAAACAACCTAATGCACCAAACAATAACCCAAAAAATTTAACAACATAAGGAGGTAGAAAACAACACAAGGAGAAAGGTGAAGACCAAAAAAAAGGGGTAGACAACAATAGTAGGAAAGGGTGCTGCCAAGAAGGTTTTAGGGTGTAGGGTGATGGAAGAACTAAGAGAGATCGGGGGCAATGGTAGTAACACCAAAAAAAATAAAATTGTTGAGAAGGTCAACACCAAGAGAAGGAGGAAGATGCCTATAGAATTAGGAGACAACGGAGCAATGGTAGAACAAGGAGAAATGGGGGGGTGGGGGGGGTGTTGGTAGAACCATGACCATCAAGAGTGAAAGCTAGGAACAATAGCCAAGAGCACTAGAAGTGAGAGCGAAAAACACCAAGAGTAAGAGCAAAAAACACTAAGATTAGGAGCAAGAGTGAAGAACACCAATAACAACAAAAGAAAAAGCAGAAAAAACACCATGAGTAAAAATGATGTGCATTTGGAATGAAAGCAAATCACAATAAAAACAAAAACAACAAGAGTGAAAGTGAAAAACAATAAGAGTAAAAGCACCAAAAGTGAGAGTGAAGAGCAACATGAGTAGGAACATTAGGAGCATCAAAAGTGAGAATGAAAAGTATTAGCACCAGGAGCACCAAGAGCCAGCGGAAACAACAATTGGAGCAGGAGCACTAGGAACAAGAGCAAAAAGCAACAAGAATAGGAGCAATAGGAGCGAGATCTAGAAACAACAAGAGCAAGAACAAGGAGCACGAAGAACAAGAGTGAATAGCACTAAAAGTAGGAGCGAGAGAGAACAAGAGCAAGAACACCAAGTGCAAGGAGCGAAAACACATTAACGATGGTAGAAGTGCAATGGAGGTGACAAGAGGGCGAGATTGGGGATGGGGAATGGGGGTACGTAGGAGGGAAGGAGGTAGGTAGGTAGATATGGGAAGGTAGATAGGTAATGGGACGTAAGTAGGGGGAGGTAGGTAGAGGGCGATAGGTAGGTTGGAAGAAGGGGCTGAAAGAAATTTTTTATAAAAAAACTTCTCTGGGGCAGGAAGAGGGGGAAGGAGCAAACTCGTTAACTCGCCCCAAACTCACCCACCGTCAGGTTCCCATGAAAAGATCTAGAACGGGATTTTTTGGATGCTGCATTCGTGGGTGCTGGGTCACTGAAGCCAGAGCCTACCTGATAATCGTGAGAGGTCTGTTCGTGTTTCTAATAACCGCCAACTCTACTAGATTAGACCTTGCTCGTCCCCATGACTAGTCTTCACATGTACGTTTGGCCGCATGACTTATTTCCAGACTGAACTCAATCTAGTGTAATCTTGAGCATCATGTCAGTATAAAACTCTGTAAGTCGTCTGCTACCGTTCCAGCATAACTCCAGTCTGCGTACTTGATGCACCACTCTGGAACTGAGCAATTCAACCCTGCTTCAGCCGCAGGGATTTCCTTTCCCCCGGAACGGGATTTTGTGGGATGGTGCGTTCGTGAGTGCTGGGTCACTGAAGCCAGAGCCTACCTGATAATCGTGAGAGGTCTGTTCGTGTTTCTAAAAACCGCCAACTCTACTAGTTAGACCTTGCTGGTCCCCATGACTAGTCTTCACATGTACGTTTGGCCACATGACTTATTTCCAGACTGAACTCAATCTTGTGTAATCTTGAGCATCATGTCAGTATAAAACCCTGTAAGTCGTCTGCTACCGTTCCAGCATAACTAAAGTCTGATGCGTACTTGATGCACCACTCTGGAACTGAGCAATTCAACCCTGCTTCAGCCGCAGGGATTTCCTTCCCCCCGGAACGGGATTTTGTGGGATGGTGCGTTCGTGGGTGCTGGGTCACTGAAGCCAGAGCCTACCTGATAATCGTGAGAGGTCTGTTCGTGTTTCTAAAAACCGCCAGCTCTACTAGTCAGACCTTGTTGGTCCCCATGACTAGTCTTCACATGTACTTTTGGCCACATGACTTATTTCCAGACTGATCTCAATCTTGCGTGATCTTGAGCATCATATTTTTGTCAGTATAAACCAATGTAAGTCGCCTGCAACATAACTCCAGTCTGATGCGTACTTGATGCACCGCTCTGGAACCGAGCAATTCAATGCTGCATCAGGCTCAGGGACTCGCCACCCCCCATCCCACACCCCCTAGGACACATCTTTTAAACCCAGCCCTCCCACAATTTGCCTTCACGCCTACGGTACTAATACAACCGCTGATGTACCTAAACCTCTAGCACGTTCCCCGGGGAGAAAGAGAATGCCTGGAAAAAAAAGGGACTTGGAGGTTACGGTTGTCTTAGGAACAAGTTTCTAAAAAAGAAAGAGACAAATTGACAACTCCAACCAAGTTGGCAAGGGAACCGACTTTCCGGACCAAAGTTTTATTTGTGCAAGGCCATTTGCTTGGTCCTAGACAAGCTTCAAATTGAGCTAGTGTAAACCCAAATTGACCAACCTTCTTGCTTTGGACCAATGAGAGATTTAAATTTTTGTGGTGCAAAGCCCAAGTAGTCTAATGTAAACCACCCCTAACAATTGTATGCTCAATGCCACTGCCACCCCAACCCCCAATTTCATTATTCAGAAAAAAAATACCTGAATTTTGTTCTCACACTAAGAACATATTTAAGGTCCCTAATCAAAAATTTAATTGAAAAACATAATTTTTATCGATAATGAAAAACGAAAACCTATTTATCCTAGTATTGGGGTTACTTCTAGGTCGAATTCTAGCTGCAGGTTAGTTCCCAGTTCTGATTCCCATTCTAAAGTCAATTGGAGTTCCAATTAAAGTTGCAGATTTTTTTTCCAAGATGTACTGGGGAATCAGCCCCAACACTAGAACCAAACAAAACCGGTTTGAACCAGTGTTGTGCGGGTATTAGAGTCTACTACAGATACCTACCGATTATCAACCCGGGTATACACACTTACCCAGTGGGGGTGAAAAAAAATCAAAAAACCTGTTTTGGTTTTGAGAACTTTGGTTCTCAATTTTTTTGAAAAAAAAGAAAAAAGAAGCTTTTTTAACTGTCGATTCTTTGCCAGTTCTTTCATGAAAACTTCTAGTTCTTTGATGTTTCTGAAGTACCCCAAAACCAACAGTTCTCTAATTTTGTGTTTTTCTCACACAACTGATGTAAACTCACATTATAAATGTCTTTACTAGCTTTGTTTTTGTTGGCTATGAACAGCCAAAAAGATGTTTAGAATTTAAAAGTGCTTAAATCAAGTGCCTTTTCCAGATCTTCAATAGCCATAATTCAATCAAAATTTAAATAAAATCAGCATATTTCAATACATGATTCAAGTATGTAACCAAAAATATAGAAAAATGCTTAAAACAATTCAATTTCATATGTAGCTTGTAGCCAACTTTGGATAAATCTTCCTATGAATCATTCCCATTGTGGCTACATCATAAAATTCAGGAAAAAAACATTGGTCCTCCCATATTCTTACAAACCATACAAACAGCCTGATTAGTGAAATGTGAGTAAATACAACATTAATTATTTTTCAAAAACACCAAAAAAAAACAAATGTATAATTTACATCTAATATGAATGAACAAAATGATGCAAATTTCCCTGATTCATGCCCCCCTTTTTTCAAGGGCTAAAATCAAACAACCTTCAAATTTGCAAAGTTGCAAAAGGAACATAGCTCACTTGTGTTTAGCAAGACAACATCTTATGATAATCTATGAATATAGAATTATTGATATCTATCATTGATGGACAATAAGAAATAATTTGAGGCTTTGGAGGCATGATTTTCTTTTGGTTATGTTTGTGGATGTCTCCAAAATTTAAATTATTGGTTTTGAGACGTGTTCCAATTTTTCTCATTGGTCATTTTGGCCTTTGCGATACCTGACCAAAAACAAAAACTTTGTGTAAAAATAACCCAGCTTGTGTGCACCTTGGACTAGCTTTGTCATAATACTCTGAAACTTTGAGGATCCTCTTGAATTAACCAATACAACCTTTCATGATTTCTCAGTACACAGTCTTAAAATTGTCACTGAACTGTTCCCTGTAGAATAGCTGCTACTACCCTAGTAACTTAACAAATAACATCGTACGTCAACAAGCTATTATTTGTGTAATAGGTCTGTCGGTACCTATTTTATAGTCTAGTGATAGGAGGGGCCTCCATATCCCAGTAAGAAAGCCCTCTAGGGCCGAGTTTACAATTTACCTTTGCAAAGGGGCTGTCGATTTTCTAATTCATCTACGCTACAAAGTCAAGCACCTAAAACACCCTACAAGGTTTGTAACTGAGCAATTTCCTTTCTCAAAGAGTTTACAAATTCGATAAAGAAATCCCATATTGTATGGATTAGACAAGTGTTGGGCAGTTGTTTCAACCACTGTTGGGCGGTTCTCATTTTGTAAGAACCGTTGGTTCCAGCTTTTGGGGCAGGTTTCAAGAATCGCCCCAGTTCTTTTAATTGCTTTTCTCATTCTGAGAACTGACCGGGTTTTCCGAATTTCAGAAAAAAATCTGGTTAGGTGGTTTTCATCATTAATGGTTCTCACAAAATTTTGAACCACTGGTTTTCAGGGATGGTTTTCACAAGTCCTCACAAATCATGGTTTTTAGTTATATATATTTTACATCTTTTTCTTTGGGTTTTTCATGTTTCCTTTCTTACAATCAGTTTTTTTTGTGGCATGAACTCAGTTTAGCAGCAAATTTGGTGCTAAACTGAGTTTGCCCTGTTCCTTTCACTGGATGCTAAATACGCCCCATCTAGCATTGTCTTGCGCCTGTTTTTCTTGTCTTCTTGCACATGTTTTTGGGCCCCTGCATGGTTCTACATGTTCTTTTTATTCTACAAAAGAACTTAATATTGTTCTTATAATTTTTTAATAATTTACATTCAGCAGTAGCTCACCCAATTTGAAACCCTAAACTTTCCTGGTATAGAACATGCTACCAACCATTGGCACAAATTCAGGGTCTGAGGAATGTCAGTTTTATTTATTTTAAAAATTATATATATATAAAGAATGATGGCCAGAACCATCCCAAGGGAGACAAAAGGAGGAGGCCAAAGAAAGGCCAAGAGATGCACAGCCTGAAGGGCCCAAACAGAGAGGGAGAGAGCCAGTCTCTCTTGTGGTAGGAGGCTATCTCACCCATGGCCCCTCTAATGTCACCTGCATGCAAATCGTGAGATTTAATAGTAGTGGGAGGTCTAAAACAAGCATCACATGCCAATGTAATCTTTTTCTCTATAGCAAAGGTTAAAACATGTTGGAGAACAATACTAACACGTTGCTTGAAAAATTGATTGCGAAAAGACACGAATAAATGACCTCCTGATCATCTATCGTGAAAAAGACAAGCACATTCCCTGATGAAACGATCCATATCACGCCTAGATGTGTCGTGCACCTCCATGGTCGGAATAAAATGGTGCCCCTCGTGAAGCTCTTTATAATTACAAATCTTAACAATGATGTTAAATTTTGCAACTACACCTGTTGGTCGATTAATGACATTCAAAGACATTGTCTCCCGCGTTGGGTTAGAATCACCACATCAACAATGAAGACTTCGGGTCATGTAGAGATCGGTTCATAATGAAATTCTTGACGTAAGGGCGTATGATCACTTTCTCCACATAGCATGCCCATTCTCTTGAGCGAGGGCATACATGATGTTATGGATGACATTATGTGTGGTTATTCGTTAACCTTTAAACAGACAACAAGCTAAATGCATGCCAGATGCGTCCAATTGGTGTCCACATTCACACGTGAGAAAACTAGATGTCGAAGGTTAAATCAAACCGAAGCGAAAACACAATGTTGGGGTGAAAGTAGAATGTGCAATGTGAAATGAACAGATAGATGGCCTAGCAATCAACCATAGCCTTGCCCCCTTGCCCGAACAAAAACAATACAAACTCTGGATGTTGAGGAAACGGAATCATCCTCTCAAACAGACCTGAGGGATGTGTAATGGTGGATGTCCATCAAAGAAGCCTGTAGACTTGGGGCACCAATAACAGCCGAGTCTCAATATTTCATACCCTTATTTAATAGAATAGCCGAGTCTCAGTATTTCATACCCTTATTTAATAGAATTTCATGACTTTGCGGACAACATCCAACAAGGGATGAAGTATCAAATGGGAGGTGCAACTCAGGCCCAACCCATCCAAACCAAAATGTGAAAACTGGTCCAGTTTTCAAATTGCATGCCATGTGAGAACCTGGGCAGTTTTCACTGGACGGTTGTCACTTGGAGTGAGAAGCTTCAATCCGGTTCTCATGATGGTTATCTTATCTGGTTCTCACTGGCTGGTTTTCAGTGAAAACCGGCGCCGGTTTTCAGCCAATGGGTGAGACCTGCCCAACACTAGTTTCAACCATTGGTTCCAGTTTTTGGACTATTTCAGAATCATAGAACTGTCGGTTTTGATGAAACCTTGCAAAACTTTATTTATAAACACACTGTAGATTTGGAAAATGTACAAAATGAATAAGAAAAAGGAAAAAGGAGAATTTACAGGATGTCAAGTTAGTTCAAATTGGATGTTGGCTTGTTTGTATACACACCCAAATACCCCAATTGCTAAAAGGAGGAACTTATCGGTGAGGTGTTGATCTTGATGATTTATTTTAAATTTTTACAAATCATCATAATCAAAGAATTGTGGTCCTGATTATTTCAAAAATCTTCAAGAATCAGCAATCTGGGGAATCAACCCAGATACTAGAACCAAACAACACCACTTTGAACCAATGTTACATGGGTATTAGAATCTGCTACAGATACTTACTGATTATAACCTCAGTATATACACACTGGGGTGAAAAAGGATCTAAAATTGGGTTTTGGTGTAGAACCTTGGTTTTCAATTGGTTTGAAATTTGAAAAAAAAAGCTTTTCTAACTGTTGGTTCTTTGCCAGTTCTTTCATGGAAACTGCTGGTTCTTTGATGTTTCTGAAACCGACAGTTCTCTAATTTTGATTTTTTCCTCAGCAACAAATCCACGGTTCTTTCATTCTGAAATATAAAATAAACGAAAACAGTCGGTCATTTACAAAATCTAATAACTGCACATCACTGATTTGAACCCAGGACTAGTACCAACTCTCCACCAGAGCCTCCCTCCTGCAACCCTTTACAACATCATGAGATGCATTATTGTACTTTTAAAATTTTGTCCAGAAGATTAGGCAAACCCTCCTGTCAGTGCCCTGAATCCTAAGTCGTCTATACTTCAAAGTCAAGCACCTACAACATGGTACAGACTGAAGCACCTACGAGACTACAAAATCAACACCCTACAAGGTCTAGTGGAAGAGAACCAGAAGAGAGCAGGATTTTTTTTGTTTCCCACATTACTGAAGTCAGTCCACTGCAGAGGATCCTCAGCATTAATTAGCATGAAATGGCTACTGTCCTAGGTCCGCTGTAGCATTTTTACAAAAGTGCTGTTACAAGTCGTGACTTAGGAAGTGACTATGTCTAGATGTGGCTAATTTAACATTTTTATTTCGAAAAATGGCGAAAAAATCCCTGAAAATCACACTTTTTTCATTTTTTGAAAAACATTCGCCAACTTGCGAAAATTTTACCTTTGCACACATTGGAATGGACCCTTCCATGGAAAAGTTCCACAAGGAGTTAGGAGAGTCTAAGAAGGTCACTTTAGAAAAGGGTCCAAAGAGCAGGGTACAATGAAATTGAGCATTCATATTGATCAAGAGTTTTAAATTGGTCTCAAGGCCTTTAGATGGGGTCCAAGACCAAGGCAAATCAAATTGTGACTTTATTTACATGGCATCATTTTAAAGGGAAAACCAATTGGTCTAGACCAAAAAAAGAGCTTCAAGGAGAGCTCAGAATAAGCTAGGGTCCAAGGTTGTTTATTGTTTTTGTTTGATTCTCTTTTCCATTATTTTTTAAAATATTTTTTTTCAAATTTTGTGAGAAACGAAGACATGCTATGGTTTGGGGACATTGATAAAAGCACATCAACTCTCCCATTTTTGACCAACTCTAAAGTTAACATGCCTGGTTTTGTCAATCTTCACAAGTTGGCTCCTATAAAGAGCGCATTTTCACACCTTCAAAGTGCACAAAATGGAGGCGAATCATCATATTTCAATCTCGTCCAAGAGTTACACAATACAATGCAACTACTTGTACAATCACTCGATGCACAACCGTAGTAAAAAACAAAAGCCATCAATATCTTGTGCTATGCTCATTCATTGGTGTAATAGGAGTAAAAAATGAAAAAGAAATAAAAAAAACCCTGAATGAAAACAAAAAAAACAAAAAAAGACCAAAAATTGGGTCTCACATGTCAATCACATTTTTTATATTTGAACCTTCAAATTGGACCCCAAGCCTTTAAACACACTCATTGTATCTTAGGAAAAAATGTTTTCTTAAGGTGAAGAAGCTTCCAGTTCAAGGTTCAATTTGCTTCAAGTTGGTCCCTGAACACTTGTCTAAAGCGACCCTAATTCTGGCTGGGTACCACAAATATTTTGCACTTCAACTTGCACTAGTTTGCACTTGGCAGATCCAACCATGCTCAAAATTCTTCCATTCCCTCACATTAGGTGAACAAGCTTGTTTCAGGTAGAATTTGTATTATTGCCAAATTATATGCAGCCAAGAAAAACAAATTACAGGGAAAAACGCAGAAAACTTGGGCTTCAAACTGGGTCTTCAAATATCTTTGTGACACTACCTAATAAATACTCTCTGTATGATAGTGTGACTCATGTTGATTAGGTACCTGGTTGTGAGTACCCCCAAAATCCCATTGTTTTTTTTTGTGATTGGCATCATTGTTTGGCCCATCACAAATACCGGTAAAATGTAGCAAATGGGACATGCCCAAAGCATGTATATGGTAGTGTCCTTGTTTTGACCTTCTTATTTCGGTCACAAGATCAGAACTGAAGGCAAAGGATATGGGATAAAGCAAGGTGCTTTTGGGAACATGTTGGGAGCCCAGTAGGAACTTGATGGGAACACATTGGGAAAATAGTCCCTCCCCTCCTTCTCGAAAGAAAAAAAAAACTGGGCCCTTGAGTGCATGTGGGCTCACCTCCTTGCTACGCAGAATTTCTATGCCTACCTCCTCTGTTCTTTACCATTTTTGGCAGAGGCTAATGGGAGGGGCATGAACTCTGGGTTGCACCAGATTTTAATTACCATCATCTACATAATGTCCACAACCAGCATCATGGGTTTTTAAAAATTCTGTGGCATAGAAAATATGGCTAAAATTTCCCTAGAAAATAGAAAAACTCATTAAATCTACACTAGAATATTTTGTAAAAATTTAAACTAAAACCCCAAAGTTTCTGTTAAAACCACAGATTTTGTAGGAAAAGAAATCATTGATCACCATGGTTTGACAAATTCTTCTCTTGTTCTTCTGGAAGCTTGTGAATGTTTTCTGGGGAGATATTACCAGAAGAGTTGTCAAACAAACCTAAGAGTTGTGGGACCAACTTGAGCAGTATCACAGCCTGGGCCGGAGTGAACCAGAACCCACCAATAATGCACCATGAAGGATGGATGGAAAGTGAACAGGGAACAGTTATCTTTTGGGTTCCAGTTCTTGCTTGTTTTACTACCTACCTACTAACCAGCTACCTAATAGGTGGGTAGTAAAGACAGCCCTTCCCTATGTAGAATCCATCTACCTACCCAATAGTCACCTGTCTTCCTACATGTCTACCCATGTACAGGACTTCCTTCTTACACAAGGGGTTACCCAAGGTGAAATCAGATATTAACTCAGTTGACGTTCATCCGCAATGGAGTGATGACAGCCATCCAGTGGATGGTGCATTGGTGGGTGCTGGTTCACTGGGGCCACAGGCTGAATCGTGTAAAGGCCAAGTTCGAGCCTTGCAGTCTTCAGGCGCACAAGTTTCTTCTTCACTAAATTGCCGACTTCGAAAAAGTCTTGAGTCTCGGGGGCATCCTCTTTACTCCGATGATCTGTGTCACTCGATTTCCTTCCATAGAGCTGCGATGCTATAGGTTTCAGGACGTACTTGTGTTTCAAGAATCATGAGATGCGGTCCGTGTGTTACTTGCTTTCAAATCACGAGGTGGACTATTTGTTCACCATGTGCATGTGCATGTAAACGGGACAACTGATTTCTGTTGTCACAGCAGAATGTCAATATCTTCTCAATTCGAGAACTCATTGGATTCTTTCAGAAGAGATGCTCCCTTGACTCTGGCAATGAAAAGTCAGTTTGGTAGAGGTTTCAAGGATTTCTTCTGTTTCAGGAAATTAGATGCGGTCCGTGTGCCAATGCTGAACAACGTGTGCAGGATGTGCACGGAAACTTGATGATAATACCCGATGGTCCTTTGAATCCGGCACTGGAAGGTCGGGTTGCTAGCTCGGTTTCAGGAATTTCTTGTATTTTCAATATTCAGATGTGGTTTGTATCCCAGTTGCTTTCAAGGCATGGGGTGAACAATTTGTGCAGGATCCGTAGGGAAACCTGATCTCAAATTTTTTTTGTTACTCACAAAAGTCGTGTTGTCATGCTTCGGAAATTATGCTTATCATGTGGAAAACCACGTTCTACTGACTTTGACACTGAAAGCTCGGTTTGCGGAAAGGCTTCTCCTTCAACTACTGCTCCAAGGGCATCTCATGCTGTAAGTATTCCAACTCTAGTGTAGTTTTTTCATTAGGTTCTGAAACAAAAATTTCATATATACACTTGAGGCTCAACTTAGAACACTGTAAAATTAAGTTATCAGTGTAATAATTAGCACATATAAAGCTCATGGATTTGACATGTTTTGAGCAAATAACCAAAGATTGGTGTTTTTTATGATTATCAACATACTATGCGGATGCTCGCAAGACCAACGAGATCTGCAATTCTATTGTCTCTGATTTTCAAAGTTTTTAGCATTGATGCCTCAAGACGTCTCTCATCCTTTTACTGGCGACTTGTGTGATCAGTCCTTGACACTTGATATATTAAGGAGTGAGTTTTGAATATAAGTAGGAATGAATTGCAAACCAGAGTGTCCCAATTTGGAGGCATTAAATCCTTTGTAATTGTGTTATAGAATTGCAAGGATAATGAAGGTCGATCCGTGCATCAACTGTGGCCCCTTGAAGATCATGTGCGTTCTACCAATTTTGATGTGGTGTTTTTTCATGGCCTACACTGGCCAAGTGAAAAGGAAGCTTGGAAAAGTACTTGGACACAACTCAATGACCCCCAAGATTGTTGGCCTCAAAATTGGCTGCCCCAAGACTTGGACGAGAACGTGCGCGTCTTGGCCATATCATATGATGCTTGTCCCACACAATCTGAAGAGAAGGGGAGCTATGATGATGTCTCAGAAATTGGGAAAAACATACTACAAACCATTCTCAGGTTTTTGTCACCTTATAACATCCCTAATACATATTCTTTAATTAAGTGGTGTTGTACAGAAAAGGCTATTTTCCATCTTACTACTCCGTTTGAATATGATCATTACACATGTTACGGTTTCAACAAAGAAGCACCTACAACATGACTTTTGGGTAGATTTTATAGAATAGTCATTTTCAAGGATGTTGCAGAGGGCATTTGTTTGCACTCACTTTGTGGTTAACTTGCATCTTTTTTTGCTATATTTTGTTACTTTTCATTGGAACATTCAAACAAAAGAGCCTTTCCCTCAATAAGTCATCTATTATAATGAAGTTCGTTAATGGGGTCTAAAGTTTTACCATCCCTTTTCTTGTGGCAGTGATGAATGGAGGTTGGGTCGACAACATGGGTTTGTTTTAATAGGCCATTGTTTTGGTGGTCTGGTGATCAAAAGCTTGGTTGAGGAGGCACGCAAAACAGAACTAGAAAATGTGCAAAATGCGATTGACAGAAAAGCTAAAGCATCTGCTGAACTGTTCTTGAAAAATTTGAAAGGCGTTGTCTTTTATGCAGTTCCCCATTACGGTTCGGAAAATTTGATATCCTACTTCAGCCGCTGCAATCAGATCACGATTCCAAGGAGGGTTGTCAAGCTGGCTGGGTTCATGCAAAATCTCCAACCACTTCAATTCAAGATGGAAAAGTTGTCAACAACCTTTGATGCCATAGTGGAGGAACTTTCTATAAATGTTTATGCTTTCGTTGAAGGCAAGCCTATGAAAGATGTGGTAAGTGGTGAATTTATGCATGTGAATATCCACTTAGACATCACCAACGACATCTAGAACTTGTGATGGTGAAACAGGTTGTTCAACGTCGATTCCATTGCCAATGCTGACATGCATATTGTTAAGAATTTATAAAGAAATTATTTCATTTTTTATGGCATTATCACATCCTTGTTACTCATGGAAAGATGTGAATAACAGGGGTTCAGATTGGTGGAAAAGTCAGCAGCAGTGAGATCAGCCCGGCAAAACTATTATATTTTGGAGGATTGTGACCATTCTACAGTTTGCAAGCCTGTGGGCAAGAACCATCCAAGCTATTATCGCCTTCTAGATTTTATTAGGACATGTCGACAAGAGGTTAGTCGCATCCTTGGATTCATATTTCAATGGCCCTCGCTCTTTGTTGTGGATTTAGTGCCGAGTTTGAAATTGGTACAATTGAGGAACATTTTAATATTCGAGACAGTAGTTGTGAGTTTAAAATAAAGCATCTCGGACAGGTCTCTTGTTGCATCTACATATTGCAAGAGTTGGTACTTGTGACGTGCATAATGAAGCCATAATGTCATTTTTTCACAAAAGGGCTAGATTTTGTTTTGGAACAACGTGACACACATTCATTAATGAAGAGGTAGATAGAGTAGGTATATATCTTGTAGCCAATGGCATGGTTGTCGTAAAAATGATGTCCCTTAAACATGACAGAACATTATAGATGTGCAGGAGGCATATTAACAGTTATGTGATCATGACATTTGAAATGGCAGTATTAAAAATTAGTTGTAATTTGGGGTTCAATTGGGGGGGGGGGGAGAGGGAACTCTCCTGCAAATGTCAGTTTTAAAATGCAGTTAATTGTAAATGCACTAATATTCATCTAGTCGGGATATCAGTGACATTTGTATGTTGATGTATGCAGGAACTAATAAAATCAAAAACATTCTTGGGTTTTGAGTATAATTGGAAAGAAAACTTCCAGTTTTATGTGGAACCTTCAAACTTGCCCAATATTCTTTTGGAAAAGTTGAGGGAGAAAGGATCAAACAATATCTTGGTTTATGGGGCTTTTGGCTATGGAAAAACAACCTTGGCGAAATATGTTTTGTACAAGAATGCCGAGGAGTTGAGCATTATTTTTCATGGAGGGATTTTCCATATGAGATATGGTCACAAGGACAATAAAGTATTATCATGCCAAAAGGAGCTTATAAGGGCCCTTCAGCTAAATCCCCAAGAGGTATTAATACAAGACTACTTGCATGCATCCGTATGTTCTATTGCCATGAATGTGGTGGGAGGATAGTCATGAATGTGTGAGGCATATGTGTGTATGCATTACCAACATCTATAAATGTTCTTCTATCATCAAACCAAGTTGAAGAAAGGGTAGTACATATGTAGCGAGGTTTCCCTCGATCAAGTTGTTGAACACTAACACCATGGATAACTCCAATGCTATGCAACTATTTTGAATTAACTTGACATGTTAAATGCATCACATGTAACTATCCCATGTGTCTGAAATTAATTTATCACATGCAGCTCCAGGGGCTTGAATGTTGGGAAATTGAAAGTGTTCGTGCAAAGTTGGAAGATCTTATGAATGCACGTTCTGGCCCTATTTTATTATTCATAGATGATGCGTGGAGTGAGCAAATGATTGACAGTTTACCTGAATTCGTAGCGACAAAAGCGTCCAAGTTGTTAGTCACTTCAAGGTTCAACTTGAAATCGAACCAACCCAATTGGATTCGGATTGAAATGAATCCAAGTACAAATGAGAATGTTGCTGCACAATTACTTGCAAGCAAAGCTGCAAATGATCCGAATGAAACAAAATTTCCTCTTGGTTGTGAGGTAAGGTTATTTCCTTTCTTCCATCATTGAAAGGAACGTAATAAGAATTTAATATCAAGGAAAATGTGATGAAACATTGGTGAGCAACAATTAGGGGAGGAAGAGAGAGAAGTTGTTCCCCTCATGGGTTTGCCTTAATGGGACTTTATTTGAAATGGAAAAACATTTTAGAACTGACATTTTCCTTCTCATGTCAAAGTGTATACATGTGAACTAAAACTTTAATATATATTGTGTCATTACAGAATATAGCACAAAAAATTTTGTTCAAGTGTGATGGTTGTCTTTTGGCCATTACAATCATCGGTGCAATATTGTGGGACAATAAAGCCCAAACTCCTGAAAAATGGAAAGATGTGTATGACCACTTCAAAGATTATGTTGATTCAGCGCCTACAGCTGAAGATTACAAAGGGGAGTCAAAAACAATTTTCGCAGCAATTAAGTTGAGTCTTGAATATGGACAAGAAGAAAGTGATCGGGTTGGGATGGAGAATATCCTTCAAACATTAAGTTTATTCAAGTACCAACATCCAGCTATTGTAGTGCATTTGGCTTGGAGTTATCTACAACCTCAAGGAGAAATTAGTCGCTTCAAAATGTTATTGGATCGTCTTATTGCAAGGAAACTTGTGGACGATTCCGTTCTGGGTTACCCAAGTTCCGAACATGTTTTGCAAAAGTCATGGGAATTTATTCCTTTGAGGCTGCCTGAGTTGGTAGAAGAATATGTGTCAAGGAAACTTGATGCAATTGACATATGCAATGTTCTTGAGAAGGGAAGTCAAGAATTGTTCATGGAAAGAAAAAAGTTTCTTCTTGCCACATTTCTACCAATATGTGAGACAAGGCATACCAATCTAGAATTTGCATTGTTCCTTGGCCAATTCTATTATAAAAAATGGAGAGATGATCAACTATACACACTATTGGGAACCAACGCTGAAAATGCAATACTTTTAGCTTCTCAGCCTCACAAGAAGACCCAAAGAGATGTAGATGCTTTGTTTCATCTATTGAATTCTGACAAAATGCGAACATGGGCAGCAGCTTGTATATTGGCTCAACTTGCAGACCACTTCTATGGAGATGATATTCTTCAATATAGAAGCATCCAAGGCTTAATTCAAAATTTGAAACATCAATGGAAATTTCATGATTACTACTATCTTTGCGCTATAGCCTTGAAGTTGGTAAAGTATAGAACATTTGTAGAGCGGTTTACAATTGATGAAGATTTTATGGAAATTCTTTCAAATACAAGCATACAGTATTTGGATAATGATTATGATGGCTATTATCTCATTAACTTGTTGTTCGAATTGAGCCAACATAAGAATACTTTCTACCAAATTGACACCAAAATCTCCATGAAAAATATTTTAAAGCAAATTTCTTCAATGTTGATCCAAACTATAAAGTCATCATGCACGTACAAAGTTTATGAAATGTTGGACATTTTGTTACGATATGAAGACTTGGCAATGCAAATTATTGATAAATGTGGTGATGACATTGTCTTGAAAATCTTTGATAGTTTGCTTAAACTACCAGAGGCGAGGACAAACTCGGGAAGATTTGAATTTAATGGACGAAAATTTATAATATTGGAAAGATTGGCAAACCGAAAGGGAGGTGAAGCTATTATTATTAAACATGTTCACTTGCTTCTACAACCATTCCATTTTAATGATCAAACAAACCATCTATATGACAACATGAGCAATGGTATTAGGACACTAGTTCGACACAAGGGGATTGCCCAAGCTTTAATTACACAAGAAGGGGTTGAACTATTGGTTAATGCATTGGAACAAGGGAAGATAACAAATGTTCCTCTTGTTTTGCAATGTTTGTTTTTCGAAAATGAAGAATTTGCTTACAAAGTAATTGCACAAGGGGGATGGAGAATGATGACAAAAGGGCTACAATTAATTGCACGAGGGAGACAAAGACCAATGATAGACGGGCTACAATTTATGCCACTAGACGACATGTTTCAATTTTCACTTATGCATATTGCTAAAGAAATGGCATCTAAAGGTGAAATCCAACAATTGGTAATGGAAGTTATAAATGAAGATAATAGTGAATATTGCTTAAAGTTACTAAAAAATCTAGTAACCTACCATATGGACATCATGGGAGAGGAACTCATTTCTAAGGGTGGAATACGAACCCTTTTAGCTTGTTTGACTTCATTAAATTGCAAGAACAGTTATGAAATAATCACTAGTTCCCTACTTCAGCAGGTGGCACGTGACATCAACGGAGCTGAAGAAATGATGGCTCAAAATGGAATCCAAGTGCTCATGCAACTACTAGTTGTTGGGCTTAATGATGGTTATTATGGTTATTATGGTTATGATGGTTATAAGTATATTCAAAGTATTATTAACATCATCAAACTATTGGTCAACGGCTTAGAGGATCCCATGAAGCTCCTAATGTCATTAATAGATGACATTGATGTTTTAGAAATTCATAAAACCTTATTGCGTCGATATGGTTCATTGAGTCTTTCTTTTCTTCCAGAAACATTAGATGTCGACATCAACATTGCCAAGGAATGGTTAAATTCTCTTGGACCACCCTTCAATGCTTTTAACATTAGCTCGTATTTACATAAGGTTGATTATGAGGATGATTATAAAAATGATTTTAATGGAGCCTTCGCTCTTATTCAATTGTCTAAACGTATAGATATTGCAAGCATGATCATGGACAATGAGGGAATCTTAGAAAGATTTCTAATTCAATTGTCTAAGGGCAATTTGGACAAACATGCTTTTGAACTTCTTAAAGTTGTGTTGCAACATGAAAGAGTGGCTAGCCAGGTTGTACATCAACGACCTTCTTTTATTAAGGAGTTGCTTCAACTTTTTCTTATGCAAGGACCTTCAATTTTCACATATGAAAAGAGATATAATGTTGCATCACTTTTATTCATATTAGCAAAACATGGAGGTGTATTTATCAAGTTCATTGTGAATAGTGATGGAATTAAAATCTTGTTAAACAAAGCTCTATTGCAAAATTGCATTGGCCGTTGCGATGTCATAGAAGTTTTAGGTATCATGGCCCAAGATGGAGATCATGCTTTACAAATTGAAGATGCCGGGGGGAGCAAGATGTTGTTGAGGGTGATTTCTTCTTATCTTCAATATGTGCATGATACACACATGGAGATAGTGATTGTTGATCATCAAATCATTACAGAATATGAAGATGACCGCTTAGTTATGTGTTGTCTAAAAACACTTTCATTTCTTCTTAATCATGAGGGGATAGCAAAACAAATTTCAACTAGAGGAGAAGACTCAAAGGAATGTGGGATTATTGCACTAGTTGATGTGATGCAAACAACATCACAACTTTGGTCTTCTATTACATTAACTCTACATGAAAGTGTTGTAAGCAAGAAACTCATGCAAATCAAAGGCCACATGTTGACTATATTATCAAATATTGTTTCAACATTGGTTTTGATGGCCAAATTGCATCCCCACATCATCATATCAGGAAAGGTGAATGAAATGTTTTGAAAGGGATTTTCCAATTAGAAGGTATGGTTATTGATGAACATCAAGCTTTGAAAAAAACTCTACAAGATTTGCTAGACATCAAGAAATTTCACAATAAAAACATGGAGTTGTCAACAATTACGCTCAAAGACAATTGATATTTAGTCTTATGAAGGTATGGCATTTTAGCTATATGTTGACATGAAATGTTCCTACATAAGGATGGCTACAATATTTGTTTTCTACCATCAGATATTGCAAGTGTTGTTAATAGTTTATCAAAAGTTAGGTTCAAATCACCATTTCTTTCTATCCCCAGGAAAGTTCAGTGAGTGTCAAGCTCATTTTGGAGTAAAAGGTACCTGAACTAAAGGTCAATCAAGAGGGACAATAAAAGAGGATGATGGCTAGAAGTGGAAGAGAGCCTATTTATGTTCACATCACATCGAATCATGGCATGTTATAATTGCCACTAGTGTGTACGTTCAGGTATACAATTATTTTACAATTGGCCAAGTACATGTGAGCATGGACTTTAAAAAAAATGATAGAACCCTTTATACATTGCCTTAGAAGTTCATGTCTATTAATTTTGTTTTGCCTTGATTATGATTCCCAAAAACAAATGTTTAAGGTGAAGAGTGTGCTTGAAGATGTCATCGCAGGATGTTAATGCATGAAACTTGGACCAACTAATAAAGGTTGGAGCCAAGGACCAAATATGGAAATTGCATTGTTGTATGGCATTTTAGGTATTTTTTGAAATACAATATTTCACTTCGTAAAGATGTTATTGAAATCTTACACAAGGGATGGGATGTGGGTTTGTGCTTAAGGTTGAAAGTAATGGGGATGGAGCTGACATGGCATTTACAATGATGCAAAATTTTTGCAATTCAACTTCACAGGTAAAAGAAAAGATGTTAAACTTTTTAATATAACTAGCTATAATGTAGGAAAGTTTTGTAAATTTTCAATTGGGATGAATGATTCAAGGGTTTAATTGGCTTTGAATATGCTAACCATATGCATTGTTTTAATGAATGCATTACTAGTTATGGCTTGGTTGACATTTCACTCAAGTATGGATTAGACATACATCCCGTCACATTCAATCTCTTTCATTGTCAAGTTGTAAATCTTTTGCCTTCTGGCCAAATTTGGCTCACCACGATGTACAGGCCGGTATACCACAAATAAATATGTTGAGCTGTAAGCATTTACATCTCATTTCATTATAATAATTGGACTTCATAATACATGAAGTTTTCGTTTCTTGCTTATTAGAGTGTGTGCTTTGGTGCTTGTACAGAGAATGTGTGTCTGATGTAAAATCAAGAAGTTTGGTACAATGATCTATCAACACGACTAAGATTGGAGGCCTTTGGTTCAAAAGCAAGAAGGTAGTATCCATCTTTAAGGTTAAGCAATTCTTACTGCTTCTAACTTAAGGTGGTTGGGTCGTGAGAAAAAGAGAATAACCATCAATTCAATTGTGGTAATGTTTAAGATTTTTTATTTTCACCTTACATGCACCTTGTATCTAAACAAAATTTGCATGCTTGTTTTTTGGGAGAGATTTAAGAAGTTGAGTTGAATGAACCTTGTGGTGTCTGATAAAAATGTGCACAACTGGAACTTTGCATGCCCAAAGAGCCTTACTAAGCTTACTTTTGCAATAGCACAACGAATTGGTGATGGCAATTTCCACACTAACCTTCCTCATATCATGGTTAGTTGTGCATTGCCATGTGCCTTATGTTGCCAACTAAACATTTGATTGTTTAACCTTTGGAATTGTGCTTCTTTTGGTTTCCTTTCGGAATATGTAGTACTAAGGCTTGAAAGCTTATTAGGAAGATGGGTCTTTGGGAAATGCAGTATCTGAATGATGAAGGTGATCAAGTACTATTGGCCACTAACGAAGATCTAGTGGCTACTATAAACTTCGCTTGCATCAGCGACAAGAAGGTTAGTATTTGATAGTTCTAGATTCAATTTTTCACATCATTGGTAACAAATTTGATGAAAAACGGACTTAAAATATTGGATGTTTTGAGCATTTTAGTGCATATTTACTGTATGGAGGAATGGCAACTCACCATTATTGTTCATGATGAAGGTGATGGTCTATCTATGGGGGTGATTATCATAAAATCATGATTGCATAGTCATTGTCATGTTACCTTTGAATTGTTGTTACAGAGATTCTTCTACAATTTCATATATATATGTTCATCACAAATCGGAAGGAAAATGTATTAACCACATTTTGAAAATCTTTGCTTCCCTCTTCCATTTAATTAATATGGGTTGGGTTGGATGCAGGTAATGACTTTGCACTTGGAAGATGATGCAATACCAAAAGCATAGAGATACCCACCGCATAAATTCTCATGGGAAGTTTCCTAGCAAAAAGGTTGGACATTGATGCATACAGTTCTATTGGTTGGTGTTGTCATGGTGCTTTCAATTAATGTGGTTTTGTATTTGCGTCGATCTAACTCTTAAATTTGTGACCCATAAATTAGTTGGTAGTATTTGCCTTCTGTATTGATTCAAAATATTTCTTCAGCTTGGACATCAATCACTTAGAATGGTGATATACCTATCAATGCCAATTAATGATTAAAAAAGCAAGGGAATAATAACATTATCATGAAGAAGCATGAGGTTTGTTGTTGCAAGCAGATTATAACTCACTGGAAAAACTAATAATTGATTCTTTGGTTATCTCAGAGTCACAAAGTTGTTTTAGATATTGTAGCCTTCTATTTCAAGGACACGTACAAAGGCATTAGGCCTACTTCTTAATGTGCCAGTAATAAAAACTCTTTCAACCCAAATTTTGTTTCCAATTCTTTTGTCTAGTCTCCAATTTTGAATCACATTCTTCTTACCACCACTTATCTAACAATAGAACATATGTCGTGTTTAAAGTATTTTGCAATGATGTTTAGGATGGAGGAGGACCAATTATTACCAACATGGACCTTTCCAAGCACAATAATATTATGTTCCAAGACTATGTTTTTGTAATTATAGTTGTCTAAAATAATGTTTTATTTTAATCTTCCATCTATTGTTAATTGTGAACTTACAAACAATGATGAGGATACAATGCATTTTTATTGTTTTATTTTAGGATGCTTTGCATGCTTTGGATGTCCATTGTTGTCAATATATGTCCTAGTTCAACAATTTTGAATCTCAAGAATATGGCATTAATAACTTTCTAGAACCAAGCATCATGCATAGGTGCACTGGTTGATTTGTGATATTTCAAGATTGCTGGCAATGTAATAGGGGACATAACATGAGTTGGACACATCACAAGTTCTAGTTCTTATGTTGGCACTTGCTACTGAGAGGTGTTTGTAGTATCATAGCCTAGGGTTAGTTTCCACATTCACAAAACAAATAATTTTAAATTTTCAAAAAATTAATTCGTTTTTTAAATTTGAAATTATTGAATTTTCCATGATCTATTATGGTATTGTCACACAAATCATGAATTTATTTAGAGTGTAGCCTATGATAATTATGATGATTTCCAACATGTCAACTTCATATTTTCATAAAAATTCATTTCACTATTCTCAGGATTATTTAATGATGAAATTGACCTTAGGGTAAGGTAATTAGTTACCATAGACATGTTCAGAGTAGGTTAGGGCATCATAGTATGGCTAAAGACCAGTTGGACTTAAACCCTTTTTTGGACCTAAGTTTGGGATCTGATTGAAGCTTAACCGAACTATAGTGGAAGAGTGTTCATTTTTCTCAAGTTGAACAGTCTCCTTACCAAAGCTTGTAAGGAGCTTCTTGCAGCTATAGCTGTAGGCTTGATTACTCACTTAGCATAACAATTTGAGGGAACGTGACTTTCCCCCATGTGAGATATTTAGTGCCTTAGTTTACTTTTAAGATATTAATTGCAAGAAATGACATTTGAAAAAGCTTGAATGGAGTTTGAATGTTTCCTATTGATTTTGTGTCAAGTTTTTCTATCTTCTTTTTATTAAGGTAGTACCTAAATTTCAGGTTCGGTGGTGATTAAATTATTTCTTAAAATGCCAAATGTTTTAAAAGGTTGTTATTTCAAATGCTCAAATTTAAGGAAATTACAAAGGAGAGAAAAATGGAGAAAATTGTGGAAACTTAACAGTCAATCCACGATTGTAAAACATGTATCCAACAATTAACAA
>Ga0209208_10002387_pt1 | contig 26884 bp, 21 predicted proteins | sample S1TSphfallax_3_FD_187694 | JGI IMG/M metagenome (GOLD analysis project Ga0209208, IMG submission 187694) | Host-associated microbial communities from peat moss isolated from Minnesota, USA - S1T2_Fd - Sphagnum fallax MG (SPAdes) (version 2) | ecosystem: Host-associated > Plants > Peat moss >...
CAAGCCAACTGGTTTGCCATGCAAAATACAGCAAGGTTACATGTTATGTTCCCAGTAGGTTCTAAACAGAAGACTTTTTAGTTCAAGCCAGTTTGCAATGCAAAAAATACAGCAAGGTTACAGCTCCAAGTGGAAATCTTTGCATCCTTGTACTTCTTTCTTGATTGGCTTCAGTAAAATGGGGGTTTGTTTCAATCTTCATAGGAAACACTACTACCAAATATGACGCAATTCACTAGTCCTTATCCAGTGGACCATTAGGTCCTAGGTCCTGAACAAAGGGTTTATTTCAATCTTTGGAAGCACTATTACAAAATGTGGGTGTAATTCACTAATTCCTGTTCAGAGAACCACTAGATCCTGTTCAGCAAGACGTATGAATCCACTCAAAATCCAATGAAAACACTTTTGACATACATTAACACATTTTGCTGTAATGTAATGTTCAATATGTAAAAAGAATCCATTCCTCCTTCAACAAGTAGTTCATGAAGTGACTGAAGCTAAACCCACATGATCAATGATGTTGGTCTATGTAATGTCAAAGGTTTCTTTGTTATTCTCAAACTGAAACTTTGTTATTCATAATTATTATTAATTATGAAAATAAAATATTTCATATATAATTTAACACATCACTCATGAATGAAAGTCATTTATGAACATCCATCTTTCATCCATACTAAATACTTAAAAAGACATTCAAAAAAAAAAACTTGGATGATGACCATATGAAAGCTTCCTTCCTTAAACTATTTCCCCAAATGAATATAAATAAGTGTATTTTCCCTATTACTTTCAATCCGTTTAATATTAGTTTAAAGTTAGACCTTCCATCATAGTCTTGTTCCTTTTATTTCATGTTTCAAGTTTTGTCATGCTATGAAATTATTATTATTCTTATTACCATAGGTCGTTTTTTATGTGTGGTTGGACTTAAGATTAAGGCTTGTTTTCTTATAATTTATCCTTTGCCTTGGTGCATCTTTGGTATTAATTAGTCATAATAATCTCATGCCTGTCATACAATTGAGGTTTTTTCTTGCAAGTTGGAAACAATCCCAGACCATTAACATAAGCAAAATCATAGGAAATCAGCAGTTCGCCGCCATCAACTTGATTCAGGGAATGATTTGCAAATTGGTGCAAAGAAAAAGATGAAGGAAAGTTTGTCCTTGTGATTTGACTTTAATTCTGACCTTCTTCCAAGTCCTTCTGTTAAATTTAAACGCATTCATTAATGGGTGGCTGCAATTTTTTAAAAAACATTTTGATAAAGTTCTATGTGAAATTGGCTAGAAAATCTTAGGTTTTCCTTGTGTGCAAAGATGAAATCAATCCAACGCCATCGTATATAAATATATATATTATAATTGCATGATCTCCCATATATTCTACTTTCCATACAATAACTTTTCATTACATGCTTTCACAATTTTTTTAATTAAGGAACAGGCCCAAAAAGTCTTGTGAGCTTGTTGATCACATGCATTTAGGCAACACAACTAAAAGTACTATTATGTGCGATGTCTTAATGTAACAAATTTAACATGTTCAGGATATTGTAAGCCCGCAGCCCAAGCATTTCTAGGTTTCCAGATCTTGATGAGAAATATATCACCATAAAATATAGGTAAATGTATTATCATGCACCAAACTTTGGGAACAACTTCTACACTTCCTGATGTCTAATGCTGGATGTAATTCCCATGGACTGATGTTGAGACGTTGAAACTTGAAACCTGTTGAATTCTTTGGTTTCTTGATTGACTGCTTGAAACAACTCAAACCAGTTGAATTTGAGAACATCTTCTTTGTTTTTCTTTCCTTAAGGAAAAACCTGTGAACTGGGTTGTCCCATATTTATCATTCACTGGTTCTGGGACCCATGTCCCAATTTGGCCGACCGATCCAAACTACTGCTCTGTATCACACAAGTTAACATGTGTGAACTAAATCAAGTACATACTTCAGTTTACTTTCAAACATGTTTTGGATTCATTCGTTGTTAAAGGGCTTCATTTGAGATGTCTCAATTGTTCCTTCCTTCTTTCAACTTGTGCATCATAAAGGGGGCTTTGATTTTAGAGTCCCAATTGTTCTTTCTTTGAACTTGTGCATAGTGAGGGGGTTGTTGATTTGAGAGACTCAATTGGTGTATTAGCTGGTCATTGAATTTGTTGCACTATATACGCTTTTGACTGATTTGGGACCCAATACGCTTCTCAGTCCTTCTTGGAATTCCCATTGGGGTCCATTGATTTCTTCATTTTGACACTTAACTTTGATAGACTCAACTAGCTGGAGGATTGGGGATGTTTATTGGTTTTTCCATTCCTTCTTCCGTACTTGAATTAGTGTAATTGTGTACTTGGGTCACATTTTGACACCTTGGTTTCTAGTCACCCCCTCCCCCACTAGTGTCAAAAAGGATCTAATGCATTGCTTTTCTTGAGGGCTTCAAATTTAGACCTACAGATGTACCTACCCTATAGGTCAAAATGGTAGGGGACATTTTTATTTCTGAATGATGCCTTGCACCTAATTTCATTGCTCCTTAACTAGGCACCAGGTTTGAATTTTCAGTAATGGCAGTGGAAATTATAGACTACCAACTTATAAAACTATTTCAGATAGCAATATATCTGATTAACCTACAGTTGCATTCTTTTTGCCCGATTTTAATATCCAACATGGAAAGTGCATCCTGATTCTTGGCTTTTGTGTAAGAAAATGGCATTCCACAACACATGGTCAACATTTTGTGGACTTTAAAGACGGTTACAAATTCAAATCTCTTTTAAGAATGATTTAATGGATTTGGAAAGTCATAATCTACTTCTATGTACAATGGGAAAGGTTTTTTTTTAAAAACTCAAAAAAGGAAGATATATTGAACAAACTGGAGATTTTTAAATAAACATATATTGCAAGCTAAACCTTGAGAAAATCACAACCAAATCTTCTGGTTTCCACAACCTAATATGCCTATATGATAACAAAAAATCATGTTTTACTTTTGAAAACAAAATGCACAAGTAATGTGCTAGAACCTTGTTTATAACCCACCATTACACATTGAACTATTAGTTCACTAAAGACAATTAAGAAAAAAATTCAAAATGCCAAACCCAGCAATCCCATTGGTTTTTTCTTTTGAAAAAAAAGTCTTCAAGTTACACACAACCCTATTCTCTGAACATTGTAAATAATGATTCATTTCTATAATTTCCATTGGTCCTCTAAAATTCTAAAAAGATTACCAAACCATGTTACATATTCAACTGTTAGTTCACTCAAGATAACTAAATAATCAAATTCATAACATGAAATCTAACAATTTCATTGATCATAGCATTTTTTTTACATGCCTAGACATTAGGCTATCCAGCACCTTTCATATATTAGTGTACACTCATATTATAACCCTTGTATGTAAAAAAAACAGGGTTAACTAGAGGGACTTCACCCAAGGATGCAACTGGCGTTAATGAATTAGTGTTTTTGTTTGGGGAATTTTTGTAAGTTGGCGAGTTTTCTTTCAAATCATGAAAAATTTGTGAATTTTAGAGATCTCTTTTTCAGTTTTTGAAATAGAATTATTAAATTAGCCATATCTAAACCTAGGCACTTCCTAAGTCCCCACTTTTGTAAAACTGCTACAACCCACCTAGGATATTGTCATTTAATGGTAATTAATGTTGGGAATCCTTGCCCATGGACCTTCTTGAGGAAAAAATTTAAATCCCTATAATGAATTCGGAATTTTTTTTCTGCTGAAATTTTCTTTTAAATGTGAAAATAAATGTTTCTTCCAGTTTTCCATTGCCAAATTTTGAAAAAAAATTAATAAAAATCAACCAATTTGTATACATATTAAGTTTCAGACTCCAATAGTTTACCAGTAGCCAAAAATACCAAAGGATATTTTAAGTCTTGCACTTTCATATTTTGCTTATATGGTAACAAAATTTGGCTAAATCTTCTGATTGTCGTTTGAGCTACATCATAAAAATGACCCCAAAAATTTACCGGTATGGGTCTGGCTACAACCCAATGTATAAAAAATGACATTCCGTGAAACTCTTGTGTCTTTAATTGTCAGTTCAAAGAGAGGTTTAAACTAAGAATTGGGTCGCAAAATTGTCAACTCCTACAAGTTCAATGAGTAGGGATGAATGGTTGGGCTTGTTTGAGGAACAAACCACGAAACCCAAGGTTATCTTTTGCAAAGTTTAAACCTAATGTGAGGTTGATTTCTCTAGGGGATTTAACCATCCCAAACGAACTACAAGTTTATAAGCTTAATGTGCAATCCAGATTCCTTCAACCTTGTTTTGCACAATCGGACCTTACATGCACTTTGAAACAGGTTAGGGTGTGTGTGTTAAATAAAGCCCTAGAAGGGCAACCTTCAAATTATTTTATGGAGTAATTGAAAATCTATTTTTTGACCCTAGTCAATGGAGTTGGAATGGGGAGAAGGAGCTTATGAAGTATAGTTCAAAACTAGGGAGGGAGTTGAACAAACCAAAAGAAACCCTCTCACAAAATATGATGGAAATGTGGAATTCTACATTTTCACAAAATTTCAAGTTGTGATGGTGAAAGGAGTGGTTGAAGCATCACAATAAAAGGGATGTCAGTCTCATGTGGGCATTTTAGCATCAACATCAAGCCCTGGATGTTAACTCATGAAGAAAGAATATAAACAAAAACATCATAATCAAGTGCCCCTCATATGATTCAACATCTTCAAAAACAAGTATCCTTAGATTCTAGTCATGCCCAAAAGTGAAAAAGGCTTGGGAACTAGCTTTTTCCTTTCTATTCAAACTCGATATGCTTATCATTGAGGACCAACGAAGGAAAGTATTGAGCCTAGAACAATGTTTTTTCAATGGTAGGCTCCCCAACAATCTAAGAAGGTTCAGCTTAGTGTGGGCTTTGTTGTGTGGCATTGCTTTGTGGTCTATTTGAATCAACGGAATGATCTAATCTTCAACTTGGTCAAGTGGCAAGATGTTAAACTTAAAAGAGTGATGTGGGATAGTTTGTTAGATTATGGCAAAATGGAGTGGAAACACACATGGCCATGATCCAAAAATATCTGGAGAAAGAAGGTAAGCTCCTTGAGCTCTTTGACAAAACTTGGTGGCCGCACCAAGTTATTTGTGTTAGGGATGGAAAGAAGATTAGGTGGTGCTACCAACCATCACTTGCTATAGTATCTTGTGGTAATTGTTGGCATTTTTGGGTCTTAGGGTTGGATGTCCTCTTGGGTTAGTTGTGTGTGTATTAGTCTTTTCTACAATGGATTTTTCCATTTGTGTCATAAAAAAAACAAAAAGGGGTTTGAAAATTATTGAAACTTAATATTAACAAATCATATTATTTCCCAATACTAGTGCAACTAGAATTTTTATTTTGGAACAATTATTTTCCTGTTATTGACATAAAATTTTGGAATTTTCTGTTTTCATGTGTAAATTTGATTGACCTTGCTAAGTTTTTGGAAAATTTTGTCAAATTTTTGATATCACAAAATTGAAGGAAAAAACGTTGAATATAACTTATTTTTATTCATGTTTCCTTGCGTCTACATTTTGCACATAATGAAGGCCATTGTGCCAATGTCACTCCATGTTCAAAAAAGTTTGTTCACCCAAATCTCATATGGACCATACTAAGCACAATGGCTTGTATCCATGATTTTTTTCATTCTTTGAAGTCTCTGATTGAATGGTGGTTTTTCTTAATCAAAACCTAGATTAGGATATAAAGAGTGATTGAGGAAAAATGGTGAAATTTTTCTATGGTTTTTTAAAATGAAGTTTCTTCTAGGTTTGGGAGGTTATTAAAATCATTAACAAACAAAAAATCTCTAGTGGATATATATTCAGGTATATCCCCACTTAATTGGCGAATGTGAAAATTTAAAAAAATTGGCATAGTGAGGAACTATTGGACATGAATTGTTGAAAGAATCATGCTAATGAAAGAACTATTAATCAAAAAATCTTGTATTCTTACATGAATTTAGCTTGCAAATCTTTGTGGCTAGTTACTTTGATGATGAAATGTCTTACTAGTGAGCAATAATGGCAATGACGACAAACAACTTTTCTTTCATTATTGAAGATTGCATTAGAAGCATTGAAAGTTTGTAGCAAAATAATTTTATTGGCACCTAGTATGAATTTTGAACTTTAAACTTTTGTGTTTATTTTATTTGTGTGCCCAAAATTGGTTTAGGGTTTTAGATGTGTTGTGTGTTTTGGATTTTATTTTATTTTTGAAAAGGTGATAGAAGGTGAAGGTCAATTGTAAATGACAGGTTCCCTATTTGTATAGTCGTCAATTTTTAATGGAGGTTGTGTGATGTGCATCGTGAATGATGGTGCATTTGTAGACCTCATCAATGCCTAAGTCATGTAGTGCATTCTATGCTACAACATAGCAATCAATTCTTGCTCAAAAAACTAAGGTGTCGAAAAAGGTTGATTACATATTTCAAAACTAATAGCCATGAGAAAACACTTAGATGTTGAACAAACCAATCTTGCTAAAAATTATTTGAAAAAAATTATAATAACAGAAGAAGTTGACTAATCCAATGTCTAATAAAAAGTGACCTGCACAAAAAATAAATGTCATATCCAAACATCCAATTTAATGAACAAAACTAAAGTTATTATAGAAGAACAAAGGTTATTTAGTTTGTGATATATTTTGGCTATTGAAATATTATCAATTAATAATGGGAGATTTTTAAGTGTAGAAAATGTAGTAGAAGACATTATTATGCTAGTATTTGGTGATCATGTAACTAATTTAGTGTTGTTCATGATTACCTAGCCTAACTTCCTAGGATGAATAATTACAATGTCAAAAGTGTTGCAACAAGGATGGGGTAATAATATGCGTAATTTATTACAAAATTTGATCAAACAAAACATTGTTTATGATTCAAATACATTGCTTTAGCTAAGGCAATTCTAATTGGTCATTTCTATCTTGATTTTTTTTTTGTCATTCCTATGGATGTTTCAACCTAAAAAGGTTCATAATATGTTGTGTCTTATGCTAGATTTACATGGTACCAAAAACTTTGCTTCATGCCTTCTTTCATTGGTTTTCATGGAGGAATTAAGGTTGTGTGATAATATGATCAAAGGTCATTAATCCCAATGTTGATCAAGTGTTATAAACATTTGCATCCACTAACTTTTGCCTCTCTTATTGATTCACAATTTGCTCCCATGGATACGAATGTGAGGTGTTGGACATCATTGAAATGGCAAGTTCTAGTAGTGAACCAATAAAAGAATGTGTCACATGAAAATTGTTGCAATTCAAAAGGTTCCCTTGTGACCAGATAGGAAGTCACTTGGATTTCTCTAGTGTGAACACTAGTTCATTTTAAGTTTAGGTTTTGTTTTGAACGGCCGTCAACTTTCTTTTGTGCAAATGGTGGAATTTATATCATCATTGTTTGTTAGTGGTTGTGAGTAGGAAACTTTGTTGTTTATTTGTTATGTGAAACATGTTGGTAGTAGAAGATGGGTGGCCAAGGGGTTTCAAGCAAGTAAGGGAAACAAGAGGTAGGAAGCTTTTGGAGGAATATAAAAAGAAGAATTTGAAGGCGATGAAAAGCAAGTCTATTTTTGTTGAAACTATTACAGTTTGTGTAAAAATAAGAACTTGCAGAAATCTGTAATTGATGTTTGATTTCCGCTACACCAATGATTACATCATGGCAGGCTTTGTGTTTTTGCTAAAATTAGGATTTATAAGGGGTTGATGTTGAAGGCCGATGATGCATAAAGGATGTCTTAACTATAAAATAAGGAGCATGTAGATAAGTGCATTTCTAGGGGTCATTGGCGGAACCTTTCTTAAAATCTAATGTGACGCACTCCTAACTCCTTGAAGGACTCAAAAGTGAGTCCAAGTACAAAACAGTGGAAGGGGGAGGAGTTAGGGCATGCTCCCTAGCTCACAACACTTTGAGGGGTAAAGGGGCGTGTTAGAGCTCCGGGATGGGACTAGGAAGAGTTGACAAGCTTCACTCACTCAAACATGCCTGCACATAACCCACACAAGGTGGTTAGTGCATAGTTGGAGCACCTTTGGTGCTAGGACGAGCCATAAGACTCACCACGGCCCAAACTTGGGGGAAGCCACCACCTTCCCCCTTATAATATACTCTTCATCTCTCCACGGGGCCTACATCCAAATGGTTTTTCTCTCCCGGGATTCCTGAGTGGGAGTCCCGAAATTGTGCCAACTAGGACTCCCGCAATTTCGCAACTTTGGAACCCCATAACTTTGCAAGCAGACCTCGGATCGAAGTGCAGTCTGAAGAAAAGTTGTAGCACTCATCGAGAGCTTTTCAACGATATGTTGCATGTTGTCTGTAACTAAGTAAATTAGGTCAATTCTTAACTTTTTCTGATCAAGAGTCAAACTAGCACTTTGACTCCCAACCCTTCTTTTGGTCATAACTTGTGTTTCAGATGTCCAAATGAGCAATGCGAGCCCATTTTAGACATCTACGTTCCAATAGTTTTCCAATGATATAAAGAACGCCACAAGCCATTGAGTTTTGACCCCTAAAATCACTTTTTGAAGTTTCAGGAGTCCACCGAGACTCCATCTTCCAAAGTGGGAGTTGCTTTGGGAGTGTGAGGGTTCACACTCTCTCACACTCCCGAGAGTATGTGATGTGACTCCTAGGCTTCCTTTTGACCCGCACCCTTGCAACCCCTTTGCCTTGGTCGCAAGCCCGAAGCTAGGGTTGTGACATAATGGGTAGCACATACGTATGAATGAGAGCCAAAAACTTTAGTGGGTATGTACAGTTTGGAAATTCTCATGGTATGGAGAATCACGTAATGTAGGATTATAAAACCCATGTGTTATAAACATTGTAGTCAGAGTAAGGTTTTGTGATTAGGAGATGGTTTTCCCACTCTTTTCTTTTGGTTACACCCTACTGATGTGAAAGACATAAAATGCCTTTTGGTGTGATGGAGGTCCAAGGAAAGTTCAAGTTATGTTCTTTACTATAAGTTTGGTTGTGTGGCAAATTTTGGAAATTGTCAAATCACAAATAGAAATGGAGTGCATCTTCTCCCTTGCTAGTATATTAACTAATTTACATCCATGTAGATCACAAACTAACAATCTTGAATGATTGGTCTTTGTTCACAAAAATTGGTTTAATGATCCCTAATCAAGTTGTAATGTTCCAAAAAACATGGTGAACATAATTAAGCTTGAGGTGGAGTTAGCAAAAGAATTTGAAAGCACTTTTGATCATGAAGAAATGGTTGATGTGCATGACAATCATTAGAAGACCTACTCTAGCTTATTAAATTTTTGTTAATTGTGTATCTTACATTGATAAACAAATATAAATTGATGCAATTGTTTGAATTTTAAAACTAGTGTTAGATGTTCTTGTACATGGCAAGAATTGCTTGAATGGTAATTGTAGTTATTTGTGCATGATTTGATTACAATACGATGAACCAATTTTATACAAATAGACATATTTGTCAAGTTAAAGGTACCTATAACCTAGCCATTTATGAGTTGAAACAAATAATTATTGTTTACCCCCATGTAATTATTAATTTGTGGGGTGATTCACAATTTGTAAACCTTGCAATCAACAAGCAACATGAGTAATTCATGTTTTATGTCTAATTTGATAATGTCCATTCACTTTCTCTATCTCTAGATCTTTGCAAATTGTATGATGGTGTTATGTATCAAATTCTTGTAATCATTTTATTGTTTAGTGGGTGTAAGTGTTGAATGTTTTTAGTTTCTTTAAATGTGGAAACACATGCCATGTTATGCAATTGTTGTGTAACATGGTTACATATTATAAGGTTTGTATCAATTGATCACCACCTATTAATTATTGACACCCACTACCAAATAAGTGTATTCCATAAACCTAATCAAGCCCCACACTTAGTCCAATGTACCCTTATGGCTTATTTGTTTGAGTTGCATTATTGTATTTTAAACTTTTGTTGGAAAACCTCATGTGGCATTTTCTTTTGGCAAATATTTGTAATAGTGCCAAAGTGTTGTGAAAGCATTTGGTGCTCATCAAATATGTAGTTTAGCAATTTGACATGACTAATGATAAGGTATTTTGTGACTATGTCTTTTTTTCCTTTGAATTGTACCTATTCTCAAGGTATTAAGTTGCCTAAAAAAGAAAAATTACAGATGATGGTGAATATATCAAAAAATATACTAAATGTTTGATAGGCCTTTGTGTGTTACAAGTTGGAGCAACTCTATCCATGGTATATGTATTATACATTGGTTGTGCCATCATGTTTTTGAATATACCTTATTTGGGTTGATTGTTGTAGTTACTACAAAAAGCCACACAATCTTGCGCCATATATGCCATTCAACCATAGAGGTTACCATAATAAATTGGTTTGTAGTTTGTAATGAGGTCGGAGAAGCACAGGAAAGCTCATTTGTAGCACAAAGCTTTGCTATAATCACAAGTGTCCCCCAATTATAAAAGAATTCTTCTAGCAAACCCTTGTTAAACAACTATTTGTTATTAACATCGAATTCCAATTACTCAAATCCAAACACTAAATAGTAAATGTATGAATATGGAGCATACCTACTTTTATTCAATAACAAAAGTGACCTTTTTATGCTATTGCAATGCACAAGATGTGAAATAACCCACCTTATGTTACTCAATATAGGAACATCAATTTTTTTAACATGTCAAAGTTCTTTACGCTAAAGAACCATTAGATATTGCAACCTATTTTTGGTCTTGAAATAACCAATCCCATCAAGAATGTACAAAGAATGAATTTTTAAATAACTGAAATTGGACAATTTTTTTTAATTTTAAAAGCAAAAAGTTCTAAAAACCTCATATTCATAAAAGTATGATTTTTGAAAGAACTAGAACTGTGGTTCTTACAAAAGTCAAATAACCTCCTGACATTGTTGTTTACCTTTATCCAAGGGTGGGTAATTGTTTTGAATTGGGTAAAAAAAAGAATTTAAAAGAATAATCTTATAGCTTACATGCATTCCCAAATTTTGAATGCATTCAATTACGATGGATTTGTTTGTTAGATTATGGTGATTGACTTAGAACTATCCTAATTTTGGTAATTTGTTCCAATCTTTCCCCTAATTAGGGTATATCCTTTACACCTTTGTAAGTTATGCTACCATTTGCCATTATAGGATTGCCTTAGTATAAAACTGAAGGTGCCAAACTAAAGGTGCCACATAATTTCTTTCTATTTTGTTATTTTTTCCCTTATAATATTTTAATGTCATGCCAATTGCACAACTAACATCTTCCCTCACTTGCCACTGTGCCATAATTGTGCACATATGTTGTACATCTTCCAATTGACCCTAACCTTAGGTTTATGTGCTCATATCCAATGTGGGTCACTTACCATTATACTTGCCAATAATGATATATAAATGTTATGTATTCTCAAATTGGGAAAACTTTCAAACCATATACACCTATACATGGTTGGTATCTAAGTTATTATCTGATTTTTTGTTAATAGTTTCAAGAATCATACTTTTATGAACAAAAAATCATAGTTAATAACAAATCATAGTTAACTCAAGTTAATGTAATAAATAGATGTACCTGCCTAGTCAACCATGATAGATGCCATTGGTGGTGGTGATGGCACAGGTACATAGCATGGGTGAACACAAATAGTCCCATCCAACAGTTCAACTTCGAGTTGGAGCGATTTAAACGATCTGGTACTAAAGGAATTCCCAAATTATGAAGTGGGAAGCTAAAGAAGTTGCAAAGAGTTCTAACCAAATAAGCCCTTGAATACAGAGAGGTTTAGGTTGATGGCTTTTTGGACAAGTCATGTTGTGGCACATATCTATTTCCCTTTTGTAGTAGTGCATTAAATTTCCCAACACTCAAAAACAAATTTAATAAGTCTTATCTATCTTTCGTTTCATCAAGAAGCTTTGCAAATCAACTATTGCTACCCTATATTCTTTGACACCCCTTCAGGTTTTTTTGGATTCCAGCAAATTCAAAAACACAAAAATTACATCAATACAATGGGGACATCAAACAACTTGAATATGAACACTTGGGTTGTTTCTCTTCTTCACTCTTCTTTTTCACTTAGACCCTAAACCCTAAACACTCTTACCAATAAATTGCTTCTGGCTTGGTTGTAAGTGTGGCCTTGCAAATAGGACAGGTTTTGATGGTGCTCCATATCCTAACTGCACAATCCAAACACACAGTGGCATGGTTGCAAGGTCTGAAGCATGCTCTTTTATAGGCTGATGATGAAGAATCCAACATGAGGCAATGATCACCTGCTGCTATCAGTCATGCTATTGTTGTTGTTGTTCTTGGCTGAGTCCAGTTTCTCAAAACATACAATGCAGTCACAAGCTCCTGATCCCTGTTGGCTGCTGCTTGTTATCATTGTCATGGTGATGGCAGAGCTGATGCCCTTTTTGTTGCCAGGCAGAGTGTTTACTTCTTGAAAGCTTCTCACAATTGCTGCCATGTTAGCTAAGTGCTACTGCTCGCCTTTCCTTGCTATTCTTCTGTTCAAAGTGCCACATTCCACATCAACTGCATTTAATTTGGTTCAAGGTTTCATGAACAATCACATCAAGAATTTCAGCTGTTCAATCACATTTGTCATCACCTTTCTGAAAACAATCACAGCAAGAAATTCAGCTGCTCAATTGCATTGTTATTGTATAAGGTTCTCACAACAATCACTGCAAGTCTAGTTTCTGCTGCTCAATTGCATAGTCATTGCCTAAGTTTCTGACAACAATCACAGAAAGTCTAATTTCAGAGTCTAGTAACTGAATCAAAAAAGAGCACCTCCTCTTCCTCCTCCATCATCAGAGTGATAGTATTTCTTTTATTGTCTTTTATCTCTTCTGTGTGCTCCAGAAGTTGCATGGATGAGTGGGTTGATTCCAGGAAGCAACAGGAAAAGGCATAGACAAAACCAACAACAACACCACAATCTAAAAACATGGAATTCATACTTTGAAGAATCATGGCATCTATCAAACAGGACACAATCAAAAACCTTTATAGCAAAGAAGAGAAGAGAACATAAGAGGAGAGAAAAGAAGAAAAGAGAATTAGAGAAAAGAAAGGAGCTGCACCTCCAAAACACATCATATTGTTCCTCTCTGAGAGCAAGAACAGAGTCATGATGCTTCTTGTCAAGCTCCTTCAGTCTCTTCTGTTGATCCTCTGCAAAAATCTTCTCATAGACAATGTCCTCTATGATTTGCAGTTCATGATGCTCAGCACTGGCGATTCTGATCGTGAGCAAAACCTCAATGTTCTGATCATGATGAGCTCTTCTTATAGGGGGGCTTGACTGCACATTCTCTCCAGCTAATTTGGCATGATTCTGATTAGACTTGAAAGCATGCAATGACTTGGGGCGATCCCAACTCTCCTCCAGCAACTGCTGCCCTGGTGGTACTTGCCATAACTCTTGTTTGGTGCACTCGCTTTCCAGGTTTCCCTCTACAAACACGTTGATCTCTGCCCGCTTCGCACTCTCAATTCTCGCCAGCTGTAGCAAAGTAGTAATACCACATCATGGATCTACCCAGAATCCCATTTGCAATAGTATTGCGATCGCGAGAACTTCAATGTGAGAGAACACAAGAGATGATGGTGAAGAGGAGGAGGAGGAGGAATGGTTAGGGTTTAGCTGCAGGTAGAGAGAGTCTAGAGATGCACAGGCATACTGTACAGGCATTCCTGTTGAAGTCCTGGGTTTGCGAGATCCTGAGGGAGAACAGTTTCTGGGCGGAGCTTTCGGCATGCACCATGGTCATGATCTGATGAATCGCCTTATGGGTGTCGACGAGCGGAGTTCCTCGAGCGCCAGCAGCGCCAGCAGGGACGTTCAAACTTTGTGCAGTTGCTGTTCGTTTGCAGCAGCGTGACTAGCTGCTGCACCCATGCCAAAGCGCACCTCCATGATCACAGCTACTAGTACCAACCGAGGACCGACCGCGCGCTCTAGATCGCTGCAATCCCAAATCCGCAAACTCCTGCAGTCGCGATACCAAATGCTCTTGACCCAAGAAGAGGAGAGACGAGAATTCACTCCAGTGGGACACGAAGAATCTCAAGACTTGCGCAGATTCTTTTTTCTCTTCTTCTTCTTCCATTTCGCTTCCGCTTATTCTTTTTCTCCTCGAGTTCTTCTTCTTCTTCTCAAGACTTTGTGCAGGAACAGGAAGACGAAGAAGAAGAAGCAGCGGAAGCAATGGCGGTTACATCTATCTAACGTGCGTCACAAGAAGAAAAATACCCTCTGAAAATACGTACTTAAAATAACCCGAAAGTTCTCTTAAACCCTGCAAGCTCATTAAACCCTGGCAGCTTGACATCTAGAGAATTTTCAAACAGAAAAATGCGAAGCCTCTCTCTGACTAGCATTGTGGTCTAAACCGATTATGTAAAAGCTTCAGATTTGATTGAAAGCAACTTGATTGAATCGCTTCTTTTTCTGATCACGCAATTCACCATCTCGACAATATTGCACAAACTCATGTACAGCAATTTTGACAAGGTGATTCAGCTCTGCTAGCATGAAATCAAGCCTGGAAAATACATTGTTGGAAAAACCCATCTGCTCAAACCTGCTATTTATGTGAAGCTTCCTGGATGTGATTGAAACAAATCTGAAAGCTTGAATCTTCTTCTGCGCAATCAATCTGATTCACCATCTTGACAACATTGCACATTGAACTCAGGTACAACAACAGTTTTGACCAGATGAAACTCATGGGCCAGAAGAATGAACCAGCACTCACCAGCCCATCATGTAGGATGGATGGTCTGTGGACGAGCAACACTTCTTCACTCGATTTCTGTCTGATGTCGTTAGCCTCACATTTCACACATACATATTGGGACCACACCCACATTCATCATGTGTGATTACAACTTTTGCAACAACTCACATTGAATCACATGCATAACATGATGTCACTCACCATTGCCAAAATTCCAAGAACATTGCCAAGCAAGAAGAAAGAAAACATGATAGCGGGGGCGCAAGAATACTTTGCACTTTAACAAACAAAGGAACTCAACAAAATCCAATCTTGGTAGAGTGTTGCTCCAAGCTTTACATCCAATTCCACCATCACTGAACCTACAAAACCAACCACACCCCGTCTAACAAACATAGTAAGTCCTCTAGAATTAGACCAAGGTTGCACAATTTTGGATTCTAGAAACATGTTGCAGAATAGTGAAAATGCAAGCATAGGCACGAGTAGATGTAGGAAAAAAAATTCTCACCTCGTTATAATTCATTGTTAGTGGAGGTAGGCCTGAGGGCTCAAAACGCAATCTGGAATTTCAAAGTGTAATGTGGCATCGTTTCATTTGATTTTTCTTCATCCCATTTTATTTTGTTGGACCACATACTGAACATCGTTGGAGCTATTGTTCTTAGGGTTTGATCTTCGAGGAGCTCTTTCTTTCAGCAGCATTGCGACTCTGCAAGGCCTTCAATCTCTACATCTGTGTCTTTTTTTCTTTGAGGAACACTTGTGCCAACATTGCTCCCGGTCAGTACACCTCCGAGTGCACTAGACTATAAAATTGTTCTCTTTTTTCTGCACAAGCTCGCCCTGAGAGAAGACTGACTGAGAAAAACTTTCAACTCTTCTATTTTTTCACTATGTCTTTTGTTGCTGCAGGTTTCATGTGTTATCCGAGTTTGATGAAGGCAAGTGTAGCTACTGGAGGAGACTAACAAGCCACAATGAGCATCGTCGAAAGCTCCAGCTTGACGCTCAGAACCCTGCTACTCTCAACAGTCGAAGCTCATCACCCATGCACACTTATGCCTTTCACATGCATGGAGCAGCAATTTCTCTTTCCCTTGAAGGTATACAAAATGCCTCTTGCAACTCTTGCAGTTCTTTTCTTGTTCTTGTTTTTGTTCTTCTATGAAGCAGATTGTAGAGGAAGTAAGTAATGGTTCTCTTCTTCTTCTGTTGTAGAGCAAGCAGATTCTATAATTCAAGTAATGGTTTTCTTTTTCTTCTTCTTCTTTTGTGAAGCAGATTGTAGACACACACAGCTTTTACAGCAAATTAGAGGCACATGAGGTATGCCGACGACTTTGGATGATGACGTGGAACATTATATCCCTTTCCTGAATGGGGCGAATCTCTTTTCTTGTCCTCCTTGGAGTTCATGGAGTTCGGATGAGAATGTACAAGCACCACCCTAGCAGCATCAGGTTGGTTTATTGATCATTCTCGTATTGGATCTCATTATTTTTCTAAGCCCTGCTTTCTCAACAGAATTTCAAGATTTCCTTCCCTGATAGCAAGAGTTTCCTGAGTGTAAATTTGGAGAACTTTCTTTTGCTGCAACTTCAATCTATGAAAAAAAATTAGACTTGGAATGTTTTCAATCAGTCCTGTATGAAATAGAACCCTCAGGAACCTTGTGACTACTTTTGGGAGTAAATGGAACTTGGTGGTGTTTTTGGTTGTCTTGGGTTATTTTTTCTTTTTGAGAAAGAGGAAAAAAAAACCTTCAACAAGAAGAACAGGAAGTCTCGTCTAGGAGCAGCAGCAAAGGGGTGGTCCTCACAGCTGCAGCAATAGCAGCTTTGCCAATCTCATCAAGAACAGTGCACTTGTAGCATCACTCAATTTTGTTCTATGCCTTGGATCTGGTCAGTCCCTCATTCCTGTATTTTTTTGCATTGCAAGAATTTCTCCAGATCTGTGTCATGTACTTCTTTGTCTTGCTCTTCTATGTCTTGCAGGTCCTAGAATTTTTTTAGACATGGAATTTTTCTGTCAAATCCCTTGCAGCTGGTTACCAGGCTACAATGTTGTGTAAAGGAGGGTGAGTTCCTTCTACAAATGGCTGATGTAAATGTGGTGGTGGAATGTTTGTGTTTCCAGATTCCAGGGATGATGGAAGCATTTGGAGTGCAGGGGTTAACAAGGATGAATTTAACAACTATGTAAGCAGTAGGGTTGGGAGGGATCACAGGGATACCAAGCTTAATTGATACATCAGAGCACGTTTGCATCAAGATGCAGGGTCTCCCATATAATGCTACACAGAGAGATAATGAATTTCTTTGATGGAATTAACATCATGCCTAATGGCATTCACATTGTTACGGGAGCTATGAATCGTCCAACTGGTGAGGCATTTGTGGAGTTCACATCTTCTGATGAAGCCCAGTGTGGAATGGATAGTCACCACCAAAACATTGGGTCTTACTACAGAGAATTGTTCAGGGCAACCAAAAGGTACACATTTTATGTAATTGTGCAAGCTGCATGAGTTTTAAATATGGACTAGGACTTCAAACCTGGTTTTAATGTGAATTCGTACAAAGTAGCATGCTTCTCTTCAAATTGCAACCCTGGACTAAAACCAAGTTCTGATTAATAGAGTAGTATAATTAGGAGCCAAGGAATTCTTTTGTTGCATTTGTTCCATTATCCTTGACTTGGGTAATAATATTTTCTTGGGTGCTATAGTGAAATGTATACTTTCATTTGAGTTCTGTGGGTTTGCTTATATATGAAGTTGAGGGGTTTGTGTGTTTGCAGGCAGCAATTGGTGCATTTGGAATAACAAGACTGATGCACACACAGGCCACAACAACCAACTGGGCAAAAATGCAAAATGTAGCAACTGTAGCAACAAGCTTCTATTAATGCTAATCTCACAAAACTTCTTGCTCAATTGAAAAACATTGTCACTCTAATTGACAAGTATGTATGTACCTCATTCTTATTATTGGGAATTTTTTAGCACCTTTTTCTACGAATGAAGCAGTTGTTTCTGGGTCCCCCCATTCTCTTGATGTAGCTCACTGTTTGTTGGTGTTGTCATTATGCAATAGGTGATGTAGAGGGGGGACTCTACAAGTTCGTAGCTATGAGGATGTATTGTGATACTTCATGATACCTGTCAGGTAGGCAGGATTTGATGATGCTCCAGTATTTAAACTTGAGCATCTAGGTCAAACAGCTTATGAGCAGCAGTGCACACACTGGTATTCTTAAGTCCAGTTTATGAGATTTATTTCATTATGTCAATACAACATGTTGGGTTTTTTAGCAAAGATGTATGATGTTGATGGCTCATGAAAGTAACTTGTTGGTGATAATTGATGCATCTGGATAAGTGGCTACCTTGTTTGACAGTTCCCTTCTTCACTAGAATCTAAAATTTTCCTTGATCCATTGAAGCAATCAGTAAATCTCTTAATGTACTTCCTACAAATTATAAAGACCAACCTAATTTGAGTGGTTGTTGCAGGTGAACCATTTGTGGGAGCTTCAGTTGGATACTTTGCGTTTTTGGCCCTCTTGGCTGATCGATCCCTTACAGTAAGTCTTGTCAAATTATTGAATGTGATGCTGATTAAGTCTACAATAATTCCATGACATAGAATGTTGTTGATAGTTAAATAGCATTCATTATTCAATTTCAATCTCAGCATTGCCTCATCCTTCAACAAAATAGTTTGATGGTTCCAATCTATTATGGCAAGTGTAGGAAGAATTGAGCTCTGGGAATCAGATGAGAGAGCTAGACAATCAGATATTTGACAAGAGAAGCAGCCACAAAGCCAAAGAGCTCTAGTACTATTAGTCTATTATTTCTATTAAGTGTTAGTGCAGTCACTAGAAGGAATTTTATGCTTTGCAACCAAGAAATCAACAACTAGATTTTCTAAATGATTACATAATTGACTACAGTCATAGGATATTACTTCAAATCCTATGTGAAATAGTTTGCACTCATATGTTGGTAATGCATTTGACTAATAAATAATGATGTGGTAACAAGAAAAATGACATCATTTTTTCATTGCAAGTTTTCATTAATCATGAATGCCCAATATGACATGGATGTCCAAAATATCGTTTGAAAATGCAACTAGAATAAAATTATTTAAAATTTGATTAAATAATAACTATGAAATCATTTATGTGGATAAAATGATGTGTCATTACATAGATAATATGAACATACAATTATTTTACAATGATTCAAAAATGATTATTAATAATTTAATATGAATATAAATAGACATAATGAGCTACAACATGTAAGGAATTAATTTTGATTAATTGCATACATATAGGTAATATAATAACATTTATCAAAGTTTTCTTAAATATACTTGATATATAATCCATTTTAAATATTAAATGTGAATAAATTAGATATAATAAAAAAATTAATTAATGATAAAAATTTGATATATTATTTTAAAATTTATATTCTAATTTTAAAACAAAATAAAAATTCAAAAGTGGGAAATATATAACTTATGTATACATTAAAAATTTATCATTAATTTAAATAAAACTCTATATAAATAAATAAAATTATTTTACATGTAAAAAAATATATTATTACACAATTATATTAGATTATATGTGTAAAAATCAATAAAATTTATAACTTCAGAAAATTAGTTGATATTTTAATATTTAATAATATTATTATTCAAATTAAATTAATATATTTAGATTAAGTTTATACATCATATTCAATATGAGCAATATTAAAAAATTATATATATATGATTTATGATCCATTTATTAGAAAAATATGTGGATAAATTATATGAATTCATACATCTAAATTAAAAGTTATTAACAAAATTATGATATATTAGAAGCAAAATTGTATAACATAAATTCTTAAATCAAATGAAAATTTAAGATATGAAAGATATATTTAATTTATTCACGTATTAGCCATAAGGTTTTTCCATTTACAAATCATATGTTTGAATTTAAATTTTACAAAGATTGGCCATTGAAATTTTATTCAATAACAAAATTCAAATCATTTTCTTTTGAATTGAATTGAATTTTTCAGAAATAAATTATATAATTGTGTAGATTATTGATGTAAATTTAAGAATAAATTTTTCATTTTTTCATTTGGATAAATTATCAATAAAATATGAATTATCATATTTGAAATTTTGTGTTATGTTTAAATGAAATATGGTTTAAATATAATGAAAATTAGATTATTTACACAACAAGTTGGATGGCTTGATGGTAAAGGAGTTGAATTCCATCCTTGGGGCCCAAGGATCAAACTTCACAAATGACATTTGTTGTGGTCAACATTGGAATATTGATCAAATATTTTGTACCTATCTAAATACTTAAGTTAGGTGGTTACCTAAACAAACTTAACTAGGTAGATAAAATGATTTAGTTAACCACTTAAATTAAGTTTTAAACTTAATTTAGGTGGTAACAGGTGTCAACAATCAATAGGATGAAAAATAATGAAATTAAAAATAATTGAAATAAACATATATTATTATTTATATAATATATAATAAGTTTATAATAATAAATATTATAAATATAAAAAACAATGTTCCCAAAGTTTTTGGAACTAATTTGAAATAATAAAAAATGATTAAACTATAATTAAACTATCACTACTGACTTCACATATGTCTTTTATGACTAATGGATGATATTTCATTGTGTCACATTATGTCCTAAACGACTATTGTCCTAAATAACTCATCCATAATGACTTTAAAGTTATTAGTTTTTTTTTTCCTTTATGACTAGAATATTATTTACAAACTCAATCATATATTTGGAACCAATCTAATGAACAACTACAATTGTAGCAACTCCTTTTTCAATAACTATAGTTACAGCTTGCTCTTCCTTAATTCCAATTTCACTTCACATTTTTAATAACTTTGTTGTCATCATGATTTTGACCAAGTTTGGGTTTTCATTTGTGTAATGTTATTGTGTATAAATTATGATGTAGTGTAATAAAGAATACATTTGTTGCTTGTCATTTGATGATCAATCCTCGAGGAAGTTTTAAATTGTGTGAAGTGTTTGTTGCAAAGTTTGTTAGAGAGTTTGTTGTCGAGAAGGAATTTTGTTGCTTGCCATTGATGATCCTCATGTAAGTTGTTTTTTGTGCAGTTGTTGTTACAAATTTTTTATTATTGGGCATTTTGTTTTGAAGGATTTTTGTTGCTTACCATTTAATGATTTTGAAAGCTTCAACGAATAATGGAAGTGTGCTTGCTTTTGTTGTAATGGTGTGTGGACAACAATAACAATGGTCATGTTCCATGGCACACTAGATGTTACCATCTATGAAGCATAGAATTTCATCGATGTGGAGAGGAGCATAGGCAATACCCCTGCTCTCTTCAGACATTTTATATGGGTTTGGTCAAATCATTTCAAGCTCAACTCCATTCTAGTATGTCAAATTACTTCACAAAAGTTGTTATCCTACATGTTTGCAACCTTTCATAGCTATGGCAGTCTTGAGGATTTACAAGGGATTAATCAAGGATTTGTGTGTGTGGGTTTGTGTGTTACAGTTAGTAGAAGGGGCTAAATCACTAGTCAGGAGTGGCAAGGGTTATAATTAGTACTTTGCAACTATGGATCTTGAACCTGCATGAGTGGGGTGCACATGGGTGCTCAAAGGACAAGTAGCAGATCTTGTGTGGGATGAGTCCTCCAAGGTCTATTGTACCCATACTATGGCTGATGTGCAAATCTCCATCAAGGATGATGCAATAGTGGATTCAACCGCAATCAACATAGCAAAAATGGATGGTCAGATAATAAAGGAACAAATTCAAGAATGCATGTCATGGACATTTTTATGTGGAGTCACTATCTGTTTGAAAAGGAAATCATGATAGTGCACAACAAATGTAGTGTTGAAAATTACCATGATGTTAATGTTCTAGACTATGATTATGAAAGATCTCTAATGGAAACTCCAACGATGGTAATATTGTTACCTTCAACATTGCAGTCTTAAGTAGTCTTACACTATGTATAATGTATCTCTTACTAGCCATATTACATGATATTTTAGGTTTGTATATAAATCGTCTTTTATATTAGTTGTTAGTTGTGCTTGAAGACAAATCATGGTTCAAATTTTTGTGTCATTATCAAACAAGATAGTGAGCAAACAATCTTCTCTATTATTATTTAATCTACAAAGGCTTCCACTTACCAAAATAAGTAATCCTTATGTATATTAAGTGGCTCACATAATTTGTTCTTTTCTAAGTCATGAGAAATAGTTTTGTGCATGATTTTTTCTTTTTTTTGTCATTCATTAACATCTTATGAAAGGGAGTGCTAATTTTTTCTTTTCTTCTTTCATTTGTGGTCTCCTTGTTGGCCATAATTTCAAGACTAGAGATATGACCCTAACTTAAGCTTTCAAGACCAAAATGAGATTTACTAGGATGAATAGCCTATACCTAGAGGGAAAAAAAAGGTGCTTGAAAAGGAAAATGTTGATGTGGACATGGACTATTTACTTAGGAACCTTCAATGTCCAAAATTGGGACTAAGGAAGAAATGATTTAGTGTATGTGGGCAATTAGTTTGCTATCAAGGAGGTGGTAACAGCCAAAATCAAAAAATGTTTTATTGACCAGGAGTTTCCACCAACAAATTAGTCTCTATTTGTGGATTTTAATCATCCTCCAACAAAGTTTTAGGCAAGGATCTTATCCAAAGCAATGTGCTACAACATTTTCCAACATCACACAAATTTTTGTATAATGTTGCCCATTCCATTTGTAGGGTTTGGAAAGGTAGTGGCAAAATAGTTACTTCATTTAGAGGTGGAAAAAATATGTTTGAAAACTAACATATATGTTTGTGGGGTTTATCTTTGATGCAAGGGTGGCGCATGTGAAATCAGCAAATGTGGACGCTAGAGATGATATAAAAGACGTGGGTAGCATGTAATACTCCTCACTGCCAACCTTACCAAGTGGGTTCACTAAGTTTGCCCTCATGGTACTCTTGCAAGCAAATAATATGTCTAGCAGGGCATTTTGCCTTAAGGAAACTCTCACAAACTCGGTTCAGCCAATGTGGCTTGGCTTGGCATGAGAGTGGTTATGGAGCTTCTAGTTTAGTTATTTCTTGTGGTTGTGAAGCACATCAAGGATTGTTGAATCAAATGTTGTTGGGCCTTTTCTTCTTTGTCAATTTGGGGCCAATTGGGATTTATGTGCCATGAACTTGTGTGGGTGGAGAGTTGCAAATTGGCATGATTTAGGTCATATGACTCTAGCTTGTTTGGCTTGTGAACCCAACCCCTTCTTTTATTATGATGTCCCTAATGTCTTGACTCTAATGATATGTTTTGAAGGTTTTTAAGCAAGGTGCCTATTAAAGCCTTTGACCTTTTGACCAAACTACTATTCATCATAGTTGGTAGTAAAAATGGGAATCCAAAGTAAAGGTCTTAAGGCTGAAGTTCGTAATCTAAACTTCAAAGTTGACAAAGAAGTAAAAATATTATCAGTTCTTATTCATTGGGGTATGGTGTTTAGGGTGTTGTTTTGCAACGCATGTGTAGGAAAATCCCTTGTCATTATTTGGACAATATAATGATGATGATGGTGAGGAAAACAATACACCATTGGCTGTGAATGGGACAAAGGTCTTAAATCTCAACAATGCCAACATCTTAAAGCATGTGAATGGACATGTATTTTCTTGTTTGTTACCCACAAAGTCATCCTAGTTTATTGTTCACAAATAGATGGCAACATCAAATTATTCAATTTATTGTTAGGGGATTATGGATAAACATGGTGCACAGTTGACATTAGTCATTTATCAACCCTTAGATATTTTGAAATTATTAATACATGGTGAATGCAAAAGTATTTTTTTTATGTTTTTATCTTTGACTTGAAATTTTGGTTGTTTGAATTCAAGACTGGATGTTGTTATCTTGATGCAAATGTAAAAGTGTTGTTGTGTTTATGTCACTGATGACTATGACTTTGCAAATTTTCTTGCAGATTTGGAAACAACAAATATGTTGGGGGGATGAAAACATTATAGGTGAGAGTGTATTGGATGTGCCACAAGACAAATCAACAACTTCTTTTACCTTAACAAAAGTCCTAAAAGAAGATGGTGAAATCTCCACTCAAAATGGGGACATATATGAGAACACAAAATTGGGAAATCATGGGCCATAGTTGGCATCCATGTCTATTGGAACATTTGCAAATCATGGTTGTGATGTGGTGTGTGATTGGCAAGCCATCTTGCTTGAAGAAATTGGAAAATACTACTATTGGAACAAGCTTACTTGTGAAACCACATGGGAGAAACCTATTTTTTTCAACAACATGAAGCATTAATGAAAGCTAGAGAAGTTGAGAGCTCCAAAGAGTTAGACAAAGAACAATTGCTAAAAAAACAACATGTTGGAAAAGTCTATAATTTTGTTTCATTTATCAAGTTAGAAATTGAATCCAAAGTAGATCATGAACATGATGGACCTATGAAGGCCCCTTTAGGTGTCTTGGAATGGCTAGTGGCAAGTCCAATTTCAAACTCTCATATTGGTATTCAGAATGATTCACATAAAGATCTAGAATATGGGATTACTGATGTTTTTGCCAATGGTGGAAGTGGTGAAGATGAGGTTCAAAATGACAACAATCTCACCACGTCCCCCAAACTTGATAGTTGTGAAGTGAACAAAGATGTGATGGTTGAATCTTATGACAAAGCAAAGGTTTCGATGGCGATGTTGCAAAGTCCGGCAACCACTTTGGACCATAATCTAACAAGCAATTTTGAAAAGCCAAGTATGTTTCACATATTGATTCGATAAGTGTATTCAATTAAAGCAATTTATTTATTTATGGTATTGTTTTGTTTATTTGATATGTTTGTTAACACCATGACTTGTCAAGTTATAGAAAGTTTCATAATAGTTGTGAAAAGTTTGATTATTTGAAGCATCCATGTATATGTACATGGATACAATCATGGTTATGATGATACGTTGCAATGGGTTTTGAATTTATTTTCCTTGTGTTGTTATTGATAACTTATAGTGAAATTGTAGGACCCCTTAGTGGTGTATAGGAGCCAATTCTAATAGATGGGACATTCTTTGTAAAATTGGGGGAGAATATATTGGCACAATGTACCAAGGTTTTGGCAGGGTAGGATAATCATGCTCTATGCAATCTCAGTTTTGGTTTGTTCCATCTTCTACATCCAAATTCCTATTGGGAAATAATTGACACCTATTGTGTGCATTATAATGTTTCTATTTTTTCTGGTTTATTTAAGAACATATAATATGAAATTTCATAAGCACTAAAGATTTATAGTCTTGGGTTGTTCACATTGTCTAACAAATCATGTGACTACTCACCACATACCCTAATACTTCATTTATGTTTGTAGGGATGCCCTACAACTAGCACCTCTATGGGTGCGCCTAACTATTGAGGCAAAAGTAAGATTTATCATATTACAAAACAATGGCAAAGAAATGCAACAACTCCATATGGCTCATATGGCATGTGATAGAATTGTGTTTACAAAGTTGCCATGTGTGTTTGGTTGTGAGATGAGCATGTGGAATCATTGAACAAGTTATATAAACCAATGAAAGTTAGAAACTAACAAAGGTGTCAATTATTCCTTGATGTGGAAAGTGAAGCTTAATATTTACGCGGATTTTACATAGAGATGTGCATAAAGAGTTATATATATACAAACTTAAGAGGTATGGGCATTCTTCATCCCCTCACCATTATATTCACAACTTTGGCTCATGGATTTTGATCCGTTGATTTGTTCATATGACTTCAACATTAACATATGATATTAAGTTCTTTTTCAAATACCAATACTTTTTGTATGATGTAGGTTTTCTTTTAAGGTTATTACAGCATGTACTAAACGTATTATCAAAATATTGAATGTAATGGTTTTCCATTCTATCAACCTTATACTTATGCATATTTGAATACAAAATATCCAACTTACGTGTTAGATTGATTGTTTTGTTCATATCAATGTCATGTTTCATTTTCTTGGGTGGTTTACGCATATGTTGTTTGAACTGTTTATATGGATCAATGTTATGCCCAATGTATATTTTGTTATTGTTCTCACATCTAATGTTATACAGTAAATGTTTTTATATCTTGTTCAAGGACCTTTTTTTATAGGTACATTACATTTTTGGACAACATTATTTGCAACTGAATTTTTCTTGATGTTTTTTGATCCAAGAGGTTGATCACAATTTTTCTTTGGATTGGTTGGGTTATCTTCTTCATGAACTTCAATTGGACTAGTTTTTTTTTCCTTTTCTTAGATGCTTCAAGCGAAAGTAATGTTATTCTAAAACACTTCAAAGGTTGTCTTTCTGTAACCTTTGTTTTTTCAATGTCAAAATCATCAAGCTCAACTATTTTTAAAACATGTTGAACATTGACAAATTTTGAACATTTTACCACTTGAGTTGGCAATGAAACTTGTTGGTTGTCTATTGATTTTTTTTATAGGAGATTCCACCTCTTGAAAAGGGACAACAAAGGGCAAAGGATGCAAAATTATCTTTCACAATTATGTCCAACTTTTGAAGAATGTTTTCCATGGCTTGGTAGGACTAAAGAGAAAGGTAAGATGCTATGTTATCCTTTTTATTAAATTCAAAGTACATATGTTTTGAAGTGGTATGGACTTGAAATCCCTTTATACATAGACTATTTTTTTACAGATGAAACTTAATTTTTCAATGGATGAAACTATATGCATTTCATTTATTGAAATGAATGTCAACTATTACCAAGATGACATTCAAGATGTCCATGAGGATAAAAGCATGACCTAAAATTTGTAAAAATTGTTAGCACCAAATTTAAGTTCTACTTTTAAATATTTTGGCCTTGTATTAATATTTAAAACTAGTAAAATATTA
>Ga0209208_10002388_pt1 | contig 26847 bp, 26 predicted proteins | sample S1TSphfallax_3_FD_187694 | JGI IMG/M metagenome (GOLD analysis project Ga0209208, IMG submission 187694) | Host-associated microbial communities from peat moss isolated from Minnesota, USA - S1T2_Fd - Sphagnum fallax MG (SPAdes) (version 2) | ecosystem: Host-associated > Plants > Peat moss >...
TTTGCCCATAACTTGGGCGACAAATGTCCAAATGGCCAATGCGAGGCCATTTTCGATATCTACGCTTCAAGACCTTTCCAATGACACCAAGAACACCCCAATGCGATGTGTTTTGGGCCTTGTTGTGGAACTCTAAACATTCGGGAGTCCCGGAGGACTCCAAATCCTCACTTTTTCCAAGCGTTGGGCTTCACCCCCACACTTGGCCAAAGTAGGGTTGCGACACCATTGCCCATATCAAGGTGAAGCATGAAACAAACTACATATCTTTAAAAAACACCAAAAAACCCAAAGATAGAAATATTAGAATGATTGAATTTGAAAATGTCATTATGACCATAATTTGCTAAAACAAACCACCAAAATTAAACCACAAACTAAACAACGAAATGAAAATCCATGGTAGCGATTATGAAATGATTGAAATGACAACAAAGCTCATAAAAATAAACCTATTATTTTATCGGGACAATTGAGATGATATTATAACCAACACACCAATCTTGTTTCTTCTTTTCTTTTGATATAGTGAAGGTTTATAATAAAAATCTTAATTAATGTGGTGAATATTCTATTATTTATTTAAAGCACCCCCTAATGGTGCTCAGTATTTGACCTTGCAAATTAAAAGTGGATAACAAAAAGTGAAAGCATCAATCCAATGATGATGATTTTCATCAAAGTTGGTCTAGGTAGGATAGTTTTAAGTTTCATAAGTTATCATACACTAGACAATTATAACATGGAATTTTGTCCTTAGTGGATTTTGACTTGGAGTCATTAAAAAAATAGAAATTTATAAAACATCAATGTTGATTTTTGTGTGAATTAGAAACAATGTCAACATCCTTCATCCACCTCATGTATATGTTAAATTGTAATCAATGTTCATCTTAAGAAAGTGGCTACTAGTAGAGGTGGACTACCATTGTCAAGTGTCCATGGTGCAACATTGAAAAATAGATGGGGACATCAGGTGCTAAAGGGGAAAATGATAATATGTATTCTAATTGTAGGAGAGTAAGTTGATTTTACAAATGGCCAACTTGATACTATTTTGCAAGTTAGAAAACAAGTTAACTTGCACATTCATTATTTCAAAATTTACCTCTTGTTGCAATAAGGTGTTTAAAAGCTTTGTCAAAATTTTATAGATTTGAACATGCAAAAAATGTAAATATGTTGGATTACATTCATAATTATAAAACTACCAAAGATAGAGTGTGGGGACAATACACCCAAATGAAATTAATTAAAGAAAATCAAACCATAGTATAGGCATAATCTACTTATCATTATGAATTAAAAGAGCAAATCCTATAATGCCCATGTGATGGATGACGCAATTATAGGTTAACACATAGTTCAAAAATTTTGCAATATTGCACTAAAGAGAACTTTCAATTGCCCAATCTAAAAATTATGCAAGAAAAATTGCTCACACAAAAAATGGTCCTTCCTACATCCCAAAGGTGCTAATGTTAATCAAATATTTTTTGGAATGATGAAATAATTTCCCACAAGGTGGTCATTATATGCCAATGCACTAATGTTGATGTGGGCCTATTGTTGGTTTACTTGGGTGCTTAGATTGTTGTTTTGTTGGCCCATATTTCAACTTTATTGGCTTATTTGTGCTTGCACCCTTCATTTTTGAATTGAAGAAAGTGAAAGTTGTTAGAAATGAAAACACTTAATAGGAGTCAAAATTATAAATGTGCATCAAGAAAAAAATGCATTAGTTGAAAGCACATTGAATAGATTAATTTTAAAAATCCATCAATAGTTAAGAATAACGAAATTAAAAATAAACAAAGAAAAAACATGTTGGAAGATGGAAAAAATTAAACCTACATAACTAGCAAAGATGGCACACAACTTTTTACCTTACACATAGTCAAAACCTAGTCAAACCCAATCAAAACATAGTTGGAATCTAGTCAAAATTTAATCAAAACCAAAAATTCAAATTCAAACAAAATATAACTTCCCACTCCATGCATTAACTATTTTTTTTGGGAAGTGTTCAAGTTTTATTGTAATGGTTACAACTACACATTAACTACTTGAAAAAAAAGAAAAAGGCATGGTGAACAGATTGAAAAATAATAAAAAACCATTGACATAATTACTTGAATGCCATTGACATGCAATGATAGTTGAGAAGCTTTGTAAGTATGGCTCCTTGCTATTGGGTGCAAATTCTTTAAAGTGTACCAAAATCTTATCACAATGTCACCCTTTTCTATCTTTTTTATCTAGTCCTTTTTTACCATGTAAAGACACATTTATGAATGATTATGATGGAATCTAGAATTGTAATCGTCTAAAATATATACATTTTGAAAATTTTGACAACTTTTGATTCATTATTTTTTATGGGGATCAAAATATAAGGTAAATAAAGGATTATAGTAAGGACTAGGCCCTTTTTGTCATATGCGGTACACCTTAAAGGATTTTCACCCCCCTAAAATAGTTCCAGAAAAGACCATGAATGCACATTTGTATGGGTTAAAACTAATGCCAAACTCTTTGCATTTGAAAAAATTAAAAAATAAAATTTCAAGGTGTGTGGATAAGTTATTAAACAACATAAAATTATCAAGAAATATCTTCATGAACACATCAATGTATTCACAAAAAGTTTTAATGACAATTTGTTGAAAAGTAAGTGGTTCATTTTTTACACGAAATGGTATTACAACCCATACAAAAGCGATTTTGTGGTGATTTTCAAGTGCTATAGATATTTGATGGTATCTTAAAAATCTATCCAATAATGTATATACTTCATGAGTAACCACAATGTTGACGACCTTGTCCGTAAAAGGTAAAGGGTTGATGACCTTGAAAATCCTTTTTAGTAACCTTGTTGAGCTTCCTAAAATGTACACATATTCTCAATTTTCCATTCTTATTGGGTATAACCACCATGGGTGATAAACCAAGTTGCTTGTTTAATGGGTTTGATAAAACTAACATTTAATATTTTGTCAATCTTTTGTTTAACAAGCTCATGTGTAATTAGGATTTAACCAATACTTCATTTGATGAACAAGTGGTATAGTGATGTCCAATTCAATTTGATGTTGAATGATCTTTTGTGGAATTCCTTTCAAATCCTTGTAAATCCAAGCAAAAATATCCTTGAATTCTTTTAACAATTCAATTAGTTGTTTTGTGCAATTCAAGTGAGATTTAATGGAAATTCAACTCGCCATTCACTCGTGGGATTTGGACCGTCTAGGGGGACTAGTCATCCGAGGCTCCTCCCTTCTTGAAAATCCATATATTCTTTATTAGTATATGGATGGCTATATTTCGAGCATAGGTTGAAGTTCAACCTAGATGTGGAAAATGGAGCACCTAAATAATGCATCTTCACAAATCGAAAACGACAAGATCACCCACAAATATTTTTCATTCTAGGGTGATGTAGGGATCATACCATTCAAACCTTTTTCTGCTTTTCTTGGAAGTCCAAAGTAAGTCATCGGTTCAAGTGATTTATTCATTTTCACCTATTGTATTTCTGCTTATATACCTAGATTCAATTTCCTTAGTTGTTATTCTAGCTATGGTAAGATTTTAAATTTGTTCCCAAGCACATTTTTCATTTACTACAATATCTTTAGCTTTTGGATGGAAAAATGTGGCAGGTAAATGCTATTTGAAGTTATTAAAAGGTATAAATAGGCTAACTGATAGGATAGGAACTATTTGAACAAGTGGTTTAAACACCTAGTCATTCTTCTTAATACATGTCATTATCTATGAATCAATGACAAATTTAAGGTAAAAAGATGTTGGAATTGTTATGGTCCCTATGGAAAATAGTTTAGGTTCTATGGCAAACATAATGTTTTTTTTTCATTAGAAATCCTAAATTGAAAATCATAGCATATTAGAATTTTTGGTCTTCTAGTTTGAACACATAATCTTTTGGTAATAGGTATGGTTCTAATAATACTTATTCCCTAAATGGTGATAGTAATGGTTCTCCAATCATGGGATACTTTCGGTTTTTTTTACCATGGATGTCCTAACAACATGGAGTAGTTAGAATCCAAAGTGTTATTAATTAGAACATTAAATGTAATAATATAAGGGATACCATGAACAAAAATCTTAAGGTCCCTAATCAAACCTTATGGTTTTGAAATGGTTTGATCGGCCATTCAAATATTATAGGGTATTGGGTTAAGTTTAAACAATCCCAACTACATCCATACCTTCTCCATAATAATGTTGATTCCAGAAACACCATCAAGAATCATCAATGAAATTCTTCCCAATTTGAACTTGAATAACTATCATTTGATGATCAATGGCCACAACTACATAAGTTGGATGAGTAACGATTGGTTGAAAGGACATTGATTAAGTACTCTTAACAAGTTTGAAGATGTGTTTTTTGATATTAGGAACAATCTTTAATAGTGGCCCCAAGTTAAGGACATATTTGGTTTCCAAAAATATATAATAATATCCTTTAATATTTGCTTCAATGTCTTTTCCAATGTCACTAGTTGGGTTGATAATTCGACAAGTGGTTGGCTTGTTATAGGTTGATGTGTACTATCAGGCAGTCCAACCCAATTAGATTGTAGTGGTCCATTACAATCACTAAACGTTTGAACGTTATTTCACCATGTTGTAAATTTTTAATGGTATGGGCAAAAGAATTTCGCATTTGCTCATTTGTTTGCCAATCTGCTCTCACCTTAACCTTCATTGGTTCTCATACCTAGAGAACATGTTTCCCTAATACTTGGCTATAGGTGGTAACATTAGCTACTAGGTTAATTGGTACATTATCGATTTTGACAAGTTTAATAATTACTTGAGTTGTATTGGCGGTTTTAGTGCAAAACATGTTTTGTACTTCTTTCTTACAAGGACAATTTCTTAATCTATGTTCCATATTATAAGAAATGATGCATGGATATTGTAAAGGTACTTTCATGGGTTTAGTTAATTGGGTGGTAACCTCAATTATAGACTCAATAGTTTTGGTAGGTACAACAAGTATTACATGTACTTCCTTTTTCTTATTGTGACAGGTTTCCACATAATGATTGATTTTGCCACAAGTTGAATAAGTTGTCTATTAGGCTTAGTTGTAATATAGGTCACCATTGGCTAATCAATTGGTTTAACCTCAAGTTGGGTAAACAATGCATTGTAATTTGCTATAACCAATCCACTTTCTTCACAAATCATCACAACCTTTTTGTGTTTGATGACCTTTTTGTGTTTGATGAGAGTGGCTTTCTCCATATCGATGGTTGCCAACTTTAGGTATGGTTACAAACCTATTCAAAAAACTACCAGTGAGGAAGATATTTGTCACTTTAACTTGTAAATAATTTGCAAACTTAAGGAGATGTTCATAATAAACCTTGGCCAGTTCATTAAGTTATTATTGAATAATTTGAAGTTGCATGTAAACCTCTTCATAATTGTTCACAATGTGGAAACATTTGCAAAACACCTATTCCAATTCTTTAAATGTGCAATCCATGCGATCTTGTACAAAATTTTTGCCCCATTTTGAGATATTATCTCTTAGCATAAAATCAAACAAATTAATTATGTCAAATTGCATAGTTTCCCTATTTGCTTTAATTGCCATCTTGAACATTTAAATATCAACATTAAGGTCTATATCCTTGATGTAAGTTAGACATTGAAGTTTTCCATAAGGCAACTTACTAGTTTGCTTTGGTCACATTACAACCAATGGATACCATGGTGGCATAAACATCCTTGGATTAAGTGTTGGGCATCCATAGGGTGGATTAAAAGGTGGTCCTCCAAGTGGGTATTCTTTTGGTGATCCGCTTTCAAGTGTTTCACCACTAGGCGAGTCATCTCCAAATGGCCATCCATTTAGTTGTAGAGGTGGAACATTACCCCTTGGTAATTGAAATGAAGCACCTTTGCCATGAATAGGTAATCTAATGATGTTGGGTAGGTTGATAGGCATGGATGTTGTTACTAGTGGTTGAATTGGTTATTTGCTGGAATTCAAAGCTGGCCACAATGGTTTCAAAACCTGAATTCTACCATAATTTTGAGGTGGAACCAATTACACAACAAGTTGACGTGGATTGGGTTACACAATAGGTTGATTCACTTTTGCTACATTTAGACCAGTTCCATGCATTGGTTTACTTTTAGGAATCATGGGATTAGTCACCTTTCCCTACAGTAATAAATTGAGTACATGTTAGGGTCCATAGGTAAATATGGTGGTATTGCATTATACCACATTGGGTAATATGATTAAGGTGCAAGAAACAACACTAAGTTGCTTTGGTACATTTGGTGTAACATGTTGTTGCCAACCTAGTAGTATGTTGACTAGTTTTGCCTCATTAATGCACTTGGTAGTTTTTGAGTTTGTTATACATGTACACCAATATGTGTTATTGGCACGCACAAGGTAGAAGTTTGTAAAGTGGTCATAAATTCATCTTTCATGAACTATTTGAGTTTATTGTCCACAAAAAGATAATGTTTGAATCAATGTCCTTTTTGTTGGCAATATGCATAGGTTGTGACTTTAACAATAGGTCGTTTGGTTGTAATAAATACAATCTATTGAACATGTGGTCACTCAACAAATATAGTTAGCTAAACATAATAATTTGGCGATGGTCCTTGTTAGATAATAACAAGTGGTGGGGTGGTTTCTACCATTTCCATATGTGGTAAATAACCAAATTGGTGAGAAAGTACCCACTTTAGACCTCATACCTTTCCAACTAATCAAGTAATTGCCCATGTTTTAAATCTGCTATGGTGAGATTCATTGCACAAACAAGTTTGATGGTCTGAAATCCAACAATAGGTGCTGATTGTGATGGAATAGTAGCTTTTGGGTTATAGTATATAGGTGTCGCAAATTGCTACCTTTGTTTATAGAAGTTGTTTCATCGACATTTTGAACAAATGTGGTGTGGTATACACTTGGTGATACCCTTGGCCCTAGCTATTAGGATGAATGTTGGGGTGTTAAATGTTGACCGATCAAAGTACTTGTGATTCCCTTCCTTCATATTGTTTAATAAATAACCATGAAATAGGAAAATCATTTGCCATTGGCTATCGAGATTCCATGATTGGGGACATCAACATGTGGTAGTCCTATAGCTTGAATATGTGGTTGTCCTTATAATTGAACCGCCTTAGAAACAAGTTATTATGGTGCATCTAATTATAGTTGCTTTTTAAAGCCTTTTATGATTATTCTTGACATCCCACATTGATTTGAAACAAATGTTAATTCTCAAATTTCCTTGATAAACATGTTGCTTTGAAAAAAATTAGAAAAACAATCATGTACATTTCAAGAACTCTTCAAACTACATCATAAAAAATAAAAAACTATTAAGACATGGAAGAATTTTAAAAACTACTAAAACTAATACACCATAAAACTAAAACTTCAAAAACAAAACAATTCTTACTCAAACCAAAGATTGTAAACAATGTGTTTACAATTTCGATACACTACATGGTCACCACATGTTAAAGGTATTTTTTATTCCTTTAGACTTTCTCTTATTCATTTGTTTTGCCTCAAATTATTACTACAATAGGTACACACAAAAACTTGTGAAAACTACATTTTGCCATGGCAATAGGTTGAAGAAAAATGAAATTGTATGTTACAAAAATGTACAATGAAAAAAATGTGAAACTCTATGAATGTCTATTCTCCTCTCTCCTTGTGATCTTCCTCAATTCTTATATTCAAAAATTAGAGTTGTTTGTTCTCTTGAAACAATAAGTAGCCGATAAAGTTTAAAAATCTAAGTAGCTACTGGTCATAGGTTCCACAGACCTATTCTATCATTAATCGATTAGACTAATAGATTTGTCACTAACTTGTTACAATAACATTTTGATTAATATAACCTATCCTTTACATGTTGGACTAACATACTGGTTAAGGATTGGATACCAATTGTCTATTACCAACTAGTAGCATTATCAAAAATATTAAATGCCTTTAACTAGTTTCCCATAGGTAACAACCCATTACTCTTATACAAGTCAAAATTTTGGGTTAACAACCACATTGGCTCCTAATCTTCTCAAAACCAAGGTCTTTTGACTTCTTCACACATCACATCTCTTCATAATGCCATCTCAATTTCCAAGCATATATCTACCTCACAAGGTTTTCATTTTTCTATGGATTTTCCCTTGAAAAGACTAATAGGATTAAATCTACCTCCTCAAATTGTTGAGTACAAACTAAATAAACACATCACCCAACAATTCCAAAAGTGCAAAACCAAAAAATTATCGACTAAGGATGACTGTAACCCTAAATTAACATTTTCCCCAAAATAATCCCAATCCAAAATATGGAGTAGAACCCACAAATGCCACAAAAAGTCATGGATTATGTTGAAAATTAAAAAAATCAATACATTAAAGGTGTAGAGGCTTCAATCTACATCTTTTGAGTTAAAAAAAAGATTTGGTTTAAAAATGGAAAATCACCATCATCGAAAGTATAGCTTTTTAATATTAGGCAACCTTCATGATTATAAGTTTTTGTAGAATTTGCTCAAGATATCACATTTCTTTGACCTTAAATTCTAGGTTAGAATGAAGTGGAAAAAAACTTGTGCAAAATGGAGTGAATGTGAGGGAGAAAATGGATGGTCAAAGTTGGTCATCCAATGTAACTTGGCACAAAATCATAGAAATTCAAATAGTTTTTGATTAAAAAATTCACAATTGTTTGGGACTGTTTCCAACCCTTATTACATTTCAGGCAACTTGTATAAGCTTTCCTCTCCCAAATTTTCCTCCGGTTCATAGCATGGGTAGATAGCAAAAATTGGAATTTGGAGTTATTAGATGTTGCTCAAGCTTGAAAAAAACTCCTAATGTGGCTTTGAGAAATGCAAATGAGACATTGCAAGGGTAAGAAAGGTGGTATGACATGTTCCCTATACCACATGGGTGTCAATTTTTAGCCTAAGATATTGTAGGTATGAGAAATATGAAGGCAACAACTCTTTTTTTTTTTTTTTTTTGGGAACAACTAAAACAACCCCATTGCATTAAGAAATTGACCAAAAAAACCCCAATAAAAACCAATGGCCAAAACCATCACATGGAAGACAAAAATTAGATACAAGACAACAAGGTGGTGAGGGGGACCCAGCCCCCAAAGAACCCAAAACCTAGTACACAAATCTAACCATTTTCTGTAGTTAATACTTGCAAAATTTTCACAAAATTTCAACCTAAAAAAAATGATTTCAACCTCAGCAAGTGATTTGTCATGGGAAAATTGGCCCACATTCGCCAAATTTTGAGGGAAAACAAATTCCACGTGGCAAAGTTTTATGATAAGTTCTAGTAGGTAGCCAATAGAATGGTTCTGAATGTTAAGTGAATGTTAGCTTAATATAAAATCTTCATGATAAATAAGTTAAGTCCTAAATGACTTGCATGGTGTTTAGGGGACTCAAAATTTGAGTCCCTAACACCAAGTGTGAATGCACCTTTAAGACATAATATTTCATGTATTATTATGGAGCATGCCTGCTGGTATAGGAATTTGGGTGAGCCCCAATTTTCCAAATGGGCAGCAAAGTGGGCACAATGACCTATATTTAATGAAACGAATAAAAAATGTTAAATATATATTCAAAGCATTTTTTATAATGGAAGTTGGAACAAAAATAGTATAATTAAACAAGTTACAACATCATATGGTAAGAGTTTTTTCCAAGGTAGTTTACATAATAAATTAAATTAAATGCTATATATATATACACACACACAATGATTAATTACCATAATTTGGCAGATTTGTATATTTGGTTATCCATTGTGTGTATTAAAAAATATAGAAGGATGATTAAAGATTTTTACTTTATTTTTATAGCCAGATTTTGGCTAAATTTACTTGGGGATGCTAACTACTTTTTTTACATCTTCCCACCCATGATCGCCACTTTGGGTTTTTTTTTTTAGAAATTCCTAAAAAAGCACTGCTACCTAGAGGCTAGTACCTACAGAGGTAATTATTGATAACCTACCCTTATGCATAACTGATTGTTATTACCCGGATCTTTTTGATAACCTATTCAGCAACCAAATCTTTTGATGATGATAACCTGTGTGGTCCGACAAAACCTACCCGGTGGTTATGTAAAAAGGAAATAACCGGTCAACCCTGGTGTTGACAACGGTTAACGGTCTGCCCGCCAAAAGAAAGTGCGTGCAAGAACACTGCCTGGCCTCCCTTCTTCTTCGTCTTCTTCGTCTTCTCCTTCTTCTTCATCGTCTTATCTTCCTCGTCCGCTGTTGCTGCTTTTTCTTCTCGCCTTGTCGTGTTGCACAATTTTTACTGCGTCGCATGCACTCCACGCAAGCTAGCTTTTCTAGCATACTTGCCTCTTTACCTCCTTCTGTTGAGTTTCCCTTTCTTGCATAAATTTCTCTCTTTCTTCTCAAGGTTTTTTTGTTGTTGGCGAGAGGGGGTTTTGGTGTTGAGTGTGATGGAGAAGCGGCGGTTGTAAGGTCGAGATGTGCCGATGAGGGAGAAAGAAATGAGGTATTCGTCAACGAGCCATGACATTAGAGAGAGAGAGAGAGAGAGATTGTTATTTGTTTTAACGACAACAAAGGCTACATGAACCTTGGGTAACTAGAATGTAATCTAGGAGTAGGAAGCGAGGGGAGGATGAAAGAGAGGGCACGTCTCCTTTTTTATTGTTCTTCGAATCTGTTCCAGGTTCTTCTCAAGAGAAGGAGAGGAGGAAGAGGAGGTTCTTCTTCTTCTTCTTCTCCATTTAGTTGCAGATGTTGTTATATAGCAAGTACTGAAATGAATATTGAAGCGCGGGTGAGGGTTGCAGTACTCTGATCATGGTTCGACCGAGATCCTTCACGAGTCAAGACGTCAACGTGCTCATTTTAGAAAGGTGAAGCACAAATTAGCTCCCAAATTCTATTTCTTAGTTTGTTCCAGGCGTAGGCGAGAGCAGGAAGAGAGTTCTTTAAGAATGTCTGTTGCATTTCAATGTTGGGAAATCGGTGGAGGTCGACATGGTGGTGGTGGATACAAGATGGGGCAGCGTCATCAGTATGTCTGTGATGCATCGTCAACTTACAGATGGCTGCAACAGGCCGCTCATGAATCCTCCGCAGTGGGAAGAAGCGCTTTGTCTCCCTTCTCGTTGCAGTCACAAGCCGACGCCATAAAAGCTTGTAATCTCCCTCATCACCACAGAGGCGTCACTGTCAGATTAGACAACGCTTCCTCGAATTCACACATCTGTGACTCGCACAACATGTCCCTAGATGTGGAGGCATCGACTCTAACGGCAAAGCAGACCGTCTCCATCGTTTGCCTCTCTGATCAGCCAACTCTAGGGTCATCTCTCACCATTCTGCCTTCTGCAGATCAACCCGACGCCGAGGGATCCATGGAACCTAAGGAGGCCTTATCGAGATCTGGCAGCATTGCCAGATTACTCGATTCTGGGAGGATTCCAAACGCTATAACAATTGTGAGGCTTGATACTCCTCCATATAACAGTAGTTCTTCATTGGTATTGCATGAAACGGACAGGGTGCTTAGGAAGATTAAGCACCCAGCACAAGAAAGCCCATCATTCGTTTATGACACGCTGCCCAAGGCTGAGCCAATTCTGCCAACTAAGGAGGAGATTGCAGATGAGAATTCATCTTTATCATCTTCATCAATTGAAGATGGGGCAGATCAAGACAGTTCATGCTCATCAGATGCAGAAACACAGTCTAGTGGCCCTCTTGATCAGATGACCTGCCTTGAAAGCTCTCTTCCTATCAGGTGAGCCAGCCACAGTACCATCTGAATACACACTTCCATGACATTTTATCAGCTTGAATTTGTTTCTGCCAGCATTTCTTTTGATGTAGGTGGTCAATTGTTACTTGAGATTCCTTACACTACTAGACTCCTGAACATTGATTAGCTTCTGTCAGGGTCACTTTCTACAGCCTTCTGTTTCTTACCTATAATTGAGAATATAGCTGTGGAGATCATAGCAGTTTTGCTGAGGGAAGTGTGCCCCCCGCCTTTAGCTGAAGAGTAAAATCCACCTGCAGGATGTCCTTTTGTCAAAGACAGATTGAGCCTCATGGCCTCTCTCTCTCTCACACACATACACATAAACACATAAACACAAATTAAGCAGATCAATGTTGTCAATGCTTGGTCCATATACTAGTGGCAGGGATACTACTGCTTATATAAAATAACCATATGTGCCTAATACTTAAATGTGTAAATATTCATTGCCACAGTCGCATGTCTTTATGCTTGAATCAGATGGACACTGAGATAATTTGGTGATATACATGACATGGCTTTAAGAAAATTTCCCAAGATGGAGCATTGAGATATACATATCTAGAAACATAGGGCACTATAGCTAGAGTTGTAAGAGGTAGGGTTTGTTTGGATGAATATTGACCACAGATAAAAGTATACATGGATCAGCAGTACCACAGTAGTTGTGGCATGTGGCTCCAGCAATATTGGAGAGATGTAAGGCTGCATCTAGTTCAGATTTGCAGGAGAGGTAAGCTTCAATGAGATGAAAGCTGATAACCTCTCTCTCTTTCAGCATTTAAGATAAAATCTCAGCTTTTGTTTGGTTTTAATTTTGGACTCGCAAGACTGTCAAGCTCATCACTCCCATTTTGGCTGTTGGCTGGCAGACCAGAAGAATGAGTTGTAGGCTTGTGCATCATGTGCAGTTCAAGGGATTCATCTTCATGGCCTTCCATCTCATTCTGAAAAAGTTTCTGTTCTACAGAGAGCTTTATTTACTGTTTTCCAGACCTATGTTAGGCTCATGGATGTGTGGTAGCTATTTTATGCCTGGACCTCTGTCAGTATGATGTTAGTCATTTATAATAGGTTGGCATGACTTGGTTTTCCTGCTATGAGGAGCCAATGCAGTATAGGAGTGGTCAATGGGTAAATATTCACAAAAAGCATGTGGGTACCTAAGGGTTAAACCTCAGGAGAAGAGCATGGCCACTGTTACGGTGGTAAGAGAGTGGCCAATGCAGTATAGTAGAGGTCAATGGGTGAATATTCACCAAAAGCATGTGGGTACCTAAGGGTTAAACCTTGGGAGAAGACCATTGCCACTGTTATGGTGGTAGGAGAGTGACCATGCCCAAAAGAAGGCAGTAGCCCAAAGGCTACATCAGATCCTCAGTCACTCTTAGTTGGCAGATTTCACATCTTCTTCTTGTTCTACTTTTTCCTGCTGTAATCATCACAGAGAGGGGTCAGGTGTCCATGAGAGAATTTCATGCTTATCAATCTTGTATGTGTTCTGTGGTGCAGGAAACCAGGGCTTTCCAAGTTTTTTGGTGGTAAATCACGGTCATTCTCCTCACTAGCAGATGTGCAGTCTATATCAGATCTTGCAAAACCAGACAATCCATATGGCAGAAGACGAAAGATGGGCTTCAACTGCCATCTCAATAGACATCGGTCATATCCTCCTCTCTTACGCTCCTCTGTCACAGGCATTTCCAAGAAATCAGTTAATGGCAGTAGAAGTACTCTGGTAGTGGCAGTTAAGTTAGGGGGAATTGATGAAGATGATGAAGATAATGCTTCACCTCATCAACGTTCCTCCAGGAGCAGTCTAAACAGATCACTGCCTCCCAGGTCTTTCTCCCTTACAGATCTGCCAGAGGCAGGTACCTTGGGAAGAACTTTTGGACGGTGTTAGTCTGCATACAAAGGGGAATTCAATGTTCTTGATGGCTGTAGCATTTTGTGAGCTGCAGAATGGCACTGACTCTGACCATGGAGGAGACGAGACATGCTGTTATCTCCACATGAGGTGGCCAGGTGCTAGCCAACATGACTGAGTTTTCCCATTGCTTCCAGAAATTTGACAGAAACTTGGGACGCAGATTTTTGTATAATATTTTGCCCAAAATTTTGAGCAGATTATTATATAGTTATCTACACCCACTATTGGTAGCTGATAAAGTCAGTGGGGAGTGATGGTAGCTAGTCACTGCCATTCATGATGAAGGTGATAGTCTTACATGTGAGTGACACTCACCGGCACTCATTTTTGTTGTGTTTGTTTTGGTTTGGCTGGAACTGACACAAGAGTTAGCTTTGAAGGGTTGTTCTGGATTTTCTCTGCTATCTCATTGATAGGACGACAAGGTGCAAGAGGTGTTGTTTTCTGCAATAATTATTGTACAGTTTTTCAAGATTATCCAGCCTTGTTTGATGAACATGAGAAACGCAATGACCAGAAGGCTCAATAGATCAGAGGGCGCAAGGGATCAAATTGTGCAAAGCAATGCAGGTTTTTATAGTGGACATTCTGAGAAGGTATATTGAGCCCAGGAGGCCTTGTTTGAAAGCAGCAGAAAAGGATGTTGCTGATCAATACAAACCAGTGACACTATGCACTAAATACTAAAATTGACCAGGACCCTACATTGAAACCTTTGTTTGGATTCAGAGGAATGTGGTGCATTTGGTGGTGAGTGATAGTGTCAACAAAGGTGCCTTTGTCAGCTCTTGTGTTATAGGGATGCTCAGATATAACATGTGTAGGGGGTGTAGGTCCAACATTCTTTTAGAGCAAGGGGAATCTGTGAAGTACTTCAGAACTTGTTTGATGCACCAATAAATGTTCTCACAGTGGTGAGCAACCTTCCATTTGTGATATTTGTCTGTCGCTTGCTGATACAGGTGCTTGTTAGGGTACTTCAAGCATATTGTAGAAAGGTGGACTCCACTTATGGTGAGATTTGGAGGTGCCTAATCCTGAAAGTAAGTCTGGCATAGAGCAGTTGCCTCTCTATATTCTGTTGAAGTCTGGCTTTAGTCCCTGGTACATGTGAAAGGGTACTTTTATTTGGTGCAGAATTCTGAGATTTGGTGCCAGGGTACTCCTCCATGAGCACTGAATGATTCTATTGCTGAAGGCTGAAATTTATTGGATATTCCACAATGAAAACCTTCACAAAGGTTGATTTTGATGCATCCGACATTCTGAGTATGTTGTTGGAAGGAGCGTAACGAAAACAAAGTGGCCTCTACTTCTTGTTTGTCCTGCTTCTGGCCCTTCTTGCACAAATTATGCTCTGGGGAGGAACATCAGAGAATTCAAGGATGCACCATTGCGGAGGTGGATGTATTGCAAATTGTAGATGAATTGGAGAAGATTTTGTAGCTGACATTGTTGAGGTCTGATCTGTGTTTGATATATGTTTTGTAGGGCATGTACCATCAATTGAATTTGGCATTGAAGAGCTCAACTTCATGATTCTGTTAAGCATAGACCTGGGCATTGATACTATGGGCATTTTTTTCCCAGAGGCTTTTGGTGACCAGGCTTTCAGGCTTATATGGCAACTTTCTCAAATCTGTCAGTTGGGCAATAATCTGAAATCTGAAGCAGGAGTACTGGACACAGGTAGGCACACTGTTGAAAGCTGCAATCATCTGACAGACATAGGATCAGAATTGGTATCCTAATAATAGAAATTGGTGGTGGACAGAATAGTTGCATTAGGAGTGAACATCTTCCAATACCATCTTCATTGGAAGATTCTTTCATATTAGAGTTGTCTGTAAAATTCAGCAAACATGGCATTGAAACCCCGTGTTTCACTAAAACAATGGTTGATATGCACAACCCAGTTGAACATTTTGCAAAGACATCCAATGGGGTTCCAAACTTTGTTGCAAATGTGTTTGCTTTGTGCATATTTGCTTGTGTGTTTGTTTTGAGAGAGGAAAAGAGAGCTAGAGGGCACAAGGGCAAATACCAAAAGTTTTTGTGAAAGAGAGCAACAAGGTTTTGTGAGAAAGTAATGCACAAGATGGTAGGAGCCCATCTAAGGGGGCGACAAGCAAACAAGTGCAAGCACATGGAGAGGAGCGACATAAAGACCACTACAAGCATGACATTGTGGAGAGGTTGAGAGCTCACCAAGTCAAGTTTAGGAATTTCTTTGCAATTCAAAAGAACTACAAAGAGAGATGGTGTTAATTGACTATGCTTGGGAAAATAATAGGTGGGAAGAAGAGGATGTCTTCTCCATTATCACATGCATCACGTAAGCCTTCCTCCTACGATTGTAGTCATTTTCCATTTTTTTCACAATTTTTTTGAATGGGTGAAAACATATTGGGGGCCTTTGAGCAAGATATTATATATATAAATATTATTTTGGGATAGTTAATTTCATCTAGCATTTTGAGAAACACATAAAGTGAATATTTGACATAAGATCTTTAACATTATTCTTGCGACCTTTCAAATAAGAGTAATTTTTCAACAATTTTTTAATTTTTTCACATGCTTACATTGGTTTGAATAAAACATCTCATTTAGATGTTTTTTATGAAATCATATGAATCAAATTATTTGTATATGGAATTTAAATAATACAATCAACTCATATTCAACATATGTATAAATATTTCATAAAGTTTGGTAGTTGTTTGAATAATTTTTGGAGGCAACTTTCGCTTTGAAATATTTTGGTACATGTATTACATTTTGTCAAACGTATTTCATAATCATTTAATATCAATCAAAAAATGTAATTTTTTTGACGAATTTTTTTTTTTGGGTTTTGAAACTACCTTATTATGAGTACAATTTATGAAAAACCCTTTTAATAATCAAAGTTCAAACACACAAAATAAATTGAAAAAAATATTTGTAACATCTTTTGTTCACGTGCCAAAATGCAACAAACAAATTTACCTAAAAACAAATTACTAGCTAGGATAACATAATAGAAAACGCAAAAGAAAAAATAGTAAGAAATCAAGAGTGTGTGAAACTTGTAGCAATGAATACAAAGAACACCACAATAAAAAAACACAAAACTAAAAAAAGAAAAGGATGAAAGTTATGAAAAAAAAGGAAATGCATTACAAATGTAAAGGGGAATGGAACATTTGCAAAATGGGGATAAAACTTACAGATGTTAGAACTTGAAACCTTCAACAAAATTGAACACAAACAAGCAATTGGGTCAAAACATGTAATTAAGAACCAAAGGGATTACTTTGGAAAAGGACTACACGTTATTTTTCCCAAAAAGAACTCTTACATGCAAATGAATTTTTGAATGAACTTTTTTGTAATTTAAAAAAAATAAAAATGTGCTACAATGCATCGCATTTTTTTTTGTTAATCATTATTGAATAAATATGAATTTAAAAAAGTGTGTGGATTCCTTACAAACTCAATGTTTCAACTTTAAAAATGATCAAAATTTTAAGTCATCATAAAAAATTAAAAGTTCACACTCTTTAGTTTTATTATATTCTAAATTATTTTTTTTTTCATACATCATTTACATTAGAGCTATTATATGTGGTAAAAGACTCTTGAAGCTCTAAAATTTTGAAACAATTTTGAAACATTTTTTGAATTTTTAAGTTTTAAAATTCCACATTTTTAAAAGTATGAGTGTTTTTTGAGTGTGGTTAATGTGTTCTTATCATCTATATTTTTTCAATGAAAATTCTTTTATTATATGAGTTTTTTTTATAGTCCTTTGCAAAATTGACTCCATCTGATGTAGTAGGTGTACATTTTCAAACGTTCTAAATTCAAACCAAAACTTAAAATTGAATTGAATGAATTTTTATTCTAAGTTCCTTGACATTCATATGAGGGAAAAAAGACTACCTTGCCATGATTACTATGGTTTTAAATGGTAATAAAAATACATATGTTTGATTTTGACTAATTATGTCTAACATCCAATGCCCATTTTGGCTCCAAGTTATGTGTTTTGACCCAATTACACAAAAGCAAGAGTGTAGTGGAACTTACATGAACAAGAATATTCCTTGACAACATGGCAAATAATGTTTTGACAAATTTGAATATTATGTCATGTCATGAAAAAAATTGAATATTTTTTGACAAATTTCAAATATTTTGCCACATTCAGCCCAAATGAAAATATCTAGGCTAATGTTGAACAACATTGCTATGGGTTTCAAGCAAATTGGAGAATGCATGATAAAAATGACTGTTGGCCAAAAATTCATTAAATTGAACATGTTTAAAATGAAAAGGTTTAAGAGGAAGAAAAGAAAACAAGTTGGAATACAGTTACAACACAAGGGAGTGAAGAGAAGAAAACAAGTTGGAATAAAGTGACAACACAATAGAGTGAAGAGAAGAAAACAAATTGGAATAAAGTGACAACACAAGGGAGTGAAGAGAAGAAAAGATGGGATAATTGATTTCATAAAGAATTGTTGTCACCAACCTTTAGGAGAGCTAAACAAAAAATTATCAACCATCCATCCATAATTTTTGTTATGGTTACTTAAATATTTCCTACAAAAGATCTTTAAAGACTAACTAGCTTTTACAAAACAAACGCAAATGGATAAGGATATCTTTAGATCATATATACTAACAACAACATTAACAACAATGTTTTTGGGGGTGACAAAGAGAACATAAACATGCAAAAGCATCAAGTTTGTAGATTCCATTATCAATTGCCTCCTATGAGTAAAACAACAATATTAAAACCACTTGAATTAAAAGAAGATTTACCTTTTAGCAAAAAAAATTGCAATAACAAGCAATAAAAGTTTTTGAATTTTTAAAAGATTTTAAAATTGATGAAAACATTACATTCTCTAAATTTTTTAATCTACTACATTTTGATGAAGAAAAATACATACTAAATTTAAGAAGTAAATTAATGAAACTAAACACTTTTCTTAAACAAACACCATCAATTATTGAAACCAATGCATTTAGCATACGTGTTGCTCCTTTATGGTTTGCAAATATGAATATTCAATTTATTTTAGATGCATATGCAATTGCATCATATTGTATATCATACATGACTAAAATTGACAAATTTGTAACCTCAATTTATTTTAGATAAAACTAATGCCAACATAACAATCCAAAAATTAGGTAATGTTTTTCTTAATGTTCAACAAATGTCTGCCCAACTTGTTGTTTATTTAGTTCTTTCAATTTCGTTATATCATTCATCATGAACATTTAAATTTATCAATATTTTTCCATATTAAAAATGTGCTTTTGTATTAAAACCCTAATCCTTATTAAAATCAATTAAAACCTAATTCCATTGACATATTGTGTGCATCAATTATAGACAAATATTTAAATTGACAAAATACTTATGAATCTTTATCATTAGGAAAATTTACTTCCTATTACAACATTAGAAATAACAAGTTATCAAAATGCCACAAACAATTACATGGCATGATGCCTATTGTCAAGTAAAAAAAAACACAATTAGATCCAAATTCAATTACAACATGCAAAATAAACATATAAATGAAAAAAATGATGATATGAATTTAAAATCTCACATCCACAAAACATATGGAATGATGACATTGATGATCACATTGGTGACATGCGTCCTTTAATCCCCATCATAAATACACTAAATATTTAAAAATATGATTTGAAAAATGATTTCATCACTAAATCATGCAATACATTTGATCATAAAACAATTTTTTTGAACATGATGGTTTCACAATATCATAAAATTCTATGATAATGGATGAGTCATAATATCAAAGTATGTTTGAACAATTAAATGAAAACCAAAGATTAATATTTGACAATATCATCTATAGAAAACAAATGTATTTTAATATTCTAATACATATATTTTTGACAAGACATGCTAGAACTGGTAAAACTTTTACTTTAAAACTAATGATTCAAAGATTATTTCAAATATATAATGAAGATTTATCATCAAATATTTAAAAATTTAAAGCATTATTTATGGCATCTACAAGTAAAGTTGTATTTAATTAATATTGATGGTTAAACAATATATTCAACAATCAACATACCTATTTAACAAATATTAACAAATCTATCAAATTTATCATCAGATTCTTTAAATAAACTCACATGTCAATATGAACAATTGTAATTGGTTGTAATAAATGAAATATCTCTTATGGGTGCTAGAATGTTTAATGTTATAAACCATCGATTAAGGGCAATAAAACATATTCAAAACGAATTTTTCAATGGTCTAAATGTCATCATGTTAGGTGACTTTTATCGAGCAGCCCCCATTCAAGATTATTGGATTTTTTTATTCCTTTAATGATAGTATAAATGCATTAGCATTAAACTTTTGGAAAAACAATGTTAAATGTTATGAATTAACTTTAGTTATGTGACGAACTAATCCTAAATTTATAAAAAAATTAAACAAATTTCACATGTGCACATAAACTTTAGACGACATTCAATATATCAATTCAAATTATTGTCGAGAAATACCAAACATTTTAATTATGCCACATTTATTTTAATGCAAAAAATAATAAAATTGTGTTTAACAAAACAACTAGCCCAACATTCAATTTTGATATTACAGACACTCATCATCATTCATGCCCATCATCATATAAACTTCTAAATTATCCAAGTAAAACTATAAGCTTACATATTATAATTCATATTAAACAAAATATGGTAATTGAATTGTGTGCTAAAAATTATGCAACATATGATGGCCTTGTTAATGGAGTTGATGGTGTATTCAAAATATCAACATCTTATCATAACAAAACCATAGTTTGGATATTATTCCCAAATCCAAAAATATGAATGTTAGCCAAATAAACATTGTTACAAATCATAGTCTTTTTTTATTATGGAAAATGGTCAAAAAAGACCCAAAAGTGACACTAGTTGACTTGACCAAGCTACCATTTTGGACAAGTCGATTTTGACAATGTCTATTTTGACTAGTGGTTTTTTTGACTAACTATACCTTGTCATTTTGATTAGCTGAATGATTGATTATTTGACTGATTGATAGTGGACCATTTGACCGGGTCAATTTTATACTTAAATTAAAATCATTTAAAATTTTATCATTGTAAAAATTAATAGGTAGGTAGGTAATAAATAATGTTGGTAGGTCAAAAAAAAAACATTAAATAGGTAGGTGTTAGCCTAGTTTAACTTAACATCACCAAATTATCTAAATATAGCATACATATCTTAGCCCTTTAAACATGCACATAGGTTGTAAGTATAAAGAATTGAACCCCAAACCTTCACAATGATAAACCAAGTCCTTACCAATGGACTACACCATCAAAGGTGTTCAGCTTTTATCAAAATTTTAATTTCATATGTTTGTTTCACATCATTAAACATAATGGCAAAACCTAGGTGACAATTAGTGATTAAATTTAATGTTTAAACTTAATGACTTAAAATAATGGTTAAACTTATTATCTAAATTTTTGATTTAAAGTAATGGCTAAACCTAGGGGCTAAATTTAATGACTTAACATAATCATTAAACTTAGTGGCTAAACTTAATTATTTAAAATAATAGTTAAACCTAGTGACTTTGCTTAAACCTAATGATTCAAAATTAATGACTAAACGTAACGATTAAACTTAGTGATTTAAAATGATGATTAAACCTAATGGTTAAATCTACTGATTTACAATAATGGATGAACCTAGTGGCTAGACTTAGCGACTTAAAATAATGGTTTAATTTAGTGACTTAAAATATTGGTTAAACTAGTGACTTAAAATAATGGCTAAACTTAGTGGCTAAATTTAGTGATTTAAAATAATGGTTAAACTTAGTGGCTAAATTTAGTGATTTAAAATAATGGTTAAACTTAGTGGTTAAACTAATTGACTTTAAATAATGATTAAATTTAGTGATTTAAAGTAATGGCTAAACATAATGGTTAAAGCTAGTGGCTAAACTTAGTGACTTAAAGTAATGGCCAAAGTTAATGGTTTAAATTAATGGCTAAATATAATGGCTAAACTCGGTGAATTAAAGTAATAGCTAAACATAATGACTAAACTTAGTTGTTAAATTTAGTGACTTAAGAAAATAGTTAAAATTTGGTTAAATTTAATGATTAAATTTAATGGTTAAACATAGTGGTTAAACCTAAGTTATAGCTAGTGGCTAAACTTAGGTTATACTTCATGTCAGAATTTATTGGTTCAATTTAGGTTAAACCTAGTGCCAAATTTAATTACTAAGCATAATGGCTAAACCTAATGGCTAAATTTAAATTAAACGTAATGGTTAAAATCTAGCAAAATTTTGGGTAAATCTAATGGTTAAATGTTAAACCTAATGGTTACACGTAGTGATTAAAATTAAATAGATAAATGGATGGATAAGTAGGTAGGTGGGTAGGCATGTAGGTAGGTAAATGAAAAGGTATAAGTAAAGAAGTATGTAGGTAAGTAAATAACTGAATATATAGGTGGATGAATAAGTAGGAAGTAGATATATAAGGTAATAGACCATGTTGTATTTGACTAAAGATTATTGGCTATCTTGACTAAATGTTCAACTTGACCAAAGACCATTGGACATTTTGACTAAAGATCATTGACCATGTTGATTAATTATTCAACTTGATTAAAGACCATTGACCATTTTGACTAAGGTTGTACAACTTGAATATGTGTATCTAGTCAAATAAATCATTATAATCAAGTTGATTAATCAACAAATACATGTGTCATTCAAAGCTTTGGCCTTTGGTCAAATGCACATGTCCATTAGTAAAAAATGACAAGTTAGTTAATTTGAACTTCTTAAAAAACGATGATTTGTAGTAGTGAAAAATCTACCTACTTTTATACAAATTATATTCAACCAAATTGGACACCAATTGAACCAATTATCAAAAACATAAAAATTGACAAAAAATAATTTCACATTATAACAAAAATTCAATTAGCAACAACAACAACCATTCATCAATCACAAGGATTATTGTTAGATGAATTAGCTTTTGATCCTAACAATGTAAGAAAACATGGATTATCATTTTATTTTTTCATGCATTCAAACAAAAGGATTATACTTGTTAATTCCACTCCAACATGAAAAGTTTCACATTGATTTATTTGTAGTTGAAAAAATGAATAGATTAAAAACTTTTGCAAATTGGACAACTTTTGTTCCTCAATTAATTTTTTATTATCATTCACATGTTATTATACAAGTTCTCAACACAAATTTTTAAAACGACATCACCAAGATATTTAAATTATAACTCTAATTTACAAGTATCACATGTTATTTGCATTTTGGAAACATTAATACAATCATCAAATGATGTACATAATTTCATAAATACATCAAAATATTCATACATTTCAATTTATGATGGTCATGGTTTGATAATGATGTACAACGCACAATGCTTTTACATTCTTATTACACAACATGTAATGGATTATAATATATATCAACTACATTTATCATAAGAACTTGAAGAATGATTCATATAATATGTGTTAAATATAAAAGTCATTTTTCTTTGATTTCTATGTTCCTAAACATTTGAAACATTTATTCAAAAGTCCCCAAATGATTGCCCACTCATTATTTTAGGACATTTTAATATTGATAATAATCATAAAAATAATAAACAACAATTAATAGATTTTATGAATAAATTAAAATTAAAATCTCAATTCAAAATATCACAACAAAAGCTAGATTACAAGTAGATGATATATAGTCAAATGTGCCAAGCAATGAATCCAAATTAAGTGTTTCAAAAACATATTGGCTAGATTTTCACAAACTAATTTATATGGCATTCAAACTACTGAACACACTTCCAATTTATAGTAACAAACCAACATTATTTCCATTCATCTAATGTCATTTAAAATTTATTATTTTTATAAAGGTAAAACCTTTCGTGTCGTGGTCATATGGGAAAGATGGAAAAATACGGGGAAAAAATGTGGGAAAGTTGGAAAGATATGCCCAAAGGAGAAAATGATTAGAAAAATATAACAATAGTAAAGATGAAAAATGATGCAAAAATATGAGGAAGATGAAAAGAGATGCAAAAATATGTAATTCTACAAAATGTAACAAAAATATAAAAAATCCAGAAAGTCAAATTAGGTTTCACTCCTAAGGACCGCCACATCATGAGAACAAAAAGGTTTGAAATCACCCTATTTACACAATAGACTTTAACAAGTCACCATTTTGTAAGCACCATCCTGTTTTTCTCTTGTTTTTGATGAATTTTTGATGTGGCTACTATTGCCTTCCCTCTTTTTGGGGTTTTTATAAATTTAGGGGGGAAGTTTTGACAATAACAACAACAAAAAGATAGATGTTACAACAAATTTCCTTTTGACCACAAAGGTTGTAAATTAATCTTTTGTTCCATGGTAATCAATGTTTTTTCCCTCAATTTTTTTTATGTATAATGATTATAGCAAGCATCCCAAAAATAATTTGCATAAATTAGTTATAAGTTCTTAGAAAAACATCTAAAATAAATAAAAATGATGAGAATTTCCCTAAATTAAATATTCAATTGAAATGTGGCAAAATTTTCCCAAATGTTTTTTTCTCCTTGACAATTTGATAATTTTATTTTAAAAGAAGGATTTGTGACAAAATATTTTTGGTTCACAAATTTCATCACTAATGTGAGAAAATTCACCGTAAAAAAAGGCATGAATTAGATTATTTCCACTAGATTAATTTTGTGCATTACTAAACTTTTAAAAATGGCCCTTTTTTTTTTGTTAGCCTTGCCTAAGATATTGCGTTTAAATTCATTATAGAGTATAATAGATTAAGGGATTTTGGCTCCTAGGTTATAGGTCTATTTTTATATGAGGATTTTTGAAAGATGATATTTTGGCTTGTGTTGAAACTTGATATTAGTTAGAATTATAATATCTTGAAAGATTTTGGTTTCTTTTAGAGGATTTTTTGAAGAGTATATTTATGCATGTTGAAATATTTGAGTTTCCATAATTCTTCTTTTGCCTTAAGATACCTTTTTAATGTAAATGGCAAGGCCACCCCTTGTTTATTTTTGCATTGACTGAACCCTTGCTCTTCAAGTGTTGTTTTGGTCTATGTTTTCCGTGGTTGTTGGAGTACCTACTATTCCATAAGAAATTATTGAAAACCCTAGTTTCCATACCCATAAGATACCTGCCAAGTATCTCAAGAAAGAAAAGTAAAAAAATTATGTGGGGCATTTTGAAAAATGAACTAGACACAAGAACAAGTGTTTCATTTTTTTGACATTCTTGTGAACATTTCGTTTTGTCAAACTGCCCCCTATAATTTTACTTGTTGGACTTTGCTCTTCCAACTACACTAAGAATTGCTTGAATGGTTTTTAAGCTCCTCCAACTACACTAAGAATTCTTTAATGGTTTTTATGGCTACCTAAATTGCTTGAGTTTAAAGCAAATGGAAAAAAATCAATGCCTATGGCTATACCATTCTATCACTCTTCCCACCTATGCAAAATGGAAAGAAAGAAAAAGCAAAAAACATGAAAGAAATGGTTGGCATATATTTACAATGGGTTGTTGGTGTATAATGTTAAAAGCTTGGGGAAAAAAAAGTTCAACAGGAGCTTGGGTGAGGGGAAGTATTCGCGCATTGTGCTGCCACAAAAGCGCAATGGCAACGGAAGGCAAACATTGGCTTTGTTGTGATAGAAATTCTGAAAAGATAGCTTGCATCTTGGTGATTGCTTTTGCACTTCTACTCCCTGCATAAGCTTTGTTGTTGCTACTATGCTGTAGCAACGCTTGTGGCATTTGTTGGCAGACAAAAATTAGGTGGAGATGCTCTAAGCTCGTGATTTCATGGTCCTCAATCCCACTTTTTTGGATCACTAAAACATTATTAGTTTGAGCTTCGTCTCAACGAAAAGCAGCGACAAGGAACATGTAGTGATAGATCACGCATGTTGTAAAGCTTTTTGCTCAGTTCGATTAAGGGAAATTTTTAATTTTTTGTTTATTCTAAGTTTGTTGTTGTGGTTTCCAAGGTGGGAACATGTGCTCACTCCTCACTAGGTAACAAAAGTCATGGTGAAAGGTTGTAGGTTATAAGTTCTTTCTAGGGTTGTTGATTTTATTTTTGTGTGATGTTTTTCTCAATGCTTTTTCATTTTGTGTTGCCGTTGACATAAAATCCTTACTCCTTATTTTTTACAGAGTCCTTCTTCGATCTTCGAAGTGCCCCAGACTCCCAACTCCTTGAGGGACTCAAATGTGAGTCCTAAATAGAAAACAACGGAAAAGTAAGAAATTGGGGCACACTCCTTGGTTCGCAACACTTTGAAGGGGTAGAGGGGCGTGTTAGAGCTCTGGGATGGGACTAGGAAGAGTTGACAAGCTTTATCTACTCACACCTGCACAAAACCAACGCAAGGTGGTTAATGCATAGTTGGAGCACCAAGGAACCACGGGCAACACAGACACACAAAACTCACCACGGCCCGAACTTGGGGAAAGCCACCACCTTCCCCCTTATAATATACTTTTCACCTCTCCATGGGGCCCACATCCAAATGGCTTTTTGTCTTGGGACTCCCAAGTGGGAGTCCTGAAATTGTCAAGGTTGGGACTCCCGCAACTTTGGGGCGCCATAGTTTTGCGTGAAAACCTCTTATTGAGATGAGGTCTGTAGCAAAGATGTAGCTTTTATCGAGAGCTTTCCAACGGTATGTTGCACACCATCTGCACACACGAAAATAGGGTCATTTCTTGACTTTTAGTGGTCAGGAGTCAAATTGCCAATTTGATTCTCGGACCTTCTTTTGGCCATAACTTGTGTTTCAGATCTCCAAATTGGCAATGCGAGCACATTTTAGATATCTAAGTTCTAAGAGCTTTGCATTGATATAAAGAACTCCTCAAGCCATTGAGTTTTGACCCTTGTAATCTCCCTCTGAAGATTCGG
>Ga0209208_10002389_pt1 | contig 26828 bp, 24 predicted proteins | sample S1TSphfallax_3_FD_187694 | JGI IMG/M metagenome (GOLD analysis project Ga0209208, IMG submission 187694) | Host-associated microbial communities from peat moss isolated from Minnesota, USA - S1T2_Fd - Sphagnum fallax MG (SPAdes) (version 2) | ecosystem: Host-associated > Plants > Peat moss >...
AAAAAAAGAAGATAGAAAAAATAAAAATAGAAAAAATAAAAACATGAAACAAACATAAACCAAAAAAAAAGTAAAAACGCAAAAACTATAAAAAAGGAATGGAAACAAATGAAACAAGGAAAGGGAAATACAATAAAAAAATTTTAAAAGAAAAAAATTTCCAAAAATGAAGAAACCAAATAAAGAGTAAAAAATAAGAAAAAATAAAACTTATAAATATTGAAGAAAAACTGTCGCAACCCTACTTTGGCCAAGTGTGGGGGTGAAGCCCAACGCTTGGAAAAAGTGAGGATTTGGAGTCCTCCGGGACTCCCGAATGTTTAGAGCTCAACAACAAGGCTCAAAACACCTCGCATTGGGGTGTTCTTGATGTCATTGGAAAGGTCTTGAAGCGTAGATATCGAAAATGGCCTCGCATTGACCATTTGGACATCTGTCGCCCAAGTTATGGGCAAAAGAAGGGTCGGAAGTCAAACTGGCAGTTTGACTCCCGACCACTAAAAGTCGGGAATCGACCTCTTCCCGACCTCCGAATGGAGATTGCGATACGGCGATGGAAAGATCTCGACGAGGGCTACAAGTTTGGTTCAGACCTCGTCGTGATCAGACTTCGCAGTCGAGAGTTATGAGCTCCCAAAGTCCCGGGACTCCACCCGAGACAATTTCGAGACTCCAACTTGGGAGTCCTGGGAAAAAGAGCTATTTGGATGTAGTCCTCGAAATGTGGTGCAGAGAATACTATATGGGGGAAGGTGGTGGCTTCCCCCGAGTTTGGGCCGTGGTGTGTCTTGTGGCTTGTCCCAACACCCAAGGGTGTCCCAGAATGTGAACTAACCACGTGGGTGGTTTGTTTTGGTGCAGATTCAAGCTTGATCTACTAAACCTTCTGCATAGTCTAATCCCTGGGCTCCCAACTCAACCCTCTACCCCTTTCTAGAGGTGGAAGCCGAGAGTGCCTTCCGAATCCCTCTTTCCGCAACTACACTTTGGTGAACCTTCAAGTGGGTTCACCCCGGGACTTGGGAGTGCGTTAAAAACCCTACTTGAAAAAGAATGAGGTGTGTCTTCTTTCTCCAAACTTCAAACTTGCATCCAAATAAATATATATATATATAAATGAAAAAGAAACACTTTATTTTTATTATACAAAATAATAATAAAAATAAAAAACACATCAAAATAAAAAAAATAAAAAAGTTAAAAGTTTCTAAAAAAAACTAAAACATGAACCAAGTTTAAAGAAACTGGAGGACTTCACAGTGGCCGAAGGTCACGGGCACCCACTAGTGTGAATAAAGTATAATGGGGTGTTGGGCCCCCTACATGCCAATGATGGGCTTACGTTACCTTACCGTGAACAACATATCCTTTTCCAATTCAGCCAAAACCCAATCTATTAATGATTGTTTTAGCCTCCAAAATTTGTTTGGGCAAATTTCCAAGCAATTAAGCATATTGTTCATTTCAAGAAAATGTTTGATATTAATCAACAATGTTTGTTGATTGACCTTTGATGCACAATGCTTATCACTTTGACAAATACAATTATCTTGTGAAGGTGAATTTGTGTAATTAGAACAAGGAAAGCAAGATAAAGTTGAGAGACTATGGAAGATTGATGCCAATACTTTTTTTCAAGTTGGAAAATTGAAGCTATCCACTTGCTTAACATCTTTCAAATTTGAAGAGGAATGAAACAACATACCTATAATTATTATGGAAATAGATTCAAATTTTAAAAGTTTTCTCATTTTATGTTATTCAATTGTAATGCAGTTTGACACATTCAATAAGTTTTCATAGTTGATTTTTGGAAGTAATGTGCATCTATAACATTAAAAGAAGTTGAAAAAAAAATCACACTAGTTTTATAATTGAACAATTTACAAATTACATCCACACAATAATGTTGCTCAAATAGATTCTTAATGCATAATGCTTGAATAATTAGGATTATGGGCTTCCATGGATAAGAAAGCTCTAGTATTAATTTTTCAAATGCAATTGGCCCCTTCAAAGGCTAACCCATAGTAAACAAATATTGACACCACCTCACAAACTAATACATGCCACAATATTTCCTAGACTAATGCCATAATACATGAAATGAACACAACAAATCACTTCACAATGCAAAAGCTTGTTCATGAAGAACCCTATCTCCTTAGTTTCACAATGAGTCCTCTACACACTTTAACAAATTTTGCTTCTAACAATTTACTGTGAATTATTAAAAGGATGAAACAAGTCTTAAAATCCCATAAATTCTCACAATGTTGAATTTCAAAACCACAACTTCCACCTCAAAGCTCCCAAAAACATGGGTATTCTTTCTTCCAAACATCATAAGCACATACACACAATTGAAAGACAATGCATAAACCCCAACCCCAAACTCAACCATAGGGACTATTAACGACACCCCTAGAGTTAATCATCATTTCCGTGATTCAACCCCTATGTTCAACTATTAAATCTACATCTCCTTCTATGAAGCACAATACGCAGTTGAACTCAGGTGTTTCAAGGAAGAAAAACAAAGTAATAGAATGAGGTATTCTTCCTCCACACAACAACAAACACAAAACATCACTTCTTTTTTTGGCATCCACAAAGTCAACAACTAAAAACTTGATACTTAACTTTCCATAGTTCATCATTTATCCCCTCCATCTCACATGCATTCCTTAGATATTGCCAAAAGAGCATTTTTCGCCATTGCAAGAATTCATCAATGGCATCACAACAAAAAAAATTGTTCCTCTATTATCATAGCATAGCTTCAACAACTCAAAACATAGAATTTTCAATTTTCATTAACTTGCAACAAACAAATGCCCTCACACATAGACATATCAACTACTCAACTTATTGTCACTTTTGTTTTTGGCAACAAGAATCATCGTTTCATCCATTAGGGTTTCATTGAAAAAAAATGTCCACCCACTTTCATCCCACATACATAATAACTCCCTTTTTTATTTAGCTAAATCCCCATAGCTTCTATTTGTTATGCTTCAAAGTGGTACAATTGCAAGTCTTCTTGGTTGTTTCCATTGTTGGTCATCCTTTCCTCTTATGATGCACTTGTGGCTACCATCATCTTGTATCACATCTACTTGCCCGTCCACATCTTTTCATTCATTAAGGTTTCATTGAAAAAAATACATCCACCCACTTTCATCCCACGCATCTTCCACAAATGTGTGTTAGAAAAACCATGAAGCATCGAGAAAAGATCCATCACACTCATAAGTAGTAAGTGTAAGAACCTCTCCCCTCCTAATCTACTAGTTGTTATGATCATAATAATATTCACCTTCATTCTTAGATCACTTGTAGAAATTTCCTAGTGAATTTGGAGGGGAACTTAAATTTGAGTATATCCATCATGGAGAAAAGGAGGTATCTTATGCCTACTCCACAAGAGTGAGAGAGATATTATGCCTAATTATAGGTGTAAGATCCTCCCACTCATGAGGAGTAGGTGCAAGAAACTTCCCCCTCCTACACCTCATGATCTACATATATTTAGGTTCATGATATCGTTTGCCTCTTGCTCTACAATGGATAAAGCCTACAAGTGAACAAATAGACATTCCCAAATTGCATGGCCACACTTAGCAATAGCCTTGTCCTAGGCCCCGTATTTTGGGAATGCCCCCATCTTAGGCCTTTACACTTTGAGGTGGATAAGGCTATGATATAAGGGACATTCCCAAAATGCAGGACAAGATCATTCCCCCACCCTAGGTCTTTACCCTACCCTTTTGTTTCTAAGGTAGAAAAATCTCTAGCTAGTTCTTGTACCACCACAAGAAGCAATGGTGGTGAGGAGTAGGAGGAGTTCATTCATGTATGGAAAGTTGAAGAGGAGAGTGTAGGAGAAGAAGAATCACAAGCAAAATTGTGGTCAAGTCATGTTGGAAAGCTGAAGAGAAGTGGAGGAGAACAAGAATCACAAGCAAATTTGTGGTAAGAACTAAGAACATGTTGGAAAGCTGAAGAGAAGGGTACAGGAGAACAAGAACCACAAGCAAAATTGTGGTATGAACTAAGAACATGTTGGAAAGCTGAAAAGAAGGGTACAGGAGAACAAGAATCACAAGCAAAATTGTGATGAGAACTTGTTGGAAAGCTGAAGAGAAGGTGGAAGAGAAGAAGAAGAATCACAAGCCATGATGGTAAGGGTTATGTGTGGAAAGCTGCAGAGAAGGTGACGGAGGAGAGAAGAATGATGTGAAGCAAGGCAAGGAAACAAGATGAGTAGCATCATCACACACTTTCTTCCTAGCCATTATTGTCATATCAGTTTCACCTCTGCAAGAAATCCAGAGCAGTATGGTGGCGGTGTTCATCATGTCCACTCCATTCAAAGAAATGGGTTGTTCACAACAGGAGCTGATTCTGGCACAAATGGTGCCAAAGTTGAAGTTTTGTTGAAGAAGAAACAGAAGAACAAGGTATGGTCAAGGGGGGATGTATGTGTTGTACATGGCAGGTGGAGGTGGGATGATGAGGAGATTGCTGCTGAGAGTTCCCAGCTGTCCTTTGCACAAGGAGTAGAGCATTTCAATGCCGGCGAGTATTATGAGTGCCATGATGTGATGGAAGGGCTTTGGAATAATGCACTTGAGCCACAAAGAAGCATCTTGCATGGGATACTGCAATGCTCTGTGGGGCTGCATCACCTTCTTCATCAGGTTGAAAAATATGATCTATCTTTTTTTTGTGTAACTGTCCTGTCTCTCTGTAGACTTTGCTTTCTTTGATGTTTCTGGTTGGCATTCTGGTTGGCATGGAAAACTTTGTGGGATGGAGATTAGGGTTACAGAATTGTGAGTACTACTGTTATCAGAGGAAATGGTTTTTCATGGATTCTCTCTTCCAGTTACCAATTTCTTTTTTTGCTGTATGATTTGTGCTTCTCTGGAATCTAAGAAGCAGACCAACCCACCAACAATCAGCTGTTGTTGCTTTTGTGCAAACAGAATCATAGGGGTGCAATGGTGGAATTGGGAGAAGGGTTGACTAAGTTGCGGAGGGTGGGGTTGGAGAAAGGGCCACTGCATGCATTTGAAAGAGAGGCATCAGCTGTACTAGAATTTGTGTACAACACACAACTTGAGCACGCTGCATGTACATTATTCTTATATCATCTCACTTGCATTTCAGTCCATGTGAATGGATGATGTATCACTAAAATTGTGAATCTGTGAAATTCTATCTGAGCTCTAGGTTGCTCATGATTCCTGTCAGTTCCAGCAAAACCCAATCAATTCTTGTCAAGTTAGTCTGGATTTTGGTGGAACTGGCACAATTGAAGAAACCTGGACAGCTAGGTATTCCTGAACCAGCCTTCAGGCTGCCCATGTTCTATCCACGGGCAGTGGACATAATGTTCAGAGTTGTTGGTGAAGACAAGAACAGAATGCAATGTGTGCTCAAAGGCCACCACCTTTTGAGCTTCTTGGCCCATGGTATGAAAGTGCAAGAATCATGATACATTGTGCAGCATATAGCCAGCTGTTGTTGTATGACTACTATGATCCGTGCTTTCTGTGATGATCCCTTCTGGAACTTGCATTTGCAGGTGCAGAAGATATGTGCTTAACAATGGATGGATCAGAGCAGTCGTATCAATTGCTTGGCAACTTCGGTGCAGGCCAGATGCTGTACAGATTGAATTCTGATAGCAGCGAAGACACAGAAGCTCATATTGTGTTCTTTCCACAATACTTTGAGGCATCAAGCTTGGACGTCAGTCTGCTCACAACTGCTCCGATCAAAGTGAAGGTGCCCACCTTACAAGCTTCAGAGGAAGACCTTTATCAACTTTCATGACAAAGATTGCCTGATATACATTGAAGACTGCACATGCAGAGAAGCTTTTTCAACATTTCTTCCATGAAATTTTTGGATAATGAGGGCAAAGTTCAAAGCACTCTTCAAGGCATACACAAGCCAACAGCCTGGCCAGAGAGCTCTCTTTCTGACAAGGAGTAGTAGAATTTATACTGCTTCAGTATGCATGCAGTTTTTCTCCATCATCAATCCAGGATGTACACATATGACTTGGAGTGAGGTTTATTCTACAATGCCTTAGTTGCTTCTTATAGGGCATGCAATTAATCACTTGTGCAAAGATGATTGTTTTGTAGGGTTTACAAAATGAATGTCAAAACTCTCTTAATGACCAGTGTGAGATGGCTTGATCTTCACCAACTCTGAGAGACTGCACACGGATCATGCTTTGGGTCTAAGGACTCTATCACTGGGTACATTAAAATAATTGCTAGTTGGAATGAATAAGAAAAGCCCACACCTCCACTTCCAATAGAACCCTAACACACCAAAAGAAAAAATTCATCAAAGAGAGCTGAGGCTCTTTTATGAATGCATGAAGTACAAAAGAGTCATGTAAGCAAAGAAAACAGGTTTTATCACTTTTGGAATGAGTTTTGTCTTCACTGCAATGTACATATGAAGATCACAACAACCTGGCTGCCCACTTTGTCCAAGAAGCACATTTGTGGCAACACAGGCAAAAAACATGTTTTATATTTCCAGGCTAGGGGACCCTTCCTGATGATCTACCAATCTAGACCTAGTTTCAAGCCAATTACCAAAGTGTTGCTGTCATGTGACTAGAGGACAATCTCTGTCTACATTTATGACATTTAGTATACACAACAATGTTGTGCTTATGGCTCTCCAAAACCATGACCAACAGATCTAAGGTGTGAGTTGCAGAAGATTCCCAAATATCTCTTGAAATACATGAATTGCATTCTGTTGTAATAAGAATGACCCATAAGGATGGACCTGAAAGCTGCACACATCAGGAATAGCAACAGCCCAGATTAGACCAGGCATCCAACTTTGGATATGTCAGCTGGACAATAATACTGGACACACGTGTTCTCACCACATCAGTCAGACTTGTGAGTCCCTATCAGCTGTCAACTGCAACTAGCAGAAGGAATCCAGATTCCCATTACTGCATTCAAATTACCTTGCAAGAAATCCCAACTAAAGCTCAAATCCTCAAAATGATAATCTAGATTCCAATATATCAAGTCCACATTTGCACACACAACCAAGAAGACAGTGAAACGTGATCTTATGAATCCATTTTGAGGCTGATGGAAGAAGAAGACGATGGGTACATCACAAGAAAATTGACCCAACTTCTCCTCTACATACATACCTCTCTAAGATGCATGGCAAAGATTATCACAAGTACTGTTGGACCCCCGTGCCACTGTGCAATCCCATTGATCAATGCTTCAAATTCCTCTTCTCAGGATTGTATATACTGAAGTCACCAAATTCACGTCGCCCACTGTGACCACAATATTTCCATAAGTTCACTATTTCTAATGAAGGCCATGAGTACCTTTGGCAACAGATAGCATCTCAGATAGCAACCAGCAATTCATTGCCAGAGACTAACTATGTTACAACAAAGACTTGAAAGAAAGCAAGGCAATAACAGAAATCCCAGGTTTCAAGGTATAGATCTCAAGAACATGAACCTGTGAGAAATATCCCAGCCAGGAGGCAAAAATGTGGGTTGCACTGATTCCACAAACACAGCACGCCACCGTTGACAGAACTTGGCAATACCCAAATCCCCAGACTCAGCCATGAGAATGTTCACAACTTGCCTCCCATGAGGTCCATGTCCTAGCAGTGAATCTTTCATCAAGGAGCGCCTCGAAGTAGGAAAAGAAGAAGCATCCTCAAAACCTTGGGCAGCTGCATCCTCTCCATGAATCCTATTGCTGAGCACAACAGTTCGACTTGGTGGCAGCTCCTCTTCATCATGTTCTTTTTCTTCTTGTTGTTGCTGAAGTTGAGAGAATTCGATCAGACTCTCTCCTTCATGAAACTCAAACTCCTGACCACCATTCCTGGCAAGTTGTTCCATTTGTTGCCTTTGTGCAGCTCCATCTGTTGATAACTCTTCACTAACATTGTCTGCCACTGTATTACATTCTTGCACCTCAACCTGCATTTCCTTGCTCAGATAGTTGGGATTCTCAAAGAGACGCTTCTTCTTTGATAGACGACGATGCTCACGGGGTCCCATGCCCACCAAGAGTGCTGCAGTCAAGTCTTCTGGCCCAATTTCCCTCCCACCATAGTACTGCCGCACTACCTGACCACGCAAGAGACAAGTGTCAAAAAGACAACTTGACATACACAAAGCATTCAATTCCATAACCTCTCACAGTGATTTATCCTGGCAATTCCCTCTTGTATCATTTGACAGAAACATCCTACCTCTTCGAGCTCCTTGCGCCGTTCAACAGGCATTGATGTTCCATGCCTCAACAAGGCCATTGCAGCATTTCGCAATTGTATGGGTGACACTCCCACATCTTTTTTCTGGACAACAGGGACAACCCCATCTGACCCAGTAGTATCATTCCCAGCAGGATCAGCAATTCTCTGGGTAAATAGTGGAACGGCAAATTCAATAGCGATTTGGCGCTTGTAACGCTCAGCAGCACGGTGGGCGATTTCATGGCAGTCCACACAAAGAAGTACAATGTCATGTGACCGATGGCTTTTCAAATGCTCCGGAAAATGCTGGCGATAACAAGAGGGAATAATGCGGTAGCGCAAATAATGACTCGTCTCTCCACAACCCACACAGCGATTTGTCTTACCCTGTATATAGAACTCATTGTTTTCATCCTCAGGTCGCCCCTTTGGTTCAAATAACAGCCGTACTGCTGGGGGCTCCCCTTCCACATATTCTGCCAAGCCTCGATTCACATACCTGCACAGGGGGCCAATTCCATTCAATGCAGAACTCCCACACAGCCAAACAGGCAGACAACACTCTCAAAAAACTGTCCTTTCACAACTATTTTAATTTACACCCTTCTCTATGGGGACCCATTCCAGCAGAAATCTTGTTGACCCAAGAAGAAAGGCAAAAGAGCAAACAACAACAAAAAGTGAGACCTGACAAAATAGCACCCTCAGAAGACCCACACTTTCAGGAACTCCATGAGCTGCTCTCCTCATGGAACATGGCGGCAATTGATTTGGGTTGTCACTTTGAAGGCTGGCAAGAGCAATAGATACAAGAGAATGGAGAACCACTGAGGTCTACTGGGGTACAGAAGGAGCAGAGAGACTAACCATTCGAGCTTCTTCCTGTCACAATAGCATAATAGACGGCCATCCCCTGCAAAGATCCGGCAATTATGATACACAGGTGCCTTGCATGAGAATTTCCTTACAAACTGCAGGCGGGCCCACTGTGCATTCCCTAACCTCCATCTTTTGGGTATTATCTTCCGCTCCCACTCCCCTTTCTTTTGAATGCTACTTCCATCTTCTCTATGACCTTCATTTCTGGAACCCGATTCATTCGCCCAGCCTAACATGGACAATACAGAGCTTCTGATCTGGTAACCAAATATATTCTTTCGGAAGGCAGATCTGTAAGTATTTATGATGGAGCTTGACTGCACAGACTCTTCTGTGAACTCTGATAATATACCAGACAGAGATGAAATATGCTTGTGGAGGACTGGTGATGGAGATGGCAATCCAGGCATGCCTGCCAAGAGAAAGGATTCTGAGGAGGCCTGTGACACAGCATCTGCAGCGGCTATAGTGTAACATATTGATGCATGAGAGAGAGGGCGCTCTGCTGCCACAGCAACAAGTGCTGCATCTGACAACACAGCTCGCAAAGATTCATCCTCCTTCCGTGCCTGTAAGATTTGTTTGTGTCACACAATGAAAATTTAGAAATCTGTCTGTTGAGGCACCTGAGAATTCTAAGGCCCTAAGAATTTCCTCTCAGATAACACAGCACACATTGCAAACTGCAGAAGATGTTGAGTGCAAATGACACGTAAGGATGCAGAGCACAAATCTCAAATGTGGATGGAAGTTATCTTAACAGCTAAAGATCAGAATGTAGTCACTTCTCACCACCAAGTCCCGCCATTCACATAGCCTTATTACCAACTTCCGCAGCTGCTCATCATCCTGCACATCAGATCACACATATACATCATGGGCTGTGCTAGAACTCCTGAAAATATCTCAGCTGAACATTGAGTGCAGGGGTCGTTCTCTCATCCCCACACTCTAAAAAATAGCTCTGCAGGAAAAACCTCCATGAGATCCGAAGAAGAAAAACCCTAACTGCGTACCTCTGCAAGCAACACAGAGCTTTGGTAACTGTGAAATCGGGCCAGCAAAGAAGTAGCCAAAATCGTTGATGACACCCCAATTCCATCTTTCTCATAAAGTTGCAGGCACAATAGATTGGAGCGGCGCACAACCTCTGTCATGAGGTCCTTGTGCTTCCAGGTATCTCCATTCTCCTGTCTTCCACCTGCAGCAACAAAGTCTCATCCTTCTAAACCTACCCATATTCTCCATACTCACAGAGATTGAAAACTGGAAGCACATACAAACACAATACACTATATGCTCCCTTGGATGATACAGTAATAAGTCTTGGGTGACAAAAGAAGGCTTACAAGGTTGCAGCAGTTCTGCACGCAGACAATGGGCAATGTAGAGCAGGTAGTGAGCATCTGTGCGTGCATACTGCTCCATCTCAGTAGACAATGGTCGCAGTCGCCAATCTGCCCGCTGCAAAATACAGAATGCATCAATGCCTGTTGAAAAACAGCATGGTAACTTCCCAACACAAAGTTTTGAGCAGCTGGACTTTAAGTCAGGAAGCACAACAGGTTTCACATGAGAGACTTTAGTTCTCAACTGAATGAGTAACACACAAGAATTATTCGAAAAACTGCATCACATGTGAGGAAGGAAGGTGTTCACATGCAAGTACTGCAACCACAACATAGCAGTTTACCTGGTAAACTTTGTTGACTGCAATACCGCAGTACGTCTGCAGTAGATAAGCCAATGATCTCTGTGGCTTTCCTAATACATCACATGCCTGCAAATGTAAGCATACCCATTCACTCTTTCCAATTAGGCAATCTGCAAAGAGACCAGGTCTGCTCACAAATGCAAAATGGTTGACAGTGCTATGCCAGGGAGATGAGATTGCTTGACTGTGTGCATACTCAAGAAAGAAAAGACTTACACGAGCAGTATCAAACAAGTTGGCAATGTAAATATGAAAATCTCTTTGCAACCACAGAATATCACTATCTGCACCATGGAAGACCTGCAATTGCACCACACTGAGAAGTATTGATAGCTGACACAACAAACCTGGGAGCTCTAACCAAACCCATCAAAATGTAGTAGCATAGTTTAAGGGCTTCCAGTTTTGATGCCATAAAGATAACCACATCAAATTCCCAATAGAGTGTGTTGAACAGAGCAAAACCCAAAAGTCCACAATGAACCTGAGCTGACAATGGGCACAAAACAGACACACAAACAAGGTAATGGAAACCAAAAAGATAAGCTTCAAAAGACTGAAGTCAGTGGTGTCTGGCAAGCTCTACCTATTCAGCCCCAATTGCTAGCTAAGGATTGTGTTTTGACTGTACCTTGCAAATGGCAGGATTAGCAAATATAGGTTGGAGAAGGTGCATGTCATCATGCAGTGCAATGGCATCCAGCAGAAAGTCAGTGTTGGGTGTTGATATCTGCTCTCAACCAGACCCAACCAGCACAACCAAGGACCACTGACAAGATCAATAACAACCACATCCCCTTTTGCTGTAAAAATCAAAGCCTGAACTAAACTGGTTCTGATAACCCATTTCATGTATCTGCAACAACATTCCTGTATCAGTTTGTCCTGAATTATACCACCTCGCTTCCTGATATGTGTGAATCTGACAGGAGCATAATCACAGAGTCAGGAGGGGCTACCTGAATGAGGGCTGTGAAACCAAGGAAGGAGTGGGTACTATGCTGTTCTGTGTCCACGCCAATTTCTTTCTCCTCACTTAGCAGCTCAACCAATTTCTCAAGCTGACCTCTTGTTTGCACCCAAGAAGCCTCTCCTTCTATAGGAGGTGGAATTCCAATATCATCCCCGATTGAGTCAGACAACTTCCATGGCTCCTCGGCAAGTGCTCGAATAACATCACCATAAGGATGCCCATGCTGTGAGCCTGCCACTGGCACACTCCAATAAAGTCTGCTTAGACATTCTCCTTACATTGAGTTCTAGCTTAGCAATAGAGACAATGATGACCATGGAAAACAAATTTGAGAGCTACATGGGAGAAGACAATCAAACCCATGACATTTGTACATTCACACTTGAGTAGCAACTTTCAGCAACAGGAAAGTTACAATTTGTGGAATAGACACATCAGACCTAAAGGCGTTCCATCAGTGTATCTGTTGATCTGATGAGTTGTTTCAGCCTTAAACCCTAACCCCTGACAAACATCTAATGGACCTTTGAAGAAATCAAATTGGGAAGCCATGCCCTATATTTTAATCTGTTCTTCTGAAGACATAAAGAAAAAAAGGGATTGAGTGTCCAGAATTCAGTTTAGAAACTTGTCCCAGAAGGTAAAGAATTTCTTGTTGTTTTGCAATATTCAAAATAATTAAAAGCATACCATTTTTTCCTTGAGGATGGAGATGACAAAAAGGCAATGACGAATTGTCAGCCAGCACTCGCTTGAACTTTCTCTGTGGTTTTTCTCCCAATGACCTCAATAGCAGCTGCTTCCGATTCCGATGATGATACAAGAGAAGTGCCAGAGAGAACGTCACACAGCCTGATACTGCAACTATGGATGCCAATCTGCTCAGATGTGCCTCCTCCATGTCAAATGTTTTCTTTACTCTTCCTACTGCACCATTCCCTTGTCTACAATTGAAAAACTCCTTTCTCAACCTCCTCTTTTCACTGGCAAATCTTCCTATTTCCAACAACAACAACAACAACAACAACTACTACTACTACTACTCTTTTCACTTCCTCTTCTTGCTCAAACAATTCTCTTGCTTCGCAACAAACAAAATCAACTTCTTCTCTTCCTCCTCTTCTTCTTCTTATTCACATAGGATCAAGAGCATGACTTCAATCCTGTCCTAAGATGCTGGAACTAAACCAAAGCAGGTTTGACCCAAAACCTCTTCCCCAACGTTGTTGGTACCCACAACATCGTCTGTTGTGGGCAATGCTTCTTTGATTGCTAACCAAAGCCTGCTGCAACTGCAAACCTCTTCCCCTGAGTTGTGGGTACTGTTTCTTTGATGCTAGCCAAATGTGAAGCAACTGAAATCCTTCTTCCCTGAGTTGTGGGTACTGCTTCTTTGGTGTTAAACAAAGTCTGCAGCAACTGAAAACCGCTTCTCTGCCTTGTGGGTACTGACTCCTTCTTTGATACTAGTCAAAACTGCTGCAACTGAAAAACCTCCTCCCTCTGTTGTGGGTGGTGCATCCTTTTGTTGGGTAATTGGGATTTCTTTGATGCTAGCAGAAGCTGCTGGTGTAATTGAAAACCTGAGAAGCTGGGTATGATTAAGACCCAAAAATCTCAGAAGCTGGGGTAACTGCAAAACCTCAGAAGGTGGTGTAGGTGATTGAAAACCTAAGAAGGTGGAGGTGTGATTGAAACCCTAAAACTTCCTCAGAAGGTGGTGTGGTTGACACCCTAAAACTTCAGAAGGTGAGGTGATTGAAAACCTCTTCCTTTATGTTGTGGGTAACTGCTCTCTTTGCTATCACTGATGCATTCCAAAAGGCTGGTATGACTAAACACTAAACCTACAGCTGATGTGTGTGAACAAGCTTCTCACAGAGTAGTGTGGCTCTGCCTTTTATGACAAGTTCCAACCAGCAACAATTCAAATAGGAAATGTATTAAGGACTGGGAACACCCCTGATGACTCTACAAAGTAAGCCAGCTTACTCTCCAAAGTCATCAGGGGCATGCTCATTCCTTCATACTTCAAATGGTTTTAGACAATTATGATTTTGAATTATTGATAATTATGTTAAACTATGGTCATTGAAAAGAATAGCTTCATGATTGTGTTAAATTCTGAATAGTTACAAGGACATGTAATTGATGATGACAACAATGTCAGCTTGGATGAGATTTCTGCACTCTCTTTCTTACATGCCTCCTCATAGTGCAATTTCAATTTTGTCAAGTTATGAATCATGCATTTTTGTGGACTCATAACTCTTGCATGTGAACTTCAATCATATCAAAAAAAAAAGTTGTAACTTTTGGAAAAACCTTTCCACTGTCTTATCACATGTTCAATTTAGAAATCATTTGAACCATATAATCTAGACTTTACTGGTCAAGAATTAAATCAAGAGTTTGTCTTCTAACCACTATTTTGCTCACAACTTGAACTTCAAATATCCAAATGTAAAATGCAAACCCATGTTCAATATTTACATTTCAAGATCTTTTCGATGGTCTAAAGAATGCCCCATTTGGACACCATGGGACTCTAATTCTGAATTGGTTTTCTCACTTTGTGAACCCCAAATGAGAAATTTTTGTTCACAAATGAAATGGGCAAATCAATTAATTGGTGTCATAGGGTTGCTCAAGCCCATACAATGATGAAAATATGTATCATAGGCATGAAAACTATGAAAGCAAAAGGATTTTCAAGATACATGACGATTAAAATAAACTATGACAAAAACAAGTTTAAACTTAAATCCAAACACAAAATATGAAAATCAAAAATAAAAACATAGTCTGCAAAATGAATGTTCAAACATAATTTTATTTTGATAACATGTGAAAGCATGAATTTGAAATGAAACAAATAAACAAAGTTATGGTGCAAAATTGTATTTCAAACTAATGTTGAACAAATTAAAAGTAATAGGGTCTTATCTTTATTTATACCCCTTTGGAGACCTAGTTCTTTCATATGCCCACCATTTCAAAAAATTGAAAACCCTTCTCAACAATATGTAAATTATAAATTGATTATAAATAAAATGTTCATGATAAATAAATTACATGTTAAACTACAAGCTAACTAAGTTAAATATATATTATGAATGAAAAGTTGATGATGATGGATAAATTTAATGGATGGAATTAATCCATGGTGATGATAGTGATGATGTTTACAATTGTGACCCCAGTAATGATGATGGTGATGTTGGTGATGATGTTAGGGATGTCATTCATAATAATATGTTTACATGAGGAACCGTCATATTTGATCAAAATGAAATATCTTATGAAAGTTTTTTTTTGATTAATTTTTTGAGGAATATTATCAAACATGAAAGGTTTGATTTTGATTCTTCAATCAAGAAATTGCTCAAAAATCAAATGTAAATGAAATTGGTTGCTATGGCCTTTACTTGGATGCATTTGAACGAAAATTCATGCATGACAATGGTCCACAACACTTACAATCTTAAATCTTGAATTCCACAAAACTTGTTTTATAAATAAATTAACTTTTCGTTTTCCATGGATTATTTTTGCCACTTGTGAAGAGTGTTTTGAATCAACATTTTGTTTATTGGCAAAATTCCACCAAAAAGTGAATTTAAAAATTCAAAATTCAAAAATGAAGTGATTTTGGAGGTGTTCAATATGAAAAAATGAGGGGACAAAATTGTAAAAATATAAATATTGGGTTTCAAGTGTGTAGCCATGAGTATAGAAAGCCATTTAAAGAAATTTGCCACAAACTCAATTTGTAGCTAGATTTGGCTAAATTTTATTAGGGATGATTGTCATTTAGGTTACATTTTAAAAAATCCAAAATAAACATTGGTTATGAGTCTAGAGTTAGTTAGAACAACAAATTATTACCATGAATTTCATTGATTTATTTCCATGAATTTTTGTAATTCATTCTCCAAATTTAATATTAAAAAAATTTGGATTTATCCATATCCTATGGCTTCAAGCCATTCACAACATAATTACTATCATCATGTATGCATACACCATCTGCTAAAGTAACTACCTCACCCATCTTTCCTACCCACCTATATGACAAAACAAAATCTTTATAACTATTTTTGAAACATCCTTTTATAATTTTCACCTCAATCCTTAATGATTATTTTGACCTCTTCCTCACATACCTCTTGAAATCTTCACTTTCAAAATGAAAATTGAACATTGAATTCAAATGAAATAACACATTACAACATATAATGAATATGGGCAACATCAAAACTCAATATAGCCAACTCATAACTTATAGATTCCCACAAATGTTTCTAGGCAAATCAAAAGTATTAATTGTTATGTCTACCTTTTGGAAAAGTTTTTGATCATGTACGCTTACTGAACTTGTGAATAGTCTTTCTTATGGATTCTCAATTGAAGCCCTTTTTGAAAGGTATGAAATGGATTCATTGTCATTTGTTCATGAGGGTCAGTCATTGACCATTCATAATTTAGTACCAAATGGTGGAGGAATACAAGCATTTCAATGCGAGCAAACTCACTTCCAGGGCACATTCGAGGTCCACCTCCAAATGGCAAATAAGTGAAAGGTTGGGGTCCTATTCCTTCAAAACGAGATGGATCAAACCTTTCAGGATTTGAGAAAAATTGTGGTGACAAGTGTGAGCGTGGAGCACTCCAAGCAAGCTGCACAACATCCATGAATGAGGAAGGTTATCAATGCAATTAATAAAGAAGAAATTCAATCCAACACTATGTTGATTTCTATTTGACATTTGGATTAATGATAATTCCATTTCAGAGGTCTTAATATTAAAGTTCATTATTTTTTTAAGTTTAGAGTCCAAACATTATGTCATATCTAGAATGTGGTTATTGATCAAACAATTATGCATAGTCCAAGACCCTAGAAAATTTTGAAATTTTTAATCAAAAATATTTACATATGTATTTTGCACGATCTGATGAACCCTACAATTGATAAAGAAAATAATTACAACCTTCTAGAATGTGAAACATTTAACCTTTATAAGCACTACTTCTTGAGCCTTGACCATTTTAAACATCATCTTCATTTCATTGGTTTGGACCAAAAGTGGCCTATGATATCTAAAGTTCACACATGTATGTAAAATTGGTTTATAGTTTTAATATAAATTTCAACGTAAAACATAGTTTCCAATTGTGTTTTTAGGTTTCAAATATGATTATTAATATTTGGGTAGGCCAAAAAAACAAATTGTTTGGTCAGTTGTTATTTCTAAACTCACCCACATGTGTTGGTTGGATGTATAAACCACTATTGGGTGGTTACTTGGTTTGGAAGGTTAGATCTAGAGGCTCAAATTCAAATTCATGAAAACAAAGTTAAAATTAGGTCTAATTTTTAGAACCAATTCTAGAATCAAAATTAAAAATTAAAAAACCAAACCCAGAACCAAAATTGGAACCATATTCTTGGATTTTTTTTTTGAAAAAACACTAAAGTCAAGGGTTAACAAGATATTAGTTATTATTTCTAGTTTGGGTTCCTTGGAATTAGGTCTAGCTTTCAAAACAAGAACCCAAATTAAACCAATTATTTTTCCTGAAAAATCAAGCCAAATTTAGGATCAAAATCATAGTTTTTGTTTTTTGAAGAATCGGAACCAAAATTGTTCTAATTTATTTTAATAAATTCAAACTAGAGGTTTTTCATAAAATTTAAGAATCACCCAACACAATTATAAACTTCAAATAATTGTCTTATGCATTGGCAATAGATTTACACAAGTATGTTCATGACAATATGCAAATTTTGTAGTTGTATTAACTTGTTAATTAGATTAAGCTTAACATATCTTGTGGTCCATCATTTCAAGAAACACAACACATAAAATTGTTTTCTACAACTCTTACCTTCCAATCTTTTGGAATGGTAAATCCTCCATATTCAATCTCTTTGATTGCTTCTCGTGTTGCCCATGTCACTATAGGTTGTATGCGCATAGTCTCTTGGATAACTTGCCACGTGTACTTCATTTTTCGTGTGTCATCCCAACATAACAAGTCTCCAACCTTTTCTATTGCAATTTTATTTTGTTCTATCACATGCACAAATGTAAACCTTCAATTTCAACTAAATGGAATTAGTTGGTAGGGAGAAAAGGATAAATTTGTGTTTAATTGACATAGAATGCCAATATGTAAAATGTGATTCCATCCAAAATTTGTATTCTTTCAAGACCTTTTCACCAAAATTATGATGTAGGGAACATACGTTTAATAACCTTTTGCAAACAATGCGGATTTAAAAATAGATATTTGAGTACGACTGCAATTGTGCTAGATGTTGTGTCATAGCCTCCAAATAGAAATGTCAAAATGTTGTCCTTGATTTCTTCATTGGTGACTAGGTGACCTTGATCATCAAGGGTGCTAATTAGAATTGACAAAAGATCCTGGTGAGGTGAGACCTTTCCTTCTTCCATATCCTACCATTGAAAACAATAGTTAAAACATGTACATAGGTGAAACCTATGAAATGTATAATGTACATGGGTGGAACCACCACAACATGGCATAACAACTATGTTACCCCATTTGAAATTAATCAAGGTTATGAATTGTGAAAGTAATCAAGGTTATGAATTGTGAAAGTAATCAAATACTTTGGAAATAAGTTTAAATTGTTACAAAATAATAAGACTTGCAATAAGGAATCATTTACCTTTCATTTTTGACATATGATTATGTCCAATTTATGAAGTAACCTTTTTCGTGTTAACCTAGCTTTGTGGTATGTAGTTCCAAGAAAATCCAATGGTAGTGCCATCAACCCTGCCATGTATGTATTCATATCATGTGCTAATGCATGAAATTCAAGACCTTCTTTAACGCTCATGAATAAATCAATTGCCAAAGATAAGGTAAAGTTTTTGAATAACGTCCCAGCCATAATTTCATCCTTCTTTTCCCAAAATTGTTCAAAATGGGCTCTTGTTGTTTCATGCATTCTAAGCACAAACCTTTGCAAACCAGTAGGGCCAAAGAAAGATGAAAGAATTTGGCGGCCCTTCCTAAACATTCAAAACAATAGCTTATTAGTCATGCCCATTCCCAAGTTTTCATAGTCCATTAAACTTCCATGTTTAACACAACACAAAAGTCATTTTTAGAAAAAAATGAATGCATGTTCAAATCTATATGGTTGAGGGTTTTGTAAATGGATATATTGATGGGAGGGTACATACTTGTGTTCTTCTCCTACTTTGGTGGAAATGCTACCACGCCCCAAAAGTTTGATCACAAGTGATGGCCATGAAGCTTGCACTAGATTGTTTTCATTTGAAAACAAAAATTTGTTGCCTTCAGGTGGACCCAAAAACACTACTGGAGAAAAAAAAACATGTCTTGAACACCTGAAACAATTTGAAACTTTAATCAAATAATCACCTTGTCAATATGTATATGAATTATAGTTTAAAATTAATATGCATTTCACTTGCATATGCATGATGTCATATACAGTAAGGAAAGTGTATGCAATACACACTTAATGATCAAAGGAATTTTTGGTAAATTCATATCCAATTATGTCATAATTACAAATATTGTTCAAGAATTAGATTCAATTTATGTCTTCACATCCTCAATATATACCTTTGCATTTTTAAATATTAAAATGATTTGTACCTTGTCAAAATAACAATTCATAGTAGACACATGTATTGTTAAGAAAACAATCCAATTCAAAATTCAAACTCCAAAAAAATGCACATTCCATATGAATGTTAAACATGTGACTTCAAGGATAAAGAAGTACCTTGAAATAACAAAAGATGCATTTCCATGCAAAAGAATAAATTAACTAGCTTCAATTAACACATTGTGCAATGCAATTTGATCTTATTATAAATATACGTTCCTTGAAGGTTAAAATGTAAACTAACATCATGAGTAGGTTAAACACACCAACAATGTTTAACTATACTTCATAGAGATTTCATAGAGAGGACTTTTGCAAATATGTATAGGGTAAATAAATGATAGACCTGTCCATATTTGGCCATATGAGGGTTGATGAAGTCCTCCATCAATTTATTGGCTTTGTAAGCACAAACGAACTCCAAAGTCTCTCCTAGAAAAGGGAGCCCAAGACTACCATGAGGTAGAGTTGTTTTGGCGCTATCCTTCAAGTATTTTTGCCAAAAGTATCACTTATACAAAATAACAACTCCTATTACAATTCCAACAGCCAAGCCCACATCACTGAATGTTGAAGAAAGACACAACAAGTCAGTGATTTTGCAATCATAGTATGCACGATGACCCATTTTAAACTTGTGCTTACACCCTTTCCCAATCAATGGACGAAAACCTTATTGGCAATATAGTAGTAAACTTACAATCTCCATATATAGACCATCCAAACTATGAATAGGAGTTGTTTGAATTTAGGTGTGTCCAATCAAAGAAATCTATACAATGAAACAATGCCAAATTCATCAATAAGATAATTTTGTACATGCACACTTGGAAGGAAGATGTGACACATAGTGAAGACTATGGCTTGTAAATGATGTTCCTCCATTATGGAAGGGGCGTGTGTCATACATGTGAAAGAGTTTTGTAACTCCTTTTGTCTAAAACATGATTTCAATTAGTAAAGGCCCACAATCTCCAAAAGGGTTCTACTTTTTGCAAGGAAATCATTTTTTTTTAGTAATTTTGATGCGTATCAAAGGTCAATTGTCACAAGAAAAGATTTTTTTGTTTCACATGTTTCACATGATACTTTATATATGATTCTTACCAATTTTCAATTAGTAGCCCATCTATCCCATTTGGATTGGGAGGGATTTGTTAAAAATGTTGTTGAATAACATATTCAATGTGTATTGGCATTGGGTGATTTCTTTTTCAATTTTTTAATGTTGCATTATTGACTAACATCCCAAAAAGAACTAGCATTAAATGATGAAAGTTTTAAAAACTTGTCAAGATAGTTTTTAAATTAGTTTTTAAAATGCTATTGAACAAAAATTTGAGTCCAAATGTGGGCCTAGGAAAAAAAAAATTATATGGAAAGTTTTTCAAGAAAAATGAGAATATTTCAAAAGAATATTCCCTTTCCAAAAAACAATCTTCACATTTCAAATGGCAAAATCTTGCACCAAAAGACATGCTGATAGGCACACTCAAGTCAACCCATCATGCTACTTAGTGTTGAGTTTCAAAGTATTTCCCCACATATTCCAATTGGAACTTGAAAGGATCGAAACTTCGAAACTTCAAAAAACTTCACCCCCAAAAATTGACAAAAGAGTACATTAATGTAGGCGCAAAATCATCTTGATGAGGATATCGATTTGTCTTTATTTTCACTGTGTTTTATGAACCCATGACATCCGCCTAAAAGGACTAATTAGCAAGTCCAAATCATCAATTCACAATCATAATGTTCCTATGAACATAAGGGGGACTTGTTGTCGGGGTATACAATTATTGTGTAGTTATATAGGTCTTTGAGAAAAACACGTTAGACAAAAATATGCGCCAAAATGATTAGTTCCCCATTTTATTTACATTTAAAAAAAAAATCTAGTAAACATGTTTACACAAAATAATTAAAAGGATACAAAAGTCAATCACAATTCTTGTTATTTGTCAATGAATTTAATTGAGATGGATTTTTAATTTTTTTTTTTAAAAGTAATTCTTGTTCACCACTTGACATGTCTAGTTTAACGAGGTTCACATAATTTCCAAATTTTCTGAAAAAAAAAGATGAAAAGATTCGTTATACCATACCTCTACACATGGGTTGCTATTTTGCAATTGATCACATGACAACATATATGACATAATCCAAGTGACATATGCAGATTCTAGATATGTAAAGCATTGGGTTTTTTTGTTTGGTCTTTGTTATTTGACAACTAGTTTCAAGCTGAATATCTTTTTGGAGGCCTAAATATCTTCCAAGTTGGAAGATTTCTTGCACTTTGTACACCATCATCCTTGGGACGTATTTAAATTTTTCCCTCACTTTCCAGCATTTCCTCATATTTCAAAGATTCATTTTATGCTTCATTAACAAAGATCATCAAGAAAAAAATGTATTGCAACTTGTTAGTAAAAAAAAGAGAGCAATGGTAGTAGCCCTCTCAACCCTTCCATGTTATTTAGAGTTATTCGTAAACTGATGCCCTATTTGGGCCTGAGTTTCACCCCCTCATTTGATGCTTCATCCCCCTCCTGGCCGTAGGGCTACAGTACACATAGCATAGCAGCAGCTGTGATTGGTTGAATGCGTTGAGGAAACGAAAGGACAGAGCAAAGGGTTTAGGGTTTAGGGTTTAGCACCAAATTGCTCTCATTCCGTTTTCAAATTGGACCCGGGCACTCATGTAAACCGAGCCTGAGTTTCATGCCCTGTTGAAGGTGAGTGTACGTTTTTTTCATCCTGTGTTTTGAAATCTCTTCCCCTCTGAGGGACCAAACACGGGTTTTTCCGATGCCGTCTTTGCCTGACTTTATGGATATAACTTTATTATGTGCCTAGTAGCACTTGGGCTAACAAGCAATCCCTTGCCTACACTATCTCTCTCTTTTCCTCACAACACTTTTATCTCGTGGCAAAACTTTTTATCTCTTTTTGGTTAAAGTTTTATCTCTTCACAAAATTTATATCTCTTCATCTTGGCTAAACTTATATTTTTTCTTGACTAAACTTATATCTATTTTTGGCTAAACTTTTAATTCTTGGCAAAACTTGTATCTCTTCTTGGCTGAACTTTTCTTTTGGTAAAACTTATATTTTTTCTTAGCTAAACTTTTCTCTCTCAAAAAAACCTATATTTATTTTTGGCTAAAGTTTTCTTTATTGGCTAAACGTTTTTTCTTTTGGTTAATTTTTTTTTCTCTCTACAAAACCTATATCTCTTCTTGGCAAAACGTATATCTATTATTGGCTAAACTTATATATCTTCTTCACTAAACTTTTTTTCTTGGCAAAACCTATATCTATTCTTGGTTAAAGTTATAACTCTTGACAAAACCTATATTTGTTATTGGCTAAAATGTTTTCTTTTGGGAAAACTTTTTTTTTTCTTCGCAAATTCTTTCTCTCTTGGCAAAACATATATATCTCATTGGCAAAATAATTATCTCTTGGCAAAGCTTAAATTTCTTCTTGACCAACTTTCAAAATGGGCAATAAAATGTCTTTCCTAGTATAAAAAAAATTGAATGTTTCCAACTTGAATTGGTTTTTCACTTGGGATCAAAACACTCCCAAGATTCCCAAACTTAACTTTCACTTTAAAAGTTAAATTTTTTGATATGTTTTGAAGGTTCAATATTTGGATCAAGGTTTGGTTTTGAAAAATAATAAATCAAACTTGGGTCAATTTTTCTAAAATTAAAGTTTGTGACATAAGTTATGACCATTTGAAAGGTCAAGAATCAAATTACCAAAATAATTCATAATCAATGTTTTCAATTTTCAAATCAATTCCAATTAAAAAGCTTCATATCTTATTGGAAAATTATTTTCAAACATTACAAGTTATTTTTTGAAATCTTTCACCTAGGATGCAAAATGAAAAAGTTGTGCACCTTCAAAATGACATGACTCATAACCTAATAATTTTTTTATAAATGGTATATTTAATCTAACATTGTGAGGATTTACAAAGAGGAAAATGGTGATTCCTCACAAGTTTGACCCATATGAATTTAATGTGAATTCAAGGTGGGTCTATAACCTAATCTTGATTCCAAATTGCATTAACCCATAAATTTCAATGTGAACCAATTTGGTCCTCCATGACCCCAACAGGTGTAACTCCTACCAAATAAGCAAAATCAATGTGCATGGTGTTCAACTACCACAACGATAAAGCCATTACACATTTTTAATTATTTTCCCATGAGAAAAATCCAATGCTTGAAGTGTCACAAAGTTTTGCACATGAAGGGCATCATGTTGAGAAAAAAGTTCCAAGCTTGGAATAATTATTTTGTGACCTAAAAACAGTGTCCAACATTTTCAATGGATGAATGAAACCATGAACCTTAATTCAGTTGTGTGGCAAATGATGTCGAAGCTGTTGTGCTTCAAGGACGTCAAAAGTCCGATTATTTATTTTTTGTTTTTAGTTTTGTTTGTTGTTTTACATGTTATTGTGGAGTGGCCTTGGTGAGCTAGTTTCAATGATGGAGCACGATCTTGGCTACTTAATTGACAATCTTTATAAGGAGTGCGAATCATAATTCTTGGAGACGATTGGTGTTGAACTTTCAAAGGAGCAGAAGGATGTGGACAATGAAAAACTATGTGAAGTTAGTTGAAGAGGAAAAAGAGGTAGGATTTTTCTTTTGGGAATGGGAGAAGCTAAGTTTCGATTATGCTAGTTAGGAAGTGTGAAGTTTATTTGGATTTTGATAGTAATTAATTGGGGACAGAAGTCCTTCTGGATTTCTTCTTCTCTTGAACCTGGCGCCTAATTTTCCATTGTGCCAAGAGCGTCAAGAAGGAAATAAAAGGTCTAGCGTTTGCATTTTAGGGACCAAATCAAGGGAAATGATGAAAGAGTCTAGGATTTTAGGAACGGTTGTAGTGGCAGCCATCATCTTTGTCAATTTTTGGGGGTTTTGATGTGAATGTGTAATGTGGTTTAATCTGAGAAGAAAGTACCTACACTATAGTGGGAGCTTTGGAGATTTTGGAATAAGAAGATATTGTGAGGTGTAGATGATCACATATACCTACTTTGTTCTTAATTTATCTCCAACTTTTGGGAAAATTTACGGAATGGTGTTGGGGTATCATTTGTGGGGATTTTGTTGTTGAAGGATGAGCTACCACACTCATCAACAACCGGTTGGCTCCTTGAGAGGAAATCAAGAAAGGTTTGATCCCTTAAGGTTCATAGAGTTAGAATAACAAAGTTTGTTTGGCTAAAACGATTTAGGTTTAAAAACAATATTTATTGTAACTTTCTTTCTATTCTTTGGAAATTTCTAGTAAATCTTGTTGAATTTGTATTCAAAATGTTAGGGATTTCCATCTCAAAATCAACTCCCCTTCTTTTTGGTGACAATTTACAAAACACAAGGAGGTGTTCAAGAAGCTAATCACATTAAAAAATCACAAAAAACAACATTCATGTTCCCACATCTCCAATTAGTTATTTTTGGTTTCCAATTGATGTTGTACATTTGACAAACATAAATTCCCATGATGTTGTTCATCATTTCTAATGCATTATCAACCAAAGGAGGCGAAGGAAGTATTGCTTTCACCTTTCATATTGAGATTTGTTTCCACTTCCCTTCAAAAGAGAACAAATGAATTGTAATTGTTCTATATGTATCTAATTGAACAAAACTTTCAATCCTACCTAACTATTTCATGATTCTATTTTATTTTGTATCTAAAGAGTGGGTTGCAAGAAACATTTAGTGTCATAAAAGTATAGCACATTTCCCTAGCCTTCCAAAAACACCTACATTCATTTTCGCCCAAAAAAAAATCCCAAGCTATATACATCATGCATTAAATGAGCCAAAGTCAAAATGGAGTTGTTGGAAATAGTGAACAAGTGCAATACCCACATACAACTATTAACATATATTTTCATCAAGCATTGGGAAATTGCATAATTGATTATGAAATGTGCCATGCAATTGTTACATTTGGTTATTTGTATATTCTTTGATGATTATAAGCCTGAATGGAGTGATGAATAGGTTAGTGGGCAGTGGACCAAAGTGGTTTAATAATGTTTTCACTTATGCTTAAAAATTATTGAATAACAATTTGAATTGTTTGAATATTCAACATATGAAGTATTGAATAATATTGTGTAAAATTATTAATATGTATATTGATAATTGAATTATTCATGTAAATATTCATCAATTATTAAAAACGGATATTTAGTAATATATTTTAGACTTCATCATTAAATAACTAATATCGATCATTTTAATAATATTAAATAATTAAAAGAGTATTGAAACACAATTCAATTTTTTTTTGAAATTTTATTAATGTTGTTTTTATTATCACATTGCATGGATAGTGTAGCAAGAAAAAATGGTTTGAGTTTATTGAATAGTTCATACACATGTTTACATTTTATTTTTCATTGAATACTCATATATAATAATATAAGGATAGTTTCAAGAACAAATAAATAATTGTTTGAAGATGCAATATTTTCTTCCTATTGTCAAATATTTGTTAATTTCCTTTTTAAAATTAGGTTTTTGAAGAAAAATACCTTTTGAAAAAATGGGATATTTTTTTAAATAAAAATTAGTGTCAAAATATTAAGGTAGTATGATATCACAATCATAATAAAATTGTGTTATAACGATACATATTTATTTTTTCTAACCATTATTTATATTCAAGAAAATTGAAATTTATTGAAATTACAATACATTCAAATAAATTATAAAAATTCATTCTGAAGGGAAATTTTTAATATTACCTTCATAGTTGTAATAAAGTGACATGATATTAAGTTCTTTTCAATATTTAATAAGTTAATGTTACAACAATGTTATTTCATCCACACCCACTATCTTTACACCTCGAACGATAATATAAATTCATGAAAGTGAAGGTATTGCATAAGGTGGTGAATTTTGTGGGTGCAATACTTACCTTAGGGGTACATCCCAAAATGAATAGCCATTGCATTGGTATGCTTTGACCAAACATACTTGACAAAATGCAATAACTTAATTGTGATTTAGATTTCATTGCAACCAATGAATATGAATTTTTACATTACAAATTTTTATTTATAATGCTAAGAACTTAAAGTTAATCTATGCTTGCATAAGAAGATTTTTTAGTTCATTACAAACTTGGGCTCCACTTTGCTATGCACTACTAGTGACTATGAACGTTTACTTGTATTTGGAATTGTGATTATGACAACAAAATTGTAATGAAAAAAAAACAAAGAAGTATTT
>Ga0209208_10002390_pt1 | contig 26824 bp, 18 predicted proteins | sample S1TSphfallax_3_FD_187694 | JGI IMG/M metagenome (GOLD analysis project Ga0209208, IMG submission 187694) | Host-associated microbial communities from peat moss isolated from Minnesota, USA - S1T2_Fd - Sphagnum fallax MG (SPAdes) (version 2) | ecosystem: Host-associated > Plants > Peat moss >...
GGGAAACTCTTGATAATTAGGCCTGCATCAAGGTGGTTTTGTAATGTTTATACCTTTAGACATAATATGCAAGAGTAATTGAATATTGAACATTTTTTTCAGGAGAAAATTCATAAAATCTAAATAAATAAATAAATTGGGGCAAGTTCTTGCAACTGTTGGAAAGTCTGTGATGACTGGGATATTTTGGAGGTGATTTCATCAATTTTCAAAATTACTCAAAATTCAGTATTTCCCTCAACTTTATCACCAGGATCTTGTTCACACTTGGGCCAGCAATACACTCCACACTCCCTAGTTGTATGTTATGGAAGAGGGTACTCGATCAAGATGTAAATGAAAGAGGCCACCCTGAAAATTATTTTGACATGTAGTGACCCCATGAGTTTACAAGTTAACATGCAAACTTCCACTTAATGTTTCTTTTAAGATCAATATAAATTAATGACATTAAAATCGCATTGCCTCCATTTGAAAATATATGACATATATTTAAATCTTTGTGAAAATTATCAAATTTGTGAACACATATAATTATTCGTCCATAAATCACATGACATGGCACATGAATTGTCATATGATCATTTGTGTGCCATTTGTTTGACCTTAGGGGTTGTTCATAATTTATAACTTGTAATCACTACAGGAAAATTTAGATTGTGCCATAATTTATTTATTTGACCTTGGATGTCATTCATATGTTATCTAACAACATGATATAGTCCACAACTTTGAATGTGTTCATGTGATGATGGATGGTGTGCTTGAAGGTATTAAAGTGTTCAGAAATTATGCCAAATTTAATTAAGCACACCCATGTTCAAGGTAATCAACAAAATAAACATTTAATAAGGTAGATGGTACATGTTCAGAAATTGATTCATTATTTTGAACTGATAAATGTAACAATGTAATGAATTGCCCACTTGCTCCATGTTTGTTATTGAGAGGAAAACAACATCAACAAGGAATTGGTCTAGAGAAATTGTCCACCCATTTCATTGTTATTCTATTGAACTAGAAGATAATTAAGGAGGCTGGCATAAAATAATTGTCCACACCCATTCCATTCTTATTATACAATATAAAGGAAAAGGAAGTTGATAGGTCTAGACATAGTTTTGTATGCCTTGATTAAAATTTATTCTCTTGATTTATCTAGAGACCATATGATTCTAATTCATTAATGACATTATGATATTACCTTGTGCACTTAGAATTGAATCTTCCAAGCCTAATTACCTCATTCCTTTCTCCTAGTGACCTAAGTGAAGTGGATATGAAAAGGCACTTTAACTTGACCATTATTTTCATTTTTCCAACTATTTTTCAAATACCTTTTCAAAACCTCCATCTCATTGACATAATTTTTAAAAAATTCCTTTTCAAAGTGAAGTTAAATGTAAATTTTCACGCTTTAAAAAATAATAATCATTAAAAAAATTAATGATTTTTTATTTTTATGAAGTTGATTACTAAATTTATAATTTTTCACATTCTTTACCACTATTCTTACATTTTTCTCACATACACTTCAAAAATGTCCCTTTCAAATTGAAGCAAATGATCATAAATAAGTATATTTTAAGAATTAATAAAACTTTACCTTTACCTTTAAATGATTTTCAAATTTTTTGAATTGATTAAATATTAACTCACAGTTTTCATTTTTTTACATTTAAAATGATAATATCTTCACAATTACTCAACTATTTCTCCTAAAAACTTTAATAACACTAGCTACTATTTAATTACAAAATTTTCAAACACAACACTATATAACCTTGGATTAATCTAGAACTCTTTTCCATGGCCACAAGGTTCTAGTAGATGTTTCCCTTTTTTCATCCTTTCTTGCCTAGAGAAACCTTCATGCCTTTCTTGTGTTTTTATTTATTTCTATGTAGGATTCAAAAATTCATGACTAGTTATCAATATTGTAGATTATTCACACAATGGTTTAGTTGCACCCCATGACCTCCATGCTTTCTCTCCTATTAATGCAATTGTTGTTGATCATTTTTTGGCATTTTTCTTGAAAATCTTGCCTTGCTAAATCACAATAATTATTATGGCTTGGGATCTTGTTCCATCCCAAAAAAATTCATGATACCAAATTCATGCAATCAATCTTGGAAATCCTTGGCATAGGTGCATTACAAGTTCTTGGATCATAATGATGATTTATCATTTTTATCAAAACACATTCTCACTATTTGACATTAAGAAAATAAGTCCAAAATTTTTGAAATTACCATTGGAAAGACAAGAGGATCAAATAGTTATTTATTAAAATTAAAATTTTAAAAAAATCAACTGATGTTCAGTACTTTATAGAATGTTTAAATCATATGTATTTAAAATTATACTTTTAACATGAAATGTTGTGTGTGTGAAAGAAAGAGAGAAAAGTTTGATCACAAGTGCCTTTTCCAATCCTTAGACAATATTTACTTTGGAACTTGTCAATATAAAAAAATGGTTAATATGATCTACCAAAAGGTTCAAAGGGTACAAACTTATATGTCCTTAAATCAACCAAATAAAATTCTAATTTTTTTTATATTTCACTAATTTTTTTTTTACAATAACTTCAATTTTGATAATTCAGGATAATGCCCTTGAAGCTGGGTGTTCCTGAAATAAGTGACCCTCAGTTCCACCTTAGACAAGCACTTACTTCAGGAGCACCTTCCTCTTCAGTCATTAGGAGTTAGAAATTCACTAGGAGTTAAGAAAACTGGAGGGTTAGAAATGTTCTTAGAGCATCAGAAGTAAAGGAGCAATGCATCCAAAACAAAAGAAGAGGACAAAAATATTGGAAAAACAATGGTTCCAAAATGGAATATCAAAATATATGTTTTTTTATTAACATGTAACTTAAAGTCGAAAAAATCCTCCATGCATGCAAATTTATCCATAACGATCAAACACATTAGAGGATCAAATATAGATGTAATGAAGATGTGATGAATTTATTGAATTTATCCATCCTGTTTGATTGCGCATTTTTTTTTAATTCATAGATTCAAAGAATGATGATCAACAAAACCAGATTTCAAAAATTAACTTTATCGATATATAAATTGTTAAATAAATAAGCCATTGTAAAGCTTCAAAGCATAAGGACCAATGTTTCGACATTGCAACAATCACTCTTGAGTCAATAAACTAAACCCCTTTAAAGCTTATTATGTTTTTCATTTCATTTCCATTGTCCCAAGTTCTTGTTGTGTTGCTTTTGATTGAATTGTTTAGATTCCAAATGTTTTCAATCTCTTGTGTTTTATCGAGCTATGTCTTTGTTAAGATTTTAGCATCATGAATGATTCATGAGTATGTGTGCACTATGTGTTCATTTTTTTTTTGCTACAATGCACAATGTGGAAACTTTGTTGTGGTTAAATGCAGTGATGCCATTGTTAAAGGGAGTACATTGTTAAAGGATGTTTTTGTCTGTGATTTCATAGCGATCTATGAAGGGGATGTGTAGTCGCATGTTTTGTGATAGTTAGTCCTCTTTTGAGAATGATATGTTCACTGATTTCAAAGCTTTGATCAACACTACCCATGACAACATCAGTTTATGTTGGATTACAAATCTGAGGTGTTTAACATATTCATACGAATTCTATAGATTTTTTCATGCATATAAAAAGTTCAATAATAAACAATCACTTACTTGTGGAATGTTTTCAACTACTATGAGAAAAGGTTTATTAATGCTTTTGAATTTGTTTTCTAGAACTCATCAAGATCCATTTGCAAAACCCGATTTGTCTCCAAAAACAAGTTCAATGTGTCTCATGACACAAAACATGGTTTCTCACATTGAAGTCTTGAATTACAAAAAAACTACCAACAAATAACCAAACCCATCACCTTTTTTAATATGAATAATTACATGATTTTGCTAAATTGAAGGGCATTATATGAAATTTAGCCTGTTAAGTGACTGCAATCTTGGGATGGACAACCTTCCAAGATAGGTATAATTTCCAAAATGCACATTAACCTACATTTGAGACAACCCAATACCTTGAAAAGGCATTCAATCACTTGGTAAGGAAAAGGCTTGCCACAATTTTGATAAATTTGGTCATATTTGCAAGGAGCTTTGGCAGAGATTTGCCATGTACCCAAATGTTTTTGCAATTTAAAATAAAATAAGAAAAGTCAATTTTTGTAAGTGCCAACTTTGAAATGACTTGGACCTTATTAAGATTTAGCCTAGGGTTTAGGCTTTATGCAAGGTGCAAACAAAAGATTATTGAGTTTGCAATGGTCAATACGTAGTAAAAAAAATGTTCTATCAAAAAAACATGTTGAATTTTGCACCCAATGAAATTGTTTGTGACATTCACCAAGTACACAAAAAAATAGATATTTGTTTAGCATTTAGGGTTTAAGATTTAGATGTGCCCTCCTCATGTATAATCGTGTGAACAATGATGCATCCCATGATCATTTACCCAATTGCACCTATGTGTATTAATCTTGGGTCTAAAACTTAGAAGAGCACGATTATGCAAAATTAGTGTCATGATATACTAAATGCCTCAAACAACAAAAAAAGAACACATCCTTCAACTACCGAAAGTTATCAAATAAATCAATATCAATAACAATGACCTTGATCAAAATCCAAAACATACATCGGGCCCACATATTCACATGTGGACCAATATTCCCCAATTGCCAACCTAGGTTTTGATGTTTTCATATACGCCTTCACAATTTGGCATTGTACCTTCAAGAGGGAAAAACAGGATATTGTATATATATAATCAAAATTTCAAAGCTTTGTTGCAAGAAAGGCATTGTTGTTTTTGCAACACAAGTATTGTGACCCAAAAAGAAATGTGTGCACACACAAACATATGCACGTTTTTTAAAACAAAGATGCCCATTTCCTCACCCCCTTGCATAGTCAAAGCAGAAACAAGTGAAACCAACTTCAGTGCACACCCAAAGTAACCAGTTTTTTAAATCATTTGCAACAACCTCACTTGTATGATCTATGTTGAGTACTCCTTCAAAAAGAGCTCATGTACTTGCATGACCCTTTGCCCTACCAAACCCACAACATCAACAAGCAACAACTCAGCATAATGTTGTTATCATTGTTGCCTTTCAAGAAGTTCTTTACATGTTCCTATTATATTTACAATGAGAGAATTCATTCAATAAGAGATTGGCACATGTTGTGAAGCTTGTGTTAGATTTGGGTAGACCCTTCAATCTCAAGGGGAAAGGGTTGAGTACTCCTTCAAAAAGAGCATGTTCATCCCAAGGCATCGGCATTCCATCATAGTGATTGTAGAGGTCACCAATGCCATGGGTGCTCCCAATGCAGTGGTTGATTACAGTATCAACCACGGGTGGTAAGCTTGTTTTTCTTCATGTCTTTTAGTAAGCTTTGTAGCTCTCTTTCACTACCATAAATTGAGTTCAAGTTGTACAAATTCTTTGGAAGGTACCCTACTTAAATAAAAAGAACAAAAAACTTTTCATTAAACATGAAATACCCAAAAAAATGTTCCAATGAATTTGAGAGACATTTAATGTTGATCTTATTTTCAAATAGAAAAAATGCTATGGTTGAAAACTCTAGGTTTAGGGTTTGCAAGGAATTTTATTTTACATCAGGATTTAACCTTGTGGGGCCAGCAATTCATAGATCGAAAGGAGCCACATGATGGTGAAGCCCCATGCAACAATTTGTGGCACTTTCTCTTTCAAAATTTGCCACCATTACTTCTTATGTGACTCCCAATTAAACCCCTAATTTATTTAGGTCTCCGAAGTGATCACACTCAATTGCATGCAATCAAACTTTGGGTCTCTATCATTTGGCATCCCTCAAACAAGACCCAAATTTATTTATGAAAAAAATAAAATGGAACCAAGAGTACATTTATCCTTCATTTGTTATAGAGAGACATTCAAAGAACAACCTCAGCTGTGAAATTAAAATATGTTCTTCTTCATCAAAAGAAAGGAACCCACAATTATCTACAAATTTATGAATCCACAAAAAAAAAATCCATTGCAAATCTACACTTTGCAAGCTTTGAAAATTTACCACACTCTGTATCATGGCAAATTTCCAATGGAGAATTGGAAATCAATCTTTTGTTTCAAGAAAATGTTCAAACCAAGTTGGTGTTATTCAAGGATCACATACTTAATGAATATCTCCCTACCCTTTTGAATAAGATCCTCATCTACCCACAAGAAAGAAACCCAATGCCCCCATTTTCCATGTCAAATAGCATAATGTAGCATAAACCCAAAAACAAAAAACAAAATCCAAATTCGAGGGAGATAAAAACTAAAAACCTCATTTTGAAACTTGAGATTTAAACCCAGTATACATAAAAACCACATTCATCATATGGGTTGTGTAATGAATCTTGACCTCACTATGAAAGAAAAAAATCACATCTGCAAAATCCACTGATGTTGCCTCTCTTTCAAAAGCCAAGAATTCGTGAAGGAACAACAACAACAAGCGTTTTCGCTCAAAATTTGGATAACAAGTTCCCATGAATGATGAGCAAAAAATTAGTTTCAAACATTTTGAAAATACCTTCCTCATTGTCGTCAGAGCTCTCCTCTCCTCCTCATCACATACCTGAATGTCCCAAAGTGAAAAAAGATTTTGAAAAAATTCATAGTGATGATGAGCACATTAAAAAAAAGAAGCCACGAAGAAAAACCATAATGAAGAAAGGACCAAAGAAAACCAATTTATTGACTATGTAAAAAATGGATTACAATTACACAAATATAAAATGCATCAACATCCTCCCCCTTGAGTTTTTAAACCTTTTTTTATTTATGAGGGATATCAATATTACAATTCAATCTTTACCATGTTAAGGTTTAATTGTTTTGTACACAATACTCAATTTTAGGGTTTGATTTGTTTTTGGGGTTTTAACATTTTGAGCTCTCTCATTTTTTGGGCTCTTAATATTTTGTGCTCTTTTATTTTGTGAATGTAGAGCTTCCAACAAGTTTTAATTATTCATAGTAGGTTTGTGTTTTCATGTCTTGAGCTTCTTCTACTGAAGACATTGTACTTTGTTCTGGCAGCTTGCATCACTGGGAGTGAACCCCAAGCTCTTCACACACACACACAAACACTTTGTTTCTGTCCCTCCGACTCCCTCTCTGATCTCTCTATCTTTGTTCTGTTTTTGGTCTGTTTTCTTACAAGCAAAGGTGCTCCAGACATGCACATAACACCTACCAGTGCAGCACTGCAGGAATTCCAGGCACCCAAGTAATTCATAAGGAACTTTGCATATTCAACACACATACAGAGGAGAATCCAAGCCTGGCCAGCTTCAAGCTCGAGTGCTGGGTATTGAGCAGCTTCCTGCATCAGGGCTTGAAGAATGCAGCAGCAGACTCAATCTAGAGCTGGAGTCTGGAGGAGCATCTACAAGAGCAACTGTAGTAGTTGTAATGGGTGATTGCAATGTGGTGCTCATTAGGACTGTCTTTCATGTTGCTATGCTCGCTCCATAGTCACTCACAGATCAATCCCGAGCTGCTGCTGTTGCTGTGTAGACGATTCTCACTGCAGGTGCGGCCTGCACACCCAAATTCAAGCTCTCTCGACTGTTGGTGCTGCTCCTGCTACTAGTGTCATTCGGATAAGGATTGAGCCTCTTCAGCTGCAGCTTGCCATGATTCCCTGAAAACTGAGAATGAGTGTGCAGCTGCGCCATTACTAGCTGCAGCAGCAGAACCTCCTTCAACTGGAGCTCCAGCACCATTGACAGCTGCAGCATTAGAGCCCTGTAGAAGCTGCTGCTGCTGCCCCCCAGTACTGTCATCGTCGTCATCATCATCATCATCATCCAGGTTCATGTGGTCTTGTTGAAGATGATCAGGCTGCAGCCCCTCGGAGTAAATGAACCCTAAACCCAGTAAGCAAAATGTTGACGAGTGTCATAACAAAGATGAAACATGTTGCCAGATTGAGCCACTAACATTTGAAATAGCTGAAGAACAAAGGATTATTTCATTGAATTAAGGCCTTGAAAAATATCAAAATAATGTAATAAAGGCCTTTGATACTTTGAAACCTTTGTTAGTGGATTAATGTACTCTTGATACTTTTTTCTTTCCATTTTAGAGTTTCTCAAATTTCCCATCTAAAGATTGGCATTTGAGCATTTAAATTGAGGAAGAAAAAGATGGCCATGAGTTGAGGAAGAAGTTTGGAAGAAAGATTGGCCTTTGAGAGTTGAGAGAAAGATTGGCATTTCTGGTTGGGGCTGTGCAATTGGTTTCTGTACCAATTCCATGCCATTGAAGATGATGCTCTCTTCTTGCTGTTGCTGTAATGTGGCAGCAGCAGCACTTAGCAGTTGGGAAAAATGGCCATGTCTGTCCTTCCAGCTTGCAACAAGAAGAGAAATTTCGTTGCTTCCATTCCCCAGTGCTGTGAAATGAAGCACCATTGCCTTCCTCTTGCTGCTTGCTTGCTTCTTCTTGTTCTACAACAAAACCCACAATCCCCTGCTCGTTTGGTTGCTTGCTTCTTCTGGGTCTAAAACAAAACCCACAAGTATTCCAGTATTAAAAATCAAATACCTGAAAGAAAAGGCTTGAAAAACAAGCAGTGTGATCAAGCTTTAGGGTGGTTTGAGAGAAAAATGTGCAACAATAAGAAACTACCAGATTGCTGCTTCCTTCCTGACTGCTAATACTGCTCCAGCAAAGGAGGTAGAAGACGTATGGCAAGCAGTCTTGCTGCTGCTGCTGCTTGGTTGATCCTTCCTTTGCAGAATCGCTATTGACTTTTTTATGAAAGAAAGAAAGAAAGAAAGAGAAAATAAATCAACAAAAGATCAGCAGCAATAAGCACGCGTCTCATTGAGAGGCAGTGGGTCCCTTCCATGTGTGTTGACATTTACGGAGCTATCAGAAATATTTGAAAAGCTGTATTTTTAGAAGTAGGAAAGAATCATCATCTCCTTTTCTTATTCATCGTCACCATCACACTGTTGTTGTTGTTGTTGTTGTTGTTGCTGTTATTCTTCCCTCATCATCATAGCACTCCACACAGAAGCTTTGCTTGCTACGGTCTCCTTCACACCCAACAAGCTCTCAAGCTGAGCTGAGCTGAGCTGCGCTTGTTTTGTTTTGCCTTGGGTGTCCGTCAGATCAAGTGTAGAAGCTCCTTTCTGTCTGTGTTTTCAGGAGACTCAATTGGGGTTTGTGGGTGCGTCTTTGTGTGTGTGTTTGTGTGGTAGTTTTTGAAGAACAAGTGCTGGGGAAGTGCAAAAAGGGTAGTTCGGTTTGTTTTTTGTTTTGGGTTGTCCTTTTCTTTTCTTGCCCGTGGAGAAGGATGCATAGAAGTTGCAATTAGCGCTGAGAGAGATCTGGAGAGGAGGAAGGAATCACGGCGCTGGTTGTGGGTGAAAGACAGTTGAATTGAAGGAAACAAATGTTTGTTTCAAAAGGGGCAGCAAGCAGTGGAGAGCCGAAGAAGAAGTAGAAGAGAAGCGAGGGGGAAGGAGAAGAAGCAGAAGCTAGAGCAAGGAAGGAGAGGGAAAGCTTTTGCATGGTGTATGTAAGTCCCGTTTCCAAAGAAGAAATTCTCAGGAAGCAAGCGGTCGGAGCAGCAGCAGCAGCAGTAGATTTGGAGGAGGAATAGTTCGAAGATTGGTGTTCTGAGAGGGAACAGCGAAGAAAAGAGGAGAGAAGAAGAAGAATCTTCAACATCATCATCATCACAAGCTTAGCGTCGATCCTTAGAGAGATTTGGCAAACAAAAGGAGGAGGAAAACAAAATCTGGGATGTCAGCAAGCTTGAAACTGTGAAGAAGATGCGCTCACCAATAGGAAGAGGAGGAGTGACAGAGACAACAGCAAAAGAGAAACTGCACAAGGATCCACAGCTGCAAATGGCATTGACAAACAAGCAGAGAAGTTTTGTGGCAACAGGAGGAGGAAGTGAATCTTCACCATTAGCAGCACAGCTCCAACAAGCATGGTTGCAATCACGGTTGCCTAGGGTACAGGATAGTACTCCATATCCCTCATCCATTGACGCTGAAAGTCGAGGTTTTGATGCTGAAGCTCGAGCTTTTAACCAGACAAGCAAAGAGCCTCTGACGACGACGACAACGACACCAACAACATCATCACCATCATCATCATCATCAAAGACATCATCAAAGACAATGCCAACAAAATTTACAAAACCAACACCACTAACATCAATGCAGACATCATTGTTCTCACATCGTCATAAGAGTTCTTGTGGTGCTCCACCGCCAACCCTCCATTCCTTCTCCACCCACGATGCCAACTTGAACAACCATATGTCATTCTTTTCAGACCCTTATTCTGTGGGAGATTCGAACTCTCCAACCGGAGGGCCGGAATCTCTAGCATTCCTTGATGAGATGCTCATGGAGGAGGAAGATATCAACACAGAGCAATTTTATATGAACAAAGAAAGCATCGGCTACAATGAGATGCAAGTAACGTTCCTTGATCAAATGCTCATGGAGGGAGATGATATGAATGGCAGCAAGCCATGTATGTACCAAGAAAGCAATGCATACCAAGCAGTGGAGAAGGGCTTTGCCGATCTCATCACCGAAGGTTCTCCATCAACTAGTACTACTGGATCAAGCTACTACAGCTTTGTGAACAGCAGGGAAGAGGGGGCAGCAGCATGGGGTGCACAAACAGAGTGTAATAATGTGGGGTGTTATCAATCTCTTGACTTTAACCAGTTGTCGGAAAAATTTAATGAAGATGAGATGCTGAATGATTATACAGACCTTCTGTGTCAGCATCTTAAACAAATGGGCCTCGAGTCATCTACAAACAGCTCTAGCAATAGCAGCAACAGCCATGCAAGCCACACAGATGTCCTTGTGCTTGAAGCTCATAACCCTACAAACATTTACAATAACCTGAGTCAAGAAAGTTCAAGCACTGGGGTGGGCATGAATCTTCCACAAGGAACTGACATTGGTGTGACACAACACAATGTCAAGTTTGCATTTGATAGTGGCGATGAGCATGACTTGACAAATTTGCTTATCATGTAAGAGAACAACACCTGCCCATACAAGCATGACTTCAATATTGGAATTGTTGATGGACAAGGTCATGCATATAGTGCTGGGTCTGAGGTGAGAGAGAGAAGTTATATCCTCAATTTTCTTTCCTCTAATTGCAGATGTGCAGAAGCAGTGAAACAAAATGATGTGAGGAAGGCTAGTAGAATCATTGCAGAGCTTCGTGCTCTTACATCACCATCCGGAAGTGGTGCACAACGCATGGCTCATTACTTCACAGATGCATTGGTAAGATTTTTGCCTTGCTTATGCACTTTGCTTTGCTTTTCTTGCAAATCTCTAATGGACATTGTGAGGTTGGATATTCAGTGTTGGAGGTGCAATACATTCTAGTTTGCCACTTGCATTCCTACACTTTTTTTTTAAAATCTATTTTTGCCAAATGCCTTTTGGATGAATTAAATATTCTAGGTCGCTAAAATGTCTGGAACTGGTGCACAACTCTCTGCTGCACTTCGCAACAATGCCCCTTCACCTGCTACAATGTTGCGAGCCTATAAGTCACTTGTGCTACATGCTCCATACTGGACACTTGCCCATTTCAGTACCACTGTTGCAATCCTGAATGCTTTCAAAGGAGCAACCCAAGTGCATTTGGTTGACTATGGCATCGGTTATGGAAGTGCATGGCTGAGTCTCATTCGAGAACTTGCAAGCAGACCAGGAGGTGCACCCAATCTTCGAATCACAGGTGCTTGGTTTGCCTCTTGTCAACTTCTCCAATTTCTTTTGTGAATATCTCGAGGGTACAAATCAGAGTTCATGATCATAATTCATTGTTCTGTTATTATCAAAGTGTTGGGTTGTAGTGATTTCTTTGCAATCTCTTAAATCTTTAAAACAACTTTTAGAACAGTTTCTCATGATGACTTTTGTGAGATTTCAGGAATAGAGAAAGCACGTGGCATAAAGTCGAAGCCATCAGAACTCTTAATACGATGTGGTCAAAGGCTTTCAGAGTTTGCAAAGACATGTGAAGTGCCATTTCAATTCTCAGCAATTGCCGACAAGTGGGAGAATATAACAGCAACCCAACTCGCTCTAAGGCCTGATGAAGTGCTCGTAGTCAATGCAACTTACAGATTCTCTAGCCTTTTGGATGAATCTGTTATGGTAATAAATCCTCGCCAAATGTTACTGAACAAGATCCGAAGCATGAGTCCAAAGGTAAATGCCAATCACCAAAAGGTTAAATTTACATGGATCTTGCTATGTTATTGTCCTCTAAGTTGAAACACTTGCTCAGATCATGTAGTTTTCTTTTGGAAATGGTTGTTGGTTTCTTTTGCTTGAACACATCTTCTATGAGCTCGATGGGCACTACATCATAATTTCACACATCATCAACAATGTCCCACTTTCTACATTACATTTCATTAGTGTTTTATTTGAATTCTGCAGGTTTTTGTAACGGTGGTGGCAAATGCAAGTTTGAATGAGCCTTTCTTTATGTCTCGTGTTCGTGAAACCATCAAGTATTATTCGGTACAGTTTGATACACTTGATGTAATAATGCCCCCCTATCTTAATGAAAGATTATTAACAGAGCAGGAGGTTTATGGTCGAGAGATCCTAAACATTATTGCTTGTGAGGGTCTTGAAAGAGTAGAGCGACCTGAGTCTTATAAGCAATGGCATAGTCGCATTCAACGAGCTGGCTTTGTACAAAAGCCACTTCAATTATCCGAGACCAATACAATCAAGTCCATACTCCGCTCTTATGACAAACGCTTTGGCATTGGACGAGATGGTGGTTGGTTTCTTTCAGGATGGAGGAATCAAGTCATGAATGCGTTCTCAATATGGGAGCCAATCTCCTGACAACTAGTTGTTTATTAGGGTATGTTTCATATTTTGTCTTTTTCTCTCACTAAAGCTCATGTTTGAAGCTACCTACAAAGTACTCATATGTGAAAGTGTTCCAAGTTGATCTTATTCTTATTATGTCATGCTAGTTTTCTTGTTAAGGAATATAACATAGGTGGATATTGGGTAAGATGAAATGTCTCGGGTTTCTTCTTCAAGACACAACTAATAGTGTGCATGCGAAGAGTGACATTTTTTGCTTTCCATCCTACAAAGAAAAATGGGTTAATGGAATAAAGTACTCATGTATATCCATGGGAAAACTCTTGGTACCGATTGCCACAAGTTTCATATGATTTTGCACAACATGTTCACCACCTTGTTGCCATGTAAGCACATAGCAAGTGGCAACAAATCTTGTTCAAGCTTGACAATGTATCCAATGGTCTTATTACATACATTATGATTTGCTAAATAAGTTGCATGCAATAGTGAGTACCTAACTTGGATCAAACACAAAATACTATTGGGTAAGTATAGACTTGTCCTAGGTTTGGTTATTTCAAGGTTTGGTTATCATTCACTATTCTTTTTACCTCAACCCAACCCTAAACCCAACTAACCCCAAAATTTGCAATTCAATGCCTTGGGGTGCCTCATAGTCACTTTGGAAAACATTCCCAACTACTCAATCTTTCTTTCTATATCCGGTTTTGTCCAATTCCCCTCACAACACATGCACACATTCAACATTATTTAGTTATTTTCCACCTCCATGAACCTAGTTTCCCATTACATGATTACCAACACCTATGCATATCTAATCTTCATGAGTACAACACACACACAATAGCCTTGGTGGGGCATTGATACTAACCTAGGTTTGGTTGGGGGAGGTCAATAGCATTTTCACTATATTGTGCCATAGTTTTTGAATATCCAACAATATTAGAGATCAAGTTTTGCACTTGTTTGATTTACATTTACAAAACATGAGTTAAAAAATTTGAAATCAACAAGTTGTGGTCCAATTTAACCCTAATCTAAACAACACATTTTATATTGGAATGGTTGAAATCACAAAGTTTACCTCACACACATGTCATGAGCCAAGGCCTTTCCGTCAACCCTTAGGGGGGGAGAGGAGACATTATTCCAAGCAAATTTTTAAATGAAATTTTTGGAAATGAATGTATTTTGGGGCAATTCAATTGCTAGAAGTCAAATCAAAAAATAATGAAAACAACCAAATTACTATATTTGGCTCCAATAAGTAGTAAAAAATATACAAGATGATAAAAAATTTGAACTTTCATATTTGGTTTATCCTATGGATGATCGCCACTTTGGCTACATCACAAAATTCATAAGGAAAACATTGCTTCCTATAGGGAAAAGCTGGCATATTTCACTGAAACAATTGATCATTTGAAGACAAAGCTACAAATCATTTAAATATAAAATGCCCACAAAGTGATAAACATCAATTATAGAATACCACACCCTTTTCAAGTCATATACTTAAACATAATTTTTTTTGGTTGGGATTGAAACGTTGCTACAATCACATAGGCCAAATAATTCATTAATTGTATTTGATACATGTCACTACTTTTTATTGTTTTTATGAAATTCCAGTTGGTTTCACTACCAACATGTTATTGCAAAATGAATTGTTGTGTGAAGATATGTTCATAATAACGAGTCTCAAATCATGGGTACACACAATTTCATTTAAAATGAAACCATTTTAAGATGAATTTTGGAAGGACATTTTTCAGGGATGAAAAAATGCATCATTCATGGCCATTGCATCCAAAAACCACACACACACAAATCAAGGTCTTTGTTAGCCTATTTCATCTACATACAATCAATCAAGGTTCAAAGTATCACAAAAACACATTCACTAGGTATAAAATTCAAATAATGAATAATGAAATTGAAATTGGATCAAAGAAAATTGAACATAATCAATTTGTGAAACTTGAAATGGTCATATATCACAATCCAAGTTGTCCATTTGAAGCTCGAAATCTCACATATGTATAGCTTTAAACTAAACTAACCACACTTCAATGGACTAGACTAACCATCATTGTCCAAGCTTGTTACAAACTTTTAGTCCATGCTATGATTTCCATCATCATCCCTTCCATTAGATTTGCAATAGTGATAGTACAACCTCCTTTAACAACAAGGGCTTGAATTGACTTATCAATATTTAAAGGAGCTTATAGACCTACATATTCATCCACATTTTGAAGTCTCTAACATATCAAATTTTGAACTTGTTTTGTTACATGTCCCTTGCGAGATCCTTTTGCCCCCTTTCTTTTGGGTCGCTAGGAAAAAAAAACTTGGTTTACATGTAGCATGAAATCATTTTAAACGTGAATAAATATGACATGTGGCATAATAAAAATATTACATGACATATTATTTGAATGTTGGTCAAAATACATTTAAAATATATATTTAGCTAGGTGTGTAGATAAATAAACTAGGTACATAGATAGGTAAGTAGATAGATATCATTATTTTATTTTGGGTTTATCTATTTTATTTTGACTCTAGTAATTTCTTTATATATCATGGTTGGGTTTATAAATTTTTAGTTCCAAGCTACAAAAGTGTAGTTGTGAGAATTTATTTTAAATCTTTGCAACTCGACCTCCCTTTACTAGAGTTGTTATACTACATGTAATCCACACACAATTTGTTACTCTTGCATCCTAGCCTTAGGGATATCCAATGCTTGGATGGCAAGCAATAACCTCTTGGTTGGCCAATGCCTCAAGTAGCTAGTCAATGCGTCGTATTGTATGGAATGTCATCACTCCAATTTGAAAATGTTTATTACATACCACAAATGCCACCTTGTCAATATACATGTTGCAAGTTCTTCCACTGTCATGGGCAACTTTACATACTCCATCCATGTCCCAATCACAAAGTTCCTCTATAGTGGCCTACCAATCCACCATTAAAGTTGTAACCACAAGTGCCTCCAAGGTAGATGCAAGATATAGTGACTTTTCTCTTTTTAAAGTTCATTTCCATACAAGTCTTATTTATAATGTTAAACTTGTAATTTAATGTGACTTATGGACTATGACTTTTCAAAAAGTAATGAAGTTCGTATTAATGAAAACCCAAGTAAAAATATGAATCTTTGAAAAAACATTTTGAAAATTGGGGAAAAACAAAATTTTAAGGAATTATGAAAATATGGCTCAATTATGGCCAATAAGAAGACCCTAATTATAATTTAGTTATGATTTTTGAAGGAAAAAATTTCACATAAATTTTTATAATTTCATGTTACATCACATATTGGATCATTATAAATAATTTGAAATGCAACTCAAATGTTGGTGGGTGGTTAATTACCTTTCAAGGCTACACCTTGAAACTTAGTCCATCAATTGATGATATTTGGAAGCAATCAAGTAAGGAATTAGAAATAGTAAAAATAGCTTTAATAGAGATGCAATTTGAATACCTTTGTCATCCACTTGGTTACAAAAATGTCCAAGGTCAATTTGCCATTCTATTCAAAGGTAAATAGCCCAACGGTTGAAAAACAAAAACTTAAAAGTGAGAATTGGCCACACAATTATTAAAAATCACATTGGAATATATTGAAAGAATTTTTGAGGCAAGAAGAAATGTTGAAAAGGCATTTTTGGATGACAAAATTTTGAATAGCTCAAAAGAACACAAGTCAAGTTGGATGACTTGACAATTTATCAAATTAAAGAAAATAAATAAATAAAATTTGATTTTGACTTCCAACCCTAAATCCTATGTTATTTTTTCATCTATTCAACTAAATAGTGGATCTTTATATTGTACATTATGTGGATCATTGGGGCTTTAAGGGGTTGAACTAGTGGAAAAGCACCCACATTAATAGAAATTCAAAAAAAAATCAAGCGAATTTTTTTTTTGCAAATATGGATTAAATGAAATTAGAACAAAATTTAAACCCCATTGGATGAAAGCATAATCAAATATATATTTCATGATCTTTGTGAAGAATTTTTTAAAATAATCATAAACTAAACCTTAACATATTAAATTTATAAATATTATTTAATTCAATGATCGATATGAAAATATTTTTTGAATTTATGTTAATGATATTGAAAAATCACATGTTTAAAGTATATTAAAGTAAATTTTCAAAAAATGCTAGTAGAATTTGTTTTATGTTGCATGTTGTTTTGAGAAACAAAACAGGCTTCAAGTAGATGACATCTTGGATTTTTATTTATTTTTGGTCAATGGCCATTTAAAATTTACCATAACACTTTCAACTTGCAAGGTAAAAATAATAGTATACCAATCTTTTAATGTAAAATTATTTTTCAACACAAATCCACCAATCAATTTCAAAAATATTTTTGACCTACTTTTAATACACTAATTTTTTTCAAACTTTGTATACAACATACTATAAACTCAATATTTAACACCATGATGGTTTGACAATGATTGAAATTTTTTTGACTTTACTTTGTTGCATTTATGCATAAAAATATGACTACAACTATTTGAAGCCTTTTTGTGTATATTTAATTGTGTTTTCACTCCATTATTATGTGTTAATTTGTTAATGCAAAGGGTTGTAATTTCATGCCCATGACCCATTGTTGACCTAATTAATTTTTTTTGGCATTTTTTTTTATTAATTGTCATGAACTCATTTATATAATTATGCATTGTGTGTTCACATCAAGTTGCACATTCCCCCTTTTGATTCAAAGGTTTAAATCTTTGGACCAATCAAAAAAAAAATTTAAATGGAGTTTTTAAACATTTGTATATAAGATAAATGTATTACAATCAATGATAAACATAATGTTTCATGGGCCACATTATTGAAACACATTGTCAAGTTGGATTACTCTTTATTCAAAGCATTTACGATTTAAAATTAAGTTTAAGAAGAATTTATAAAACTAACATTCAAAGTTGTTTGCCTCCAAGCTTTAGATTTCATCTATGTTTATTTGGCCTTTTGGTAAGTATTCTCTCCCCTTAATTTGGTGATTAATTTTATGTTGCCAAGGTTGATATACTTGTTATGGCGTCTTAAATGTACATAATTTTCACCCTTGCAACCTATTCTTTTAATAGGTTTAAATTATGTTGTTTCATAAAGTTACTTAGAAATGTGTCTTACATCTTTTTCATTAATTGTGGTATGTCTCACAAGAAGGTAATGTAACCATGGAATTAAATCATTATGAATAATAGTGGGTTTGCATTATCATTTGAACTCAAGATTTGACTCAAGGTAATGAAAACAACCATGAATATATGATTAAGGCCAATGAAGATTTGAATCCACGTAATATAAATGGGTGAAAAGATAAGAATTGACACACCCCCAAGCTCCCTGATGGACTCAATTATGAATCCAAGGGTGAAGACAATGGAAGGAGAAGGAGTTGGGGAGCGTTCCTTGATTCGCAACATTTTTGAGGTAAAGGGGCGTGCTGGAACTTTGAGATAAGACTAGGACGAATAACAAGTGATTCACTTATTCACACGGACTTGCACAAACCAAACAACAAGTTAATTAATGCATAATTGGAACATTTTTGGTGCATGGACAAACCACGAGCAAACACGAATTCACAAGACTCATCACACCCAGACTTGGGGGAAGCCATCACCTTCCCCCTTATAGTATTCTTTATGCTTGGCCACAGGGGGCTAGCACCCAAATGTCGTTTTGTCTCAAGACTCCCAAATGGGAGTTTCGAAATTCCCAAAATTGGGATTCTCGTGAGTTTGGAATCCTATAACTTTGTGTGTAGACCTCTAATTAAGGTGAGTTTTAAAGCAAAGTTGTAGCCCTCGTCAAAAGCTTTTCAAAAATATGTTGCACGCCACCTGAACGCAAGGAAATTAGGCAATTCTTGACTTTTAATGGTTGGGGGTCAAATTGGCAATTTGAATCCTGGCCCTTCTTTTGGCCATAACTTGTATTTTAAGTACCCAAATGGGTCATGCGAGCCCATTTTAAACATCTATGTTTCAAAAAGTTTCCAATGATATAAGGAACTCTTCAATCCAATGGGTTTTGACTCTTGCAATCGCTCTCTAAAAATTTGAAAGTCCAACGGAACTCCAATTCACAAAGTGGGAGTTCACTTGGGAGTGTGGGGGTTTATTCCCTCACACTCTTTCACATTCTTCCACACTCCTAGGAGCATGAAATGTGACTCCTAGGTTTCACTCTTAGCACGCCCCTTCGCAAGTTCTTGCTTTGGTTGTGAGTTCAAAGCTAGGGTTGCAACAAAAATACATGTTAACCATGAATACATGGACCATATATTGGCCTTCATGAAATCATATGTCCCCTTCCTATGCATGGTAGTCCATCTAAATCTTAGAAAGGGGGAAAACAACCTATGTAGCCAAAACAAATAATGATGAAAGTATGGGAGTGGTAAGCTAGTAGGTTAAATAAAAGGTGTAAAAACATAATAGTAGTTTTTGAATAGTTAGCTTGAACACATAGAAGCTCGTATTTTTTAATGTTCATTTTATTTTTAACTACATAGATAATTTGTGAAAGGAACCAATTGAACTTCGTTTATGGTGGTGCAAATGGAGGGATGTATTTTAACATTATTAGTATGTAAAACACAATAATAAAGTTAATGAATGGGATGTAATTGTGTTGCTTTCAATTACAAAATTTGCTACCACAAGTGACACAATTGGACAAAAGGAAATGGCTTGGTATTAGACATGACATAGACCACGTGTAATGGGTGATGTGTAATGATTCACAATGAGTTCAAACATTAAATTACATAATCACATGCATGTGGTTTAAAAGTAAGGGATGACAACAAAAAATTATTATTTTGAAGATTTCAATTATGACAATACAATCATTTCAATTATGGAAGTACATAAAATGTGGTTATTACCAAAAAGGTGGGTTCTTAATTATTGTCAAACACATGCAATTTTTCTTAAGCTTGCCTATAACACATTAAGTATGATATCTTTTAATTTTAAATGTCAATGGGTTGTTATGTAATATGCAACATTTGAAGTTGAAAACCATTAACTTCCCCAATGAAATATGAAAAGGAGTTGGTAAGCCCATGACTAAATCTATTTTAAGTTTTGAAATTATGTTTTTCAAGTTTTGATGTTGAGCTTTAGTCATCAACAACACAACCCAACATAACCTTAAACCCATGGTGAGATTCTTATATAGATTAGGGTCTAAATTAATGTTGTATGAAACAATGAAAAATGTAAAATCACACACGTTTACCATCCACTACATCCAAGTAATTTAATAAGTTAATTTTTTTTAAAACATGATTAAGGTGTTATGTGATATCAACGTAAGATTTAGGATCAAAGGCTAGGTCCAAACAATACATTGTTGATAAATGACCATCCTTACAAATGCATTGCCAATACACCATTTTCTTACATATTACCCTTGTCATTTGATAGTAAAGTAAAAGACAACTACTTATTGGGTAATATTGTGGTCATACTTGGCAAGGACTATTAAAGGTTCCAAATACTTTAGGGTGGGTGCAAACATGATAACACAAGCCATACCTACCCACATGACCTTATTGTGACAAATTGTTTTTGACGGTTTTAAAAGTAATGTTAATGTTTGTTAAGATGATATGGTAGATTCTAATTGGTTACAAACTACAATGGATTAAAAATCCATGATTTTCACAATGGCCAGGAATTTATGTTTTTGACATGACAGATTATACTATTATGTAAGTATTTGATTAATTATTGTTGTACATGATTATATCATTTTGAAAGCATTTCAAATCTTTTTTTAAATGGGAAAATTTAATGAAAGCACCAGTTACAACATTTTATTTATGTTTTTGAATATTTTATCTTCATTAGATCCATCCAAATTATTTCACATGTTTTCATAATGTATTTAAAAGGGCATCATGTAAAATATTTTAAACTTGCAATATTAGTACAATTTTTGACACTAAAAACATTAAAAATCAAGTGTTAATTACATTTGTTACAATATGTGTTACCATGACTACACTTGGTTATGTAAGGACCAATTCACATGGCTAGAATTGATTCACAAGACAAGTCCCACATTGGAAAGTAGTAAAAGCTTATGTTTGGTTATTATAAATCAAATGATTGATTATTTAAAACCCAAAACTTGAACATGATTTTGTTTTATAATTTTATTTTTTTGGATTATTTACATTAAAGAGGGTTTGAAGTTCATTTATTCCATTCAAGTAATTGATTTTTAAAGTTTGTTTATCTTTTCAATTATGTGATCATGAAGGGTGAGGTCAGAACACCCCACATTGGGTCTTTTTATTATTTCATGATTATTTAATTGAATTTTACAACCATGGTGAAACCATAAAAAAACATTATCCTTTCCCCATGGTGACACCTTATCCATTCTTGTTAGAACCACACATTATAATTTAAACTTCACCTTGACCACATGAAACATGTTTATTTTTTGAGTTTCAACCATCAAACCTTGTGAAAAATATTTTGAATATTTCATATCATACCCATGGATGGTTAGGTTATGCTCACACTTGTCACACAAATTCAAGTGTTTTGTAACAATGTTGAGAAGGAGTGAACGAAAGAAAATCCTTCAAGAACTGGGAGGAATGTTGGCTACAAAAGTATTTGCCCATGTGCTTAAAGATGGTACCAACATTAACAATGAAGTTGAAGGATTGGAGGTCCAAAGTCTCAATTCACCATGTAACAACACTTGTGAAAGTGATTCAAGTGATGATGGGTTCATTAGTCTTCATATGTTATACATGGACATTTGAAACACAAAAGTACTTATGGGATAAAATTCAAGTACTAAGAAGTTAAAATTTCTTTCAATTGATCATTCCAAAGTTGTCAAATGAGCAATTAAAATGAAAGATTATATTGTCTATTCCATGTTTTGAGATAATCTTATCTAATCGATACAAACCCATTCCATATTCCATAACTATATTGATATGGAATAAGAACTAGTACGCTTATAATTTATGGTTGTTGCATGTAGAATTGGTCATTATGGTAATGTAGCATCCATAAAAGACGTTTGTGTTGTGTTTATAATATTTAAATGTGCAATAATCTTGTTCATTAATCAATGCAATATTGTTACATTTTTTTCAATGGAATCTTAGACAATGAGAAGGCCTACTGTAAAAGAATGAATTAGTATGAAAACTGAAATTCAAAACTTTTTGGGTTTCCTTTAATGGTGGGTATTATAGATGGAACCCTTATCCCTTTTGCAACTAGGCCCATTAGTTATGGTGAAGACTATTACTCATGAAAAACAACTTACATTATTTCAACAATGATTGTTTGTAATAAAAAGAGCAGAATATTACTAGTTTTCTTACATCTATTCATGATTTTCGAGTGTACACAATTTCAAAATTGTGGACGAATTTAAGGGAATTTTTTTTTGTGAAGAGGAACATCTATTGGTTGAATTTACCTACCCTCTTTTGTTGATTTTTATTCCATTTTATAAACAACTAGTAACCACACAACCTTTGAATGTGATATTCAATACCCAACTAGCAAAACTCTAAATTAAAATAGAGTATTGCATAGGTGTCTTGAAAGGACATTTTCAAAACACAAAGGATCTACTTATTGACATTGAAACCGAGCGAAACCATAATAAAACAATGTTGTGAATAAAAGCTTGTTGTGCGCTACATAATCTTTTCATTGAAAGCTTTATGATTCATCATGGAATTTTGGACAATCTAATGAAGATCCAAATGATGATGAAGAAAATTTTAAATTGGTTGGACAACAAAGTGATTTATGTATAAAATAGAAAAAATATATGTCAAAAGATATGTGTTTTCTTTTCATGGAGAAATATGAAGTGTACACCATTCAATGTGAATATGTTTTATGCATTTTCAATTTTTTTACTTATTTAATAAATGAACATGTATTGTCATTTTGTGCATGTTTTCTTTGGAAATATTTTCAATGAAGTATGTGTCAATACACACTTATGAACACAAACCACATCACACATATTATGCCATTGTTTAGAAACATGGAGCAGTTGGACATTGAGAAAAAAAACTAAATTCTACATGAATGCCCATCGCAAAAGAAAAACACACATACATTAATGGTATGGAATGCTAAACAAACCACCGTTTGACATCAAATTAAATACACCAACAATTTATGCACTTGGATTTTTGCCTTATGCCTTTAAACATGTAAGCTCCACTTGCAATTAAAAATTGTGGTTTTCAACTTCCTTCATACAAATGAGCAATTTTTCACATTGCATTTCCATTGAGAAGTCAAGCTTTCGACTTTGGAGTTGAAAAGTTTTATGTTGCCAATCACTTCTCAATTCTAACTTCTTTTCACCAATAACATGTTTATCTTTGGCAACATTGATAAATGCTTCAATAAATGCAACATATCTTTAATTTTTTCCTTGATGATCCTTGGGCATTGCCTCGTTTACATATTTGTGGGGTTTTTTTTCTTGAATTGTTGCAATTTGATGTGGTTTGTGTGCACACAACAATGGGGTTTATGGGTGACAAACCTTTTCCTTCATGATTAGAACCATCTTCATCAAGGTCAAGAGCATCCTTCTCAATTTCAAGTGAGTCATCTCACTATTCAAATACAAAATCACTTGCAACTTATGTAAGTGTTTGTGCCTAACTAAAGATCCCAAAAAAATGTCTTTTGCATCCACTTCATCCATTGAATCACCTACAAATGGAGGGTTGCCAATGTTCTATCCCCCATTAAAGGATCAATCTTGTCAAAAGAGGGACACAACAAAAGTACTTTATTTCTAATGGAATTAATAGCCATCTTTAAGTCAATGGTGTCTAATCCTTCACCCGCGGTCCAAAAGAAGTCAATCCATCACAATGTTGTTTCTTTAAATGTGCAATCTTAATTTTCACTTGATTAGAAGTGTGCTAGACTTCTTTTGTTGCCAAAACAAACACAATGTATTTGAAGATGTCTTTTTTTTCCTTCCCATTTGGCTTGGTGCATCCATCCTCTTCCTTCTTTTCAACATTTTTCCATTGATCATAATTCTTGGGTGTTTCAAAGCAATGAAAAGGGAGACTCATAAACCATTTGTCCCACTTTGTGCACAATGCAACCCGTGCATCTTCTATGGTAGTTTCACCAAGCAATGAAACCTTGTAGGGGATTAACTTTTGCAACTTTTACTTTCCAAAAAGACCGTGCATGGGCTTTATTTTGTTTCAAATCCTAGTTCCATCCATAATTATTACAAGAAGGTGTTAGTCATGCACCTCACAATGATCAAAAGGACCTTTTAAACGCTACTAAAATTTTTGGACACACAAATGTGTGGTTATAAAAAAAAGGGTCTAACGTTGCATCTGTAAAACACTTTTCTCAATTCCAATGCAATTTGTTGACCTTCATGCATAAAAAGTAGAAACAAATCTTCATTCCAAAATGCAACAAATAGTTGGAATATTGCACAAAGATACAATTGCACAAAGCTTCTTTGAAAATCAATAGATGATCACTCACATTGTGTGAAATTTTCAAAAGAGATCAAAACTATAAGTGATGTAGAAAATCTAAGCTCCCAAAAGGCCTATTGATTTGTATTTAACAAATAATGTTTCCTCACCTTTTCTGCTTTCAACCCTTATTTGTGATTTGGGGAAAGCAAAAGGGAAGTTGTTCTTACTTGTTATTTCCAAGTTGACTTTGACAAGTTGTGCTTGCAATGTGTGCTTTTGCTACTTTCCAAAGAGGGGTTTTGAAGAATTGCACTTTGAAACATGGTGTATGTGGTGTAACAAAAAGTTGTGTTTGTAAAAAGAAATCTCCATGATGTCGAGAAGAAACAACATGAAACAACATGACAAATTGCGATCATGTGACTTCTGAAATTTTAGAATGATAACAATGAATCTATGTCCAACAAACCCTAAAAAAAATTATACAAAATGTTTCATTGCATGGGATGAGAAAAAGAGGCTTTCGATCATCAATGATTCACTAAACAATTGAATCATATGCAACCACATAGCCATTTGACATAATCAATTATTTGACCAACATAATCAATCCTTGAACCCCCATTATGCATTAATAATGTAATGTGCTTAACTAATAGTTTGATTTAAAAGTGCATTTGAGAATCAACATATGAACAAAGGTTTTGGAGCTTCAATCTTTCAAAAAATATATATGAGAGACACATAATCTAGCAGGTGATTGAATAACACTAAGGTTTGCAAACAAAAGAAGTAAGTATTAAAAAAGAAAAGCTAAAGTATTCATGCCAAAGGTAAGCCACTACACTTTAAACTCTATTGGATTTACCACCCCACATATGTCGAATTGTTGGCATATTGATTCATGTCCAAATCACTAATGCTTCTTGTTTGCAAAAATAGGGTGACATGGAGCAAAGGATCATACGATAATTTTGTCATGTACATGCAAATAACTTAACAATTGTTGCATCTTTTTCCAAGTTCACTCAAGATATGCAAATGAAGGGCTTGCCTTATGGATTGCAAGGTCCAAAAAGATTAGGACAAATTCCACTTGATAATGTGACCAAGTTAGATACACTAAAACAATTACACCTCTAGTGTTTTACACGGTAGGCAAGGCCCAATGATATAGGGGCAATAACAAATTGAAGAATCTTAATTTTGAATTCTCTAGGCCCCAAAAAAAATATCTTATTTTATTTTTCTCCTCGTGATACCTAGTGGGTATCTAGCGGGTACACATTGGGAGTTGGAATGACATAAACATTGACAAAAAAATTTCCTTCGTGATGCTCAGTGGGTATCACTTGATACCCGCCAGGTATCAAAGGAACCAAAAAAAAAACCGATGGGAGGAAGAAGGAGGAATGTCGGAAAACGAACTGAAAAAAGTGAAAAAATAAATTAAATTAAATTAAATTAAATTTCAATAAATAAATAAAAAGTGACGAAAAAAGAGATAAAAACTGCAAGGCTCTTCTTCGTCTGTCTTTCGGGTCCGCAGAAAGTCCAGAGAAGAGAGACGAAGGAAAGCCGAGCAAGCTCGCTTGCTCATCACTTTGAGCTCGCTGATCGCTGCTTTGGCCATGGCGATAATCGCCCCCTCGTCGTCGTCGTCGTCTTCTTGGTGTTCTACACTACTGGGGCGGCACCAAGTAGTGGCCTGTTCCTCTCCATCCATGCATATGTTGAAATTCAACTCCATCTCAGTGTTTTCTTCTCCTCGGATTCCTCCATCTTCTTCTCCTGCTCTGCAATTGTGCTTGTCGTTTGGAAGTTGCGGGTCTTACGGCGGGTCCCATTTTGCGAGTACATGTGGCAACGCAATTTGGCGGAGGAGTAGGAGCAGGAGCAGGAGGAGTTGCAGCAGCGGTGGCGGCGGTTGTCCTGGATCTACTGGATCAATTGTCAAGTGTAGAGATGCGTTGGACGCGTTGGTGTTTGATTGTGATGGTGTGATACTGGAATCCGAGGATTTGCATCGGCGTGCTTACAATGCCGCTTTCCACCACTTCAATGTTTGTTGTCCTCAGTCCCCGGAGCCCCTGGTGTGGACTTCGGAGTTTTATGACGAGTTGCAGAACCAGATCGGAGGCGGCAAACCGAAAATGCGCTGGTACATTTGCTTCCATCTGTTCCATTCTTCTTCTTTCTCCACTTCTCAGTGAAAATGTCACCTGGTTTGGAATGTGTCCGTCATTCGAGCCTCTGTTGCACACTGAGTCAGAGCTGCAATTTCCGAGTCACTTGCTAAGTCTGCTCTACGCCTTCACCTGCACGCAAGCTTGTGTGGACGTTGTCTTGCCG
>Ga0209208_10002393_pt1 | contig 26815 bp, 20 predicted proteins | sample S1TSphfallax_3_FD_187694 | JGI IMG/M metagenome (GOLD analysis project Ga0209208, IMG submission 187694) | Host-associated microbial communities from peat moss isolated from Minnesota, USA - S1T2_Fd - Sphagnum fallax MG (SPAdes) (version 2) | ecosystem: Host-associated > Plants > Peat moss >...
AAACCTTCACAATGATAAACCAAGTCCTCACCAATGGATTACACCACCAAAGGTGTTCATTTTTTATCAAGTTTTTTTTATTTCACATGTTTACTTCACATAATTAAACACATGATTAAACATAATGGCTAAACCTAAGTGATAATTAGTGGCTAAATTCAATGACTTAAAATAATGATTCAACCTAATGACTAAACCTAATAATTAAACTCAATGATTTAAATAATGGTTAAACCTAGCGGCTAAGCTCAGTGACTTAAACTAATGGCTAAACATAGTCATTTAAATTAATGGTTAAACCTAGTGGCTAAACTTAGTCACTTAAACAAATGGTTAAACCTAGTGCCTAAAATCGATAATTTAAACTAATGGCTAAACCTAGTAACTAAATTCAATCATTTAAAGTAATGGTTAAACCTACTAGTTAAACTCAGTCATTTAAACTAGTGGTTAAACCTAATGGTTAAACTCAATCATTTAAAATAATGACTAGACCTAATGGTTAAATTCAGTGATTTAAAGTAATGGCTAAACCTAGTGGCTAAACCTAGTGGTTAAATTTAGTGACTTAAAGTAATGGCTAAACATATTGGTTAAACCTTGATTAAATTAAGTGATTAAATTTAATGGCTAAATGTAATGGCTAAATCTAGTTAATAAACTAAATAAGTAAATGTTATGATTAAACATATTGGTTAAATTTAGACGATAAATCTAATGGCTAAATGTACATCATGGTTAAATTTAAGTTAAACCTAGAGGCAAAATTTGATAGCTAAACATAATGACTAAACCTTGGTTAAACATAGTGGTTAAACATAAGTTAAACCTAGTGATTAATAAGAATGGCCAAACTTAAGTTAAACTTAGTGGGTAATTCTAATGGTTAAGCATGGTAACTAAACTTAGGCTATATTTAATGGTTATACCTAACAACTAAATGTAAATTATACCTATTAGCCAAATCTAATGGTTCAACTTAGGATAACCCTATTGCCAAATTTAACGACTAAACAATATGGTTAAATTTTGGTTAAATTTTGGGTAAACCTAATGGTTACACTTAATGCTTAAAATTTGGTATGTAAGTGGGCGAATAAGAAATAAATAATATGAAGGTAAATGGGTAGGTAAGTAAATAAGTTGTACAAAGGTGAAAAATATAGGTAGGTAGGTGAAAAGGTATAGGTAAATAGGTAGGTAGGTAGGTAAGTAAGTAAGTAAATTATAGGTAGGTGGGTGGGTCGATATAGGTAGATAAGTAAGTAACTAAATATATAAATGGATGAACAGGTAAAAAATAGATACATAAGGTAATAAACCATGTCGTATTTGACTAAAAATCATTAGCCATCTTGACTAAATGTTCAACTTGATTAAAACCATTGGTCATTTTTACTAAAGAACATTGGCCATTTTGATTAAATGTTCAACTTGATTAAAGACCATTAAACATTTTGACTGAGGTTATACAACTTGAGTATGTGTATTTTGTCAAATAATTCACTATAGTCAAGTTGATCAATCAATAAATAGATGTGTCATTCAAGCCCCTAGCTTTTAGTCAAAATGTACATGTCCGTTAGTTAAAATGACAAGTTAATCAATTTGAACATCTTAAAGTACCATGAGTTGTAGTAGTCAAAGGATCATGTGATACCTTAAAAGAACATCCAATCATGGTTACTATACAAGGAAAGATCAATTCAAAATCTTTTAGCCAAACTAATGGAATATGTCATGGGTACTTTAATGTGGATTGGGCCAATGACATAACACAAGAAAATTCACATTTCGATATATGTGTTTATTTTATTTTCAATAGCTATAAGTTGGACTAGCAAAAGGCAAATAACCATTGCTCTTTCTTTCACCAAAGCAAAATACATGGCTTATACATTGGTTGCAAAAGAAACCATTTGGCTTTGTTTACTCCTATGCAACCTATGTGAAGAACAAGCTAAGTCTATTGTCATTCATGGGGATAATTAAATTGCCATTGCATTTGCTAAAAATCCCAAGTTTCATTCACACTTTAAGCACATTGAGCTATAATTTCATTTTATCCAAGCCAAAATTTCTTCTAATGAAATTCGGCTAATGTATTGTTATATTGGATAATCAAGACATGGTTGCTAATGTTTTAACTAAAAGTTTGCCTAAAAAAACCATGATTTTTGTATTCAAAATGTCGACATTGTTTCTTTTTCACATAGTAATATAGAATGAAATTTATCCCAACTTAGCATGATTGTTAAATAGTTAGTATAAGTTTAGTCAATATGAAAAGACACTTAAGAATATATTGGTTGCCAAGAGCTATGGCTCTTCAACATTTTAAAAGGGCAAGATGGATGAAAGTCCAAGAGGTTGTTTTTTGGGTTTTTTTTGTTGGGAGGAACATGTTGATAAAAGTTCTAAGTTTGCTTTCATATACAATGTCCTTTTTTTCTACAATTCAATAGCCTAATGAATGTGTTGATGATACCATTCCATGAAATGAATCACATATTTAAATACTAAGATTTAGCACTCGACTTTTGGATTTAGGGGACCAACACATTTGGGCAAGGTACAAAGACCATGCCACTTTTGAAGTTTCTTTTGTTCCTCAAGTTGTTTATGCCAAGGTAATGGCAAAGGTGATTAAATTAAAGTGTGCATTTGTAGTTGAAAAGTTGATCTCTAAACTTAGGAATTGTTTCCCCTTTTATGAATTGATGGAAGCACTTGGGGTAGTCTATCCCCAATATTCGTTGGGCTTTGACCTTAAAACTTCTTTTCAACTACACTTAAATGTGAATAAAAATGTTTATTGTGTGCCAAAAAAATGTGGTCCTAAAAAGGTTTTAATTTCATTAATTTTGGACCCTATTGTTTTAAATATGCAATAGTCATAGTAGTGACATACTCTCAATTCGATTCAAACATACGCGTATTATACATTTTTTTTGCGCTTTTAAAAAAATACTTGATACAAAGGCCAATTTTCAAGCCTTTGTATTTTTATAATGTTTTTTAAAAAATACTTGAAAATACTTCTTTTTGAGCACCTTTGAAAAATACTCGTATTTCGTATGTCACTACTATGGCAATAGTTCTTTATTTGTTTTGACAATGAAGAACAACCCCAAGGGCGAATGCCTAAATTTTGTTCCTTCAACCCTTTCACACACTTGTGGAAACAATTGACCATATGTTAAATTGTTGTGCAAAGTATGTCAAAGTACATCAAGTCAATTGAAATTGAAGTTGTCCAAGTTCTTAGCTCTATGGAAGATTGATGATATTTTAGTACATTGCATTTTATGAAAAAAAACTAAAGACATAGTTGACAACACAATTTGGATTTGTTGTCATTCAAACAATTTGTTTGTTCAAAAGTTCTAAATTTTTCTTGAGAATTTTCCTTGTGATCAAATTATTGAAGAGTGGAAAGTTGCCCATAGTTGATATGTAGTTAATGTTTATCTCTTTTTTTTACATTGGAAAACAACATTTTTATTTTGCAATTGAACCCATTTCCCCTGTGTTTTTTTGGTCACTTTGTCATTTGTTGGAAATTTTTGAAATTTTTATTTCAATTATGAAATCTTACTGGGCTTGTTCTTTTACAAGTCGTAACTTGTGAGATGATGAACTTTTAGGTCTTGGTGAAAGTTTTAATTTATGGTGGCTTTTGTTTCCATGATCCTAATCACTTTGTCATGAACCCTATTCAGTTCTACAACAGATATTTTAAACTTCAATGTTGAGGATTTGGCCCTAACATCCTTCCAATAAGGTTTAAATTCTAGCTTTTGGAGGTTGCAAAAATTATCTAATACTGACATTGTTGTTCATGTTGTCTGCTAATGTTATTTATCGATGTAGGTTCACCATGTGCTATGATAGGCAGGACTAGATTGGTCAAGGTTCAATTCCTTCACATGGTTACTTGGGGTCAAAAAAATTCAAATCATCCATATGTATATAAACAAAAATGCAATCTCATTAATGAAATAACTATTAGCTATTCATTTTTGCACATACATCTGTTGAAATTAAGGTCACCTTGCTGACGCAAAGCTTTAAAAAAAAGGATAATCACTTAAAAAATTTCTCCTTATTTTGCAAATAGTTAAACATTTTGACAACTCTTAGCTTCATGTAGCCAAATTGTTGCCCAATGGGCTCACTATGTAATCAATTGGGCAACATGGGGAATATGAAAAAAATAAACACTAATACACACATTCATAAGTTTGTAATGTGTCAATTCAATGCATCCATTTTACATTGCAAATGCATGCTTCATTTTGGAATTCATGTCATACATCATTCTTAGTGTATGTGCAAAGATTGGTGAAACACTTGACATGAAAACAAAATCGTGTCTACATGTTTTGCACTTTTTATTACACATCGTCAAAACTGTTGCCCTTTCCTGAATTTATGATACTTGGTGGGTAGCTTCTGGATACTGATTGGGTATTGCAGGGAAAAAATTGAAGACAACAAAAGGAGTTTTGAAAAATGAAAAATGCTTGCCCCCTCCAAGATTGTTATGTTTTCTGAAACACCCACCCACCGCATTATGCCCTGTAATGTGCCTTGCAACTACAAGAGAAAAAAGTGGCCACATTTTTATGATCTCCGAAATCACAATGCTTCATGTTGTGCTATTGTTATGTTTCACCCATCTCCTTGCATGATTTGCTTCGTGCTATTAGTGATGGGTTCAGGTTTTAGGTTTCATGTTTTCTCCTCTTAGGGCTCCCCAATGTGCATTTTGCATTTTTGAATGTTATCTTTTGTTTGGACTTTGAATTTTTCTTTTTTCTTCTCTTGTTCCCTTGTTAAGTGTCTTTTATTTATTTATTTATTTATTTCAATGAATACAGGTGCATGAACTTTGTCTGAGACCATTTGGAGCTACAGTATGGAAGCTATTGATTATTGAACCACTTTTTCAATGAAAACTAAATAAAATCAAAACTGAAAACTGTATTGAAATTTGGAGGCATTCTTGATGTTGTTCAGGGAAGTCATCCACCAGTCACATTTAAGAAATTTTATTTCATAATTTTCAGAGCTAAGGTGTGGAAGATATTGATTTTTTAGTGGATTTTGTTGTGAGAAATTCAAACAAATTACAAAAATTGGGTTTGAAAGGAAAAATCAGTTGGACCCTTAATGTGTTCACACTTCGGCCAACAGCACAGGCTGCACTGTATGGGTAAAACACAATTTACATAACACTTGCCTGAGAAAGTTGAATTGCAATAAATCTGTTTGTCACCTTACAATCTTTTTTTGACAATGACGTACAGTACAAATGTAAAAGTCAGAATTTTGTTGGACTTTGTGAAAATTTGAACACATTAATATCAAGTTTGAAAGCAATACCTATCCATGGACCATGTGTAATTCAAACAAACAAAACAGGAATGAGCCAAAAATATTTTGAACCTAGCGTAGCCAGGAGGCTGGGTCAAAAATTAAAGCACAGTTTAAGCTATTTATATATGTAATATGTTTAATCAGATAAGGAGAAGGCCTAAGAATAGCACTTGGAGAAATTCCTAGTTTATTTGGAAGGCACCAACTAAACCCTAAACCCTCATGGACCAGTTAAGGAGTAGGCATAAGAAGCCTCTCCCTTCTATGCCTTGTCATCCAAAGATCTACCATCCTGCATCCTAGGCCCCTTATTTTGGGAATGCCCTCATCCTAGGGCTTTAAAATACACATTTAATCTGGGAAATGTTGAAATTGGACTCTGAGCACCCTGATTTTGTCTTAGGACAGAATTTTTGTTATGTTAAGAAACAACCCAGAAAAGGATTTGGGCTTAGGTACCTGTGTAGATGCTATAGCTGGTTCACCCAAGGCACTGCATACTAACCTTGGAGCCACGACCCCCATTCAATAAAACGCATGGATCTGGAGGTATAACATGCCTATTTGGAGGGTTGGATGCTGTACCTCTCCATCGTTTTGAGACCCATTTTAATCCATCTCAGGAGGCACAAGGATCAGGCAGTCACTAAGGCAGGCTCCATGCACAAATTGATCACAAGACCATCAATCCATCATCAAGGGGTTGAAAGCTAATTATTCCCACATACGGAATGGTTTGAAAATAAACTTGGAAAAAATGAAAGTGTCCACAAATAAACTCCATTACAATGAAAGGGTTAAAAGTTCACTATTCCATAATCACCAAAAAGGGTTTGAAAATAAAGTCACAAAAATAGACTTGTGTTCATCACCTTCAACACCTTTCTCCCTCACAATGTAAGGATCAATTAGTGATCCCTTACCTAGAGATGGACGATCACATGTTGCCAAACGCTCTCTCCTTCTCTCTCTATACACACACGCGCACACACAAGACTAAGCAATTATAGAGCCACGATAACTTAATCATGAGATAAACTTTTCAGATTCTAAGCTGATATTTTTATACCCATTTGACACCCACCGCATGCCCTGAGTTAGTCTTCAAAGTTCATACCCTCCCCAAGCTGGTTCCAAGTTAAAATCCTCCCTCCCACCTTCCTTTTCCTTACCTTTCCCCCAACACGTGACTCATGTGAGAGGGGATGCATTGATGAGAGATCACTAAAAATGGGAATGTTGATCGCTATGGGTCAATAAAACTGATTGTGGTTTGGAGTTAGGACTGACATAAGAGCTACTCATTATGTCCTTTATGGTGATTTGCTTGGCTCTCATACCAAAGGGTGGGACTCACTAGCCAAAGGTTTGGGCCAAAGGAGGATTTAATGGAGGATTCTATCTCATACCCGATCCCTTAAACCTATGAGAGAAGAAAGGAGACTAGGAAGATTGATGTTGCAGTTGAGTCTAGGACTCTAGTTCATGTACAGCCAGAATGACATTAATAACTGTTATTCGTTTAGTAGCATCAATGATCACACATGTTCAAAAGCTTGAGTGATATAGAACAGGATAAAGAATAGGCAAAGAATATGTCCAGACAAAAGCATGTTGAATGCATGAAGTGCTCTCAGTGCTCTCTATTGGCATGGGCTGGTTCATCATCGCCATCAGTGATCTATCTAAACAGAGAAAAAGAAGCACACTGTCTGATCATGTAACTTACGTGTTGAATTTGGGCGCTTTGTGTGTTGTGTTGTGGAAACTGCCTGTCACCTTATCTATTGCTGGAGCAGGTGGTGAGTTAAATTAAGCATCTGTTTGTAGCTTTTGTAGTGCTACCACATGCAATTCCTCCGGCATCACCGTTTATTGTGAGAGTAGGAAATGTATGTAAGCAATGAAGTGGACTTTTTCACTCACAATAGCTTACCATGAGGAACATGTTATTGCCTTTCAGCAAACAACCATCCAGGGGATTTTTGGGTGCAAAATGGTGAACTAATTGGGCCAATTTTTTGTCCATCAATATGTAAGCCAAAAGAATGAGTACCTTGTGAGTTATGAAATGAATTTCAAGAATTAAAAATTCATACTTTTTATTGTCCTTGTTCAAAGATCCACAACATCTCACTCCATTTTTCCTAAGATGACAAAGTACCAGAAAGCTTAATCTTCCAATATGTTGTTCCCACAAATTTAGTCTCCAAGAACGTTTTGGATAAAAGTTTTAAATTTGTCTTTTTCAATCAAATCCTATTTGTCATGTTTTTGCTATGGTTCTACACTACAAAATCCTATAAATAATAGATCTTGTGAAGTATTTTGTACAAGTTTGGGATCATTAACTAAACAAGAATGCACAAATTTTTGCCACAATATTTAGTTTCACACATAGATGGGAGTTTTGAAATAACTAATAGGGGTGAACTTTGTTAAGCACAATTTTGGCACCTTATAACACCTTATCCTAGGTCACTCCTTTTATCCCCTTGGAGATTTTCAAAAGGGGGAATCACAAATTATTTGCCAACTTTTAACTCTTCCTTTCTGATTCCTAACTTCTTACCTTAAGAATTTTCTTTCCCCTTTCCTCTTATCTTGGCAACAATAGAGAAAGTTACAACCTAATGGTGTCCAACCTAGTAATATTCCTTTATTTTCTTTATTTATTACCTTTATGTTCCTATTTCTGGTTGTTACACAAAATCATTTCATTTTTTCCTACCACCCTCTTTAACTTGTTGTAACCTTATACCAAAATTATTCATACAAAGGTCATTTCACAAGGGTTATGGAAAATTATTACACATCAAAACATTTCACGTCGTTCAAGGTGAAGTTACAACATAATTTTTCCAACTTGAAGTTTTTTCCACTCCCACTTCTAATTCAATTTTATCTATTCCATGAACTCTCCCACTTCACTACAATCCTACCTCTTCCTATCTATTACTTTAAAACCTTCAATACTAACGAAAATGAAAACAACCCCCTTGACTTCTAACTCCCAAGATAGCCCTACTTCATATCTATATCTTGTTCTCTTGCTTTTGCAAGACTCTAGACCATTGTTTGCTTGCTCCTAGGTCCCACAATCAACAAACTCCAACTTCCTCCCTTTTTATATTCCTAGCCCCCTTACTCTAGCAAGTCTAAGTACCTTTGTTTGACCTCCATTAGCCACCTCCCACTCACCATGCTCATGAGTTCCTCCCCTTGGGCTGCCACAACCACCATTATTTGAAGATCATGCCTCCATTCTTCAACAAATGTTGAGTTGACTACTTGTTGAGAAGCTAGTTGGTTCATGATGTTGTAACCTCCCACCTTCGTCCTCCTTGCTTCCTCATGATTGCCGAGATGTCCTACCTCTACCATCATCACTCCTTTCTCACAACCTCCCTCCCATGTTCCACTCATCATTCAAGAAGAAGAAAAAGAAATCAACACTAGTTTTTTGTTTTTCAACTCCTTGGAGGTGCCACTAGTGATTCCCTACCCTAACCTTAATTGCTTAAAAACTTCTAGGAAGCCTCCTTCCCCCTGCCCATACCTTCTTATTCGGTGAGGTTAGCTAGTCTTAAACAAGGACAAGAAATTGGACCTTGTCTTCAAGGAACCAACCAACCTTCCCTTTTTCTTAACTAGGCCAACCCCTCAAACTCTATTCAGATAAGGGCATACCTCTTAACCTAATCCCTTAGACTCAAGTTTAACCCCCAAAATTTCTTTATTCATTGTAACCTTCTTAATCAAAACTAGGTTAGGCTAATTTGAGCCCAACAAATTCAAATTTGATTGAGACTCTTTTGGTTTCCACCCACTTAACTATTGCTTTGATATTGATACCCAATAATCTCATATTTGAATTGGCCTAAAGTTTTGTGTTGAATTAACAATTGCATGAAATTTTTTTATAGTCAAAAATAATTTATTTAAGCATTAATTTATAATTTTCAAAGTAAGTAATCAAACAATGAACACTTATGTATTAAAAATAACTTAACTCTATGGGGCTCCAGGAAGACCAATCCAAGATGTTCAAATGGTGTCACTTTGTTGAACAACACTTGTTGCTTTATTTGACAAAGATCATTGCGAAATTGAAATGACAAATACATTTTCGAACAAAGGATAGAATCATGAGCAAATGCATGAGTTGGCGTAGTGCAATCACAATACAATAAAGTTATTGGCTAAGTCACCAACAATTTCATAGGGTATCTTAGACCTAATTATTTTCACCTTGAGTTATAATGGTCTATAAAGTCATTGTAGGTGGTTGTCGAAAAAGAAAGGTGCAAGGGTCAATCCATGGGTGCGCCTTTGACTAGGTTAAAATAGGTGGACAATCCAAAACAGTGACAACTTCAACTTTTCGAATGGGTACGAGGGGTGAAAAGTGTTTGAGGGAAACATTTTTGGGATTTTGAAGGTGGACAAAGGGATTTGGGTGGGGTTTTTTCTTTCCTGAAAGTCCTAAAGGATTAATGGGAGGGAGGAGAATAGGTTTTTTTCTTTTCCAAAGTAGATGGGTTTGAGTTAAATATTAATTTTTGTTGTTGGAGGTTGTTGGAAATACTTGGATTTATCCCAACATTTGTAACTTTTTTATGGTTGGGTGCGGGTTGATGTTTTGCTTTTAGAGTTTAAGAAGTATGAAGTTGAGGGAACTTTTCATTTAATGCTTTCAATGTTATATGTGGGGGGAGATCCCATTTTTACCCATTTTTTCAATCTTATTTCACTTAACAATTTCAAGTTTTTCATTTCACTTAGGAGTGTCAATTGATTTGAATGTCTTTTTAGGGTATTTGAAAGTCCCATCTTTTTTTTCTTTTTTTTGAGTGTTCATTCCACTTACCACTTGTGAAGTTTATTTTATCACATTCTAACTCAAGTTTGTCTAATGGTGACAAGGAGTTGTTTGAGGAAATTGAGGAAAATGTTGGGATTACAATGTAGGTTGCCATCATATGTCAACACTTGGGAGTATTTCAAATTAACAAAGCTAGAGGAAGAAAGTGAACAATCAATCAACCCCAATGTAGGTGTGTGGGACATCTTGGTGACCATGCATGCCATGTTAGGTTTGTTTAAAACTTTCACCAATTTCATTCTTTTTTTTTTTTGAAAAATTAGCACAACTTATGCTCCCAACCATTATCAGTCATGCAAGGTCCACATGGGAGCCATTTCACATTTCTAGGCAACCATCCAAGTTGGCCTTGGAATAATGTTTTGTCAACTTGTGGTTCCAACTGTTATTAATCATGCAATGTCCATATGGGAACCACATCACATTTCTAGGCAACCATCCAAATTGGCCTTGGAATAATGTTTGGTCAATTTCATCGTGTACATGAAACTTGATAATGTGATTATATGACAAACTTACAATATCAAAAAAATTCAATAGAATCTGTGCTAATGTTGTAAAACAATGTCTTTGCAAAATCCATGGGTTTCAAATTGTAAAAAAAACATGAAAAATATATATATTGTTTCTATACAAATGATGTGCCTTTTTTACTTGTGTTGTTTTAATGCAAAATATGTACAATTTACATTTTAACTAAATTCGTGCAATTGTTGTGATATCATTTTGAATACAACTATGCAATTATTGTGTATTAAATATGAACATTCACATATGTCATTCAAAAAATAAAAAAATTGTTTGAATATTTAAGATATTGATTACATATAAATATCATTCATATTAACCATAGCACAAAATTCGTGCAATTTTTGTACAAACTTATGAAAACTAGATTTTCAACAAAATTTGTCCAAACTTATGAAGTCTAATAAATTTATGATGTAAGTATGATGCCTTCACATGAAATTGAAACAAAAATGCAATAAATGATTATGACATATTTACTACATTTTGCATCAATTTTGCTTTTGTTGACAAGCTTTAAGTTCACTATGAAGTTTAAATGTAGGTTGTAGGTTTTCAATTTAGGTTTATGTTCATGTTTAAGGTTTAGGGTTTATGGTGTAGGTATAAATTTTAGGTTTTTTTGGGTTTTGATTTCATTATAAGTTTTAGGTTTTAAGGTTTAAGTTAAATAGGTTTTAATTTTAGGTTTAGGGTTTTTAATTTTAAGATTATGTTTAAGGTTTTTGGTTTTTGGTTCTTTTGGAATTTGGTTTACTTAAGTTCCAACATAATCATGCACGTTTCCAAATTAAGGTGGAATGGGGCATTGGGGGATTGAAATCCAAATGGAGAAGGCTAAAGAAATGTCTTGGTTTAACAAAGCAAAAAGTCAATCATTTGTTCAAGTCAATTACATTACTAACAAACTTTTTACATAAGCATCGTCAAAATTTCACATTCGAAGTTATTCATGAACACCAAAATGAATGACCCAGCAAAACATCGTTGGGATGATGACTATTGATTACAAGTTTAACAAATCTTTGACCCTAATTTCGAATTTTACATCTATAATGACTTTGCATTTTTTAATTGCCCTCAAATCATGCATTGAAAACACATTTAACACACGAATAAATGTGTTGACAAATGAAGTATGAACCTATGAATGAACAAATGTCACATGGATTTTGCATCTTCTAATAAATTTGTGTGTCAAATGTGTTTTCAATGCACGATATCAATATGTGAAACGTATAAATTATGAATGAACAAATTTTGCACAATTTTCATTATTATATATGAGAGGCTAAGAATATGATGTATGCATTTAACAAAGCCTTTTGTTCCTCCACATGAGTTTTAGTTTGTTGGTCATAGTGACAAGGCTCTTTGATTGTGGTTGCAACAACTCCAACTTGGTCATTAGCCTTTCAATTATTGTACATGTAGATGTGGCAAGAGGTATAACTAATGACCCTACTATATCATCTTATGTAAGGCCAAGGCTAGGAGAGGAATGATAAGACGGACTTGTTATACCTTCCACCAAGTTTTGTTGCTTCTTCGATACACTCCATGTTGCATGTCCATTGATTAATTTGAGTTGTGCCCAAACCTGATCACTCTACAAAACAACTCTTTCTACACCCTCCTCATCGGTTGTGCATGTCTTTAGCTCCTTCAATGTATCTCATAGTCTATCCTTTAAACTTTGCTAATTAGGGAACTATGACTTGTTCCTGGTAAACATCTTTCCAAACTTGGTGCAGTCCATCATAACTTCCAGTGATGTACCTCCATATCTCCAATTTTTGTGGCTGTTGAGATTCACAAAGAATAAAACATTCGTTGTCTTCATCCACCTAGGACACAGACCATCAAAAAAAATGAGTCAAACAGCACAAACAAAACTATATGCAGTTTATGCTCTTCTCTGCTACACATGAATGTGAAGGCAAGGCACCCAACAGAGGTGTTGGGTTTGGTCAGGCATGAGCAGACTGCTTATCATGAAGACATTTCTGTTTCAAGGCAGAACTAGGGTTACTTGGACCTCTCTTCCATTCTAGAAAGTCATCTTCCCCTGCATGATGGTAACGTCAGAATTCAGTACATGTCCAGTCTCTCACAGATTGTTGCTCAGAATTTTCTACAGCAAAATATCATAATTCCAAAGTACTCAGTTTGTCAGGCATTGCTTGTTGAGAGTGAAAGTTAAACCACATTTGAAAATAACAAGAATTGAACTGTAATTCCCATGACCCATCATGTCATCCCAATATGTCAAATGTGGGGCCATGTTGACGTGTTGTTGTAAGGCGAAAGCAATGCAATTTGCTTTTGCCACTGTAAATCCATGGCTATCGTTGTTGGTGAAATACCCTCAGAGAACTTGGAGGAATGGTGTACACTACAATCAAGAAAGACAGATCACAGATATGGTTGATCAGCAAACCTACAACAACACTTGGCACAAGTATGCACAAGCAAATCCCTACCTTAAGTAAAGAATCCAAGAGAAACAAATCTTTGCACATAATTCTTCACTGAAGGTAAGCTTCTATTTCATTTGGTAGGCTTGTTATGTCTTCAATCTAGGACATTGATAATCTCTTGCAGTCTCAATAGGTAAGGTACAAAGATATCTTGAACTAAAACATTGACCAGCATTGGAGCCCATTCATATTAGGAGATAGATCTGCTGTGGAGAGATAATGGCAGGCAGTTTCTTTGTGGTCTTGGTGATCTTGTTGTTTTGTTTTCCAATTTGGATGGTGCTCATGGAGCTTGTGCAAATTTTTCGTGAAAGTGCACTGAGATGAAGTGGAGGCTATGGTGCAGTCCTCAGGACAAGCTTTGAAAGAAAGACTAGGCGAGAAGGTTCCTTGTGAAGATTGTGGTTCTGAGAAGTGTTAGTCTGTGCCATTTATTTCTGGCTGCAGCATTGTAAGAGCATATTTGATTCAGAGATGTTGTGGCAACATGCATTTGATGCTTTTTAATCCATTGCATAAGGGTCTGAATGGACAGTGCATTGTGAGATGTGAAGTCAGGACATATGTTTATGTCTTCCGAACTTATATCCCCTCATGAACTGGTTGCATTTGAAGTTTCATAGTATCAACATAATTCAGTTGAGGTCATTCAGACTCCCTCACAAAGTAGCCAAGACCAAAATACTAAATTTACTATGGTTATTTGAGTTGCTTTGAGGCAATGAATGTTGATCACTGAAATGTTGTGAGTGCTGAGACTTTGATACAGTAGAAACAAGATAGATCTCAAATAGAAGCATGATGGTTTTGCAGTAAGTCACAAGTTTTTTGTGTCGGAATGGTTTATGCCTTGGTACCTGCATTAGTTAAGATCACAAAGGGAATTAATGGCACAAGCCAAGAGAGAGACAGTGTTTGAATGTTCAATCTGAATGTCTCATCACTATAATGTTTGTGAGTGCTTGGATTTTGATGCAATAAAGAAAAAGTAGAGCTCTAAGGATAAATATAGAAGCATGGTGGTTTGCAGGAAAGGAGACATTTTTTGTGTGGGAAGTTTCAGTCTGCATACCCACAGAACAAAAGGATCAGTGAGACAAGGCTCAGAGATTCAGAGAGGTTTTTTTTTGGGGGCAGGGTAAAGTTCATTCAGAGTGCTTTTGTTGTGAACTGTGTTACTTTCCTCTTGTTGTGAAGTTAGGTTTGTTGATATTTCACACATTCTGCTCTGGGTTGAACCTCTTCTGAATGGTGGATGGCTGTACTGATAAACCATCAGTGTAATCAGATGTCACTCATGCTCGCAAACTCATTCTACCAGGAAAATTGTTCAGGCCTCATGTTTTGGATTCAGCTGAGTTTCCATAATTGAATTAGGAAGTCACAAATGTGTCTGGTATTACTGACTCAGTATGATTAATCATGTGGGACTCAATGTGAAAGTCTGCTGGTGAGAAATGATGTGTGAGCTTCTTGATGAGTTGATGATAATCTAAATACTCTGTGCTTGGATGAAGTGCTGAAAGGTAATCAGAAAAACAGAAAACGTGATGAATAAGAAGATTGGATATGTACTAAGCAAAGGAGCAAAATGATGAGCTTGATCTCTGCGTGGAGACCTCCTTGTGTATGAATATGGAATGGTGGTCCCTGGGGGACCATACCAACACATCCAAGCAACATGGCTGGGCCTCAACACTTCCTTCTTTCAGGAGACCTCAACTGATCTCCAAAACACAAGTACAACTTGTATCAACGAACCCCCTGGTTCCTACAAAGACTGCTTTGCCATGGAAACCCTTCATAGTCCAGCACTGAAAATTATGTGGTTTTGCATACATGCTAAACCCTGGACTCCACTTCTTACATTTTTATATGGAATCTTTTAATTTTCTTGCAGCAAAGTTGTGTCACCTCAACAACCAGATGGAGCTTACAACACTAGCATGACTCCCAAACTGGGAATTAGGGTTTAGTTATCCAGGTAGGCAAAAACATCATGCATTGCAACTGGATACTAGTTTGTCAGGACCCCTCCTTCATCCAGCATGTTCAACCCCAGCTGACAAGCATCACTCAATGGACTCAGAACAGCAAAATCATTCTGACTTACAAGCATGCGGTTCTTGTATAGTCCAATAAGATATCAGCAAATCCCAGCAAGAGAAAATGTCATTCAATGCATCAATATTGACTAATATTGACACATATTCGGCAAAATCACTTCCAAAAGAGATTGAGATGAAGACATTGATGATGATGTGGAGTTTCTTCACCCATTCTTGCAAGACACTTGATGATACCACCAAATACTGTGTTTTTGTGACACAGTGACCTGACTTGCATACTAGTAACTGAAGAAGCACAATCCTCTTTACAGAACAACTTTTGAAGATGTACATAGTACACTTGAGTCTAACAACTTCAGGTAAGGTTGGAAACATAAGTACATAGTGATCATGTGCATGCCAATGTATTGGATCATAGGGTCTCCTCCTGGCACCAATACGGCGTTGTCAACTTTATCGCAGCAGGAGAGGACTCTATAGAAGTGACGGCATCTCCTGGGTTGTTGATCCCTGTTATTATACTCACGGAGATGCCTATTGTTCAGGTTGATGAAATGTCAAAAGGTTCGTTCGGTCATCATAACCCTAGTACCATCAACGGTACTTGTTCTTCCACTTGTGGCCTGATAGACAGTATAATGTGCGAAACAAGGGCCCGAAACAAGAGGCCCAAGAGGTGTGTATGTGTGTGACACGAATGGCAAATGTGGACCTGGTTCCACAACGTGTTGGAAAACTTGGCCTGGTTATCCAGACTCGTTTTCATTGGATTTGTGTTGTGAACTGGCGGAGGACTGAAGCAATGCGTCCACATCTTGCAAGCCTCTCAACACACGCTCCTCAACCTTCACCATCAGATCAGGTCTAGGTTGGAAATAATAGAGTTATCGGTGAAGTCAGGAAAAGACAGCACCAGTACTCTGAGTTAGGTCATAAACAGGGTGAGATTTTTTTTAAACCCCGCAAAAAAGTACATTAGCATTCAAAGGGGTGAAACTCAATTTTGATGCTTTTCTCCTACCTGTATAGCTACTATAATTTCTCTCGAACCTTATGCATTAAATGCTGAGTTTCAGCACTTCATACTGAGTTTTAATAAAATTTCCCTACTTTATGGATACCACTAAAATAGGGGTTACGGGATGAAAGGAAGCCCAAAGACAGCGTGAAGTCAAGGTGAATTTTCAGATTTCTCTGATGACTAAAATCGATATCCAGGTCGAGAATCACCTCCGCTCTCATTGAAGGAAGGATGGAAGTTCGATGGATAGCAGCGGCCGCCATGACGCAATAACACACTGCGCCGTACACCCCTCTCTCTCTCTCTCTACTGACGCACTACACCCACACCTCTTTGCACGCGATGCAATCTTCTTTCACAGTTTAGGGGGGCTTAAAAGAAACCCCAGCTGGCTCACCAACTGTTTGACACATGCACAAAATTGTATACCATCCGCAGTACAAGAGGACAACACAAATACGCTACCTTCGCAAATTTCTGTAGTGTATTTCTAGGCTCAAGGGTGTGCTCTGACGGTCGGTTCTGACTTATGAACTTATGACCCAGACATGGGGCCCCCTAGGGTTTCGAGGAAGATCCCTAGCAGAGTTTCTTTTACACGTTAATTTTCGCCAAATTTCGACCTGAAAAATATGATTTCAACCCATACAAAGAATTTTAGTGTTGAAAAAATGGTCCAAATTTTTTTAGATTTTGAAGAATTTCTTTTAAGTTATTCACTTGATTTTTATGATAAGTTCCAATAGGTAGCCAAGAATCAGTTTTTTGCTTTTGTGGGAGAATTTCTCAATTTGGCGAAAGAAATTTCCAGAAAATGAAAAAGATAAACATGAAAATTTTGTAATTTAGGGGGAATGTTTTTGCCTATTTCGAAATAAAGTTAATTAAACTAGTCACATCTAGACCTAGCACTTCCTAGGTAGCCATTTTTAATAGAACCTTTGTAAAACTATTATAGTCCACCTAGAGCATATCATATTTTCTATAAGCTTTCACTGAACATGACTTCTATAAGTTTTTGCTGACTATTTTTTGTCAATTCATATTTTTAAAATTTCTATCAATTGGTTTTTTAGAAAAAAAAAATTGTAAGTTTTTATTGATTTTACATCTTCTAAAAACTTCTAAAGCTATTTTTCATGGATTCTTTTAATACTTGTAAACAATTTCCAACGATATTCTCTCAAGGACCCTTTTAGAAACTTTCATAAACTTCAAAGCGTATTTTCAAAAATCTTTTTGAAAACTTCTAAAAGTTTTTTAGCATATTTTTCAAGGACCATTTTGAAAATATTTAGAAATTTCTTTTATAGTTTGCTATTTGTGACATTCCCCTTCCTTTAGCAACACGTTCCACAAAAAAATAATGGAAATGAATCACAATTGAAGAAATCAAAGATGTGTTGCATAGTTTATATGACATAAGATGTTTATTATTCTCGAGGTACAACATTCAATGGTCCTTGCAACCAATGATAATGATCAATGTCTTCTACCAATAACCAAATAAAAATAATTCCATCTTCATTTATAAAACATCATTCTAATATGGTTTCTAAATGGTCATCAAGTGTAAGTTTGACTTCAAAAACGATTACTAGACAATAAAGAAATTCGCAAAGTCACCCTGTCTTCACCTTGTCTTCACCCTGTCTTTCACCCCCTAACCGCTCTTTTAGTGGTATCTCCAAAGTAAGGAAATCACAGTATGAAATGTTGAAACTCAGTGCGAAACGCAGCATTTAATGCACAAGGTTCGAGAGGAATTATAGTAGTTGTACAGGTAAGAGGAGTGGAAATTTATGTAGCAGCAATGGATGCGCTCAGGAAAACAGAAAGACAGGGTGAAACTCAGGAAACCATCAAAATTATAAAACCTCCCATGAGGTAATGACTAAATTACTAAATAACACTTGGATTTGTCATTAATCTAAATTTAAATGGATATTGTTGATGAAATTTTCAAACCTATTGTGATGCATTAGTTATGTTAAAAGCATGTTCCCATGTATGTGCATTAAGATCATATCCATGCAAGTGGATTAGGTATTCCAAACATCCACAAGAAACTAACATATCCAAGATTTCTTTGACCTCAAATTCTTCCTCGCCATCTATTTTGACTAATGGAAATGGCCGAATATGTTTCCCAAGAATGGTAGATGAAACATGGGATATCAAATGAATTTTCATTAATCTTCGAAGTTATAATCAAAATGAATTACATTTTTTTTTAATAATCCTCAGAATTGAACATGCCCCTGAAGGCCATCTAGAAGTTATATTTGAAGGGTGTTCTACAAATGAAAATGCAATTGTTTTTTCTTGGTCTTCAGTAGAAGGTGTTGGTTATTATTGTTGGTTGTGAAGATCATTGAATGATTTACCCCAAGAACAACAATTATTTTATGTTTTAAAAATTATGTGACACATCTTTGATTTTTACTAATTATGATTCATTTCCACTATTCTTTATGGAATATGTCACTAGAAGGGGGTAATGTCACAAACAACAAATTATAAAAGATTTTTTTAAAAGGTCTTCAAAAAATCCTCAAAAAATGTGCTTAAGTTTTTTTAGAAGTTTCTAGAAACACTTATGAAAAATATGCTAGAAATTTTATTTTATTTTTAGAAAGATCCTTGAAAGAATATGTTTGAAAGTTCTTTATATTTAGAAAAAATCCATGAAGAATAGGTTTTAAAAACTTCTAGAAGATGTAGAATTAGTAATAAAAAATAAATTGATAGAAGTTTCTAATTCTAAAATAATAGTTGTTGAATTTATTTAGAATTCATGGTTGACGCAAGTTTTTAAATGGTTTGCTTAGTTGATAGAAATTTTCAACAAATTTTTGATCTTTTAGAAGGTTCCATTGAATAATATAAAAAGAGGTCAAAAGAGCACCACCCTTCAATCTTGTCAATACAAGTTGTGCCTTTTGTCTTTTTAATTCATCTCATGCATAGCAGAGCTTGCATCTTGTCTTGTTCAAGCATTGAAATTGTCTAGTTTTTGTTCATAATTACCGAATTCCTTGTTTGTTAAATCTTTTAGTTTTTTCAAATTGTGTTTTTTTCTTTTCCTTGACACAAGGTATTTGTTTTGGTCATATTTTTTTATATAAAACATGCTAGTATGTTAAAGCTTATGAAGAAGTTTATACAAATTTCAGATTTGTTTAAGTCAAATTCACATAATTAGATTTGTAGAAATGTTTGACTTAGCTTTTTTTTGTGAGCAAAATAGACAAGAATGGAATAAGGCTTTTGTAAATAATAATCTTCACCGCAGAAAATTAAATATTTTAGTGAAAACAAGACTATTTTTTATTATTATTACTTGAAATTTTTTTCTTAACTTTTCTTTTAATTGCACTAATTGAAAATATTAACATTGCAATTATAATTTTGATTACAAGTTTGCATGGAAAATCATTATGTTCAAAAGGTTTTGCAACATCACTTGAGATGTTGTTATCATTTGCTATAACAAATAAAATATTATCAAAATTAATGGGAGAATGCCACATCATCTTATTTAGCACATTTTAAAAATAATTCTGGATATTTTTTCTATTTGTGAATGCTTGTGTTTTGAACTAGGTCAGCAGCCATCAGTTTTTTTTTAATGCATTGCAATTTGCCATAATTATGTGTTTTAAATTCAAGGAAAAAACTATAAACCCAATAGTCCAAGTGAATTTGATTGATGATGATTCTAAGGTTGCTTTTGCATTGGGTTTGCTTGCTTCCAACACCAAAAAGGAAGTATGTGATGGTATAATTTTTTTTTATAAAGAGCACTTCATATAATATGTGCAATTAGACTGTTCATTTGAAAATGCATGGAAACCCATATATTAATTATTATGAAGGCTTGGTATTGAAAAGAGCATGACAGTACATGATTTAAGTTGGCTAACACCAATTTATTTTGATCATGCTTTTGATCCATAACAGTAAATAATTTTTTAAAACTGAATAAAAATGTTTTTTATTGTATGAAAAAGGGCTAGGTTGTATTTTCATGACAATTGGATGTGTTATGAGGTTGTTTGGATAGTCTATTAATATCCAATTTTGAAAATGTCATAAATAATTATTAAATTGTGACCTTTAATACAAAACTTGATATAGTATAAAAATAATTTATGATTAAATACATGTCATCTATCTATGAATGAAAGTAGTTTGTTTTGTTTGTACTTATGAGATCCACCAAACTGGGATGCTTCAGATTGCATTCTTGGTCTCTTTGGAAAGCTCTCAAGGAGGAGGGGTGCATGGGCTTGGTTCCACGACATTTGGACTTGTGGTGCAAAAGTTCTTCAATATTGAATGATTTTTTCACTGAAAATTAAATTTAAATAGTAGCTGAAATTTTCGGAGGGGTTGGAATGTGCCTTTGGTGTTGTTGGAAACATCTTGATGAGCAGGATTTAATGGAATTTATTTGGTAAGATTTGGATTCAGAATGTGGGAGATATTGATTTTGAAGTGATTTCTGCTGCTGAAAAAATTCAAATAAATTCCAAAAAGTCAGGTTTTGGAAGGAAAAATCAGTTGAGGACATTGTATTCGCTCATATTTCTAACCTTTTACATGGACTGCACACATAAGGAGCATATTACCTTTCCACTACCAATGTGCCTTTTTCAGTACTTTCAGGTCTGTAATGTATGGAGTAGTGTGTCTATATACATTAGAATGCTTGGACAAAAAGCAATGAATGTGCACCAATGCTTCCTGTCTCTCTGGAGCAAAGCCAGTGGATTATGGCTTTTCTCCAGAGAGACAGACTATCAAAGATTGAGGCGGTCAAAAATGCCCTAACTTACACAATAAGCTCAAAGTCACTAAGCCATTGCTTAGTTGAGAAACTAAGTTTTTTCCTGTATTTTATTTATTGGCCTTGCGTACCAAGGCAAGGATATTGTGTTTAGATTCATTATAGAGTATAGTAGCCTACGGATTTTGGCCCCTAGGTAGTAGGTCTATTTTTATACCAGGATTTTTGAAGGATAATATTTTGGCTTGTGTTCAAACTTGAGATTAGTTATAGAGTTATGATATCTTGAAGGATTTTGGTTTCTTTTAGAGGATTTTGTTTTTGAAGATTATATTTTTACATGGTGAATTTCCATTTGAAATTCCATAATTCTTCCTTTGCCTTGAGATACTTTTTTAAATGTAATTGACAAGACCACAGTGTGACACACCCCTTGTTTTCTTTGGCATGGTATGCAACCATTTGAAGCCTGTTTCAATTAGGGCTTTAAAGTTTAAACCCATTTTGGAGAGTCCCACTTTGGTGAGAAATTCACATCATCTGGCAAGATCAGATCAACCCCAAAAAGTAGCCAGGACCCATCATCTGGTAGTGAATAATTGTTGGTATGCAACAACAGCAACCGTAATTGATTCAAACTTCAAGCCTAAGAAATCCAAACTTTGGGTCAATGCATGGTAGAGACATGTGCATGATCACTTAGATAAATTAGGAGTAGTTTAATGGAAAGACAAACTTATGAAATACTCAAAGTAGAGGAACTAGACCAGACCCCTTCCAAGTCCAAGTTAGCTGGAAGACTTCAGGGTCTGCACTTGCGCCAAGAAGTGTTTTAACAATAAGTTATGCTATATATCTGTGGACAAAAAACTAGATCCAACGGTGACTTGTGGGAGCTTTTTACGCATCCCTTTCTAATATGTTTTGTGTTTGATTTGCAGATCCAGAGAACGGAGGATGAACCTCACCAGTCCTTCCAACATTGCTGAGAACAGTTCCAATCCCCAGAGCACAAGGCCACGATGCATGCTGCACAACTCCCGAATTTGAACAAAAGCCTGGGAATCTGTTTCTACTAATTTGAGGATGACCCAGGACCAAAAATCCGGACTCTAAATTAGTCAGGTTTTGGATGCTGATACATGTAACATGCTGGTGAGCTAACGTATGTAAAAAGCACGTGCTCAAGCGGACAACTACTGTATATGTGTAGAGGGGTCTGATGGCATCTGGCAGAAGCTATCTTTTGGCTCCGTTGGTTCAGGAAAGATACTCTTACATCTAGTCATAATAACTATACCCCGGATTGAAATATGACATGGCCTCTTTGTCCCAATTTTGTCTGGAAACTATTGTCCAAGTATTGCTGAAACTGTTGCATACACCATGCGGTCTGTAAAGTGAATAGATAGTAAGGTATTGGGAACATCAATGGGGAAAACCTATAAAACATACCACATATTGATGACACCTATTTTTGGAAAGAAATGACTTTGGTACTCCAGCTTGGTCACTTGACTAAAATGATGCAACAAGCAACAATGTTCCTTTAGGAAATGATAATTGTGAGAATTCATTGGGAATCAATGGTCCTTTAGGAAATGATAATTGTGAGAATCCATTGGGAACATCAATGGTCCTTTAGGAAATGATAATTGTGAGAATCCATTGGGAACATCGATGAGACAACAATTTAGAATGATATGTACCAATGGTCCAATAGTGTTTTATTTCGAAGTTTAATCGCACTTGCCCTAGCAGCAACTACATGGGTAGACAATCATCATACCGGTACTGGAGGTCCTGAAAATCCCAAAACTAACACCTACTAGAATGAGTTGAAGGGTTATTACATTCAAATTACTATGTTAACCTAGGGAACAAAACCATATTCCCTCAAATGTATAAAGAAAGCTTGACTAAAACATCTTGTGGTAAGTTACAACTTTGCTTATAGGGTAGAGAGGTCCATCACCGAACACAGGCCTACAACCAAACACCCATATAGTGCTAGGCATTGTTGGCTATAGAATAGTTACAATTGTAGAGCATTTTGGATTTTGCCTATGATCAAACATTTGAATATGAATAATCGTGTTTAGGAACTTTTGTGTGTATGTTCAAGATGTGATTTTTATATTCGGTCATAGGCATAAAATTAGTCATGCTTGCACATTTTTTGGTCCATTAAGAGTGTGGAAGGGTTTGGTGATGGGTGGTGAAATGACCAAAACATTGTGTAAAGTTGAATATCAACAAACACAAAATGGTTTGGTTTCGAGAGTGCAATGGGTTGGTTTATAGAATCCCATATTTGGGCTAGGAAAAATTAATTTGGTGATAGGCCTTAAGGTGAAGGGTAAAATGCTTCTAGGAGAAACATATAATGGGTTGTTTAAAATGTTTCTTTTAGGGGATGAATAAAAATGATCTTATAAAATCCCAAGTTTGGGATGCAAAAATAATGTTTGTTGATGGGGTTTACGTGGAACATTAAACAACACACAACTGACCATAAATATGCAAAACTTCATTATGTTCTATTAAATCTTGAAATTAACACATTTTTTTTAAAAAAAAATTCAAATACCCCCCAATTTCGCCTTGCCTACATTCTTGCCAAAAGCATAACAAGTTCACAAGGTTTTATGCATGTATACAAAAAAAAAATTTAAATTCATTTCCATTCTTTCAGCATGTCAAATCTGCCAAATAATGTGACTTTCAAGTCATTCATAAAAATATGTAAAGCATATGGGCTAGATCAAGATTCAAAAAACATCAAAGTACAGGATCATACATTAGATCTTGAGGTAGTTAGGATAGAGCAACACATATTAGAGGTCATAATAGTCAAGGAAGAAACACAAGAATTTCTAAAGCACAAATCTAACCTTACAATAATTAAAGAAGAAACACAATTAGAGCAAGTAGAAGAAATAAGAATCAAATGTACAAGTAGGAAGGTTTACGAGAAATCAACTTTACAACCAAAAGTTTAAAAAGTTTCAGTATTATTATTAAATACAAAGTTCCATAGTTATGAAGTACTATAATGCAAGGACTCACAAGAGAGAGAGAGAGAGAGGCTAGTTTCTTCAAGCATAATGTAAGTGCAAAACTTTGCTTTACGGTGTCCATTGCCTTCGCAAAAATAACAAACCAAAATTTAGATTGGGATGATTTCAAAAGTTTTTATGTTCTTATTACTTCTTCACCAAAACTAAAGGCATATGTAATTGAAACTTACACTAACCTTTTAGAGTTTCTTGTTTCTTGGGAAAAATTTAGGAAATTTAAGTTTATACCTCTTGTGGGGGCAAACGCACACTTCCAACTTGTTGGAAACTGAGGCCATGAAGTCTTAAAGCACAATGATGTTGATAATGCCACATAGGAGGTGAAATGGCTCAAACTAACATCCTACACAAGACAAAAAAAATGTTCTTCCTTTTGCACCAGATCTAGGACAAAAACAACATAGAATTAGTGGGTGTATTACAATCACCAGGAAAGGTAAATGGACTAATGAAGCATTGGAAGAAGCCATGGATGCAATTGGAAATGGGAAAACATCATTGAGGCAAGCTAGTAGACATTGGAACATACCTTGTATATCTTTGTCAAATCACTAAATGGCAAGACAAAGTCTAAAAAATGCAGGCCATCAAATGTGCTCACATAAAAAAAAGATGAAACCATAGTAGCTTGGACTCTGGTTATGCAAAAGTGGGGTTGTCAATTACCCTGTAATAATTAAAAATGAAAGTTGCAAAAGTAATTCAAACTAGAGTTACACCATTCAAGCATGGAGTACCAAAAGTTCTTTGTGGTTTTGGTTCAAATGCCAACACCCAAAATTTAACATTCGACAAATTGAAGGTTTGGAAATTAACATAGCACAAGGGCTGACCTCGCAGTCATGTGAAACCTTCTACGACAACTTACAAAGTTTATATAACAAACATAATTATGATGCACATCATATTTGGATCTCACACAAGACAGAGATACAAGCAAATAAATAGCCAGGTGTTAGTGTTCTTGCCAAATGAAGCTCATAACAAGTCCACAACATCATACCTAAATCCAGAAAATGACTAATTGTCAACTACACTATCAACGTTGGAATAGTATCTATGCCAGGCTTCTACATCTTTAGGGGAGAGAAGATGTGAAATGACTACATAAAATTGTGCAAATGAAAATCATTATGGCTATGCAATCTAAAGCATGGATGACCAATTTTATGTTCAAGGAATTCTTGTATTTCTTCAAAAGGTTAGTACCAGGTGGGCATTCTTTAACTAATAAACATTTTCTCATCTTAGATTGACATAGATCCCATGTCACTCTAAAAGCAATTGAGCAGGCATAAACCTTTGGGTTAGATATGATAATTATGTGTAATCATACTAGTTATGCACTAAAGCCTTTAGATGTTGTTTGCTTCAAACTGTTCAAAACAACTTTCAAAAAAAGATGTTGTAATGGTTAGTACTAACAATTACATTAAACTAGATAAAGTAACTTTGGCTAATTGGGTAGTAAAAGCTTTAGACTAGTCCCTTATTGATAAAATCATTTTGTCAAAGTTTAAAGTAACAGGGATTTGGCCACTAAACCCTACAACAATGCATGAAAAAACAACCCTAACAATTTATACACAACTGATAATACAACAACAAACAATAGACAAGGGGAAGATGGAAATTTTACATCCATTGAAAAGATTGAAATGGATGAAAAGGAAGATAACAAAATCCAATGGGAAGATCAATTTGCTATAACAAAGCTTATCAACATATCAGCAACAATTCTTTTGGCACATGATAACCTAATTGTTTGTGTGTTTGAAATCCATCCTAAGTACCATGTAGATTTGCATATAAACTTTACAGCCATGAACCAAGAAATTGCAATAGACACAACTAATGTGATTATGAACATAGATGAAGATGCACCAAAATTTAGAGGGGGGCAATAACAACTTTATGAACATAACTCAACAAGGACTAGCAAATGGCAATTTGTTCATTTTGTTTCATTTTCTTGCAAGAAAGACCCAAAGGAGAAAACCATTAATTGATTATTCTCAAAGTCATGTGGTAATTTCAAAAGAATACATGAGCAGGGTGTGACAAAGAGCACTAGAAAAGGAGGGAGTAAAAACAATAAGAGTAGTTTGAAAGAAAAAAAAAGATAGAAAAGTAAGCTAAGAAGTGGGTAATTCATTTACTGTAGTTGAAAGAGTCATTTATTGAGAATTTGACGAGCAACTTCAAGCCATGTTCATATTAACATGGTTAGCTAATGAAGTTAAATTTGTAGGGGACAAGTTTCACCAAAACTTCCAAGCCGGACTTCAAGCTCACCCACTTGGTTATAGAGGTGTGAACCTTGGTTACACAATGGAAGCTCACAAATAGGCCAAGCAACAAACAAGGGTTTGGATGCAAGCAAAAAAACATCCATTTAGTCCATGAAAAATAACAAGGGGGGAGGAGGGGTTCAAGTGCTCAACAAAATAAACAAAAAATGAGCTAAGAGGGTGGGTCAAGTTGGGTGGGAACTCTACATACAAAATATGGAAAGGAAAGTGCTACGCACATTTGAAAGCTCTAGGAGCTCTAGACTGTGGACACAAGAAACAAAGAA
>Ga0209208_10002394_pt1 | contig 26813 bp, 11 predicted proteins | sample S1TSphfallax_3_FD_187694 | JGI IMG/M metagenome (GOLD analysis project Ga0209208, IMG submission 187694) | Host-associated microbial communities from peat moss isolated from Minnesota, USA - S1T2_Fd - Sphagnum fallax MG (SPAdes) (version 2) | ecosystem: Host-associated > Plants > Peat moss >...
TTTCCAAGAGATTTTCAATGATATAAAGAACGTCACAAGCCATTGAGTTTTGACCCCTCAAATCGTTCTTTGAAATTTCGGGAATCCACCGGGATTCCATCTCCCAAAGTGGGAGTTGCCTTGTGAGTGTGAGGGTTCACTCCCTCACACTTTCTTACACCCCCGGGAGTATGTGATGTGACTCCCGAGCTTCCTCTTGGCCCGCACCCTTGCAACCCCTTTGCCTTGGTCGTGAGCCCAAAGCTAAGGTTGCGACATTCACAGACTCACCATGGCCCAAACTTAGAGGAAGCCACCACCTTTCCCCCTTATATTATTCTTTATGTTTGGCCACAAAGCCAACACCCGAATGTCATTTTGTCCTGGGACTCCCAAGTTGAAGTCCTGAAATTCCCTAAATTAAGATTCCTATAATTTTGGGGGCCCATAATTTTGTGTGCAGACCTCTGATTAAGGTGAGGTCTGAAGCAAAGTTATAGCCCTCATCGAGATCTTTGGCAACCACCTATATGCAAGGAAATCAGGGCGATTCCCGACTTTTAGTGGTCGACAATCAAATTGGTAATTTGATTTTTGATTCTTTTTTTGGCCATAAATTATGTTTTAAGTACCCAAATGGATCATGCGAACCCATTTTAGGCATCTACGTTCTAAGAACTTTCTAATGATATAATGAACTTTTCAATCCAATGAGTTTTGACCCTTACAATTGCCCTCTATAAGTTTTGAAGTCCATTGGGACTCCAATTCCCAAAGTGGAAACTCACTTGGGAGTGTGGGGGTTCATTCCTTCACACTTTCTTGCACTCCCGAGAGCATGAAATGCGATTCTCGAGCTTCACTCTTGGCCCACAAGCTTTGTAAGCCCTTGCCTTGGTCACGAGCCCAAGGTTAAGGTTGCTACATAAATAACCTAATGTAGCTTAAATAGCCCTAAGGTAGATTATGTTGCCTAGGTTTAGCCTAGGAAGACCTAGATTTGCTTAAACTACATGGAGGCCTATTCTAGATGTTCGGTGGGTTAGGTTAACCTATGTCAAACTAGGTCAATTTAAAGAGGCATAGGTTAATTTAGGCTAGAAAAACTTATTCTTTACATTTTTGTGATACCTTCCCTTGTTACATAAAAAATGTGGTGGTATAATGGCAAAAGACTTTGCCCCTCAAAGTGGAAGTTGACGGGTTTAAGTCTTCATGCCTTCATCTTATGTGCTTCTTAAGTTCCTAGCGGAATATTAATGTGGTAACCCTTGTAGGTGGGTTAACTCATAACCTAGGTTGTTTTTTAAAACCTAGGTTAGGTTGCCTAGCCTAGGGTGCCTAACATAAGGTTCCTAGCCTAGTAGGTGGCCTAGGCTAGGTCCCAAGTGTCATTATTTGACTAAAAGTTGATTACCATGTGGCATCATAATATAATTGGGTAGGAAAAATAATTTCATTATTCTAGATTACCACATGTCCATTCATAAATTGTTAATAAAATATTGAATTCATTTTTGGCTACCACATGGTAGTAAGACATTAATCAAGATAAAGTATAATTATATTTTAAAATGAAATTTTTGCCATTAAAAATCTCTTGTAATCATGGAGGAAATAATTGCAAATGGCATTTACAACTACGTGATTTTTTGCAACTAGTGGTAAATACCACGGGGCCATATGGACTAACAATCATGTAGTCATGGCCAATCATATATGTGGTTTAGGACTATAGTGCCAGTCGCTTATGTAGTCATAAATTCCATGTTTTGGCGTAATGGGGTACCTTAATTAAACTAGGTAGCCCCTTTGTACCTTAAATAATTTAAACAACCCCTTGGTAACCACCTAGGTACCCTAGTTAGACTAGGTAGCCCCTTTGTACCTTAAGTAATTTAAGCAACCCCTTGGTAACCACCTAGGTACCCTATTTAGTTTAGGTTGCCCTTTTGTACCCTAAGCAATTTAAGTAACCCCTTGGTAACCACCTAAGTACCTTAGTTAGTTTAGGTAGCCCATAAATAGCTTAAGCAAGTCCTAGGTAGACCTTAAGTAACCTAGGAAACCCCTAGGTAGGCCCATGTGTACCCTATTTAATCTAGGTAGTTCATAGGTGAACTAGGCAACCCCTAGGTAACCTAGATAGTTAAACAATCCTTAGGTTTTTAATAACCTAGACATGCTTTAAAGAGCCCCAAAATAGCCAAGATAGCCTTTAGGTAAGCCTCTAGGTACCTTAGGATCCTAGGTAGCCCATACATAGTCTTTAGTTAATTCAAATCTACCTTAGGTAGCCCCTAGGTGGGCCCATAGGTACCTTAGGCAACCCTTGAGTAGCCTACATAGCCTAGGGTGAGTTGAATAAGTCATTTAGGTATGTTAGAAAAAGACAATGTTTTAAAAATGTGATTTTGGTTCATATTACATTTTATTTTTGGGGCAATGGTAAACACTTTGTTCTTCAATGCAAAGGTGACAGGATCAAATCCTTACTATTGCAACCTATATACCCTAGTCCAAGCTAGGGTGTTTAAGTTGTATTTTAGCCCAAGGTGATTAGCCTAAATTACTTAAGATGTTTAGTTCATATTTTAACCTAGGTGACTTGGGCTAGGTAGGTTAGGTTGTTTAGCCTTCTCACCTTAGGCTAATTAGGTTACTTGTCATTTTGTACAAGCCACTTAGTTTAGATCACCTAACCTAGGTTAAGTAGGTTAAGCTAGCCTAGGCAACCAAACACATTTATTTTAGGATAGGTGGCCTAGCCTAAGTTAGCCTAAGCAAGCCACATGGTGCAATTTGCTCAACTTGGAGCTTGCCATGTGTCAACATTTTAGTGATAAAAAATTTAGGTGTCTTCTGGTTCTCACATTTTAATCATAAAACTAGTTATAAATGACCATGTCATAGAGTAACATATATGCCATTAGACATTTTAGTAATGAAAACTCTAGATGTAAATGATTGTGCCATGTAAGTTAAATGCTAGTTGGAAGAAAATTGGATTCATGCAATTATTATTTCAAGTTGGTGCCACATGAAATTTTATGTGATTTGTCCAATGTGACTAAAGGAATTTGTATTCACATGTGTCATGTATGGCTAAAAAAAAAAAAAAAACTAGTCATGAATATGTTCATCTGTTTCATGGTGAATTTAATTGGGATTCATTGTGAATGGGTTGTTTGTTTGATTGGACAATTCCAATGACCAATGTAGACAATGCAATTGGCTTTGAAATGTTTATTTACCATCTCACACTCTTGAAAACCATGAGTACCCATCCCACATTTAAAATATTGCCACTTTGATACATGTTTATGGGGAATATTGTAATTTTTTTTGAATTTCAAAAATGTTTTTTTTTGGGCCATTTCACAACTTAATATAAAATGGCGTGCTTGGAAAGAGACATAAAAGGAGGTTGAAAGTAATAACATTTGAAGGTCAATTTGTAAATAAGGAGGTAGGTCTAGCAAAGGGGTCCATTCATAGTGAAAGGAGCCAAATCATTGTTGATTGCAATGAAAATTACACCTTTACTATTTAAAAAAATCACCAATACTTATATGTAATGAATTATTTGTTCATATTTTGGGGTTTTTCTTGTTTATTCATGAAATTGATATCCTACAAATTTGGAGTCATTTCACTATGTCATTAAAGTCCTTTGTCATACACAAAACACTTGTTGATAGGGTTTTTTAAAGGGTTATAAAATTTGAATGTGCTTATTGTTATTCAAATGTTCACCAAATGTTTTCAATTTTATTATGGGCTCTAATATACTTCATAAGAAGGGCCACATGTGTTTATATTTTTAAATGCACATGTATTGAATCCTTTGAACGAGTGTTGTTAATTTTGATTTTGAACATCCTTAATGGTTAAAAAGGTTCAAAATTTATAATCATGGTTAAAAACAAAAGTGTACATTTGATTATAATCTAAGTCCTCATGCAAATTTTTTATATTATTATTATGATACGGGTCATGTTTGGCCACAATATTGATATTCAATCCTAGAAATTACATTTAAAATATAGTTTTGGTATTTAATAAACTAATCCATGTAGGACATGTGTAAAATGCAATCCTTGGTAAGGACTCCAACCTTGGTGCCCATGGTTCCTTTTACTGTTAATGGACCCAAAAGGAAATGAAATAGGTATGTAGGCCTACCTTTTAAAATAAAGTGAAGAGGGAGATAAGTATATCCTAGGCTTCACACAAATGAACAAATATTTATCAATTCAATTCATCTAAGACTATAATTCTATCCATTTAATAGATTTGGAAGACATGAATTCATCCATGCGACTTGGTCCATTTTTATATTCTAAATTCATTCATGTATACGTGTTAATTTCATGTTTTTAATCAATTTCATTCATCAAGTAATTTTATCCAGATGATGTCAATCAATAATTTGTAAAATAGACTTGACTTATGGACATATTTAATGTATACATGTAGTTGAAAACTTACATAAATTTAGTTTTGTCGATGTTTTCACATTTCATTTGGATGTCATATTTGGACAATTTAGATTAGAAGAAAGATCATTGTTTACAATTACCATGTAACTAGTTGTCATTTGCAATTATATTGGATCTTCATGTAACTAAAAAGTTGCAAATGATGGTGTATGAAATTAATTTGTATCTAATAGTGAAAAAATAAAATGACATGGATGTTTTTTTATGTTTTTTCATAAAAGTAGATTGTTTTATATCTTTTTAGTTGCATACATGAACATTTCTTGGTTGTGTATGCAACTAATATGTTATTGGTGGTCTATAACTTGATATATGGGCGTTTTAGGCTACCTACCCAAGCTAGGGTAGGCTATTTACATACATCTTAAGCTACTACCTACCTGTTTCCCTAGGGAAATCATTTTTTATATATTTTAGGTGTCGTAACCCTAGCCTTGGGCTCGCGACCAAGGCAAGGGTTTGCAAGGTTGCAAGCCAAGAGGGAAGTCGAGAGTCACACAACATACTCCTGGGAGTGTGAGAAGGTGTGAGGGAATGAACCCTCACACCCCAAGGGAGTTCCACTTTGGGAGTTGGAGTCCCGGTGGACTCCCAAATCTTTAGAGGGCAATTGCAGGGGTCAAAACTCAATGGCTTGAGGAGTTCTTTATATCATTGAAAAGCTCTTGGAATGTTAATATCTAAAATGGGCTCGCATTGCCCATTTGGAGATCTAAAACACAAGTTATGGCCAAAAGAAAGGCCAAGAGTCAAATTGGCAATTTGACTCCCAACCACTAAAAGTCAGGAATCGACCCGATTCCTATGCATGTAGATGATGTGCAACATACGGTTGGAAAGCTCTCAACAAGGGCTACAACTTTGCTTTAGACTTCATCTCAATGAGAGGTCTGCACGCAAAGTTATGGCGCCCCAAAGTCACGAGAGTCCTAACCTTGACAATTTCGGGACTCCCATTTGGGAGTCTTAGGACAAAAAGCCATTTGGATGTGGGCTTTGTGGAAAGGTGCAGAGTATATTATAAGGGGGAAGGTGGTGGTTTCCCCCAAGTCCCGGCTGTGGTGAGTCTTGTGTGTTCGTGTTGCTCGTGGCTCGTCCTAGCACTAAAGGTGCTCCAACTATGCACTAACTACCTTGCGTTGGTTTTGTGCAGGTCCATGTGAGTAGATAAAACTTGTCAACTCTTCCTAGTCCCATCTTCGAGCTCTAGCACACCCTTCTACCCCTCCAAAGTGTTGCGAATCAGGGAGCGTGCCTCGATTCTTTATTCTTTCGTTGTTTTCTATTTGGGATTCACATTTGAGTCCCTCAAGGAGTTGGGAGTGCATCATTAGGTATATTTTAAAATATATTAGATATGTTTTAAGTATATTTTCATAATGAATTAGGCACCTTATGTACATTGAAGTAATTTATAAATTATATTTTTTTCAATAAGATGCATTTAAAATTTTTTTCCATGCCATTTGGAATAAAATGGAAGTGATTTCCCCAAGTTTATTTCCTACCCTCTTACCTACCTATGCATTTAGTTAACATAGGTGGTCTAGGTTACTAGGCCTTGGCTTAGATTAAAAGCCACATAATTCACATAGGTTTAGGCCTAACTTATCTACTTGAGGTTTAGGCCTAACTAAGGTGACACATGCTTTAGGCTAGGCCTAACTTAAGTGGCATGTGACCTAGGTTTAGGCTTGGGTGCCATGTTGTTTAAGTTTAAATAAAAGCTTAGATGCCATGTGGGTTAGGTCTAGGCCTAGCCTAGGTGCCATGTGGCATGGTTTAAATATAGGTGCCACATTTCCTAGGTTTGGGTATATGCCTATGTGTCACATGGCCTAAGTCTATGTTTAGCATAGGTGCCATGTAAACTACTTAGTGTTATGTCCATTCATCAATTACCATGTGGCAGAATATAGTTGACCTTGATTGAATGGTGACAAAAAATCATCTTACTTATACAAACATAAACATTAACTAGCTTTGATGTTGTTAGGTGTCACATAGTGGAAGCTTGTTCGGTTGTTATGTGTTGAAGAATTGTTGGTTCACATTTTAGTTACATTATAGTCATTACCTAAAGTTTGGATATGTGTATATGATGGATGTACTTGTATTCTATGACAAGATGATCTTTTAATTACAAATGTTGTTTACAACTAAAAACTAGTTATAGACAATAGGTTGCAAATCCTTGTTTTTGTTCTAGTGTTGTATATTTGTAATCAATTTCATCCATGACCAATGTTTCATCCATTTAGTATATTCCATTATTTCATGGATGAAATTGATTATAAATATACAAGTTGTCCAAATATCACATGGATGCAACATTACAAAATATTGACACATGTTTTATTGTTCCCTTCCCTCATACTTCTCCTTTTTCAATCACATTCATTTTCTTCCATAGTAGTGACATACAAAATACGAGTATTTTTCGAAGGTGCTCAAAAAGAAGTATTTTCAAGTATTTTAAAAAAAACATTATAAAAATACAAAGGCTTGAAAATTGGCCTTTGTATCAAGTATTTTCAAGTATTTTAAAAAAAACATTATAAAAATACAAAGGCTTGAAAATTGGCCTTTGTATCAAGTATTTTCAAGTATTTTTTAAAAAAGCCCCAAAAAACGTAAAATACGCGTATGTTTGAATCGAATTGAGAGTATGTCACTACTATGTTTTCTTCCCCTTCCTCTTGCCAAGTTTTTTTTTCTATAGTACCTAGGCTTCCATTTTTTCCCTTCCATGGATCCCAAGGTGGTTATTAGTAACCACTTTCTGTGATTGGGTTTTTTTTGTGATTTTAAAAAACTATTTATAAGTTATTTCCCACTAGGGAATTCAAAGGTTGTGTTTCTTTAACCACCTGGAAAAGCTTCATACACATAATTTTTTTTTAACAACCAACATTCATCAACACTTCTAGAAGAGATGGAATAGTTTTCTAGGGAGGGATAAGGTACATGTTTACCATGTGGCTTAGACATACATATATTAGTTTTAATTTATATAAGTTTATTTTTGGTGTTATTTGTTGTGAAATTTCATGGTTTTGGTAAAATCATGTTTTGATGAACCAATGTGTTTATTTATTTATAATGAAAGACTATAGTTTTTTTGCAAAATTGTTTTTTCATAAAAAGAAACTTTTGAATGAAATATTTTTCAATATGTTATTACAAATATTTATATTTTCCCAATATATCACATGTTTTGTGTTAATCATTTTTGAATAAATATGATTTTTAAAAGTGTAGAATTTTTTCCAAATTTTTTGGTTTTGTCTAGAAAAATGGTCACAATTTCAAATCATATTCGACCCTATTAATTATTTTGAGATTTAACTTTTTGTATTACAAACTACAATTTTGTTTCAAACACCATATGCATTGCATGTATTCACATTTACATGTCATAAAGGATTCATGAACTTCAAATAGACCTTAAATTAAATTTTTTTGGGAAAAAATCAAGTTACATATTTCTTATTAATTTTGAGTGCTTTTTAGGCATGTTTAATAATCCTTTATTATTAAAAAAAATAAAATTAAAAAACCTTTTGTGAAAATAATCATGTTTGATGGAGCATTTGTTCAACTTTAAAAGTCTTTTGTTCGAATCAAAACTTTAAATTTGAAAGATTTAATAATTTAATCGAGATCTTTTAGCATTCATATTAATCATAAAACACAACTTGCTATGATTAACATGCCATTAAAATGACACCACATATACATATGTAATAAAAAATGCAATTTTGATTAGGATTTGACATGGTTTTTAGCTCATGGAAACATGGTTTTAGTTGTTGAATAAAATTTAACCCATGTAACCCTTTCAATGTTCAACATCCATGTTGTCAATTTCAATTGGGAAATTCGCAATCATCATACAATAAATTTTATGATCATATAAATTTGTCCCTATGGTATGGTTCATTACATGTTAACAATTAATTCATCCATATATGTGTTCAATTTACTCTTTTAGTCAATTTTATTGTTGAAGTTTGATTTTAGTTAAGACATGTTGTCAAAGTTCAAATCTAGATACATAAATATTTGACCAATAATCCCAATTGTGTTTGTTAATGGTTAATTTTATTAATTACACAATTTGTTCATCAAAATTCATTCATAACATAAATTACATATGGTACATGTTTTCCCATGTACATATTTCTTTTGCATATAATACAATTTACTTGTATTGCAAATCTGAACAAAAAGAAGATTGGTTTCAATAACATGCAACCTCCCTTTCACCCATGTATATATATGGACAATTTGGCCATTATTTACAACTAATCTCATTCATGAATAATGTTTCATCTATTTGGTATGCAAGTCATGTTGTTGACAGTTTTTTGAGGTTATGTTTTTTCTTGTTTTCATTATTGAAACTCATAATTTATGCCAAAACCTTTTATTTCTTCCTTCTTACCTGAACTTTTCAACTTCATTTCTTCTATCTCCCCCTTTCTCATTTCCCTTCCTAAGCAGGTCTAGCTATAGATGGAAACCTCAAAAGACACACAAAATTGAAAATTTGGAGTTATGAGGTATTATGACCAACTTTGTTCTAACGTATTGGAGTATGAAAGCATAAATATTTGAGCATTTGTCAATCTCTAATTGGTGTCCTATAAATTTAATTGAAATTTTGCCTTGAAGAAGTTGTTGGTGCTCTGGCAAGTTAGTGCACTAAATAGTACTAAAATAGTTTCAATAAAGTACTGTGCAAACAGATAGTACCAATGTTCAATCTTTAGTTGGGTAATTGAATTGACATCAGATGGTGAAAGCATCTAGTTATGCATCCAAGTTAATAGATTTTCAAAAGTTTCAAATCCATCAATAATAATTTCTTGCGAGGAGGGAGATCCATGACTATCCAATTCTGCAGATTATCCATGAGATAGATCAAAGGTGTAGACTACAGATTATTGTTGTAAATAGTCCTTACCATGTCTTCAAATTTATCTGATTGAACCCTCATCAATCATTTTATCTCCTGGACATTGAGAACTCAATCTGCAGCTTGTGTGTCATTTGTCTTTCTGCACTCAGTTTGTTGTTAGGGCCATTCAAAGATCCTGCAGTTGTGGTTGAAGTTACAAAAATGCAGGTGACTCCTGTGAACCCATTACACTTCTTAAAACTAAGCTTTAAATTTGACGGGCATGGCTTGCAGGTTCATGGTTAAGGGCTGTGCTATTGAATCATTCGACTGAGACTAACCAGTTCAACGAAAAATTGATCAAGTTGAATTTGGGAGATACTGTGGACACTATTTAAACTGAATTATTGGAACACACATATTGTTCTACTGTTCTATATTGTGAAGGAACCTTATTTGAAGTACCTGGCTTCTGATTGAAGGATTGGATTATTGTCCTTCCAGTTTGAAGGACTCCTAAATTATTAGCATGAATTAGAAGGCTTAGAACCGTGGTGAAGGACAACAAGGCTTCAATTCTAAGTCAGGCTTCTCAAGACTCCTTGTAAATTACTACCTAGAGGTTTAGTATGTGGCCAAAGTGAACAAGCACCCACTAGCCCACCATGCAAGATGCACGGTATGTGTGTGGACGGGAAACACTTTTTCATTGTAATCCTGTCCGACTGAGCAACTAGCTATCTAATAACTATCCACATGCATCTACATACATAGTAGCACCAAGTGCCTTACTCACCTACCCACATAGATACAATAACCACTTACCTTTGCCACCTACCCACCTTTGATACTTAACCCACTTACATAGGCAGTTACCTAGGGTAGTGTGGGGGGAGAAGTCTAGGAGGTTTACTGTTACCAACTTGGTTCCAACATCCACAACTGAGTCATAACAGGTTTCCAATGGGTGGTACAAGGATGGATACTAGGCCACATAATCCCTAGTATACCCACTACATATATAAAAGCACACATGCACATTGAGTGTAGGGTGAAGCCCAGGGCCAATGGCTTTACCAGAATAAGGGCGAAGTGGAGCCAAGTGCAGGTCTGATTACCCTGAAGCTCGTGGCTGAGAGCTTTACCAAGCATAAAAGACTGCACTCGGATTTAAGAAAAAATAATTCCCATGATACCCGGCAGGTCCCTGACATGCATAAATAAAAAAGGATGCAGCACATTTTGAAAAATGGAAATGCCCATACCTGTAGGCATTTTGATTTCCAAAATGCTCCACAGGTTTTTAAGCTTTGCAATGGGCTATACACTAGAAATGTCCAAGGAGGTCCTTATTTCGATAAGTACTCTAACAAATTAGGATACCCCTCCCACCCCTCCTCTCCCCCCACCCAAAAAGGAAAACAAAAAGGAAAAAAGGACCATCATGGAAGAAAACAAGTTGAAATCAGAGCAATACTAGATTGAACTGCAATTGCCATATCTTGAAAGTCATGAAGTCTCCAGTTATATAACCAACTCATATGAAATTGTAAAACGGTCCGTATTATGAAGACTCGACCCCTGAGGCTCTGAATTAAGAATAAAAAAAACTACCAGAATGAAACTACCAGAGAGTCTAGAGCTCTAGAGTTCAAGGTCATCAAGCTGTGGGTCGGACTGTAAATGGACTGTGCTGCAAGTGCTGCATATTCCAGAAATCTAGAAACTATGCATCGAGAAATCTAGATCCCTTGGAAAAAACCTGGAACTTCTGTGAGCTGCCAGCTGATGGATCAAGATTGCTAGATGCATAGTGATCTCAGGGACATGCAGCTAATTGCAGAAAAGATTTGTACTAATTACAAGGCAGCAGCAGCTAGCTACCTGGATCGATGCTGATCTAAACATAGTTTGAACAATCTAGTTGAGATTGCTAATGCAGCTGTAAGCTATGCCTCATGAGTGGTTCTGGATTTGATCTAATTTAAAAAGAGAGAGCTCGAGCTCTAGAGAGAGTTATTGCAGACTTGGGGATTATTGATGATGAGCTGCGCGACTGTAAACAAGAACCATGGTTACATCCTCTGGAGAAATCAGGAGTGTCGAGGGGCTGTTTAAGGAGCTATGATGATGATCAGTCCTAACATTTTGTTGGATCAGTCCAGTTAAGTTTGCTATTGATGCGGGATGATGATCAGTAGTTGCAGCCACATTAGGTGCCGAGCCTGCAGCAGCAACAGGAGTGTTTAGATTAAGAGGAGCTCTAGTTGATTGCCACAACTCTCGCACATTATGTAGTGGCAAGCAGGAGTTTAGAGGTTGCCCGTTGCACGATATAGTCACCTGCAGTCATGACAATTTATACATGTCAAAAAGAAACCAGGCTACGAAGAAATCATCATCCTGGTTTATAACAATATTATCATTACTGATTTTTACAGTCTAACGGCATTTTTGTTGGAAATTGAGAGCGGATCAATGAGAGAATAGAGATGAATAAAACAAAAATTTACAATGGGCTCTCCATCCAACCTTAAGATCACACAAGTTGCTCTCGCTTGTAAATCTGTGCTTTACTCTTCTCTATTCTCTCATTGATCCGCTCTCAATTTCCAACAATTTTAAGTGTGGCAGCTCGAGATGAAAATAATCTACATTTGCAGAACCAGAAAAAAAATGATCATAGAGATTGAGATACCGGCAACTACAAGATTCTCTCATCATGGGCATCTGGATCTGTTAAATACTCAATGCATCATTTATACACACACACACACAAGCAAGCATTGAAAACAAAGAAAACTCGATCCCTCTACTCACATGACACGTTGGAATTTGGACATTTAGCTGCAAAGCACATGTATATAATTAAGCTGACCTACATATAAAGTGGAGAATATATTATTACCTCGCACTCGTCTGCAAGACCAAGCTTTCTCACCAGGTATTTCTTCACAACCGACACTGGCATATTCACATCCCTGCAATTTAATATTGTGCAACACAGACAGACAAGTCCACACGGCGTATGAAAGATCAGTAGAATTTTGCAGTTGCGTAAAATTAGCCATGCCTCACTAGACGGCGATGACCAATCTTCGTGTGATTCGATAGTTCGCGATTTAGCTAACTAGTTTTTTCTTGACTCTGAAAGACAGCTTGAAAATCAGGAAATCTGGTATCCTGGTTGGTTCCTTCTGGTCACCGTATTTTTCGTACATCTTCCGTGTGCAATGTGGGAAAGCTCTCAGTTATCCCTGTTAGAAATCCCTCCGAGGACCAATGTCACAGGGAAAATTTGTTTTCCCCAATAGGTGCTTTCTAAAGATCACCAACATTGGTTAAGTGTACCCGTCTAGATGGCATAATTGAACTTTCCCTGTGAGACTGGAGCACTGGGAATGTTGCAAAACTCCCTGTGTTGCACAATTGATTCTCTGTTACTTGAGCGCTTTTAGTCTATTCTTGGAGGTAAAGTTAGACAATTTTTGCACAAGCGAAAGAATCATCCAAGGGCTCCCTGTGAAATTCAGCCCAGGGAAGCGGCATAAATAGACGGAACAAGGGACGTACTTTACTCTTAGGTAGTATTTTGCGACTTGGTGCAATGGTGGCGGGGTGGCAGATCTGCAGTTCCTGCGAGTCAGAAAAAGTCAGTCAACAACGTGCAGGAACAACAAGGAGGTATTGATCTCTACTAAGTAGCTACCAGCAATCGACGGGACATGATCAAGAGTTCAAATAGATCATCAGCAATATTATTCTCGACCAGTTGTAGGCCTGAGGAATAATCACACAAGTCGAGAGAAAGATATTTCGCTAGCAAAACGTTTCGAAAGATTTACTGGTTCTCGGCTGCTTGAAGCTTGAACCATAGCCCAGTCGGGCTCGCGGATTCTCGAGTTGTTGAATCTAATCGGTTCCGGCTGCGTCCACCTACCAAGCCGTGGCTAACATGAGGAAATCCGGACTCTGCTGCTGCTGCTGCAGATTGGCCAACATGCGCATGGATGCCCAGCAGAAGGTCTAGCTGCTGCTGTATTTCAGGTGGCCTGCAGCTCCTACTGCTGCTGCCAGGCAAACAGTCGAACAAATTTCTTGTCATGGAACCTCCTGCTTGCACAGCATCATCATGATGCACCAGGCTGATCGTTCCATGACTGGTCCCGGATGAAGATCCAGCTTCAAGCTGCTGCTGCACGGTCGCCACACCTGCATTGAGCGTCGAGCCCACATTGGCCTGGGGCCTCGATATTCATCACTACTGTCAGTCCACATCCGAAATGAATTCTTCTCGTACAAAAGGCGTACAAAAGAAGCACATGATGCACTGGAGGATCAAGGCAAAAAACACGTGCAAGAATCTAGTGAAGTTTTTCTTTCCAGGGACAACTATTTGCGATGATTGGGCTGGGTTCTAGGATTGTTACCGGCCTGGTGCTCCCAGCTTGCGTTGGCCGTGTGCTGGATTGGAACGCCGGAGCTGGGAATGCTCGTTTCAGTGCCGTTAAGTGTACGTCAGCTTCGAGCCAGTCATCACTTCCTGCAGCTTGATTCAAGCGACGATCAATTGTTGTAGGTCCCGCAAAAATCCCCTCGACTTTATCTGCTTCTGGGCCACCAGCTTCTCCAAGACGTCGACCGACTGACCCATGATCCGATCCTCTAGCTGATGCAACTGCGCAATCCTGCGCCATGTCACAGCTACTAACCATGACGCCTCTCAAATCTAGTAGAAGTCGTTCCGGTTTCACAGGTTTAGTATCGGATTTTGCAGCTGTTCTTCTGCTAGGAATCTCATGAGACCAGGGCAATCGACTAGCTGCAGCTGTTGGGACAGTTGTCACTACTCTCTGATCATCATCAGCATCAGCCTCGTCATGACGAAGAATATTGCCGCCTGTGTGGAGCTCCTGTCGATTTGTCTTCTCCCAGCTGCTGCTTGCAGGATGCAGATAGTCGAGCAGCTGCGCCTGCATTGAGTTATGACCTCTAGAGCTTTCCGTGGGCAAGTTCCATTCCTTCGTCTCATGTAGCTCGGCACTAGCAGTTGATCTCTTGAGCATTGATTCGCTTTTCTGCTGCAAAAGCACATCAGCGAAATCGGCAGTTTGCAGTCCGGCCATGCGCGGCGCAGAAGCTTCAGAATGATTACTAGCTGATTTGAGTAATTGCTCTTTCGATCGGCCGAGACTTCTAGGTTCCGAATTTACACCAGCTTCAAAGCTGGGCTGATCAAGGATCGCATCTCTGAGTGTGTGAATCTCGACTGCAGAGCTTGAAGGCTTTGAGGCGCAGCTTCCAAGTCCGAGCTGCAGCCAGTCACCGGCATCGTCGTGTTGTAAAACTGAGGCAGCTGTTGTAGCTGTGACCGCTGCAGCTAGTGCTAGTTCGTCCCTGTATCCAGGACGTCGTTCCGGCCTGTCCATGATCCCCAGGCGCTGATCAGTCCGCGCCTCAGATGCTGTTTTCACATGGTCGGAGATCTCGCTAGATCGACGAAAGCACATGATGCTCAGCAACTCCTCCTCAGGAGGAGCTGGGTTTTCCTCCATTTTGTGCAGCTTATTAGCTGCTGCAGCCATGGAAGAGTCGGCCGTAGGTGAACCAGCTCCCTGTCGAGGTGAAACAGACGCGGACGTAGTGAAGAGCATGATTGAAGAAGAAGGGCCAGCTGCAGAATCTTCAGCTCCAGGAGTTGCAAAGGCGCCACAAACTTCATCGTCGGACTTGCTGGACCTGGAGCCAAAGCTTTCGTGATCCGCCATATTATTATGCAAGTGCTCTGATGTCAGAGCACTAGAATCCCCACCAACGTTGTGGTCTGGGTTCTGAGTCGGTGACTGAAGATCCCCAGCAGGCTCTAGGGCAGTAGCAGTAGTAGGACTCAGCAGGTTCAACTCCAGAACTCGCTGCAAGTTGTCGACTGTTGTGCCGAATCCACCCCGCGAACTTGTGTACAGAGTCTCTCTTTCTGAAAGACATTCATAACCTGTGGAACCAGAGTAGTGCTCAAAAGCTGTACTATAGCTGGGTCGATGTGGATACGTCGCGGGATCCTGCTGCAGCTGCACTTGAACGTCAAGCTGGTTTGCAATGTTGTTGTGCAAGGCCGGAGTCTCGATCAGCTGCAGCTTCCTCTTCTTGGATTGTGACTCCCAATAGTCTAGGAAGTTACACGAGGTCGTATTCAGCTGCTCGCGGAAGCAGCCAAGAGTATTGGCATTGGCCGCATGTAGCAGGCCGGGTGAGCTTGGAGTCTGCATGTCATCAAGCTAGATTGAACAGCCTAATTTTACCCTTCTTCAAACTGCGCTGTAGAGTGCTCTGATCGGTACCTGCAAATTCGCAAATGGCCGACTCGGCCAGGAATATCGATCTTCACACATCACGCGGGTCCGATGTGAGACGTCTTTATTTGCGACCTGACATGTCGAAGCTTGTAGAATCCTCTACACAACGTCCTTGCGAACTGACATGAGGCTGCTAGAACTAAAGAGAGTTGTTGTCTTTGGATTAATCCAGCAGCTTGTGCAGCAGGTGACATCTAGCAGCAACAGGAGCAGCAGCGGCAGCTATCTGAGCTTGGTTTCGTGTATTCTAGTCTGTAGCTTGAATATCATGTGAATGAACCGCCGCACTGAGCTACCAGGAGTGGGTCGTGTTGGCCGACTGCTCCTCGAATGTACAAACTTGCAGCGTACACAGGAGTCCCGCTCGTCCGCAGGTCAACACTTCCAGCTCTGTTGCAGTTAGCAGCGACCATATCCACAAAAGATCTCATATGTCAAGCTTGTGAAAAGGATGAGAACAAAACGAAAGAAGCTGCACGGCGCTACAGCCCGGCTATCTACAGTACTAGTGAGCTCCAGCTAGTGATGATTTCTTCAGCTAGCCCTCGTGCGCAGTGCGTTAGAATGAACACAATTATAAGAAGTGCTGCGGGTGTCCTAATGATTTATCTGAAAAGAAAGAAGCTCAACCAGCTGCAACTTAGAATGACAAGAAGGTAGGAAGCGAAAGTTCTCTAGTGCACCCTAAGAAAAACAAACACAAATTTCAGCAAAAAGTAGTTCTCAACAAAATCCGAAGCTCTGAATCGGGAATCGGGAGTTCCCGCGCACGCTAGGACGTTTCCACACAGTGAAAATTCTTCAGTACTACAGGAGGACTTCCTGAATTGATGAAAATCCTAGTCAAGTCAGTTGCAGTACTAAGACGAATTACTAAATTGATGAAAATTCTTAGTTGACAATGTTGTAGTACTAAGGGGACTAACTGAATTCATCCTGTTGGCAGAAACACACACGCGGGCGCTGCACACACCTGAAGCTTGCAAGCTGTGCCGACGACGGACGGCATCGGAGTAACGCGGGACGGAGAACTAGAAGGCTGTCCGTGACGTCCTATCACCAACAGCAGCAGCTACTTTAACACTTACTGTGATGTTGCAGTTTTCAGCTTCTTGTTGCAATAAAAACCAACAGCTCCATGAAGACCTTAACAAAACAGCATCTGACATGTATGTAAAATTTTCTTTTGACCGTGCAACAGCAGCAGCAGCGGCCTGACAGGAAAAACAAAAAAGCAAGCTGGGCACGACTTTCAAGCCGGCACGACGACGACGACGGCAACGCGTTGTCGTACAAACTAGTGAATACCGGGGAAGCTGCTACTGCGACAAACACAGCGTATACTAGTACTAGTACTACTACGACTACCCACAATCCCAAACTAGTACTACTGAAACAGAAACAGCAGCAGCAGCGGCAACAACAACAAAAACAACAACGTCATCAGGCTCAATTGGACCGACCCCGGCCGGGCACCAGCTGCAGATCAGCCTGAGTTTGATCCACGTGACTCGCAACTTTCCCAGCGTAGTATGTACACTAAATAATGTTCACAAGCTTTAATTGCAATCTATACAAAGCGACTAAACAACTAAGTCTGGTCAAGAATTAAGTTCAAGAAATTATTTAAAAAGAAAGTTGCATTGCAGCAAGGATCGATCTCTCCCCCCCGGGGCCTGTTGCCCGATCAGATTCAGAGAAATCTAGTCTAGAAAACACTAGACTGCAGTAGCAGCAGCAGCAGCAAGGGCCGGCCCTTAGCAGCAGCAAACCCTAAACTACCATCACAGCAGCTTAAATCCTACTTAGCTTAATCTGTGCTTTGTTACACTGTAAAATACAGATCAGCCTTTTTTTTCTTATTGGCTAAATTTTTTAAAATTTTAATTAAGTGCTTTTGTGGGTTTTCAATCGCCAAAAGTGAGAGATTTTTATAAAAAAAATCATCAGATTTTTATACTTAGTTTTTAGTGTGCAGTCAAAACATAAAAGGATGATTGAAGAATTGTACTTCATATTTGGTTTATAGCCAGATTTGCCTAAATCTTTCAAGGGATGATGGTCACTGCTTTTACATCTTCCTATGGATAACAACCACTTTGGCTACAATGAAAAATTCATTAAAAAAAAACACTCATACACATTGATTCTCCAGCTTAGATCCTACTTAAATCTGCTAAACCAAACTGGACAATACAGATTGATGGTCGGGTGTACCAAATTTACTAATAGTTATGATTACAATCTAGTACTCAATTGCCTGATGCAAATCAATGATTCTTTTCTTGCTAGTGCAGCTGCTGCAATTATTGTTATTAGTATTATTAGGTAGTGTGACATGATGTGGGTTGTGCTCTTGGGCACATGAATGTCATGTACTTTTATGAAGTATATTGTATACATATGATTTGGAACTGCAAGAGAGGTCCAAATTGAGGGTTGAACATTGTTGTTTTTATCAAATATATTACATGTTTTTGAACCATAAAACAGGGCCAACTTAACAGTTGAAAATTGTTATTCCACAAGTTATTATTATTTCCAAAATCTAGGTGATCTGATTGAACAGCTATTGTTAACTTGTGGTTAGCGTCAGTTAGTCGACCACTCCCTTCTCATGTCCTTTTTCCAGAATTGGAACTGGGGAAAAGACAGGATTTTCCCCTTGTGGACTTTTTTGTCTCCTTCTATCTTCCCCTTCCATACTGCTCTTTCTTTAGAAGTGGGGCTTCAAAGGACTTGTTCATGGGTAAGGGGGCTTTTAGCTGTGTTGGGCAACCCACCCTTCAAAGCTTAGAAATCCGGGTATTTGAAAAATCAAAACATAAAAACAGGTATTTGAGGAAAACCGAACCAAAGAATTGCCAGTTTTGGGTGTTTCAAAAACCTCAAAGAATCATCGACTTTCGTGAAAGAACCACCAGTTCATCAGATTTTCAACTTTTTTTTTCTGGGTCAGAGCCAGGGCATTTCAGAAGGGTGAGAGCAACAATTTTGTTATGTGGTGAAATTTTGCTATTTTGTGAAAAAATTTAGGAGGAAAAAAATTGAAAAGCATCTTTTTTTCTAGTGTAGAATGTATTGTTCTTACATAAAATCTCCACTCAAATTTGTAAAGAAAAAACTGGGCGAGAGATGTTCTTTGTTGGCTTCCAAGCTAAATTATTTGGTTTTACTAGTTTTAACTATTTTTCAATACCAAAGAAAAATCATGAGGAAAATAAGAACTATGGACTCCTGAGAAACCTTCTAGTTTGGCTTGACCCTATATAGAAATATTCAATGTAAGGTAACACTGCTCATCACCGATCACTACCCTATCACTGAACGGTTCTTTAGATCTCCATCATCGGTGCTTCATTTTGAGTGATTTAAAATGTTATTGGAACATTACTTCAAACTCTAGAAATCATCTTTGAAGTGCAAAGGAAAAGGAGTAATGAAAAAATAGCAAGAAGAAAAATAGACTTTCAAACTCAAAAACCATGTTTTTTTTTTTCCTTCTCTTTGGACTACTACTTGCAAAGCTTCTAACTTTCTCATTTCTTGTTAATTTATAATCATTAAAGTGTTATAGGAGCACCGCCTTAAGTTCTACAAATTATCTTTGAACTCTAATAGCAACATACAACCAATTTTTTGGGTGTTCGGGAATCAGCTTTGTAGTGTTGGACAGTTTGTTTTTCTGAGTTCTTGACCCCCTCTACTTTGGGGGGCCATAACTTTCTCAACTTTAATTCATTTTTTTGATGATTTATAATGCACCAGATGCATCAATAGGAGGGGTTCAAGTTTTGTTGAGACACCAGAAACAATGGAGCCCTGCCCTTGGATCTGGCCTGCCCTAAGTGCTTAACTATTCACTCACCAGCCGTTCTACCCTAAGTGCACAGTGCAAACACTAAGGAAGTACAAGTAAGTGTGAATATAGTTCAAAATTGTATTAGATTTTGAAATTTCTTGTAATGTATGGGAACAGTGTAACATCCAATCCATGTAACACCAGATGTGAAATAGAGCAAGAAAACCCAAGGATGTGAGAAAGGAACGTGGACTTTTCGAAATTAGGTTGATATATTAAAGGATGGTAAAAGCTGTCCAGGAGGAGCCAGGCAAACCATGAAAATGTTAAACTGTCTTGTTAGCTGTCTAAAGATTGGAAGAGGAAGCCTGACAATCCTGCCAAGTTGAAAAAACCTAATATTGGTACATTTCTACAAAAAGTTGTCAGTTTGTCTAAGCCCAACATACCAATAGGACATTTCAACAACATTTGGACAAAAATCTATTGGGGTTGATTTTGAGCAGTTCTCTCTTTTCCTTGGATTGCAGATTTCTCTACTGGATTGTGAGAAGTTGACCCAGGATAGATCTTAGAAACTCAAAAAGGGCATTCTAGTAGATCCTATTGACACATAGAAAAGGTTTATGAAATGAGGCATGTAACATTTTTTATTGACATGTGTTCATAGTTTATATTGGTGTTGTTTGGTTCTTGAGTTTGAAAGAAACCTTTGGTTATGATTTTTGGTTTGATAGAACCTCCAATGTGATTTTGAATTCTTTTTTTTTGGGTTTGTGAAACCCTTAGTTCCAAATATTTCTCAATTTTTTTGAAGCCCAGTTCCCATTTCATTGAACTAAAACTAATAGCTTCCTTAAATCAGTATCCACCTTCATGGAAGGGGTTCTCTAGAAGAAAATTAGGGGAATGACATAGCCAGGAAATAGAAATCCTAATAGCCAATGAGATAAGGCAGAAGGTAATGAAGAGGGCTAGTTGAGAGGGGTTTGATGTTTTTGGTTTTTCTTTTTTTAGAGAGGGGGAAACAATGAATTGGATGCTAGTTAATTAAACTAGTAATAGTTCACCAAGGTAAAACTACCCAACAACTCCCAAGTCTATTTTGGGACTAAACCAAAAGGTAATGACATAATCGTTATTTTTTTTTTGTTTGGCGATGCAAAAGCACCTAACACTATCACAATTTATCTCATAAGGTTTGTCCTCGTGTTGTTCATGTAACTCTGAATAGCCATATGTACAGTGTAAATCCCATGTAAGTGTAAATCATTTACATTTATGTCTGAACTTTTTACATTTACACTTACATGGTTGATGTGTGTATATATATTTTTTACACTTACACAAAGCCAATGTAAATCTTTGTCAAATACACTTTCAAAATCCGTGTATGTACTAATTTTTTTTGTACAATCACCCTATCTTTGGGCCTCCTTTCACCTTCAAACCCCTTTTTCAATAGTATCCAAATAAGAAAAAATTATTAAATTTGGGTATGAAATGCTGAAACCTAGCATTTAATGCACAAGGTTCAAGACTAATTATAATAGTTGTACAGGTAGTAGTAGTGAAATTATATGTAGCAACTATGGAGGCGCTAAAGAAAAAGAAAGACAAGGTGAACTCAATTTAGGAGAAAAATTGGTGGTTTTCTGAATCCTCCTCCCTTGAATGTTAATGTGTTTGGTTTAGGTGTTTTAAAAAAAAAATCTCACCCTATTTATGACCAAACTCAAGGTTCTAGTGTTATGTTTTCTTAACTTCAAAAATAACTCTACTATATGCTCTTAATGATTATATCTTTTTGCAAATTCATATTAATTTCTGCACTTGCAAAATTCACATTATACTTATATGACTAGAAAACCTTGGTCTTTGTTTTAAAATGAATAATAGCTTCATCTAGGTTTCAGTTTCAGGAAATGGGATTTCATTCTCCAAATCCAAATTTCATTTTAGAAAAATTTTCAACCTTTGCCCCAGATACCTTGAAACCTAACCTAGAATGTAAACCTGAAAGTGCCCAATAGCCTAAACCTACCAATGTTGGTAGGTTTTGGGATTTACGTAGGTCCAGTGCTGGTTGTATGAACTAGTTAGTGTGTCTGGTTTTTGAAACCAAGATCCGGACAACACTAGTTCATAGAAATGTTTTGTTTTGTATTGAAGCTTGTGAGTAGTGTACAGTGTGGTGTATGAACCCATATCCAGGCACTCTACCAGGCAGGTATGTCTTGAGCACTAGCCTTGCACCAGTACCAGCCTAGTAAAGACATAAAGGTAATAATACGAGCTTTGTACCAATTTTATACCAGTTTCAAGTTTAGGTATACCTGCTTCAAACTTCAGCAAACAGTCAATCTTGGACCAGGCTGGTATATTTGAAAGTCGATACCTTACCAACACTAGTTCATACAAGTACCTAATTGGATGTTTTGGAGTCATATTTGTTATACTTTCCTATGTTGTTGGATTAGTCAGTACAGTAAAAGATGGGTAGGCTAGTTGGATCAGCTTTTTTATTTATCGGCGATGTATTGTCAAATTGCAAAATAACAAAATAAAAATGAAAAATCCTGATTTTGGAGGTGTAACCAAACATATAGAAGGATGCTTAAAGACTTGTACTTATTTCTGATTTATAGACAGATTTGGCTAAATCTTCTTAGGTATGATAGTCACCTTTTCTACAGCTTTGAACGAATGATTCTCACTTTAGCTACAAACAGAAATTCCTAAAACAACTCTGAACTGTTGGATGCCTTAGTTGTTCCCAGGGAAAGAGAAGTCACTGCTATGCAATACAATTGTCACATGATTTTGTGCTGTGAAGCTTTTTACTTCCAAGAGCATTTGAGGGTTGAGTCTTTTCTGATAAACAAAATCCAAGGAGGTGAGGAAAGAAGAAGCTTCATTCGGCAGAAAGGAAAGGACAGAAGTAGGCAAAAACAAACCTGGCACAAGAAGGGGTGGGGAAGGGAGAATTCTGTCTGGATTCTGGAACTCATGAGGAATCAGTGTCATTTCTCAAGTCAAATGAGTTAAGGATCCATAATGGTGATGGTTTCATGCACTGTCCCCTGTCTGTGACAATCTTGATGACACTATTGAAAACATGCAATGGTCACCTTTTATGAACATAGTCTTAAAGGATCTTTAGAACTGTGTACCCTATTTTGTCTGTCATGTTTCAAGGACTATTGTGCCTGGTATGATGCTCCACGCCCACCAAATAGATACTGTAAAAGTCTAGTTCATTGTAGTATCTTGGGCCCTTTCTTAAAGTCAAGTATCAGAGTTCAATGATAGGTGAATATGTTCGAATGGCCCAATGATAAGTGAAACATGCTTGAATCACCCCTTTGCACCCAAGAGGAACATGATTTGACCCAGGCAGAAAAGTTAAACAAACTAAACCAAGTGCACTAGTAATGTGCTCAAACATTGTCTGTAAATAGCTATATTACACATTGACTTGTTAGTTCACTAAGATAAGTAAGGAAAACCAATTCAGAGCACCAAATCCAGCAATTTCATTGGCCATCACATTCTTTGTGCACACCTACACATAAGCCTACCCAACACCATCTAAATTCACACAAAATTAGTTGTTTCATGGGTTTGTGTTTTTTGCACATGGATTTCATGCGTTTAAAACACATATGATGGATGAAAATATTCCATTTTGTTTATACATGCATCATATGTGTTTTAAAGACACGAAATCCATGTGTAGAAAACACGAACTTGTGAAATAACTAATTTCACATGATTTCCATTATCAAATTGTGAGAGGTTAAATTTGTGATGTGGTGGTGTTGACATGGGCCTCAATTGGGTGACATGGGCTACTTTTTGTAAAGGATCATCCAAATTGTACTTTTGTTGAATTGGAATAATCATTTTGGAAAATATGCAAAATTGAGTAGACATATGAACAAATTTATATGAAGCTTTACATTATCAAATAAGAGTCCAAGGATCATGAACGCTACTTAATTATTAGTACACTAATATTATAACCCTTGTCTCTATAGTATAGTATATAAACAGGGTTAAAAAGCTAATTTTCCAGCACTCTCTAAAAGCTGAAGAGATAGCATCCCAAAAGGAAACCCAAACAAACCAAACCCAACCCAACCCAACCCCAGCCATTCAGATATGTGTCTAGATGTTTGGGAATAAGAAACTGAAGTTGTCCTCCTTTCTGCTGAAATAGCAAGTCCGTCTAAGGGAGGGGGTCTAAGGGAGGGGGCCCAGTCGACGTGGGGGCCAGTTTGGCTTGGTTTAGCATAACACTCTTACATAAAGTTGTAACTAATAAAATTGGTTACGCCATGGATGATGCTGGGGGCCTTGCATTTCACGCGACCTCCCTTTCCTCATTGTTGAATCTTCGACTTCTTCCCCAAACAAAAAAGAAAAGGTGCAAAGTCCAAATCCTAGTTTGATAGCCACCACGATTGCATGCAAGCATGTAGGCTGCAAAATTCCCAGTACGGAATTTTATGTGTACATAAAGCCCTTGGCTGCAAGCTTTACTGGAATAAGGGCCCACCCAAGGTGGATCTAAGAGCAAGCACAACTCCAGTAAAGTTTGATGCTGAGGGCTTTACCATGGGTAAAGATCCCAGCTACATGGCAAGGTAAGCATCATAACATCCATCCCAGAAATGGATTAAACATTTTGAATCTGGCATCCAAATACACTTAAAAAAAAGGCTAGATCATTTACACATGGTCAAAGCAACCTTCCTCGTGTCACACAAGTCTGCATCTAGAAGCCCTCCCCTCTTCAAACTCTCTGAAAGAAAATTTTAAATTATTATCCCCTATACTTTAAATTGATCTCACGTCATTGAGAAGTTTCCACAATTCAAGATAGTTTTCAAGGAGTCCATGAAGAACTGTTTCCACAGCTAAGAGTTAAAATGCCTATAACCAAACTGTTTGTGCAAGCTACCACAATTCTAGAACAATTTCTTTACCAAAAGTAAAGTGGAATGGAATCCAAAATATATAATTTTTTCAATCATGCACCATGTCCGTGCCATGCAGTGTTTCTCTTTGAAGGATCCTGAGAAGTGGCCTGAGCTAACAATGAAACCGCCTATAACCAAACTGTTTGTGCAAGCTACCACAATTCTGGAACAATTTCTTTATCAAAAGTGAAGTGGAATGGAATCCAAACAGTATATGTTTTCAATCATGCACCAGGTCCGTGCCATCATGCACTGCTTTCTTTAAGGATTCTTGGAAGTGACCTCAAGGTAGTGGTGACTGTGTACCTTAGCTGGCAGCTGGAAACATAAGCTAAGTCACTTGGAGCTATATACTCAAAAACTGTTTTATAATAGAGTTTTCTGTAAAGTACCCCAAACTGAAGGTCCCAGGCCCCAGTTCCACCAAACCTGAGGATGGAATGAGAAGTCCAGATGAGAATAGTGGAAAGGGAAATGCTAGGGAATGAATCTAGTTTTCTCACCTAAACTGGCCTTGGGGGCGGATTCCACCCCATCTTTTATATTTTCATTACCTGCACTTTGCCTGCTGCTTCTTTGAATCAAGCCATAAAATCTTCTGAATTAATACCCAGTTTTATGACCAATTTCATTCACTTTACAGATACACTCAAAATAGGGATGAAGCAGAGTTTTCTGGGGGATCAAACTAGGGTCCCAATACAGGGTGACATTAGGGATATCTCTATTATTGGGGAAGGAGGAGGCCTGTTCTCTAGCCACCTAGCAATTTTGCCTCAAGAAAACCCCCAACTCTTTGTGGGTAATGGTTGCCAGACCCATTCTATAAGATGAACCTGGCAACATTTTGCACTAAAAAACACCCAAAAATACCATCGTTTCATGTTCAGATAGGGTGAAGCAATTTTATGTTTGGACAGAATTCATGAATAAAGGGTAGGGTAAGCATGCCCTCCATCAAACATCACCTGGTGACCGAGCACCCCTCTTGTGCAGATCAGCTTCGATGAATGAACACACTCATTTTCGAAAGTGTTTTAAAATGACCCTATCACCGCATGCCCGGTATTGAAAAAATGTGTTCAGCCTTTTTACAGACACTTGATTTTAGTGCCTGATTTTGGGAATGGGAAAGTACACTTTAAAAACAATTGTGTGCAGTTTTGGCTGTTTTAGGGTAAATACATTTTTTTTAAAAATGTCACATTGTTGTGTGTAGTAGTGTGTGGTGATAGGAGATGGCCAACACATTGGAATGTGTTAATAATGTTCCTTTTAAGGGTGGTTCACCTCATTTTCACAAAACCAAGCTCAAGAAAGAAAAAGGACCAACACCTTCTCATGTACAAAAAAAACAATACTTGGGTATTATGTTTGGTTTTGGGGTGGGATCTAGAGAGTTACACAAAACAAAACAAAGGAAATCAAAGAACAATAGAACTTAACGCTTGGTTACAGGGGTTTAGCCTCACATTAAAGGGCAACAATGCAAGAATTGAAAAAATTACATAAAATGGAGGAAATTGAAAATAATCAACAATGGGGAGAGGATTATGCTATCGCAAAGCTTCTCCACATAGGTGTAACAGTTCAACATTCAACATCTCAAGATCTACCTACCTACAAGTTAGAAAATGATCGACATTACCATGTTGATATGCCCCAAAGCCCTACAATGAGAAAACAATAACTAGAAAAAAATATTGTTGTTAACCTAGATGAGGGAAGCCCTAAATGTAGTCTTGAGGAAACCCAACAATCTCCAAATTTCATTCAAAAATCTGTATGGATGCATAATCTCCTATTGTTGTCTCGTTTATTTACAAGAGCCACAAAAGGAAAAGAGCCTTTAGTTGATTATTCACAATCACATGCTATGACTAGTTCTAAATACTTAGATATTCTAAGGAAAAATAAATGGAAAAGACAATTGTAAAGGAAATCAGAAAAGACAAACAAAAGGAGAAGGAAGAAAAACAAGCGAAATGAGTAATAAAATTGGGTTCTATAGTAGATCGAATAATCAGAAAATGTATAGAAAAGTGTGTTAAAACAAAGTTTATTGTAACATAGACTCTAGTAGTTGTAATCGAGGTGAGTGATCACTTTCACCAAGAGTTTCAAGAAAATCTATATGTAGATCCACATAGGTATAGGGGGGTAAATATGGGCTACACAACATGGATTCAACAACATGTAGGGTTGTAGGCATGAATTAAGTAACAATCAAAAGGGTGTTTTGTAGAAAGGTTACAACCTTCTAATGATTAAAGAAGAAGCAAAAAATTG
>Ga0209208_10002395_pt1 | contig 26805 bp, 25 predicted proteins | sample S1TSphfallax_3_FD_187694 | JGI IMG/M metagenome (GOLD analysis project Ga0209208, IMG submission 187694) | Host-associated microbial communities from peat moss isolated from Minnesota, USA - S1T2_Fd - Sphagnum fallax MG (SPAdes) (version 2) | ecosystem: Host-associated > Plants > Peat moss >...
AAAGACTGGCTTCGGTCCACGGGGACGATTCCGAGACTGGGCGATGTGCTGCGCAATATTCGCGCGCTGGAAAGAAGGGTGAAGGAGCTGGAGGCGAAGCAGCTACAGTGACGGTTCGCCGTGGATCTTCATCTCGGGAATATTGAACTTCGTTTTGATTTCGAAAGGCTGCGCTTCCATGATGAACACGGCGATTTTGCCGCTGGAGGCGTCCAGCATGGACGGCAGAAAGGCGAAGTAAATAGTGGCCGTGTCGCCGGGGTCCTGGTAAGCGCTCTCCGGATGCACCGGGTCGCCGCGCTTCAACTGCATGGTGGTCTGCTCCACCATAATGGCGGTGTCTTCGCCAATGGGCAGGCCGGTGACGCTGATGACGTAATGGCCCTTGAAATTCTCCGGCAGCTTGGGCTTCAGAATCTGCTGCATCAGCGGGGAACTGACCCAGCGCACAATTCCCTGGAATTTGGGCATGGTCGTCGCGGCGGTGGAACTGGAACTGCCGCGCGAGGAATAAACGGCGCCGCCCCGGCGTCCGCTGCCGCTGGAGCGCGGCGTCGCGCCCGCCATGTTCGAATCGTTGCTGGTCAAAACCGCCGTCACCTGCTTGGCCCAGGGCGAGGCGGTCAGAAATTGCGTTTTTTGTTCCGGCGTCCAGGCGGAGACTTCCTGCTTGTCCCAAAATCGGTCTTCCGCTAAAAGGAGCAGCCGGCCCCCTAAAAGAGGCATCAGGCTGAGGCAGCACAGCAGCAAAACTCTTGGTTTCATGGAAGGATTGGTTTGGTAGCGCTAAGGGGAATCGAACCCCTATTTAAGCCTTGAGAGGGCTCTGTCCTAACCGTTAGACGATAGCGCCACAAGCGGGTTACGAAGTGGGCAGTTTCAATGATAGCGCAGGTTCAGGCGCTGTATAAGTCAGCATCCATTCCGATCCGGGCGCATCCATCACGAATTCGTTTGCGTCGGCTGGCACCAGAAACGCTTCCCCGGCCTTGCAAGGTTCGCCGTTCAAGGTGCCGCTGCCTTCCAGGCAGATCAGCAACTGGTAATAAGGCGCGCCGGAAATGCGCAACTCGGCTGCAGGCTTCAGTTTTTCGATGCGGAAATAGTCGTTGGCCAGAAGTTCCTCTCGGCCGGGCGCCAGCGTCTTGGTTTCCGGCTGATGGGTGTGCGGACCCAGATGCGAAACAGTGGTGCCGTGGTCCAGATGCAGTTCGCGGGGGCGGCCGTAATCGTAGAGGCGGTAAGTGATGTCCGAATTTTCCTGAATTTCGCAGACCGTCAGCCCCGCGCCAATGGCGTGGACAGTGCCGGCGGGAGTGAAAACCACGTCACCTTTCGAAACTTTTCGCCAATCGAGCAAGGTTTCAATCTCGCCCGACAGCGCCGATTCCTTCAGTTTCTCGCTGGTCAGCGTTTGGGTAAAACCCACGGCCACTTCGCCCGGCGGCTGGGAATCCATCACGTACCAGGCTTCCGTTTTGCCTAGACAGTCATGGTGTTCGGCAGCGTAAGTGTCGTCGGGATGAACCTGGACCGAGAGCCTTTCCGTTGTAAACAAAAGCTTTACCAGCAGCGGGCAAACGCCGGGGTGTTTCGGGTCGGCGGCAGTACCCAAAACTTCGGGATGCGCGAGAAGAAGTTCACCTAAAGGTTTGCCGAGCGCCGTCCGATTATCTTTGTACGTGAACCAGACTTCCCCTATCGGCGGTTTGGGCATATCGGCAGTGTGGGCAAAGTAAGGCAGCAGGCTGTTCTTGCCCCAAACGCGCTCGCGGAAGATGGGTTCCAGGCGAATTGGCTTATTGAAGAGGCTAGATGATATATCTTTCATGTGAGAAATCTCGTTTTAATCGTTTACTAACATTTGGCCGCTCGTCTGGTCACTCAACGTGGGAGTTCCTATGATTTTCGCTTTTTTGTTCACGGTCTTTATCGGCATTTGCGCGGTGGCGCTGATCGGCCTGGAAGACTCTCACTACCGGGTGACCAGGCTGCTGGAAGAGCTGGACGAACAGGCTGCAAAGCGGTCTTTGGAAACGGAACAAACCGCGCGCGTCGTTCCGATATCCGCCCCCATAGTCTCCAGCCAGCAGACTGCCGACACATTCAGCGAAATATCGTTTACTCGCTCTCTTCTCGCCCTAAATAAAGTTGACTCACTAGCTCCTTGTGATTTTCCAGGACCCGTCCGCGCCGAATCTTCATCGTTGGAGTCAGTTCGCCCTGCTCAATCGAAAGATCGCGTTCAAGCACTTTAAAGCGGCGGATGCGCTCAAAATCGGCAAGCTGTTTGTTCACCCGGCCAATCACGTCGCTGACGGCTTTGGAAACGGGCTCGGCGCTGATGACGGTCTCGCTGGTGACGCCTTTGAGGTTCTGCGCCTGCTGCATGTTGATGGTCAAAAGCGCGGTGATGTAGGGCTTTTTGTCGCCAATCAGAACCACCTGGCTGACCAGCGGCTCCATCTTAAACAAATTCTCAATGCGCGCCGGGTAGATTTTTTTGCCGTTCGAAGAAACAATCAGCTCTTTCTTGCGGCCGGTGATGTACCAATAGCCCTGGTCATCCACTTCGGCCAGATCGCCGGTGGAAAACCAGCCGTCCGGCCCAATCACGGAAGCGGTGGCGACGGGGTCTTTGTAATAGCCCTTGAAGAGGCAGGGCGTTTTGACCTGCAGTTCGCCATCTTCGGCCAGCCGCAGCTCAATTCCCGGCAGCACTTTGCCGATGCTTCCGGGTTTGGCGGCATCCAGCGGATTAAAGGTAATGACGCCCGCTTCAGTCAGGCCATAGCCTTCCAGCAGGGGCATCTGAATGGCGGAGTAGAATTCGGCCAGGTCGCGGCCCAGCGGCGCCGCGCCGGAAGCGGCAATGCGCAGGCGTCCGCCCAGGCGCTCCTTCACCTTGGAAAACACCAGTTTTTCGGCCAGCTTCAAGGCTTTCGCCATCCAGCCGGGCAGCGGCTTGCCTTGCTGTTTCAGGCGCGCGGCTTCCAGGCCCAGCCCCAGCGCGCCGTGAAACAGCTTTTGCGCAATCATCGGGCGCTTTTTCAGTTCGGTGCTGATGGTGGCGTACATGCGCTCCCAGACGCGCGGCGGAGCCAGGAACATGGTGGGGCGAATCACTTTCAGGTCGGCCGCCAGGCGCGTCAGGTTTTCAGCAAAGTAAATGGGCGTTCCCATGCGCATGGGAATCAGTTCCAGCACAATGCGCTGGGCAATGTGCGCGGACGGGAGAAAGACGACGGTGGAATCCTCCGGCCCGATGGGAAAGCTGGTGGGCGCCATATCCAGGTTGGCGATGATGGCGGCATGCGAAACCACGCCCATTTTGGGTTCGCCGGTTGCGCCGGAGGTGAGGTAGAGAACGGCGCCATCGTCGGGCGAAATCGCCTGCGCCATTTCGCTGGCGGCCGAGGGTTCTCTGGCCAGAAGCTCGCGGCCCAATTGCCGCAAGGCTTCCAGCGTCATGCTCCCTTCCGCTTCGCCCGTCATCAGGATCAATTTTTCGGGCAGCGTCGCGTTCTGCGCGGCAGCGGCGGCGGAAAGCGCCTGCAGTGTTTTGGGGCTTTCCACAAACAGGAAGCGCGGGGCCACGCTGAGGATATTCTTCACCAGGTCGGGCATCGGATAAGCGGTGTAGAGAGCCGCCGAAATTGCACCCGAGGCCATAATTCCCAAGTCCACAAGATAAAATTCGGCGCGCGTTTCCGAAAGGATGCAGACCAGTTCGCCGTGCGTGACGCCCAGCGCGCGCAAACCCAGGCCGATTTCGCGCGAGGCCGTGGCCCAGGCGTTCCAGGTGTAGGTCTTGTATTTTCGTTCGCCCTTGCCTCCGCCCGCGTTCGCGGCAGGCTGATACAGGGCCACGATATCGCCCTGCGTGGCGGCAGTTTCTTCTAAAACGTTGAAGACAGTGCGTCCGGACATCCCGATGGAATTTTACCAGTCCGGCCCCCGGCTTGTTGGGAAGGATGTGGTGGAATGTACGCTGGAGGTTTGCCGTGAGCGGTCTTTCGCTTCTGGACGTGGCCATTGCGATGGTCTTCTTTTTTCTGCTGCTGAGCCTGGTGTGTTCGGCGGCGAATGAGATTTTGGCGGCGCTGCTGCAAACGCGCGCGCGCTTTCTGGAGCGCGGCCTGAAGCAGCTTCTTACCGACGACTTTGCCGGCAAGCTGTATGGCCATTCACTGATCCAGCCAATTGCCGACGAAGTGGACCCGTGGTTCCAGTGGGTTCACAAGCGCCTGCCTTCCTATATTCCGTCGCGCACCTTTGCCCTGGCCATGCTGGACCTGATAAAGACTTCGGAAGCATCGGTTCCCGCGCCGGTGCGCAGCGCGCTGGATGCTTTGACAGCCGATGTCAGCAAAGACGCAGCCACTATCCGGCAGAGCATTGAAGACTGGTACAACAGCGCCATGGAGCGCGTCTCCGGCACGTACAAGCGGCGCACCCAGTATGTCTTGTTCCTGCTTGGCATGGTTGCCGCCATGGCCGTGAATGCCGACAGCGTGGCGGTGATTGAGCGGCTGTCCACCAGCAAAACGCTGCCTGCGGTGATTGCGGCGGCGGCCGAGCAGTACCAAAAAGACGCCCCGGGCACCAGCCCCCAGAAGACTTTGGAAACCACGCTCGGGACGCTGGACAAGCTGGGATTGCCCATCGGCTGGACCGGGCCAGGCGATGCCAATTTGCTGAACCCTGACAAGCAAAACGCGCTCCACGCCGGCTTGCGTCTGTTGCAGATCCACTGGCTGGGCTGGCTGATTACCGGCCTGGCTGTGTCGTTCGGCGCGCCCTTCTGGTTTGACGTGCTGAACCGCTTCATGACCGTTCGCTCCACCATCAAGCCGGACGAAAAGCCAGCTTCTTAGCATATAATTCTGGGTGTCTATTGATGGACAGGGGGGCTGATGAGTTTTTTCTCAAAGCAGTTCATTGACGTTATTCACTGGACCGAGGCGGGTGACGGCACGCTGGCATACCGCTATCCCATGGAAGACATGGAAATCCAGAATGGCGGCCAGTTGACCGTGCGCGATTCGCAACTGGCGGTGTTTGTGAATCAGGGCCAGATTGCCGATGTGTTCCGCCCCGGCCTGTACACGCTCACCACCAACACGCTGCCGCTGCTGACGAACCTGATGAACTGGGACAAGGCGTTCAAATCGCCGTTCAAGTCGGATGTGTATTTTTATTCCACGCGGCTGCAGAATGACCAGAAGTGGGGCACGGCCACGCCCATCACCATTCGCGACAAAGAGTTTGGCGCGGTGCGGGCGCGGGCCTACGGAATTTATTCGTATCGCTTGGCGGATGCGCGCGTGTTTTATCAGAAGGTGAGCGGCACCACGCCCGTGTACCGCGTGGCCGATCTGGAAGGGCAACTGCGCAACACCATTGTGGGCCGCATGACCGACACCTTCGGCGGCAGCAGCATTGATTTTCTGGATATGGCCGGCAACCAGATGCGGCTGGGCGCGCTGATGATGGATTCGCTGCGGCCTGTCTTTATGGATCTGGGGCTGCAACTGGAAACGTTCACCGTGGAAAGCATTTCGCTGCCGGAAGAATTGCAGAAAATGCTGGACCAGCGGATTGGCATGAACATGCTGGGCGACATGGGGCGCTACACGCAATTTCAAATGGCGCAATCGATGCCAATTGCGGCCGCGAACGAAGGCGCGGGCGGCATGGGCATGAGCCTGGGGGCGGGTTTGGCGATGGGCCAGCAAATGGTGAATGCCATGCGTCCTGCCGCAGCGCCAGTTGAAAGTGCCCCACCGGCATCGGGATCAAAGTTCTGCATCCATTGCGGAAAAGGGATGCCGCGCGTGGCGAAGTTCTGCTCCGAATGCGGAGCCAGCCAGACTTAGTTGTCGCCGCCGAAGACGTCAAAGATAGAAGAAGCGATTTCTCCGATGACTGCCCCCGTCTCGAGCGCGCCCAGGCCGCCGGAGCCGGAAAAGCCGCCGCTGGAGTAATTGTCCTCGCCTTCAATGCGGTCGAAGACGGATTGAATGGCCACGCGTCCGGGGCCAGTCAGGCGCAGCCATAAATAGCCGCGCGTCCCCGAAATCCAGGCGCCCATCGACAGCGCCGGGCTTTCGTAGTAAATTTCCATCTGCACGGTGGGGTCTTTGAAAACCAGCGCGCTGGGCTTCAGCAGAATCACCTGGCCAGGGGAAAGATCGCGCGTGAAAACATTCCCCGCCGCATGCAGCAGCAGCAGGCCCGGAGCGCCGGTGGCGGAAAACCGGTCCATCACGCGGCCCAGCGGATAATGCGTTTCGGTTTCGTCGCCTTTGCGCGACTGGAACCAGATGTTGGTGGAAAACCAGTCGTAATCCACGTTGCCGGTGGCGGCCAGAAACAGATGCTCGCGCACGTCCACCGCCTGGCCGTGCTGCAAGGGCAGCGGAATCAGTTCGCCGGGGCTGTCTTGCGAAAACGCGATGTGGCCAGGGCCTTGCGCCTGCGTCATGATCAGCGGCAGACCGCCCAGCATGCGCTTCCACCCGCCTTTCAAGTTCATGGCCGTGATGGCCACTTGCGGGTCTTTCCACAGCAGCACGTGATGGGTGAAATAAATGCTGTCTTCGGCCGCCAGCTTCATGTCGGCCACGGGAACCTGCGTGCCTTCAATCTGGCAGACCGACTTGCCGAAATTGAGCTTCGCCATGTCCTTGCGGCCGGGGAGTTTGGCCCAGCCGGAGCGCGAGGCAATAGAGGACGCGCTGAGAGCCGCGCCGCATTTTGGGCAAGTGGTTTGGCCGGGATCGAACGGCGCGCCGCACCACGAGCATTTTGCCGCAGCGCGCGCGGGAGCAGAAGGAGGAACAACAACCCGCGCACGGCTTCCGCAACCGGTGCAGAAATTCGCGTTGTCGGGCAGTTTGCCGCCGCAATTTGTGCAGAACATAATTTATTCCGTAGCGTGGTGAACGTACATGGATTGAATGCCCACGCGGCCCGGCCCCGTCATCTTGGCCAGGCTCATGTTTGATCCGCCGAAAAGCCCGGTTCCCAATCGCTGAAATTCCACATCCATCTGGACCGAAGAATCTTTGTAAAGAAACGCGCCCGGTTCCACCATGATGCTCTCGCCCGGTCCCAGCTTTCGCTCAAACACATTGCCATAGCCATGCAAAATCAGCAGGCCGGGTGATCCCTGGGTGATGAAGCGGTCCATATACATGCCCTGTCCGCCGAACAAAATATTGGTAAGACCTTTGACGCGCACGAACGAATAATTAATCTGGTGGGACGACAGCAGAAACGCATGCTCGCGCACATCCAGCTCCATGCCCGGATGCAGCGGCAGCACCACCAGTTCGCCCGATGCGTCGCGCGAAAAAGCGATGCGCCCCGGCCCGGTGGCGACGCTGATCAGGAACGGCATGCCGCCAAACACGCGCTTGAAACCGCCCGACAGCGGCATCATCGACAGCGGCACCTGCGGCTCTTTCCACAGCATGACGTGGTGCTCGAAGAAAACGGAATCGCCCGGACCCAGATTGATTTCCGCCACCGGAACAATTTCGCCCTCCACCTGGCAGGTGCTGGAGCTGAAATGAATCTCCGTCATGTCGCGAATGCGCGGCGCTTCCCGCCAGCCGGATTCGCTGATCAGGTTGCGAATATCCAGCGGCGCTCCGCACGCCTGGCAGGAGAGCGCGGTTTTCGGATTCATGCCCTGGCACCACTGGCACTGAATGCGCTCCAACGGTTCGCCCAACGGCATCGGCTGTGTCTCGGTCATGGTGAATTCAACCATGATATGGCAGCCCCCCAACTCCAACTTCAACTCCAACTTCGGGGACGGAGAGATATGGTACGAAGTGAAGCTTTTTTAACTTCGTACCATATCTCTCCGTCCCCGAAGTTGACGAAGTTGGAGTTGGCGTGAGGTGAGAGAATCCTGGAATGAACAAGAACAATTTCCAGATCGCAATGTTCGCCGCGCTCATGACCATATGCCACGCTGCGGCTTCCGCCCAGGCTATCGGCTTCAAGCAAGGCATGCCGTTCAGCCAGGGCTACGTGGCCGGCAAGACGCTTTACGTGGCCGGACAGCAAGGCCCGGACGCCAGCGGCAAAGTCACCGGCACCGACATCACGGTGCAAACCACCAACACCATCGCCGCCATCGAAAAAGTGGTCAAACAAGCCGGTTTCAAGATGAGCGACCTGGTCTCCGTCACCGTCTACATCACCGACTTGAACGATGTCCCGGCCATGAACCAGGTCTACATCAAGCTGATGCCCGATCCAAAACCGGCGCGCGCCACCGTGCAAGTGGCGGGTTTGATTGGCGGCGCGAAGATTGAAATTTCCGCCATCGCCGTGAAGCATTAACTCTCAAACGAAATTCCCTTTTTCTCTTTGCCGAAAGCGGCCACAATCGCGGTGAAAATAAACACCGTCGCGGCGGTGGCCGCCATTGCCGTGGCGTAGCTCATGTGCTCGGAGAAAACGGCTTCAATGTATCCCACCGACCCCGCAATCAAAACGCCGCATTGATACGCCAGCCCGGGCAGCAAGCCGCGCAAATTGTTCGGCGCCAGTTCGCTCAAATGCGCTGGAATCACGCCCCACGCGCCCTGCGCGAAAAATTGCAGGAAGAACGCGCCCACAATAATAATTCCGGCGCGCGGCGCGTAGGCCCAGACGGGAATCACCAGAACGCCCAGCAGAAGCGAAATAATAATCGCTTTGCGCCGGCCAATGCGGTCAGAGATGAGGCCAACCAGAGTGCCGCCCAGGATGGCGCCCACCATCGAAACGGCCGAGATGATGGAACGCTGCGCGGTGTCGTAATGCCAGAAGCGCTGCAGGAACGTGGGATACATGTCCTGCGTGCCGTGCGAAACGAAATTCATGCCGGTCATGAACAGCACCAGATAGAAGAACAATTTCCAGTGACCGGAAATGCTCTTTCCAATCCCAGCCCATGATGTATTTTGGGGTGATTCGCTCTTTGATTTCTCCCACACTTCCGATTCCTTCACCCTCAGCCGCACAAACAAAGCCAGCAGCGCGGGCAAGCCGCCCAGGAAGAAGAGCGGACGCCAGCCCCATTTGTCCAGAAACAGCCAGATGCAAAGCGCGGCCATCAGGTTGCCCAGCGCATAGCCTTGCTGCAGCAGTCCGGAAAGAACGCCGCGCCATTTCGGCGGCACTTTCTCCATGGCCAGCGACGCGCCCACGCCCCATTCGCCGCCCATGCCAATGCCAAACAGCGCGCGCAGCACCAGAAATATCGTGAAGTTGGGCGCGAATCCGGTGGCCACTTCCACGACGGAATAAAAAATCAGGTCAATCATCATCGGCAAACGGCGGCCATAGCGGTCGGCCAGCAAGCCGAAAATCAGCGCGCCAATGGGCCGGAACGCCAGCGTCAGCGTCACCGAAAAAGCGATGGCTTTATCGCTCTGATGAAATTCCTTGGCAATCGAAGTGAGACAAAAAGCCACCAGGAAAAAATCGAAAGCGTCCAAGGTCCAGCCGAGGAAGCTGGCAATCAGCGCGGCCCAGTGGTCGGATGTTTTTGCTTGCGGCACTATTGCTCGGTCTGTCCGCTGGCGGAAGCGTTCGGCTGCCAAAGCGTTTCCGGAGTCTGCATCACATGATTCACCTGGCGCGACCAGACAAAAAACGCGTCGCTCAGGCGGTTCAGATATTGAATGGCTTCCTCCGGAACCGGCGTGTCGTGAGCCAGTGCCACCAGCAAGCGCTCAGCGCGCCGGCAAACGGTGCGGCAAACATGCAGTTCGGCGTCAATGCGCGAACCGCCCGGCAGCACGAACGAACGCAAAGTGCTTAGCTGTTCGTTGGCTTCGTCAATCTCTTTTTCCAGTTGCCCCACTTCCACGGCGGTGACGCGCGGCTGTTTCGGATGCACGTCTTTGGGAACAGTGGCCAGAATGGAGCCCAGGTTGAACAGCTCATGCTGCACGCGCTTGAGAATGGCGGCGAGATTCGCCAGCGGAACGGCGGCGGGAGTGAACGCTTCGAGCGTGGTGCGCGCCAGGCCGATGAAAGAATTCAGTTCATCCACCGTGCCGTAGCACTCAATGCGCAGGTCGTCTTTGCGGACGGTTTGGCCGCCCACCAGTTTGGTTTCGCCGGTGTCTCCGGTTTTGGTGTAGATGCGGTTTAAGGCCAGGCGGGGTTCGTTGAAGGTGGAATCGCTCATGAAGGGTCTTGCTGACTCTTGAGTTTATCGAAACAAAAAAAGCCGCCCGTGCGAACAGGCGGCTTCTGAAACTAAGACTGACAACGAAACTAACGCGCGGCCGCAAACTTCCGGCGCAGGAAGAAAGCAATTGCCAATCCGCCAGCCATCAGCGCCCAGGCAGCCGGTTCCGGCGCAACCACGCTCACATTGTCCAGCAGGAACTCGCCATTATCGTTGCCGAAGGTGAGGCTCAGGACGGAAGTCGGCCCGCTGGCCACTTCGGTGAACGAGTAAGCGGTGTAGCCTTCCATGGGAATAACGCTGGAAGCCACCAGCGTGCTGGATCCGAACTTAGCCGCGAACAAGTTAGTGTAGCTGCCACCGCCGGCGGTCGGGGCTGTGTCCTGGGCGATATCAAACGAAACCGTGTAGGTGGAACCAGCCGCTGTCGCGATGCTCTGCGAAATGGTGGTGGGGCTGGTGGACAGGTCGGCGAAAAACGCTTGATAGCTTCCGGTGATCGGCGAAATGCCGTCTACCGGGTCGGTGCCCTCCACGCCATAAAGATTGTTTAATTGCGTCGGCACATCGGCGCCCGATAACGTCCAGCCGCTAAAGGTTCCGGTTCCGAAACTGCAGTTCGCCACCAATTGACCCGTGACGGCGCTGCAGGCCGTGACGGCCTTGGCTTGCGGAATGGCAATGAAGAATAAACAGGCCGTGGAGAAAAGTGCGGATAGTAATTTGATTTTTTTCATTCTGTATTTCCGATGACTGGTTTTTAAGGTTAGCAGAATCAGGCACTCATCACAGCAGGCTCGGGTACTAAAGCCGCCGTGATGAGTACCTGTGATTCGCCGTTTAGTGGGACGTTCCCGTGGGCCAGCCCATCACCAGGTTGTAGGCGTTCACCGATCCAATGCCGCTGGGGAAATCCCACCCGACGTTGGTCAGATAAGCCGGCTGATCGGCAGTGTTGGACGTGGACAGAACGCCGTAGGTGTCGGCCGTAGGCTTGTAGCAGTTGGTCAGCACATTGCTCTTGGCCTTGCAGACGGAGTCGTTGTCGCCCTGCGTGACGTCATTGAAGATGCAGGGGCTGCCAGTGAGCGGAATGGTGGAAGAGTTGCACGCGGCGTTGCCCGAAGTGCCATATTCCGTTTTCGCAAGCTGATAGTACACCGTGTTGGGATTGCCCCAGCGGCTGCCCGTCTTCTGATTCACCAGCGCCTGAATGCCAGCCATGATGGGGGAGGAGACGGAAGTTCCGCCGAATCCGGCCCAGGTGCTGGGAGCGCCGGTGCAGGGATACGGGCCACCCTCGGCATCGTTGGTATCCGGGTTGGACCAGCAAACCACATAATAGGCATCCCAGAAGCCGTTGGATGCGAAAAGCGCCACGTCGGGGATGTCGCGAACGCTATCGGCCGGGTTGCCATAAACGCTCTGCCAGGTGGGCTTGGCGTAACCGGCGCAAGTGCCGCTGACCACGCCGCGCGTGGAAGGCGTTCCGGTGGCGCACCCGCTGGGGCCGCCGCTGCCGCCCACCGCGTTCAGCAGGAAGTTCAGTTCGCCGCTGCTGCTGGTGACAGCCGCGTTGTTGCACAGGCCCAGCGGAGAGATGCCCAGATAAGCGGCCACCAAGCTTCCGGCGCAAGAATTGTTCCATGGAATTTCCTGAATGTAGCCAAGCGCGGAATTATAGGTTGCGGTGTTGGTGGAACTCCAGTAATTGCTGGGGTTGATGCCGTTGGCGGTGTAGCCGAAATCCAGCCCGCCCACTGAGACATTGTAAGGAGTGGAAGTGAAGCCGCTCACTGAGATGCCGTGCGTGGAGACGCTGCCATCGTCTTCGGAAGCCGCGTTCTCATCGCCGGAGGAAACAAAGATGGAGACGCCTTCCGTCACTGCCTGCTGATAAGCGTTGTTGTAAGCCAGGTTGGCGGCCGCGCCGTTCGCCGCTTCCGCTTCGCCATAGCTGATGCTCACCACCGAAGGCAAGCTGGCGGCGGGACCGTTCAGCGTGTTTTCCAGCGCAATCAAGCCGCCAAAAGTGGTGCTGGTGTCCGTGCAAGCCGCCAGGATAATGGCTGCATTGGGAGCTGCGGCCGAAGCCCATTCCACGTCGATAGCCGCTTCGCCATCATCGCCGTAGCCGGGGTCGCGCGACGAACCCTGAAAGCCGGGGTTGGTGCAGGTCAGCGAGCCGGTTGGGCTCACCTGGCTCAGCGTTCCTTTGGGATAGGCGCGGGTCAGGCCAAAAATTTTGCGAAAGACAGTCCAGTCGCCGGTGGAATACAGATAGGTGTCTTCCAGAACCATGATGGATTGGCCAGTGCCGGAGAGGCCGGCCGCCAGCAGCGGATTGATGTTGTAGATGGTTTCAATGTCTCCTGGAACCAGCGCATGGAAGGTGCCGTTGGAGTTGGTGTACGTGTAAAGCGGATTCCTCTTAACCAATTGCGCTTTCGGGTGGAAATTGTGCAGCGCCACCACACCGGCCACAACCGGCGACAGAGCGGCGGGAATCTGAGGATCGCTCATGTTGGCAAAGTGGCTGACGCCGTCGACGGAAAGATTATGAATGGAAGTGTGGAAAGCGTTGCGGACCTGGCCGGCGTTGCCGCTGAAATCGATCATCATGCCGGTGGCGGGCACGCCGTTGACCGTGAACCCCTTCGAAGTCAGCCAAGCCGTCACGGCGGCGACATCCTCTTGCGCCACGCCGTACTGCGCGGCAAACTGGGCCGGCGTCAGCCACTGGTGGAAGTTGGCCGACTTGGGATCATGCAGTTCGCCGATGAAGGACTCCAGCGCCGCCTCCTCTTGCGGAGCGCGCTGCAACTGCAGCATCATATGATCCAGTTGAAAGTCGTCTGAAACCGCGCCCCGGTCATTGGCGGCGTTTGCCTCCGCGCGGGTGTTGCCCGTCAGCGTCGTCAGCCGCGTTTCATCTATCGTCCCGTGAATCATGCTCACGGGATGCTGAGCAAAAACGGCCGGCACAAAGAGACAAAGTCCCCAGGCCAGCCCTAAAATTCCAGATTTATTTAGTGTTTTCATCAATTTCTTCCCAGTAACTAACACAATCACCCTATTCCGTGATGATTGCGTAAGTATAACAACTGATTCAGGGCTCTGAACGGGCCGCTAGTACCTTTCCGGTCTGCAAACTGACGGAATGATTTCTCGTAAGATGGGGAGGCGAGTGCGCGGCGTCAAAAATTCGCAAATTTGGGTGAAAGCGGCCATTGGCAGCGGTATTCTGCTGGGCCTGGTGCTGCTGGTTCAAACGGTTTCCACCTACTTCTTCGTCTACGACAAAATTGTGCGCGACCAGGCGGCGCAGGAAGTGGAGCGCAAGGAAGCAACGCTGCTGCGCTCCGCCATTTCAGCGAAGGTCAGCGACCCGCATCAGTTGGGTCCGTTGCTGGAGGAGATGCGGCGCGAATCGCCCAAGCAGATTGCCTGGATCAGAATCATGAATCGGGACGCGGCGGTGGTCGCGCAGTCTGGCGTGCCCCTCACCGCTCTGCCCACGCCAGGGCAATTGCGAGATCAGTTGCGGATGCATCAGGCTACCCGGAATATGATAAAAAGTTCGTCGGGCGACATTCTGGTGGTGGATTCGCGGCTGCGTTTTTTGGGCCGTCCGGGCGAACCTCCGCCGCCAGGGGGACCACCGCCGGCTCCGCTGTTCTCCGAAATCGCCATCTATGTGGAAGGCGTAACCGTGAATTTCGGAGCGCTGCGCCAGAACTTGATCATTGGCTGCCTGGCGGCCATTGCGCTGCTGGTTTCCATGGCGTCCATTGGGCTGCTGTTCAACCGCTATATCCGCGCCCGCCAGTTGGAGCAGCAACTGGAACTGGCGCGCAGCGTGCAAACCGACCTGCTGCCAGCGTCAGACCGGGTCAATCTGGATTTCGCGGCGGCTTTTTTGCCGGCAGCCACCATTGGCGGCGATTTCTATGACGTCTTCACGGGCGAAAATGCGCCCGTCTCGCTGGTGCTGGGCGACGTGGCGGGCAAAGGCATTTCGGCCGCCTTGCTGATGGGCGTGCTGCACGGCGCAATCCGTTCCATGCGCTGGACGCGCTCGGCTGTCGACCAGGAAGAGGCCTCGCAATGGCTGAACCAGTTTCTGTGCGAAAAAACCGCGCGCGAACGCTTCGTCAGCCTGTTCTGGGCTTATTTTTTGCCTGAAACGGGACTGCTTCGCTATGTGAATGCCGGCCATTTGCCGCCGCTGCTGATTCGCGCCGCTGGCGCCGAGGCCGAACGGCTGGAAGCTGGAGGGCCAGTGCTGGGTCTGCTTCCCGCGGCTCAATACAGTTCCGGGACCGCGCGAGTAGAACCGGGCGACGTGCTGGTGGTTTTTTCCGACGGCGTGGCCGAGGCGGCGAATATCCATGACGAAGAGTTCGGCGACACCCGCATCACCGACATTGTGCGCCGGAACATCGCGCTGGGTCCGCAGGAAATTTGCGACGCCATTCTGCGCGAAGTGGAGCTGTTTCTGGGACCCATGAAGCCGCACGACGACCAGACCCTGCTGGTGGTGCGGCTGGTGCCGGCAACGAAGCAGAGCGTTAGTAGCTCCTCATACCAAGAATCCAGCCTTCCACTGATCGGATAACCGGATCGGCGGGCGCGGCGAATGCTAAGGGATTCTGGATCACCTCGATGAGTCCAAGGAGGCCAATAAAACTATCGAACGGGTCGTCGGCGTGCGGCCCGTCTCCAAAACCATTAGCGATCTCGGACGCAAGAACCGGGTGCAGGATGACGCCGTGGTCATCGCACCAGTTGAAAATTTGCCGCGCCTGACGCGTGCGGCCAGCCTGGGTGGTTTTTCCAAACAGCCGGTCGAGCCCAAGATGTGAGTACGTCTCGGCGGGATAACTTTCGGCAACGATGATCTTTTCGGAGGCAAGAAGATCGGGCAGCTCCCCGTCGAACGGCCAAAGCACGATGCGGTCTTCACGCTGGGCCGGTTCCAGCAAATCTCGCCAGCCGCAAATGGCCGCGCGGCCCACCTGATTTGCGCCCAGAATCCAGAATGTCTCGCAGGCTGCAGGCCGCAGCGGCGTTTTTCGATCACATACACGCAACAAGTCCGAGGGTGCCGTCACCCCTAAGGCGTCGGCCAGTTGCTGTTTATTGGTTCCTCCCGGCTTGTCTGGATAAAACGGGCGGGTGATGGAAATCTCATCGCGTTTCACGGCGGGAGTGTAGAAATCGGTCCACTGATTAAAACCAAATGCGCGCAAAGCCTGGGTGAAGCTGGTCGTTCCGGCGTTCTTCGCGTAGCTGCGCGGAAGGCCGATTGGAAAATCAAAGGCGGCCAGTATGGGACCGTCCGTGAATACCAGGCGCAGCCGTGCGAAAAAGCCTGGAAGCGGACCCACCTGTTCCGGCAGAGCTACCTGATACTTGCCGCCAAGCGGCTGTGCGGTGCAGATCCAGCGGCCTGACGGACGAGTGCTCCAGTCACAGTGAGCCAGCAGCGGAAGCATAGAGCAAACGCTATCAAGTCAGAAACTTCAGCGCGGCCGAGTTCAGGCAATACCGATTGTGCGTGGGTGCCGGTCCGTCGTTAAACAAATGGCCCAGGTGAGCATCGCACTTGACACACAAAACTTCTGTCCTCTCCAGGCCTTGCGAATGGTCCGGCCGCGTGGTGATGTTCTCAGCCGCAATCGGCAAAGTAAAACTGGGCCAGCCAGTATCGGAATCAAACTTATCTGCCGAACTGAACAGCGCGTTTCCGCAACAGACGCAGCGGTAAATTCCGCGCTTATGGTTGTTCCAGTAAAGATTATGGAACGAAAATTCCGTCGCCCCTTCGCGCGTCACGGCAAACGGCTCCGGGCTAAGCTCTTTGCGCCATTCGTCTAACGATTTAACTACCTTCTTCACTCGCACGGTCTGAAGACGCTGGCCGGTGTCGCTGAATAAAACAATGGTCACCAGCGCGCCGGAACCATTTGCAGAAGCGTTCGGCAAAGGCCGGTCGCAGCTCGCCAGCACCATACCTAAAAGCCAAACACGGCGCGTAAAGGCGTTAGCGCCGCTTGGTCTTGATAACAATCGGCGTGCCATCGAACTTGAAATGCTCCCGCAGCCGGTTGATCAGATAGCGCTCAATGGAAAAGTGCATCTTGTCCGCCTTGTCCGTGAACACAACAAACGTGGGTGGGCGAATGGAGGCCTGGGTAATGTAGTAAATCTTGATGTCGCTTTCGAACTTCAGCGTTTCCACAAAGCGGTTCAGTTCGCCGGTGGTGACGCGCTTGGACGCATTTTCAAATGACCGGCGAATGGTCGACACAATGCGCCGGATGCCTTCGCCGTTCTTGGCCGACGCGAAAATAATGGGCGCGTAATCCAGAAACTTCAGCTCGTCTTTCACATCTTCGGTGAACTTGCGCTTGCCCGCTTCATCCATCGCGTCCCATTTGTTGACGACAATAATCACCGCGCGGCCTTCTTCATGCGCATACCCGGCAATGGTGGCGTCAGCGCCCACCACGCCTTCGGTGGCGTCAATCATCACCAGCACCACATTCGCCATGCGGATATGCCGGCGCGCCATCACCACGCTCAGCTTCTCCGTCATCTCCGTCGTTTTGCCTTTGCGCCGGATGCCGGCGGTGTCCACAAAACGGTAAGTGGTGTTGCCATCGTGAATGGTTTCATCCACCGCATCGCGCGTGGTGCCGGCCACCGGCGAAACAATGGAGCGCTCTGAACCCACCAGCGTGTTCAGCATGGTGGACTTGCCCACGTTCGGACGGCCAATAATCGCCACCTTGATGCGCCGCTGTTTTTCCGCGCCCTCCGGCTCCTCGGGCTCCGGCTCGAATTCGGGAAAAGGCGCGGTGATGGTTTCGAGCAATCCGTCCACGCCGCGCCGGTGCTCAGCCGAAATGCCCACCGGCTCACCCAACCCCAGCGAATAAAATTCATGCACCAGGTTCTCGCGCACCGTGGCATCAATCTTGTTCACCGCCAGCGTGATGGGCTTATTCAAGGGCCGCAACAGCTTGGCCAGGTCGCGGTCGGAACTGGTAATTTCGGTGCGCCCATCAATCACAAAAACAATATGCGAGGCAATCTCCAGCGCCACGCGCGCTTGTTTCAAGATCTCGGTGGGAATTAAAGCGTCGTCATCCGGCACAATGCCGCCGGTATCGATGACTCCGAAGCGTTTGCCAGCATACTGCGCTTCGCCATAAATGCGGTCGCGCGTGATGCCCGGTTCATCGCCCACAATGGAGCGCCGGTCGCCGATAATCGCGTTAAATAATGTGGATTTGCCGACGTTGGGACGCCCCACAATCACAATAGTCGGAAGTGGTTCGTCAGTGGTCACGTCGCTTTCAGGGTCGCACAAGACTGCCTCCAGTAACGGTGAATTCACCTCCGCGTGAGAACATGGAGCTTACGAATGTCATCAGGAAAGCTATCTCTCAACACGCGCAATATCGCCATCATTGCGCACGTTGACCACGGAAAAACCACGCTAGTGGACGCCATGCTGCGGCAGAGCGGCATTTTTCGCGCCAACGAAGCGGTGGTGGATCGCGCCATGGACTCCAACGATCTGGAGCGCGAGCGCGGCATCACCATTCTTGCCAAAACCACCGGCGTCCGCTACCACGGCACCAAAATCAACATTGTCGACACCCCCGGCCACAGCGATTTCGGCGGCGAAGTGGAGCGCGCCCTGAAAATTGTGGACGGCGTCATGCTGCTGGTGGATGCCAGCGAAGGCCCGCTGCCGCAAACGCGCTATGTGCTGACCAAGGCGCTGGAAGCCGACCTGGTTCCGGTTCTGGTCATCAACAAAATTGACCGCCCCGACGCGCGCATTCAGGAAGTGCTGAACGAAGTGTACGACCTGTTTATCGATCTGGACGCGCGCGAAGACCAGCTCGATTTCCCGGTGGTTTACACCAACGGCAAAGCCGGCTTGGCCAAGATGAACATGGAGGATGAGACCGAAAATCTTCAGCCGCTGTTCGAGACCATTCTGAAAACCATTCCGCCGCCGCAGGGCGACCCCGATGCGCCGCTGCAACTGCTGGTGGCCAACCTGGATTACAGCGATTATCTGGGCCGCCTGGCCATTGGGCGCGTCTTTGCCGGCACCCTGAAACTGGGTGACGACGTTTCCATCTGCAAGCTGGACGGCTCCATCCAAAAGACGCGAATCACCAAGCTGTATTCCTTTGAAGGCTTGAAGCGCGTGGACGAAACCATTGGCCGCCCCGGCGACGTTCTGGCCATTGCGGGCGTGGAAGGCATCACCATCGGCGAAACCATCACCAGCGCCGAAAATCCCATGCCGCTGCCGCGCATTCAGATTGACGAGCCGACCATTGCCATGACGTTCACCATCAATAACTCGCCCTTCGCCGGGCGCGAGGGAACGTATGTCACGTCCCGGAATTTGCGCGACCGGCTGGATAAAGAGCTGCTGACCAACGTTTCCATCAAGGTGGAAGAAGCGGGCGGCCCCGACGCGTTTAAAGTGATGGGCCGCGGCGAACTGCAGTTGGCCATTTTAATTGAGATGATGCGCCGCGAAGGCTACGAATTGCAGGTGGGCAAGCCGGAAATTCTGACCAAGCAGATTGACGGCAAGCTGCATGAGCCGCTGGAGCACCTGGTGATCGATTGCCCGGAAGAATACATCGGCGTGGTCATTGAAAAGATGGGCACGCGCAAGGGCAAGATGAGCAAGATGATCAATCACGGCTCCGGCCGAGTGCGCCTGGAATTTCTGGTTCCTTCGCGCGGGTTGATTGGCCTGCGCAGCGAAATGCTGACCGACACGCGCGGCATGGCCATCATGAATTCGCTGTTCCACGGCTACATTGAATGGCAGGGCGAAATTGCCACGCGTCCCACCGGATCGCTGATTTCCGACCGCGCGGGCGTGGCCACCACTTACGCCATCTTCAACATGCAGGAGCGCGGCACCATTTTCATTCCCGCCACGACTGAAGTTTATGAAGGCATGATTATCGGGGAGAACGCGCGCGACAGCGACCTGGACGTCAACATCGTCAAGGAAAAGAAGCTGACCAACATGCGCGCCTCCAGTTCCGACGACGCCATTCGCCTGATTCCGCCGAAGATTCTGAACCTGGAGCAGGCGCTGGAATTTATCAAGGATGATGAATTAGTGGAGATCACGCCGAAATCCATTCGGCTGCGCAAGAAGATTCTCAAAGCGAATCAGAGGTAACAAACATGGAAACGTTAGCGATTCTGGTGTTGCTCGAAACCAAGCCCGGGAAGGAACAGGAAGCGGAAGACTTTCTGAAATCGGCACTGCCGTTGGCGCAGGCTGAACCCGGCACCGTGAAATGGTATGCGCTGAAATTGGGCCCGTCGAAATTCGGCATCTTCGACACCTCAGCCGATGAAGCCGGCCGCCAGGCGCATCTGGCCGGCGATATCGCCAAGGCGCTGTTTGCCAAGGCGGAAGACTTGTTTGCCAAACCGCCGGAGATTTACAAGCCGGACATTCTGGCCGTGAAGTGAACGGCGGTCGGCGCTATTAATCGGCGGCCAGGCTGGCGGTTCGCTGCGGTTTCCAGCGAACAACCGGCCTGCGCGCGGCTGTCACTTCGTCCACCCGCGGCGTGCGGGTGTTGTGCGGCGCCTTCAAAACCAATTGCGGATCTTCTTCCACTTCTTTTGCGATGGAAATCATGGCGTCAATAAAGGTGTCGATTTCCTGCTTGCTCTCCGTCTCGGTTGGCTCAATCATCAGCGCGCCATGCACAATCAGCGGGAAGCTGACGGTGTAGGGATGAAAGCCATAATCAATCAAGCGCTTGGCGATGTCGCCGGTGCGCACGCCTTTTTTCGCCTGCCGGTCGTCACTGAAGACGCATTCGTGCATGCTGTTTGATTTGTACGCTAGTTCGTAATAAGGGTCAAGCAGCGTGCGGATGTAATTGGCGTTCATCAGCGCGTCCAGCGTGGCCACGCGCAAGCCGGGACCGCCGTGCGCCATGATGTACGCCAGCGCGCGAATCAGAACTCCGAAGTTGCCATAAAACGCGCGCACGCGCCCGATGGATTGCGGCAAGTCATAATTCCACGCCCATTGCCCGTTTTCATTCTTCAAGCGCGGACTGGGCAGAAACGGCGTCAGCACCTTGCCGCACGCCACTGCGCCAGCGCCAGGACCGCCGCCGCCATGCGGAGTGGAAAAAGTCTTGTGCAGGTTCAGGTGCATGACATCGATGCCGAAATCACCGGGGCGCGTGACGCCCACCAGCGCGTTCATGTTCGCGCCGTCCATGTAGACCAGGCCGCCTTTGCTGTGGATCAGCGCGCAGATTTTGTTGATGTTTTCTTCAAACACGCCAACCGTGTTGGGGTTGGTGATCATCAGGCCGGCGGTGTTTTCGTCGACGGCTCTTTCAAGCGAAGCCAGGTCCACCATGCCGCGCTCATTCGATTTGATGTTTTCCACCGAATAACCAACCATCATCGCCGTGGCCGGGTTGGTGCCGTGCGCGGAATCGGGCACCAGAATTTTTTTGCGCGGATTGCCGCGCGATTCCTGCAGCGCGCGAATCATTAGAATGCCGGTGAATTCGCCATGCGCGCCGGCGGCGGGCTGAAGCGTGACAGCGTCCATGCCGGTGATTTCGGCCAGCGCATTTTCCAGCACCGAAATCAATTCCATGCACCCTTGCGAAGCGCTTTCCGGCTGATAAGGATGCGCCCAGGCCAGGCCTTCGGTGCGCGCCACCAGCTCGTTGACGCGCGGATTGTATTTCATGGTGCAGGAGCCCAGCGGATAAAGGCCCAAGTCGATGGCGTAATTCCAGGTGGACAGGCGCGTGAAGTGGCGCAGCGTTTCAAATTCGCTCACTTCGGGAAAATCTTCTATTTCAGAACGAACGTTGCCGCGGCCCAGCGCGCTTTCGGCGTCAACGGGCGGAACGTCCAATGGCGGCAGTTGATAGCCGCGCTTGCCGGGAGAGCTTTGCTCAAACAGCAGCGATTCGTTCTGAACAATGTGCTTCGATACTTTTTTGATCATTGCTTCACAAACTCCCCGGCCAGCGTGTCCATATCCTGGCGCTTGGTCATTTCCGTGGCGCACAGCAGCATGCTGTTGCTGAGTTCGGGATAAAAGCGGCCCAGCGCCAAACCGCCGACAATGCCTTTTTCCAGAAGCGCCGCGTTGATTTGCTCGGGCGATTTCGAACCCGTATGGACCACAAATTCGTTGAAGAATGGCGCGTTGAAGGTCAGCGGCAGTTTGGACGCCAGATAATGCGCTTTCGCCAGATTCTGCTCGGCCAGTTCGCGCAAGCCTTCTTTGCCGAAGACCGACATGTAAACCGTTGCCATCAGCGCCAGCAAGGCTTGATTGGTGCAGATGTTGGATGTGGCTTTTTCGCGCCGAATATGCTGTTCGCGCGTGGCCAGCGTTAAACAAAAAGCGCGATGGCCGTTGGCGTCGGTTGTTTCGCCCGCCAAGCGGCCGGGAATTTGGCGGATGTATTGCTCACGCGTGGCGATGATGCCGACATAAGGGCCGCCATAGCTGGGAGAAATGGCAAAGCTTTGCAGCTCGCCAACAACGATATCGGCCTCGCGCGGCGGTTCCATCAGGCCCAGCGCCACGGCTTCGGTGAAGACGACCACCAGCAGCGCGCCTTTGGCACGAACGATGGGAGCGATTTCTTTTACCTGCTCCAGCAAGCCAAAGAAGTTGGGCGATTGCAAAATGACCGCCGCCACGCCGCTGTTCAAGTGCTTGTGCAGGTCTTCAATGTCCAACTGGCCGCTTTTGGTGTAGCCCAGCTCTTCCACCGGAATGCCTTGATATTTGGTGTAAGTGGCCAGCACTTCGCGGTATTCCGGATGCACGGTTTTGGCCACCAGAATTTTGTCGCGCCTGGTGATGCGCACGGCCATCATGGCGGCTTCGGGCACCGCGGAAGAGCCATCGTACATGGAAGCGTTGGCCACTTCCATGCCGGTCAACTGGCAGACCATGGTCTGGAATTCGAAAATCGTGGTCAGCGTGCCTTGCGAAATCTCGGCCTGGTAAGGCGTGTAAGAGGTCAGGAATTCGCCACGCGAAACAATGGTGTCCACCAGCACCGGGCGGTAATGATGATAAACGCCCGCGCCCAAAAAGCTGGGCCAGTTGCTTTCGGTTTTGGCCGCCAGCGCCTTGAAGTAATCGACAATTTCGAATTCGCTCTTGCCGTCGGGAATGTTCAGACGCCGGTCGAAACGAACATCGGCGGGCAGGTAAGACACTAGCTCCTCCGCCGTGCGCAGGCCAATGGTGTCCAGCATTTGCCGGCGTTCGGAGTCGGACTTGGGTAAATATCGCAACTTGAGTTAGGCCCCTACGTAAGTTTGATAATCGGCGGCGGTCATCAGATCGTTAATTTCTGCGGCGTCCGTCAGCTTCACTTTCACCAGCCAGGCTTCGCCATGCGGATCTTCGTTCAGCTTTTCGGGATTTTTGGCCAGCAGTTCGTTCGCTTCCAGAACTTCGCCGGAGACGGGCGAGTAAATGTCGGAAACGGCCTTGACCGATTCCACCGATCCGAACGTCTGGCTCTTAGTCAGCGTTGCGCCCACCTTAGGCAGGTCCACAAACACGATGTCGCCCAGTTCGGCCTGCGCGTGATCGGTGATGCCGATGTAAGCGGTGTCGCCTTCCGCCTTCACCCATTCGTGTTCTTTCGTGTACTTCAAAGTCTCGGGATAGCTCATGTTTTGGGCCTCTTATAAAAAGGTGTGGGGACAGTGACGGCGGCCACCGGCGCGTTGCGGATGGAAATATGAATGGCGGTGCCCGGAGCGCAATGCTCGACGGGCAGATAGCAAAGGCCGATGTTTTTGTTCAGCGTGGGCGAAGGTCCGCCGCTGGTGACCCAGCCGGCTGGTTTGCCGCTGACAAAGACTTCATAGCCGTCGCGGCCAATGCCGCGCTCCGTCATTTCGAAACCGGCTAGCTTGCGCTTCAAGCCTTGGTCCAGCGACTTTTGCAGCGCCGCGCGGCCCACGAAATCGGGCTTTTCCATTTTGACGATCCAGGCCAGGTCGGCTTCAAACGGATTGATGGAGGCGGTGAGTTCATGCCCATACAGCGCCATCTTCGCTTCCAGGCGCAGCGTGTTGCGCGCGCCCAGCCCGCAGGGTTTGATGTCGAATTCCGCGCCGGCCAAGAGAAGTTCCTGCCAGATGCGCGCGGCTTCCGATGGGTCAATATAGATTTCAAACCCGTCTTCGCCGGTGTAGCCGGTGTGCGCGATGCGCGCCGGAATGCCGGAAACTTCGCCGTCGGCGAACCAATAATACTTGATATCGGCGAGGTTGGCGCTGGTCAGCTTTTGCAGCGTGGCCGCGCCTTTGGGGCCTTGCACGGCGATCTGCGCAAAGCGCGGGCCGGCGTTTTCCACTTCGGCTTCAAACTTGTTCTGCGCGACGATGTGGGCGAAGTCTTTGTCCTGGTTCGAGGCATTCACGCACAGGAACCATTCGGTGTCGCTGACCTTGTGGACCAGAATGTCGTCGACAAAACCGCCGTGATCGTAGAGCAGAGCCGAGTAATGCGCCTGCCCCACTTTCAGCTTGGCGGCGTTGTTGGTGGAGACGTAATCGACCAGCGCGGCCGATTCGGGACCGCTGATAATAATCTCGCCCATGTGGCTGACATCGAACAGCCCGACGCGATGGCGGACGGCGTTGTGTTCGTCGACGATGCCCGAATATTGAACGGGCATGTTCCAGCCGCCGAAATCGACCATTTTGGCTTTCGAAGCCACGTGGGTTTCAAAGAGCGCGGTGCGTTTCAGATCTGTCGTTGGGGTCATTCCAGGGGAGAATTTTCAGAGTACCAGAGGGACCCCCATTCATCCGTTCGCAACAATTCATTGCTAGGCTCTGTCTGTTACTTCAGCCTATGAATCAATGTTATAAATATCTCTTCAGCCGACCTGTTCAAAAGGCGGCTCTTGCTCTCGTCCTCAGCACCAGCATGGCTTTTGGCGATTCTTTTTTTACGACCGGCAACCTGGTGGTGAGCGTGGAAGGCAATGGCGTGGCGGGCGCCACGTCCGGGCCGTACACCGATAATCAGGCCGCTCCGCTCAGCTTGTTTCAGTACAGCATTAACGGCACATCCAGCGCCTCTTACGTGAATTCGCTGGTGCTGCCGCAGACCAGTTCGGGATCGAACTCGGCCATCTCGGGGGAATATGGATCGTCATCGGAAGGCACGCTGCAGCTTTCGGGCAATGGCCAGTACTTGACCATCATGGGATACGGCATCAATGCCGCGACGTTCAATGCCAATCCGGGCGCATACAGCCCCAGTTCGACGAACACGGCGCTGGGGCAATCGGGCAGCATTCTGGGGCAAGGCTACACGGCGGTTTCGCGCGTGGTGGCGCTGATTAGCGCCACGGGGGCGGTGAACACCTCCACCGCGCTGTATGGCGTGTTCAGCGGCAACAATCCGCGCAGCGCTTACACCACCAACGGGACCACCATTTATGTTTCCGGCCAGGGAACCAGCGGCGACAACACGGGCGGCGTGTTTGTGACCAGCGTCGGCAGCTCAACGGCCACTTCCATCACCGGCAATGACGCGGGCGCCAGTTCTTCGCAAGACACGCGCGAAGTGCAGATTTACAACGGCCAGTTGTATGTGTCGGTGGACAGCAAGAGCGGCGCGACCAATCGCGATTACATCGGCACGCTGGGGACAGGCACGCCCACCAGTTTGGCCAACAGCGGCAATGGCCCCACCATGCTGACCGGCTATGGCAACACGGGCGGCACCGGCAAGCTGACGGTGACGCCAGCCACCGCGAACGGCGTCAATTCCATTGGATCGATTGTCAACCTGAGCCCGGAAAACTACTTCTTCGCCAACGCCTCCACGCTGTATGTGGCCGACAGCGGCGACCCCAAGAACACTTCGGGCAACAGCTCGCTGGGCGACGGCGGCTTGCAAAAGTGGGTGAACAGCAAAGCGGACGGAACGGGCACCTGGACGCTGGAATACACGCTTTCCGCCGGACTGGGCCTGGTGCCGAACAGCCAGGCAGATAATCCGAGCGGCGACGACACCACCGGCCTGTACGGCTTGACGGGCGAAGTGGTGGGCGGCAATGTGGAGCTGTTTGCGACCAATTACACGATTGGCGATCTGGACCCGACTTATCTATACGGCATCACCGATTCGCTGGCTTCGACCACGGGCGCCGGTGAATCGTTCACGGAACTGGCGGAAGCGCCGGCCGATTCGAACTTCAAGGGCGTGTCGTTTGCGCCCACCACGCCGACGCCGGAACCCGCTTCGTTCGGGTTGTTTGGCATGGGGCTGCTGGCGGCCGGGTTGTTCCAGTTCCGACGCCGCCGCCAATAGCCTTGTGCTATCACAAGCTCTGTGGATTGTTTAACCCTTGAGCAGCGTTCCCGCGTGATGGCTGCCATTCGCAGCAAGGGGAACAAATCCACGGAGCAGGCGCTGCGCTACCGCCTGGTGCGCGCCGGCATTCGCGGCTGGCGCATGCTGGACAAAGATGTTCTGGGCAAGCCCGACTTCATTTTCGATGAAGCCGGGCTTGTTCTGTTTGTGGACGGCTGTTATTGGCACGGGTGCCCGAAGTGCTACCGCGCTCCGGCATCGAACCAGACGTATTGGTCGCAAAAACTGATACGGAACAGAGGGCGGGACCGGTTTGTGGGGCGGGAGTTGCGGAGGCAGGGATGGACGGTGGTGCGGATTTGGGAGCATGAGCTGAAGCTGCGCCCGGGCGCGGTGGTGAAGAAGATTCAGAAGCTGGTGAGCCCGCCAGTGAAAGCGTTTTCGGCGGGCGCAGGGCGAGGCTGATCTCGCTGTCCGAGGCGGTTTCCGTTGAGTTATACTGAACGCTGCCATGAGTTTCAAGCTGCCGATGGCGCTGGTGCTTCTGATGGTTTTTCCATGGGCAGCAGAGGCCCAGTCAGCAGCAGCCGCATGGAGGTTGGCGGAAGCGATCGGAGTGGGCGTTGGCACCGGCATTATCGGCAATTACGCTTACGACCACTTGAAGACTTACGCTCCGACATGGGGCGCCTCCGGCACACCCGAAGGGCATTTCAAGGAAGGCCTGGAGCAGTGGCATGCCGGGAATAAAGTGGCTGCTCTTGAGTCCATCAAGAAGTCGGCGGACAGCGAGTATTCTCCCGCGCAGCTTTTTCTGGGCGATGTTGCGCTTCATGACATGAATTACTCGGAGGCGCGTGTCTGGTACAGCAAGGCAGCCAAGCATGATGAGTCCTGGGCCGAGTTTCAAATGGGAAATCTGGCATCCGAAGGGCGCCTGGGCAGCGCCGATGAGGCCGAAGCGATCTACTGGTACAGACTGGCCGCTGATCGCCATTTCTCGCCCGCAGAATTCGACCTGGCAGAGTTGCTACTGAAAAGCGGGGCTGCTGCTTCCGAGCAGGCAGAGGCGGTGGCGCGGCTTCGGGATGCGGCCACTCAGGGAATGGGTGAAGCGCAGGCCTACCTTGGCTACCTGTACGCGGTGGGAAAGGGCACGGGCGGCATCAATCACTGCGAG
>Ga0209208_10002396_pt1 | contig 26800 bp, 23 predicted proteins | sample S1TSphfallax_3_FD_187694 | JGI IMG/M metagenome (GOLD analysis project Ga0209208, IMG submission 187694) | Host-associated microbial communities from peat moss isolated from Minnesota, USA - S1T2_Fd - Sphagnum fallax MG (SPAdes) (version 2) | ecosystem: Host-associated > Plants > Peat moss >...
CCCCCCCAATCAACTGTTTTTTTGTTTCATTTTGAGTTTTTAGATTTTTAGGTCACATGTGGGATATTTTTTAGATTTTAGAGGTGAGATGTGTGATATTTTAGATCTATATTTTGGATTTCTTTTTGCCAATATTTTGTTGTATTAAGCCCCCCAAAAAATCAAGGGTTTTTAAAATATTTTTATAAAGATTTTAGATTTTCAGTTAAGATGGAGTGATATTATTCTAGATCATTATTCTAGATTTCTTTGCTCAAAATATGTTGTGTTAATTGCAATTGCAAAAAAATCAAGAACTTTGGAATTTTTAGATTTTCAAAGTAAAATGATATTTTAGATCTACATTTTGGATTTTTTTTTGTTTGCCAAATTCAAAGTTTACAAAGAAACCTAATTGCATATAATAATAATAAAAAAATTAAATGGAGTTTTAAAATTCTCATTTCTCTTTTCTCCAATAATTCATTTTATTCATAAAAATAGCTTATATTTCTTTGCAAAATTCGCCAAATTGGCGAAATTTCGCCACGACGAAGAAGAAAAAAACAATTCACATATGGCGAACTATGTTTTCAGTACCATAGTATTCACTGGAATATTCCCTTTTTTTCTAAAAGCCAAAAAAATAAGGAAAAAAAATTTCCAAAAAATCTTTCATGTATCTACTACATATTTTTTTCAAGCAAATTAGGCTAGCCAGGATATTATAAAAGAATTTATACTTTGATAGCCGGTCTATAGCCAAACTTGCCTAAATTGCCTTGTAGATGATCGCCAGTATGGCAAAATCACAAAACTGAGAAATAGCGAAAACACTGTGGATAAATAAATAAATAAATCGCAAATTTTCTTGATGAATTAAATTCCCTATTTATTTTTGGGAGAAAATATTCGCCAAAAAGAAAAGAAATTGCCAAAAAAAATCCGAAAATCACCATAATTGCTTAAAATATGAGAGGGTACTTATGACTTTTTACACTTTATTAAATTTCAATATCGCCAAATTTGGCTAAATATACTTATGGACTATTGCCACTTGAGTAACATCACAAATTTTTTAAAAAAAAGGAAAAGAAAAAAACAATGAATATTAATTAATTAATTAATTAATTAATTAATAAATAATAATAATAATAATATTATTATTATTACCTATGGAGATCTTTTGTTTTGTTTTGGTTTAAAAAATAAATAAATAATTACTTGCATTTGTTACTCTCTGAGTCGTCCTCCTCTTGCAACAAATGCCGCTCTAGAGAAAGCGTCAGCTCTTTTCCTCTTGTTGCGCTTGCGAAGCTCATCGACGCCGGCGGCAGTAGCAGCAAGCGCGGACGAAGAAGAAGAGGAAGGAGGAGGAGGAGGAGAGAGACGAAGGGAGAGGCAAAAGAGCAAAAGCAACAGTTGCGAAACAAGAAGAACAAGGAGAACAAGGAGAATACATACATGTGCGTAGCTTTTGCAATCATCAAATCATCCTGTAAAATATATATTTGCATTGTCTCTCAAACGGAATTTTGTATCACTGGTACAAACTACAAACAGCCAGAGACTTGTACGTTGACGCCGTAATCGTATACTGGAAAGCGTGTGAAACAGAAGAGAAGACAGTAGTCAAGAAACAAAGAGAGACAGACACAGGGAAATACAAAGAGATTTGAGAGAGAGAGAGAGAGAGAGAGATAGGAGACGAGACAGAAGAGGGAGGAAGAAAACAAAGCTGTGGTGGAAGAGGAGGAAGGAGAAGGAGAGAGGGAAGTATGAGCATTGTTGAGTAGGTAGGGAGAAGATGAGAGGTGTTGCGGCGGGATGGCAGCTGTGAGGAGAACAACAAAGGAGGAGGAGGAGCAGTGATAATTTGTCCCGGGGTTTCTTCTTCCGTAATGGCGACGTTCCTCCCCGAGGTGCTGTTGGCAATAATAACGATGGTGCTTTGATGATGAAGCTGCCTGTGGCATTGGAAGAAGAAGTGATGTCTGTTGTTGCTGCTGCTGACGCTTTCAGTAACAGCAGCAGCGGTTCCTCCTCTACCAAGGAAGAGCAGGTTCTTGTGGACCAGCAGCAGGAGACGACGACGACGACGAGCGTGGACAAAGTCTCTCCCTCTTGGCAGCTCTCCATGAGGTAAGAAGAAGAAAATAGAACTGGAAGAAAAAATATGTTTTCTTCCGAGCTCTTGATGAACAGTTCCTATTGCAACAACATTCTTGTGGATTCTTCTGCTTTTCTATCGGTGGTGCAGCAGTGATAGAGACTGAATAGCAGTCTCACTCGTCTTTCTTTCTTGCTTGCTTGCTTGTCCATCAATGGACATAAAGAGGTAGTTTTTCCATGTGCAACAATGCCTATGGATTGCTGCTCCCTACAAGGTACTCTTGTTTGTCTATTGTTCTTCTTGTACAAATTCCACTGCTACTACTGTATGGACAAACTGTTGGAAAACATTGTCCTTCTTGGTACTATGTCAGGAGATCCTTGTTCTTGAGAGAGAGAGAGAGAGAGAAGACCAATGCCTGAGTTTGCATTTGTACATAAGAGCCTCTTCACCAAACATAAGAAGATTTCCCTACTCGCCCTTTGTCTGATGGAATTGGGCAGTTAGGGACAATGTAAGCTGTGTAAGGATCAGCAGGCAATGACTTACTGGCTGCAGAGCATTGTGGTTTAAGATTCCTTGGTTTTTCATTTTTTTCTTGGTGACTGCAGGAAGTCCAGGACATTGTCTGAGCATGAGAAGGACAACAGCAGCTTGAGTGGGCACTCGGGTGTGCCAAGAGTACCACCAGTTGCAACATCATTGAGCCCATTAACACCGTTGAGATGGAAGTCTTTCAGACAAGAAGATGTTGTTGACAAGGAGGCTGACAAGACCTATATACTTGGCAAGCAGGCACAGAAAGGAGGCAGGGATGTTGTGGTACTAACCAATGTGGATACATATCTGCCTCAGGAAGTAGTCATCGAAGAAAATCTGCGACATGGTGTTGAGGTGGGTGGTGATCAAAGTGTTGAAAAGCAGCAGCCCAAAGCTAATGGCGGAGCAATTGTGGCAAGAGCAGAGCAGCATGCCGTAGAGCAGAGTGGTGGTGCAGATGCTGCTGCTTCTGGACTTGAGAGGTAAGGATCAATTGCATCTCTGGGTTATGACATTGCATCAAGATTCTGGTTCTGAAAAGTGGTTGGCAGCTCTGAGACAATTCTTTTTTGTGGTGCAGGCAAGATTTTGACTTTTGTCCAAACCTTTTATTTGCTCTCCCACCCCTCCTCTGATCCAAGGCTTATATAGCTGAAGCTAAACTTCCTTGTGCAGGAAGCCTTCAACAGCTGATGAAACATCTGTCACAACCGTTGACTTTCTACGAGCAAGGCTTTTGGCTGAGCGAGCAGCTTCAAAGGCTGCTAAAGAGCATGTGCAACAACTTGCAAAGAAGGTAAGGTTCTCAATAGAAACTTGTTGTAGAATTCTGTCAGCAGGAGCCTGTGAGCTTTACTGTTGTCGTCTATGACCCAGTTTAATTCACTAAAGCCTTCCAGCACAGGTGACTGAATTGGAGGGAAAATTGGAGGAGGAGATTCTTCTGCGGAATAAAGCTGAAGCAGCTAAGCAAGAAGCTCTTTTGAAGCTGAAAATGAAAAGAGAGGAAGCTCTCAGGACTGAGACCCCAACAGAAGTTCCAGATACTAAAGGAACCATGAAAGTGGTTGCAAAGGAGACTCAAAGAGGAGCAGATGACCACAAAGACCTTGTAGAGCCTTCTGTTCCACACCAAGAGGAAGCAGACACAGCCAGGGTCTCCCACCTGATTCATGGGAAGTCTGTGCTGCAAACTGAGAATGGACATGAGAAGAAAGCGACGGCTATGAACAACTCAAAGTTAGTGCAATATACTTCTACCAGTAACATATCTGATGTGAGGTCTGATCCTTATATAGAATTGAAGCCATCACATCCTGTGACAAATTGGCAAGAAAGAAGGTAGAGCCACATAAGCAGCTCATGTGATGGACTTATTTCCATCAATGTTGGCTTGTGTTTTCTAACTTACATTTGGCAATGGATCACACAGATCTGCACGGGAGGAACGGTTGCATAATATGTGGCATCAGATCACACAGGAGATGACAGCCCTTGCTAAGGATGGAAGTCAAGAGGAGCTCCCAAATTGGATGGCACAAATACCTGCTGTCCTTCAAGGCATCATTCCAAAAACCATCAATTCTACTGGCCTGAACCTGCAGAATGGTGGAAATGACAATTCAGATGCAGGCATGGACACACAAATCTCTGAAGTTGGCACAGAGCATGATCGAAGAATCACCAAGAACCACAATGAACAGTCTTCAGGGGCCACACAAGAGAGGTCTTCATTGCTGTCAATTGCTAAAGTTTTGCAGCAGGAGGCTGGAGGTGATCTCATGGTGGAGGCTAATGGTAGCAGAATGCAAATAAAAGGTAACTAGATGTAACACACAGGCTAAGTTCCATATCTGCACTTGAAGGGCAGGTTGTGTTTAAATGTATGAAGGGTTTCTGATGTTGCTATTTCAACATGCAGTACATGAAGAATGCAGTCAAGTGTTGGGTGGAGATTTACAGCTGAAGAATCCAGCAAAGAGAGACTTTGAGCCCAAGAATGTGGCAGAGCTGATAGAGCGTTATGAGGCTCAGGAGAGTGTGCAGCGACAATGGGAGCAGAATTACTACACTCAGCAGAAGCTGGACCGGCAGAAGGTACCTTCAGTGTCTCTGTTTCCTATCTGCAGTTTGACCTGAACACAAAGTTCCCAACTCTAGCTTTTTATGCCACATGTTTCATCTTTTCACCAAGCTGTCCCTTTTTCCCCTGCCAGGTTGGTAACAGCAAGAAGATCAGAAAGGAAGGGCATTCAAGTCACACAAGTAGCAAGGCTGAAAGCCCATTTTCTGGCCCACAGAAAAATTCTCAGCAAGGAATTTTGACAGAGACAACAAAAGATGCACCGCATGCTGCACCCTTGCATGATGACCTAATACCTAATCACAATGCTGTGAATTCGCCAATTAGTTCTGGAAATGGGAAAGTGAACTTGCAGGCTCCTCATATAAATACGTTGCAGGCAGTCTCAGACTCTCCTCATTCTGTTAAATTGGAGAGGGTGGACACACCTGTATCAGGAAACAGACACCTTAAGGCTACAGATGGAGCAGAGGAAGCAATTCCAGGGCAGCAAGAGTCAGGACTGGAGCAGTCAATAGACCCTAGTGTAATAATCTCATCTACTAGGTTTGCCAGATCAGAAGGCCGTGGCGGTTCAGGTAGGCAGCTGGAGAAAGAGCCAGATGACTTGAACTATCCACGGGCTACTTCTTATGAGAGGAGATTTCATGAGGATGTCGTATCTTACAGTGGAAGAGAACCCCCAGATGTGGAGGAGGTGCACAATCCTCAATGGGCTTATTCTCCAGTTAGACTTTCAGAAGATGCTCGCCGAAGCAGTTTTTCAGATTACAAGAGTATATCATCAATGTTGGACACTTCTATTGAAGGACAAGGCAATGGTCAGCTTCAGGTGCACAAGGAGAGTAGGCTGTCCTTCTCACATGCTAGCTCTAATGGAGGCCATTTGAGGGCTGATCATTCCTCGGGTTACTTGAGGGACAGTGAAAGGGGAAGGGAGATGTATTGCAGGCGAAGAGAAGGCATATCCAGAGATACCATACCAGAGGGAGTCAATGGAAGCAACTGGAGACCACAAGCAGATAGTATTGTCTGGCAAGGTGATGAAGACTCGCAGTACAGAGAGAAGCAAAAATTCAGTGAAATGGGATTTCCATACAAACCAGACAATGAAAGCAATGGACAGGTTAGACCCTTTTACTCCAAGATCGGGCCTTGGGCCTCTAGTCAGGTAATTGTGAAGTAGTTAAGAAGTATGTGCACTTGTATCTGCATTTTTTCATTCCACTTTTTGCATCCTCACATAAGGTATGGTGCATTGGGTAATCCAGAGATCAGGGTACCCTCAGCACTTGCAGGCAGAAGATAATGGAGGTTTGCCAGATGCTACAGTTCCTCCAAGGAGCAACCCACCTCTTAGCACTGGCCACCTTGGCTGGGACAGTCCAAAGCAGGTTGCTCATAAATCTCAGGCATCAGTGAATCAAGCAAGTAACAAGGCAAATGACGTTTTGCGAGCATTGCAGATAGCCAAGCTCAACATTCAAGGCTCTGGGGTAAAAAAGGCCATTGTCACTAGTCCCTATACCACACTGAATGGACACAGGTGAGAGTGACTTTGTGCAAATGAGTCATACGTGCATTATTGCCCCAGTACAATCACCTGGACAATTGCAGATCAGGGTTTGGAAGACTTGCTCGGTACAAATCTGTGCAAACTTTCTAAGAACCAATTGTGCATATCCACTGTGACTATTATTTTCACCCTGGACCACTGGAGCATGTAACCAGCATGAAAAAAATCCAGACCTTTTAGCCTGATTGAAACTGTTCATCGGTGTGCAGCTACACAGGAGGAGCCCTTGTTTCAAGTAAAGGATATGGAGGTGATGGTGCTGGACAGTACTTAGGGTCACTAACAGATGCAGAATTACAGCACAGGTTTATAAAACCACATGTTGGGGTACATGGGTCTCCGATAGTCAGCTTGCCAAGTTCTGCCAGTAGCTCAGTGTATAACAGTCCAGGTGCAGATATTGTAAGCAGGGACACAAGGAACACAGAAAATACAAGGACAGACAGCACAACTCCTGCCATAAATGGACATAGCAGCTTTGTTGACAAGATGACTATAGGGCAGGGCATTCAGTTTTTCTTTCCTTAAATTCTGGAGCTCTCTAAAAGAGATATGATTCTTCCCTTTCAGGAGTGTTTCTGACACATTGTGGAACCTGCCATGACAAGGAATGCAGAGAAGTTTACTTGAGGCCTCATTGATGCTTGGTCATTCTGAGATGCTATGAGAGGCTGTAGCAGTGTAAAACTTTTCTCAGCTTGTCAGACAATGATTGTGCAACCATGTATTTCGTTCTTCTGACATATTTCCTCACTCGCAGATAACAACAGTTCTACTCTTTTGTATCACGTCTGACCTGCAGGTGAGAGGGGAAACAAGTGGTGCTGAATTGTTGCAGCTTTTGCTGCAGAAGATGCGAGAAGTGATACCTTCTGTCAGCATTCCAAGCAGAATTGAATGTAAGAAGTTTTCTGTGTCCAATGTCGAATCTGTATGATACAACTTTTCAACCTCCAAATTGAGGTGGGGGGGGGGTTGGTATGAACCTGCACCATATGGATATCAAAGTTTTTCATAGTTTGATGTCATTCTGATGTTTCTCAATGTTCATTGCTTTTGATTAAGCCCTCTTCTTAGAGAGGCTATATATATCTTTCCATCAAAATAGGTGACAGTACGAGGATAATAAGCAACTATATCTTGGAGGTTAGGTGATGACCCATGACAGTTTTGAGTGTCCAGATGTTGATGCTTTAATTAGCAGTAGTGTGAGACTAATTCCTATCAAAATGTTTTCAGAAGCTTTTATTTGACCTGCGGATACCCACAATCCATGCACCATCCCGGTGTTTCAATTCGTTGAACAATCATTGCATGCTGGAGTGTGCAGGGAGTGAGTTCTTCACACACAGTGCTGTGTAACATCATGAGTGAGTCTTCCTGTTGCATTTGAAAATGCAGGAGAAAACTCAATACGCAGAGATTGTACAGTGGTTTGCCTGAATTTTTTGGCAGATTTTTTATCTTCACCCACTATCAGGAGCTGATGAAGTCAGTGGGCAGTGATGGCCACATCTCTCTGCTACTCATGATGAAGGTGATGATCGGAGACTTTGTGAAGGAAATCTAATGCATAGTGAATTTTCGGACTGAAGACAAATTTGGGGAGTAACTCATGTACTACTTGTATGCAGCAGGCGTGGAGGGCCATTTATCTTTGATGCTTAGAGATTCAGGCTGCAATATGTAGTAAACCTGGCTGCCCAAATTTCATGTCATACGGAATATGTACAATGTTGATTTGTAATGTTGTAACCTTCCTTTTTCATAATCTTGGTCTGTTCGTCATCCTCTGGAATGGCAACAAATTCCTTGCTCACTTCCATGGCTTCCTCTAAGACTGATGTTGGCAGCCCATGATTCACTCCCTACCAACCCGCATAGTCAAGTAGTCCTCGAGAGAAAGCTATCAGATATCATCACAACTTCCAAGAGCAAATGTACATCATCAGTGCTTGTACAATCTTCATTCACAAAAAAACATGAACGTTATATGTGCATAACTTAATGTCAAATTGGAACTTCGACACAATATATGCCACAATAAACATTGCATATTGTATGTTGCAATGGATGAAACCGGAAAGTTTACCTCACACTCTGACTCATGAGCCACAGCCTTTTCTGTGAGAAAAAACCATATTTTCCTTCTGCGGGGGAGCTATTGTGTGAGAGAAACCATATTTTGTTGCAGCTGAGAGCTATTATTGTGTGAGAAAAAAAACCATATTTTGTTGCAGTGGGGGAGAACATGAGAATGCCACAATTTATCCCACAAATGGACAAGTACCAAGTCTAAAATTGGATAAAACGAAAGGAAAAAAGGGAGAGAGGGAACACATTTTATCCTTATATTCTCTCTGCCTACACTTAACACTTGTAGTAATGAAGAGATTTTTGTCCCATATATGTTTTTGCACACAATTGCACTACATGGAAGGAAATCATGGAAGACAGATTTTGATGCCGTAATCATTTGCTCACACTCTTGTTGCTGTAAACCTATCTAATAACAAAAGCAAAAGCCAGAAAGGAAAGTTGTAGAAGATATGAAGGCAGCAGAGTATGAGGAGCTTCGTGAAGCCCTGTTGCACAAGGACACCAAGGTCTTGGACGCCGTTCGTTCCAAATACACCTGGGTACAATATGACACGTTGATGGCAATTCGCTCTCAAGAGCGCTCCCGCCACGTTCGTTTGCAGCATCCCAAGTTCCGGGCCCGGCAGCGAATTCAGGAATACATCGCAAGGTACTTTCCTTTCTTTTTTTCCTTCTGTTTTTTGGTTACAGATTGCTTCCGATTCCTGGAACAATCGACTTGTGCACATTTTAAGGTCTGGATCTATATCTATTTGATGCTTATCTTTTTCTTCCCCTTTGTTGTAGATCATTGAGGATCGTGGATCACTAGGGTTTGACATATACCATTAGGGTTTGAGCCAACAATTTGTGTAGAGCTTAGAGGAGCAGATAGCACTAGTCTCCTGTGTAATCGGCATTCAGAGTCAGTGAATACGTGCGTCATCCATGCTGCTAGATGGATTATGACTCATGATTGAAAGTCATGCATCTGCAATCTAAGTTCTAGACGTATTCTTCATGCTTCTTGTTATTTTTCCCCCTTTGTTGTAGTGCATTGAGGATCATGGAGCATTAAGGTTTGACCGACAACATGGGTAGAGCTTGGAGTAGCAGATAGCCCTAGTTTCCTGTGTAATTGGCATTCAGGTTCAGTGAAGAAGTGTGTCATCCATGATGCTAAATAGATTATTACTCATGATTCAAAGTCCTGCATCTGCTGTATACAATGAAGGTACACATCGGGGGAAGACATACTGGACATAAGCAAGGATTTTGATATCCCACCATGTCTATTAGTGCGGTTCTTGCTGGAGCATATGGTAGGCTTGCAGAAGCATCAGATTACAAGCTGCCTAAGGGACCCAACAAGCCTTCCAGATTCTCCCACGAACTTCAAAGTGCCGGTTGGTTGCAAAGATGCTTCAAACGTCTTCAATCCTGTTTCAAAGACAAGGCTCTGTGCAGATGTGTATCGATGTATTGACAATGATCCTGTGAGCTCTCCTAATGTGGAGATGATACGCCGGGTTACAGGACTTGAGTAAGTTTCTGAAGATGAAAAATGTACAGAGCTGGATCTTTGCATACCTGTCTGCCCTTTTGTGTTGGTTGTGGAGTCTTAGGCTCTAAACTCTGGATCTGCAGGTGTATTGAAAAAGCTGTACAGTTTTTCCACTCTGGAACAGCTTAATAATATCACATCTTAGTCTTTGGACTGTCTGGTTGAGCAGTGTGAGGTGGCTTAGGTCAATCTAGTTTCCACAGTAGAGGAGACTTTGAGACTGTAGGTTTTGTTTTACAGAGTCCAATGCTACTAATTTTCTTACACTACAATTTGGAGGTGGAAAACAACAACAAATTTGCTGATGTGATGATTGAGCTGGTGATTACATAGGAAAAGATTTAATCAATATGGTTACTCACAGCAAAACATGCCATGCATATTCACATGTATGTTCATAATCACAGGTATGAGATGTTGCTGCGAGAGCATCTTCAAAGTCTGGGGATTGTGTACCAATCAGAAGATGATTTGCGGGCTGCAGGATTCAGCAAAACTCCTGATGTGAAGCTGGTAGCCCCCATTGGTGTGTGCGGACGTATGGTGAACTGGATTGACAGCAAAGCTTCATTTGGCGATGAACACTCTCACAAGATGCAGGCCAGTGACCAGTTTCAAAGGTATTGGAAAGCACATCTGTCCCATGGGGTCCTTAAACTGACAGTTTAATTTTTGGATGTGTAGAAGTTGCTCTCTTGCTCACATCTGTGTCTCTGCACCTTAATGGCACTAATGAGCAACCTTATTTGTCAATTCAACCTGATTGGCTTATAGCATGAGCAGTTGTTTGAAAGTGAATGGTGTCAGTTCAATTATCAGATTCATGAGTGCAGATAATTTGAGTTAGACATGATACCTTCTCTTATCCTTTACCCTCACTCTTTTGTTTCTCACCCACTTTTGAGATAATGTCTACCTCAAAGTGATAGTTGCTTATATTGTTGTAGCACATCAACATACAGCATGCTGCATGATAATGACTATGAAGTCTATTGGCATGTGTGCAGTTATGTGAACAGGTATGGGCCTGGGATGGTCATCTATTGGTTCGGCTTCATTGATGAACTCAATGACCACCCAGATGTGCTTCTCATGGATCGGTTCCCTGACAAGAGTGAAGTGTACTGCTTACCAGTGGCACCAGTGCAGTTCAAGAGATAACATGCTGTGCTTATGGTGCTTAACATGCACTATTGCTGGACCATCAAGCTACGAAAGTGTTTGTGGTGATCTGTGTATTGATTGGTAGGTTGTTTGCACTCATATACCCATGCTGTGACAGACATTCAACATTAATTTAAGGTAGGAAGTCCAGCACAGATCTTTGCACTCTACAAATCAAAATCACAAAATGTTTATGGTGCTGTGTGTGCTGATCAATAATTTGTGATTTCAATTTGCTGAGTGGAAAGATCTGTGTAGAACTTGCCACCTTTGATTAATTGACATTGAATGTCTATCACAGCATGGGTACACCACCTGGATCACACAAAATTGTAAAATTGGGTCCAGCAGATTCTAAGCATACCCACTGGTGGTGAAGGTAATATAGCTTCACCTATCTTTGTTCAAAAACAAGGTTTAAAAATTCATGATGAAAAATGCCATACTTATTGAGATACACCAAATAAACCTGATTTTCAATGCATGTCATGTTTAGTATATCCATAGCATTTGTCAATACATTGTGTTGGATATTATCAGAGCCTCGTGAACAACCTTTCCCTGAAGAAGTCACAAAAACATTCCAAATATAAAGACCGTTGGAAAATTTCGAAGGATTGATGACATGGGATGCACATTGAAACATCTACTTTCAATTAAATGCTTAAAATGTCCACTCAATAGAGCCTTTTCACTTTTTTGAAAAAAAAATGGTTGGGTCTTGATGCCAATTATGAAAGCATGAAAGTGAGAAACAGCAGGTTCCATGATCAATGAATTTTTGGAAAATTATCAAAAAATTTGAGGTCAAAAGGACATTTCACACTGCAAGGAAAACCCGAATGCCAATTTTTGCAACAACCAAGAAGCAAACCACTTTGACATTCAAGAAATGTGTTCAAAGAGATATGAATGGGATGTGCCTGAAGGGTTTGAAATTGATCAACAGTTACAGAAGAAGCAAAATGATGAATCAATTGGGTATTCTCAATAATTTTAGCAGCATCATTAAGAGCATGATGGTGTAGATTGCAAAAGCTTCCCAAATGGATGTTGGAAATAAAACCCAATGGTCCTAGCCTAACCAAATCCACCGATGATGAATTCCAATGACACATCAAAATGTGCATGATATATTTGTAATAAACTTCCTCATTTGGAATAACATGCAAAAATGTATAAACAAGAAGTTATCATGTGCTTTTGCATAATGTATTTATGGGCATGGATGTAGTAATAATACCTCATATACTAGATGATTGTGTGATGGTTTTGTATTGCAAGAGCTCAGCAATTTTGAAGAACTTCAGTGCTAACTCGGATATAAGAGGCCATGCATTTTGACTGATCATGCATGTGCAACAGCAACAATTGGCACAGATGTTGGCAACATTACTCTTGCCCCAGCAATCACTTATAGAACATTCGGAGCTCACACTATTCTCAACAAAGCCATGACCAACATTACTAAGGTGGTTATCATCACAATATGAAAATGATGAAACATTCAAACTTTTGGCCTGGATGGTTGCTGCACTCCTCCTAACAGGATGTGTCATTGAGTAGTTATAAGAAAGTGCACTAGAATTTGTGTTGAGGAAAACTCCGAGTCATGCTTTGATGCCATGAAAGTGGTGGCATTGCATACTTGTGGAATTGTTAACTGGATGGTTTTTTGTGCTCCCCTGTACAATGCTGCCCCTTGATAATAATAATACTGACTCTGATTGGAATTTGCAACTGAAATAATTGCCAGCATCAAGTTTGGAAGTTCGACCTGCTGCTGCTTCAGTACACGGTCTCCAATTCTTCACAATTTGTACAAATTTTCGGTTTTTCTGTCACATTGCCATGATTGCACACTGGTTGTTACAATGGCACCTTAGCTTCTGGTGAAGAAATAAATTGCAGGAAGAATGACAATTCTTGTATATTAGCTATCTGTTGTATAAGCACAGAAGCAGCAACTAAATACTGTTGAAAAGATGGGAAACAGAAGACTGTTCCTTCTCATTCAGATATGAAGCCCACTCATGTGCTACATAATACCAGAGACTAAAGTCTGCATGTATACGTGTGCAGAAGAAGCATTGATTTTGCATGTGCTTGAAAATGTGTAAATTGTTTGGTTTTCTCCCATAGCATGCGCATGCACACACACACCCATTGCAGTTCTGACAACTTGGGTAGCTCCACCACCCATAATGTGAGCCACAAGAAAACTGATGATGACAAGAGAATTGTTGGAATCAGCTAAAAATTCCTTCAAACAACCACATTAGCAAGCACAAAGATGATGCAATCCATGTTAAGGACTTTTGAGGTGAAGTTTCAGCCCCCGGGAGAAACAGAAGAAGCAGAAGAAGAAGCAAAACAAAATACCAAAAAGGAAAATGCTCCCAAAATGTAAGAGACACACACCAAATCTTCTTCTTCTCCAGGCTGCAGTTTCGAATATCATCTCAAAATGCAACAGATCCACAAACCTTCCCAAACTCAGCTCATCACAGAATGCAACAGACACCAAATCTTCCTTTGTAACGAAGAGAGAGAGAGAGATGCTGGTTTCTTCAGAATCTGTGTACCAAATCATCCTTAGCAAGAAAGCCGGACCTGTGATGGTGCAGGTGGGAGGAAGCGTAGATTGAGTCGAGCAACCATTCGATGAGATTGGGTACTTGCAACAACAAAGGGTGCAAAATCATCGCGTCCTGAAGCTCCTGGAGCTTCTTCCGCCACCATAGCTCCTCCTGCTCCCTCCCCCATTTGTGTATGGTCTTGTTCCTTGGTGTCGACTCCTTGTACCACAGAAACCCGAAACCCTAAACCCATACCGGAGGAGATGTCATAGCCCATCACGAGACATGGGCACCAAGATCAAGTTCTTCCATCGCCATTGTAGCACAAGGAATCAGCAAGCGAAGGCAGCTTGCGTTGTTGTACGGCTTGCTGCTCCAAGGGGCGGTCCTCCATAAGCAAACCTAGCACAATGGGTAACTCCCATCTCTTCTTGTTGGAAGAAGAAGAGCACTGAGAGATTCTGCACTGTGCTGCAGCAATCGAATTCAGAATCCGTTTGCTTCTGTTGTTGTGTTGCTTCGGCTATGGAAGAAGCTCATCGTCGTATGCTGCTGCTGCTTCCTCTTTCTTACAGGAAGCCCAAACCAGGACTGCTGTCGTTTCTTCCTTAGACCTGCAATCCGGCGAGAGAATAAGGTGCTTGGTTTGTTGTTGTTGTCCTCTTCACATTCTCCTTGCTGCTGTTGCTGTTGCTGCATCATGGAGGAGGAAGAAGACGAAGAAGCAGCAGCAGCAGCTTGAGAAGATAACAACAGCTCCTTCATGGGTGATCGCACCATCAACAAGCTTTTGATTTTCTTTGTAGTTGGGATTCTCTTCTTCTGCTGCAACCCTTGTTGCACCGAATAAGAATGACGACGTGCACATACAACCACACTGCTGGTGTTGCTGTTGCTGTTTTTTTGGTTTTGCTTCTCCATCGACAACCAATGAGGATATGTGCAAATTGAAAAGCAATCACAAAGGAGAAGAAGCAGAAACAACAGAAGAAGAAGCATCCACAAACTGTTTGATGATTGTTTCCTCAGTGATGATCGATGATGATGCTGATGGTGCTGGTGGTTGTGCTGTTGTTGTTGTTGTTGCTGCTGCTGCTGCTGCTACTGCAGCACTACTAGCAACAACACTGGTGATCAACGACGACGAGCCATCACTAGTACTACTAAATTCCTTCATCTTCATCCCAAAATCTTTGTGTCTTTTTTTTGTTCCCAAATTTTTTTTCCTCACTCCAATGATGATGATGATGATGTTGCCTTCATCTTCATCACAAAATCATTGTGTCTTCTTTTGTTCCCAAATTTTTTTCCTCACTCCAATGTTAGATGATGATGATGATGTCGTCTCCAATCTTCAAATCACAAATCTTGTTTCCTTTTTTGTTCCCAGAATTTGTTCCACTTCATTGATCACACATCTTGGAATTTTCCCCTCCAATTTTCCTCCTCGTATCTTCTTCTCCTCCTCCTCCTCCTTCTCCTTCTCCTCCTTATCCTCCATCAAGATCATCAAATGATAAACCCACAACAAGCAACCTAGCCTACAAGATCTTCCATTGATCTCAAATGCAACAACCTAGCCTACAAGAGCTTCCATTGATCTCAAATGCAACAACCTAGCCTACAAGATCTTCCATTGATCTCAAATGCAACAACCTAGCCTACAAGATCTTCCATTGATCTCAAATGCAACAACCTAGGCTACGAGATCTTCTTATTGATCTCAAATGCAACAACCTAGGCTACGCGATCTTCTTATTGATCTCAAATGCAACAACCTAGGCCACGAGATCTTCTATTGATCTCTGTGGTGGTGCAAGAGATCAACAGGTACTACCCCGAAAAAGAAAGAAAAAAAAAACCTGTTGTGGTGCAAGATCACCAGCATACAAAGCTTCAATTCAAACAAGAAAAAGCTTTGCAGGAAATCACAACAATGAGCATATTTCCAAGCCCTCTTTTGAAAGCATGATAGTCATTTTCATGCTACAAGAATTAGGTACTCTCCTATTTTCCTTTCATATGTGTGTGTGTGTGTGTGTGAGAGAGAGAGAGAGAGAGAGAGAGAGAGAGAGAGAGAAAATGTATGGGCTCTGCCTGTAAGGGAGAGACTAACTCTCCTGGGGGCAGTTATTAGAGAGACTGCACCAAACCTCCACCAAGTATCAGCATGGTTCTTAGGGCTCATAATTTCACTTCACAAAAATGATCAAATACCCAGTTCTGATATATTATTACCCTGGCTGCCTGTGCGTGTTCCGTGGTGTAATAATTGAAGCTCACATTTACATTGGACCCTTCTGCAAGTATTTTGCGCAGTCGGTGGGGACGTTTCAGAAATGTATTATCAAAATGGTCACCGTGTTAGATTGATGATTACACATATCAAATGACGTTTTAAGGACATGGTTGTGGACTTGTTAGATTGATGATTACACATATCAAATGACGTTTTAAGGACATGGTTGTGGACTTGCTGCTCTATCGGATGTGTTTTCTGACTTGCCAGAGAGCTCCTGTTCTTCTTCTTCTTCTTCTTCATCAGGGTAATTTAGTTCTTGTACTGTCTCCAATGCTGGTTTTTATCCTTCATAGTTTTTCTTGTGTCCAACACATTTTCTAGAAATCATTGCAACACTAAAAGGACTAGAAAGTCCATGAAACACAAAAAAAAAAGCAATCATGCCATCAAGCAACAACAGAACTGACTAACTACGCATGTACTTCTTCCTCAGGTTGTTGCAATATAAAATCCTTTGGCTCACTCAAATGGACCGCATCTCTTACAGGTCTTTGCTTGAAGTTTTCAGCTTGCTGCCACAGAGGCACAAACAAACACTGGCCAGCGCTTCTGCGTACAAGTCACCTGCTGACTCATACAAATTGCATATCTATAACTCACTCTCTCTCTCTCTCTAGTGCGCTGGCCAACACCTTTATGAGACTTGTCACTTACAATCTGTCTCATACAAACATATGAGAGGAAGAGGAGGTAGGAAGAGGAACAAGTAGGTGGGTGGTGTGAAAGAGAGGATGACTCAGGATTTCTGCTGTGCCTGAGGTGCAGAACCTCAAAAAATAAATGCCAAGAGGCTTCCATTATTTAAAAATGAACCAGACCTGCTATGAGATCTGGAGAACAGACAGAATCAACAGCTGTAGGAAAAAGAATTATGTAGAAACAAATCCCCACGTGAATTATACTACTTAGACTGCAAAGATGGACAGCAGAAGAAAAAAGAAAAGAAAAAGGTACACATCTATGCCATGCAGACAGTAACCCACAACTTTTGTAGCACTCTGAGTTGAAGTTGGATCAAAATGCTACTAGTGGACTTGCCTGTAATGAGAGAGACAGCTGGTGGGTGGGTATCTTGTACTAAAACAGTTTCTTTAGAAACCTATCAGAGATGCCCTCGATTCAGAGGGGTGGTTGTTGGCATATGCTTTTAAGACTGCTCTAGTTGACTCAAAAAAGGTTTAAAGTACAAAAGGACAAGGTGCCTCTCTCACTTGCTCACACACCAGTCTAGTTGATGATTAATGCTTATCTAATCCATTCCACTGTGTGACAGGAACCAAATTCTTACCGGTTTGACCACTGGAATTCAACCTCCAAACTCCGGGCTGAGCCATCTCTGTTGGTATCAGGCTGCAGGGTGTACTGTCCACTTACAGTCCCTTCCATCACGACCCGGTCAATTTGAATGGTCACTTTCCCTAGTGAACCCTGCCAAAAACATTCAAAATTGCATGAGCAAAAATCATGTGTTCTGCTCAATGACCACTCCTTTGCTGTAACACAAGTGGCATTCACAGATAATTCAGAGGTTTATTGTACTGCAGGGCATCACTGACCTTGCCAAAGGCACTTTTGCTCTTGCAAGAAATGTGAAGCTTTTGACCCTTCGGTGGGGTATCAAATGCCCAAGCAAATCCCTGCTGCCACTCGGGTGATGTACTGTGATTCACAACCTGCAACCCTTCTCCATCATCAGAGTGGCTCTCTTGGACATGCCAATAGTCTCAATGTTCAAGCCTCCTATGTTACTAAATATTCAGGAAAAACATAATCTGCAAGCTTACTGTATTCCCCAAGAAAATTAAATAAAACGGTGAATAATAACTCAGAGATACATGCCTTGGTCTGCCGAGGAGGACCATTGCCAAGTGTGATTTTACAAAAAGCGTTTGTACTGCCCATGGACAGTTTGAGATTGTGTCCCTGCTTGACAGTGACCACCAGGCTGCCTGGCAAACATTGTAACAAACAATCAGCCTTCTCCTGGAAGCGCTGAGGTCCCTCCCTCATCAACAGCTGCAGCACAGGAATTGCCTCTGCTGTGGCCATGGCTTGTGCTTTGCCAACTTCAGCAGGACTGGAGGACCATGCTTCCTGCAGAAGATAAAGTGCATCCAGCGCGGCTTCTTGTGCCAGTTCATTACCAGCCTTCAATGCACCCACCAGCTGAGGAATGCTTTGTGTGGCTTCATCAGTCCCACGCAATCGACCAAAGTTACCAAGCATTATAGTAATAGCCTTGACCACATCCTCGTTCACTGAAGCTGTTGCCCACAAATCCTTCTCCAACACAGCTGTGCACCCCACCAGTCATTTTAGTTGAATGTGAAGGAAGAACATATTCAAGACTGTTGCAAACTTAAAAATAGGGCTCTCATTGGCCTCAAAATGAGTCATTACCTGCCAAAGCCCGGATGATGTCACTGGATGCATACTCCTGAATAGTATGGGTTGAAAATACAAGCTTCAATAACGTGGCTGCATGCCCTGCAGTCTCTGAATTACTTGAACTCAGCAATTCTTGTACCACTTGAATGCCCCCTGCCTCTGCAACTGCTCGCTTGTTTGCACGGCTATTCATAACCAGGTTGTGCAATGCACACACAGCTACCATTTTCATCTCTTCAGTCGGCTGATCCTCCAGCAAGCTTACCAAAGCACGACATGCTGAAACTGCATCGTTGCTGCGAGACAAGCCTTCCAGTTGGAAAAGATCCCCTAGCGCCAGTGCTGCCAACAGCCTTGCTGGCTGTACACATGTCTGTGGGTCAAGCAAGTACTGTGCCAAAGGTGCAATGGCAAGCTTGGCCACCCTTGTATCTCGTACCTTCACATTGTTAAACAATGCCTCCAGAAGACGAGCAGCAGCTTCCTCACATTGATGACACCTCAACAGCTCCAGAAGTGCCTCTACAGCACCTGCTTCTGCCATGCCCTCGGCACTGGATGCATCGTCCCTCTCCAGCACAAGCAGTGCAGTAAGAGCCACCACCACTGTGGCCTCGTTACTTGAACGCAGCAACCTCACCAACACGGCAACTGGCACGTGGAGAAAATACTGCGAACTAAAGCGCAGCACATTGGAAAGGACCAGCGCAGCAGCTTCCCATAAAGCATGCGGTGGTGGATCCACTTGCAGGATGAGTGCAGAAAGTTCCTCTATGCCCCCAGCATCAACTATTGCATTTGGCCAACTGTTGGATGCACTCTCCAACGCCCTGATAGCCTCCTTTTGTAAGCTTGGGACACCTACTCCAACTAGCCTCACAAGGGGAACTACTGCTTGTTGAGCAAAGACATCTCGCTGAAAATGCTCTTGTGCCAAAAGATGGGAGAGAAGCTCTGCTGCTAACTGTTGGACAGGCTGCGCTGGAGAGTCAAGTAGTAAGACAAGAGGTTCAATTGCTTGATTAGGTGTTAGGTCCAAACTAGCGAGTCGTTGAGGCTTCTCAAGAATGTTAACCAGCACTTGCATTGCACTGTGCTGGCCGGAGCTGCTCAGTTCTGGATGTGTGAGAGTAGCAAAAAGTGGCTCAACCACCTTAGCTGCTGCTGCTCCTTTAGCAATGCTGCTGTTGTTTGTCAAAATGCGCAGCAACTCTGCAGTGAGTGCAGAAAGTGAATCCGGGGCAACTGGCAGAGTCTCCAAGATATTATCAATCACCCCAGCTTTCACCATGTCCAACTTGCACAGTGGACGATCCTTAGCCAACTTGATAAGGCAACTCACTGCTGCCTCATGCAGCACAAAGTTTGAACCCACAACCAAGTTTACCAGGGGCACCACTGCTCCATTGGCAGCAACAGCCTCAGCTTGCTGCTCATCCTCCAATAAATTATCCAGGGCACAAGCACCTGCATACTGTGCTGAGCTTGATTCTGAATCTAGCAAGGCAACAAGGGGTGGAATGCAGCAGGTTGCAGCTGGGTTGGAACGCACTCTTGGATTGCTGAATAGGATTTGACACAGCTCTGCTGTGTCCTCTTTCAGTTCCAGAGAGCAGTCTGACAACAGGACCCGGCAAAGCCCTTCCAGTGCATTTGCTTCTGATTCTGCAATGGCCAACACCTTGGGAGGATTGTCCACTGAAAGCTTTACAAGGGCACCAATTGCAGCCCGCTGCTCTTTCTCCACCCCAGAACTCAGCATCTCCACCAATGGAGAGACTGCTTGTCCAGCAGCATACCCCACCTTGATATGCTCAGCAGCAAACAGCCCCTGAAGAGCCCTAGCTGCACTGAGACGAGAACCCCGGGTGCCAAAACGCAGTACAGCCACCAGCTGCTCTACAGCACCTACTGCAGATTCGTGACGTCGCAACTCTGCACTGCTAAACAGAATCCCCAACAGATCCGCTGTGGCTTCTTCAATTGCATCTTGAGGCCCGATGGACAGATACTTTGTTAATCCATCCAGTGCCCCAGCTTCAGCCATGGCCAGCTTGTTGACATTGTTTCCCTCTGCCACCTGTGTCAAGAGACCAAGAGCCAGAGGTGGGGCACCAGGACGATCAGGGAGTGGTTTCAGCAAATCCACCAGAGCTGGAATGGCTTTGCGAGCAGTGGCACCAACTCGTATGTCATCGACACGGAACAAACGCTCCAAAGCCACCTGGTCTGGATTGCGTGGCAGTGCAAACTCCTCAGACAAAGCCACAAGGTTGCTCATATCTGACTCCAAACTACCAAGCATTGGAATGAGGCCACCAGCAGCCCCAGAATTGGCCACTGCCAGCAGTGTGCCACGGCTACCATTGCACACCAGACTGGCCAGGGCTTGCGCTGCAAAATAGCGATCGATGGCCTCCTGTGACTTAAGCAGAGTTGCAAGTGATGGTATAGCTCGCATTGTTGCAGGTGCACGTGTCACATCACGTTCTTGAAATAGGATAGCAAGTAACAATGCACTCACCCATGTACTTCCATTGTCTTCAACTTCAGCCTGCCCCAAACAAACCAATGTTCTAAATCAGCATTGCCCATTCAAATGGAGAATAGTGTGTGACATCACAATAGGATTTTTGCATTCACTGTCAAAAATATGCCAAAATTCTACCAATAGTCTAACCAAATTGAAACAGAAAACTTCTTGCACCATTTGATCTCACCATTCTCTCCTGAAAAACTAAAACAGATAAGGTAGTAAATGTTAGAGACTGCAAAAGACACAGGGGTTGAACTCACCTGACGGGCATTGGGTGCAAAGATTGCAAGTTTCTCTGTAAGAACCTCAATTGCACCAGCTTCCATAACTGCCAGCTTGCTTTGTCTGTCATGGGATGAAAAAACACACAACAACCACAAAGCAACAGTGCATCCCAAAATGGCTGCAGGGTCATGCTCTGAGAACCCATCAACATCATCTCCTTCCAGGGGATTCTCCTTTCTTGTGAAAGAACCAACTTCCCCATCTTCACTATTTCCCAGGTCAGCGTCTTCAACAGGTTTGAATCCCAACATATCAACCAGGGATCGGATGAGATCCGAGGTAGATCCTGCTTCATACAGAGCCTCCATAGAGACTTGTCGGTGTTCTTTTGCAGCACAAATTAGTAATGCAGTGCCTCCAACTTTCACTTCCAGGCTAGGAGAGTGGACAATTCGATCTGCAAGTGCTGCAATGCACTTTGAAGTGCTAGCAATCAGATCACCCAGAACCACAGGCTGGTCTCGACATAACCTTGAGAGGACCTCTATTGCCTTCTCCTGCAAGAATGGCACACCTACTGCAAGGCAATTCACCAATGGTCCCATGCTGAATGGGACTTCTGCCAGGACTGCCCACGGAGGCCGGCTAAGTGTTCCACCTTGTTTAGCCCGTGCCAGTGATGCAAGTGCCTCCAGGGATTCTGAGTTGGTGCTATGTTCCAAATCAGTATTAGCAAGCAGAGACACCAACGCCAGGACAGTTCCACACTGATGAACATTTTCAGCAACCACATCATCAACAGGTCGAGAATGGAGTAGCCGGACAAGAGCCCCAGCTGCATGTTCCTTACCCAGGAGAGTTCCCTCCCGCAACACCCTGGTGAGTGGGAGTATAATTTCCTCTGCAGGTGCCTCTTCTGCCACCTCCGAATCCAGGAGAAGGTTTGCCAAAGCTGTCATTGCGAATTCAGCCACTGCTATGCTTGATGACTTGGCTAAACTGATGAGAGGCAAGATTGCATGCTTACCTGCCTCTGCAATTTTTCTGTTTTTCTCAATGCAGCAAAACAGTGCTGCTAGTGCCCGTGCTGCCTGCATGGCAATTTGCTCATTCCCTACACTCAGCAGTTCTATTAAAGGGAAAATCCCATCAACAATAGCTGGGCTCTCGCACAGATCCTGTCTTGAAGCAAAGATTCCTGCAAGGACTGAAGCAGCATGCTCCTGACTCTCAGCATTCTTTGACTTGAGGAGCTGCACCACAGTTTCAAGTGCTTCATGGGCAGCTGAGCCCTCCCGGAATGTATCCTCCTGTGAGGCAACTGTGAGCAGACAGCCCACAACATGCAGCACATGGACCTTTGACTCTGGCAAGTCACCAGTTAGAAGTGCAGTCAACTGGCTGATTGTGCTTGCATCTGACTCGCGTACCAGCTGGGTAAGTGCTCTTGCTGCGATTTCCTGACCCTTTGAACCAGCATTCTTCAGCAGCCAGAGAAGAGCAGGTACAGCCTCAGCTGTCTCAACACATGCGCGGATATCCTCACTATGGCTGCAAAGATTTCCAAGGATGATTGCCGAATCCTCTTTTGCTTTGGCAGATCCAGTTTCAAGAAGCTGAACTAGTGGAGGAATTCCCCCTGCTGCTGTAATAGCCCACTTGCTCTCATCTATTTCTTGGGACAAAATTGACAGCAATGCAGCCACATATTCTTGCTGTTGCTCAGAGGAAAGACCCAGTAACGAGATCAAGAGTTGGACTCCCTCTCGCCCTCGCAGTGCCTTCCACAAATCTGACTTGCCACTACACAAATCCCTCAGTGATCCCATCAGTTCCTCTTGGGGCTCAATGTTTGCCATAGTAACCAGCCCAACTAACATTTTTTTCCCTTCTGCATGCTCCAGACCTTTGGCAACACAAGCATTGCCATACAAGCTTGCCAGGGCTTCCACAGAACGCTCCTCAATCAATTGTGATGTGTGAGGTTCAAGCTGCTTCACCAGAACCTTCTCAATCTTGACTGGGTCAACAGACTCCACAGACTCATGTGTCGCATCTAAAACCATCAGCGCATAAGCCAATGCTCCAGTCGTATCTGCAATTTCTGATTCAGATCGCTTCGAATTGAGACTTCCTGCAAGGCTAACCACAACAGCAGGCATGCCACCTGAAATGTTTGCGAGTGCACCCATGGCATTCTCCTGCAAGGCCTGGGCATGCTCCCCTTGCATGAACTCCTTGGATGGTGCAACAGTTGCACTGATCAACTTCACTGTTGCCCCTGCAGCTCTCATGGATTCCCGAGCATCCTCAAGGTCAGATGTGAGGGCGCATAGTGCTCCTGCAGCTTCTGCACGCACAGAAACATCTTTATGTGTCAAAAGTTGCAGAAGTGGGCCCATAGCTTTCGCACCCAGTATGAGTTCACTGGTATTGTCTACTGATTTCATCAAACTTGCCAGCAGAGATGCTGCATTTGCTTGTGCTTCAGGACTCCCATTCACTAACAGCCCCACTAAGATACCCACAGCACCAGCCTCCAGGGTGACAGGCCAGAAGCCTTCAGTGCTTGTGCAGAGGTTGCGAAGTGCCCCTGTCAGAAGACCACCCACAGCCTTCTGCAGCTTATACTTTGGCTGCAGCTGCTCCCACAGATGGGGTACAACACCCTCAGTGGAGAAGATCTTTGAGCCAACATGGTCCCTGGCACCTCCCTGGGAAACTGCATTCAGGGCTTTAGCTGCCACAACTTGGGCATCTGGAGAAGCTGACTTGAGCAGGGCTAGTAGTGGAGGTATGCAACCGCCTAGGAGCACTTTGACACGGAGATCTGCCTCCTTGCACAACACTCCAAGGATAGCTGCAGCATTAACCTTTGCAGCCAATGTTCCTGACCTGAGTAGTGCTACTAACAATGGTATTGATTGTGAGTGTGAACCCACTGCACTTCTGGCATCCTTTCGTCCATCTGCCAATTCATAAAGCTGCCGTAAAACGAGTTCCCGCTCAGCAGCTGGCGTAGTTGCTGAGCGTAACTGTTCAATGTATTGTGCCACTCGGGCACACACCCCATCTGGATCCTCAATACCAGCTGGTCCAGACCAATCCCTGCAATAAAATGGACATGTGTCTCGTATCAGCAGTCTCATGCAGGAATCATGTCTTTCAGTCACATGTTCTGCTGCTGCTGTCACAAGCATGCAGATGTCAAAGAACTTGGGACTAGGCCGGGGCTTGGGAATACCTCAGACGTGGACCCCCCACAGAAGATTGGGGTGTCCTAGGTGTTGGCGGCTGTCTTTCGTGATTGTCCACCATGATCTGCACCCCAACCAAGGCCAAACTGAATTTTCTGTATTCATGGCTGAGAACATCAATTCCTCAGAACTAAATGCTACTTCTTCTGGACCAGGTGAAATAGTGGATCCAGCCAGGTCTTCTGACTCCTCTACATGCCCGAATCTTGTACAGATCTGACTAGATAACAACAAGCAATGTGATTTGTGAAAGGGATGGAAGACTACTATTCTGCTCTAATTGTTGCAGCACTGGTGGTAGATAATGTCCGCTTCAACATCCACCAGACAAAATCAATGCTGAATTCCGCATTGATCTAGTACCCAATCTGAGTGTCATCACTCTCTTGTATCTCTCCAGACACATGGGGGATCTGGTAACAACTTGAGAATCGGTAATTGGTTCTGAAATGTGAGTGAGGTGCCCCCTCTGCCTCTACCGCCACTGAAAAGAATCCACATCAAGAAAAATCCAGATCTTCTTGATCCCCAGAAATGACTTTTTTTCTTGACTGAAAGTTTCTCCAGAGCAAAAGTTGGGGGGTTTTTCTTTGCCCCTTCTGTCATTGATCGCTTGCTGCTTGGTTTTTTCCTATTCAATGGATGGCAGCAAAGAAGATTCGTAAACAGGTTTTCACATCAATTTCAGCCTCAATTGAGCAACATAGATAGATAGATACCTCAGTTGATGACTGCTGGTTGGAAGAGTGGAAAACCGAGCTGCCTCAACCAACTTGGTGAACTGATCAAGCCTCGACTGCTACAGCACTGCACTGATGATAGAGCGCTGCTGCCGCTGCTGCTGCTGCTGCTATCCCATCAAACTCCTCTCTGGGTGCGCACATGTAAATTACTTAGACAAAAAGAAAAACTAACTAACACCAAGGCACACACACAAAAAAACAGCATCCTCATCACCATCATCAAACAGCACAACAACAAAGAGGACAAAAAGACAGCATTTTGCGTGGTTTTCTTGAGTCTCCAAAACACGAGACCGGACCAGCTGCTATCTCAAGATGACGATACATCGAAACTAACGCCACACCGAAGATCTCTCCTCTTCTCTGTTCAGTTCGGTTCTGTTCTTCTCTTCTCTTCTCTTCTCTTCTCTTCTCCACAGCGAAGAGACGAGAAAATTTACTTAACAAAAGCCGATCGCAAACACTAGGATCGCGACAGGGCACACGAGAAAGAAAACCATAAAGAAGAAGAGAAGAAAAAAAAAAGCAAGCAAACAAGAACAACAAGGAAAAGAAATACATACCTCAGTGGAATGCGGCATGGCAAAAGAATGCAGCAGCAAAATTGTTTCACATCCCTTGTGCTCAGCGCTCGCTCATCGACTTATTGCTGCATCCTCTTCTTCCCACCTTCCTTTATGTCTGTCTGTTTTGTCTGTCGATCTATTATCAAGGAAAGAGAAAAATGGAAAGAAGCTAAAGAATTGACAAAGAAAGAGAAAAAAGCAAAAAACAAGAAGCAAGAAGAAGAAGAAGAAGAAGAAGAAAAATCAGATCGGAATGCGAAAGGAGAGAGATGCGTTATTGTTATTGTTGATCCTTCCTTCCTTCCTTCCTTCCTTCCTTCACGTGAGCCAATGCAGTGAGTGTGAGAGAGAGGCAAGAAGAAGCAAAAGAAGAAGAAGAAGAAGAGCAACTAGGCAGCTACTGCCGAAAGAGAAAGAAAAGAATGCAGATCGCTGATTGCAGCCAGCAGCAGCAGCAGCAAGATCACAAAAAATCTGCTACAAAAACTTCTTGCACAAAACTCCCGAAACAAAAACACAACAAAATCCAAAAAATTCAAAACAAAGAAAGAGAGAGAGAGAGAGAGAGTCACACACAACAAAGAGAGAGACCGAGAGAGAGAGAGAGAGGAGAGGAGAGGAGAAGAAATGAGAAGAAATTGCAAATTTGGGAGTTGAAGCTCCGTCCGTCTCTCGCTGTGTTCCTCTCCCCCAGAGCAGAAAACAAGGAAAAAAGCGCTTCCCTTCGCCTTTTTCCTTGGGTTTCCTTTTTTCTTGTTTTTTTTGGCTTTGTTGAATTTTTGCTTGTTTTGCTTTCCTCTTCTGAATTTTGCACTTGGGGGGGTACCTAACTAAACCAAACCTAACCAAACTAAACCAAACCAAACCAAACCATCAATCAATCAATGAAGAATTATTAGCCACTGGGGTCACTGGATTGGTTTGGTTTGGTTTGGTTTAGTTGGGCCCCCCTCAATAATGGTAGGGTATTTTTATTTTTATTTTTTTTGCTCTTTTTTTTTTCCCCTCTCTAGCCCCACAGGTGACAGTTGCCCAGTTATTTATTTATTTATTTATTTATTTTATAAATTTTCATTTTTATTAAAAAACTATATTTATTTTATTTT
>Ga0209208_10002397_pt1 | contig 26794 bp, 21 predicted proteins | sample S1TSphfallax_3_FD_187694 | JGI IMG/M metagenome (GOLD analysis project Ga0209208, IMG submission 187694) | Host-associated microbial communities from peat moss isolated from Minnesota, USA - S1T2_Fd - Sphagnum fallax MG (SPAdes) (version 2) | ecosystem: Host-associated > Plants > Peat moss >...
TGAAAAGAAAAAATTAAATTAATGAAATAAGAATTTATTTTTTTACCTTTAGTGTGGTCATTTCAGTTTGAGACTTTTATTCATTCACCTTCAAAAGAGATAAAATGAATTTTGTTGCAAGTATTTGTATGTGAAGATTTGGCCAAATTCCCCCCCAAAATCCAACCTAGGATTGATTTTGATTAATATTAAAAATTATGCAAACATTCATAAATGTTTGATTTCTTTTAAACTCTAAATTTATCAAGCCTATTCCTAAATTAAATTAAGTACATCTTGCATTAAATGGTCCAAAGTGGAGGTAGAGGACTATTGTCAAAAAAATTCTTGCAATTGCAATACCCACATTTTACATTATAATTTTTACAATTGAAGTCCACAATTTGCAAGTGCATAGGTGGGTATAATGACGTGTGGGTAGGTAGGTTTTGTCAATAAGTAGATGTTTTGTAAATAATTAAAGTGGCATTATTAAAAAATGTATCTACTTTTAAAATTAATTTATAGAGTAAGAATTAGGTAGAAGTTTAACCAATAAGATATATAGATTTTGCCAAGAAAGTTTAGCCAAAAAGGAAATGTAGGTTTAGGCAAAAGATACAAGTTGAACCAAGGAAAAATATAGGTTTAGCCAAGAGAAATAAATTTAACTAAGAATATATATAGGTTTTGTCAATGGATATAAATTTAGCCAAGGAATATAAGTTTAACCAAGAAGAATATAATTTTATTCAAAAGATATAGGTTTTGCCAAGAGAGAGAAGTTTAGCCAGTAAGATATATAGGTTCAACCAAGAAAAAATAGTTTAGCCAAGAAATATAAGTTTAACCAACAAGAAATATAGGTTTAGCCAAGAGATAGAAATTTAACCAAAAAAATGTTTAACCAAGAAGAAATATAGATTTAGCCAAGAGATAAAAGTTTAGCCAAAAAAAAAGTTAAACCAAGAAGAAATATAGGTTTAACCAAGAAATATAAGTTTAACCAAGAAGAAATATAGGTTTAGCAAAGAGATAGAAGTTTAGTAAAAAAGAAATATAAGTTTAGCCAAGAAATAAAAATTAACTAGTAAGATATATAGGTTTAACCAATAGATAGAAATTTAGCCAATAAAATCTATAGGTTTTGTTAAGAGATAAAAGTTTAGTAAAAAAAAAAAAAATTTTTAGCCAATAAATAGAAGTTAGTCGATAAGATATATAGGTTTGGCCAAGAGATAGAAATTTAGCCAATAAAATATATAGGTTTTGCCAAGAGATAGAAGTTTTACCAAGAAGAACTATAAGTTTAGTAAAGAAGAAATATAGGTTTAGCCAAGAGATAAAAGTTTTGTGAAGATAAGAAGAAATATAGGTTTAGCCAAGAGCTAAAAGTTTTGTCAAGATAAGTAAAGGATTAATTGTTAGTTAGTAGGCAGGGCTAAGATTTAGGTCAGTATAGTTGCTAGGTTGGTGGGTAGTATGGAGGTCAGGTTTGGGAAAAAATTGGCAATGAAAAGAAAAAATTGTTGAAAGGTCAGCAGTCAAAAAAGATTGACTGTGGTAAAATGTTGGTTAACGGAAGGTAAAGAGGTGAATAAAAAAGAGGCGAATCATCCAGCCCATCATCTGGACAGAACAGCCAACTGGTGCAATCATGGAGGCCGGTTCAAATGTGTCCCCGAGGTACTAACCCTATGTAACAAAATGTCTGCAAGAAGCCAGTCGATAAATAACTCTTTCAAAATGAACAGTTACTTCACTCAACACAACTAAGCAAATCTTATATATAAATTCACTTGTCCGTCCGTCTGTCCGACCCGTCACTCTTTGCGTGGTAACCGGACCAGAACCGGAACCGCTACTGCAGTTCGTTCCGGAAATCTCCTGTTCCCAGAGTTTTCAGGACATGGTTTTCAGGACTTGGGATCTCAACTTTGGGGCCTGGATTTTCTCACTCGCGGTTTCCAAGACCGAAACCTGAAAACTTTTAGGACGTGATTTTCAGGATGTGGAATCTCAATTTTGGGACCTGGATTTCACACAGGGGGCTTCACAGTGGCCTTCGGTCACGGGCACCCACTAGTATATATATATACACATATGACACATTGAACTCTTATGAACTCTTACTTCACTCATTTTCTCTGTCTTTCATTTTGCGTATGAAATGGAAGAGCGAAGTATGAAAGTATGTCATGAGTTTCAATACTTCAAACTTTGACACTAGATATGGAGCTCTTCGAAGTTGTGCTTTTTGTCTACTTTTCTCCTTTTCTTTCTGTGTTTACAAATCCGAGTGCTATCTGTGCAAAGAGTTTTAGCACCTCAAACTTTGAGACTTGGTGTGTACTAGGTCCATGATTAACCCTAACGACTTGCAACTCTGTTCCACTCCGCAACTCTGCTCATCACCTTTGTTAAAAACAAAATCGATTGGTCCCAGGGAAGGAACAAGTGCACCCTCGTTCATCAGCCCCTGTCGCTCAGCCTCTTCTACATCACTCGCTGGCCATCATTTGCAACTGGGCTTGGCTAAATTTTGCGCATATTCCGAGAGTGAGGTCGTGAAAGCACAGCAGAAGCTACTTGCGCTCCTGTCGAGTGCAAATGAGGAGTGAAGTTGACTTCGCTATACAGAGGCCTCCAGATTGCAGTTTGCAAGTAATTGTAAGTTTTTTTGTTGCACGCCGGTTTTGTGGGAGAAATGAGGTGATCGCTATGAGTCTGATAAGTGTGATTGTGGTACTAGGTAGTTTCTAACGTCGTCAATGGTGGGCAGAGAGATACTGAATTTTGTGTACTGTCTTTGAGGAGAGTCACGAGTGCGTGCGTGAGTGCCTGCTTGCTTGTGTTTCGCCGTTAGAACATGAAAGCATATTCAAGAATTCTCTTAGTGTAGAATGTTTTGTGGAGGCCTCAACCAGCACCGAGGTTTGCTGCCCTGGGGTAAGAGAGGATGGTGTTTTTTGAACCCTATCTTTCTGAGTTTTTGTAATATTTCTCATCATTTCTCTCATACGTTTGTGTTTATTCAGAGGGGATTGAAAAGACGGCGTGTTCACAAGAAGGGTCCCCCGATTTGTGTTGACGAGGTAACGAACCATTCAGTCTCATGTGAAGATTTCCTGTGTGTGTGAGAATGGTTATTATTGGTTGAGCTCTTGAACTAAGTCTCAGGATTTTCCTCATGGTTTTGTGTCTGTTCAGAACCAATTCAGAAGAGAGCTTGTTGATGAGAAAGAGACATTGGGTCCTCCAAAATGTGTCAATGCAGTGAGGAATATATGTCTTATTTATGCAAAGACTCCTTACGTGTGTCGGACTTGTGGCTGTTATTGGTTGATCTCTGGAACTAATTCTCAGAATTTCTCTCATGGTTTTGTATTTGTTCAGAAGCAATTCAAAAGAGGGCGTAAGGTTGAGAAAGAAACATTGGATCCTCAAATATGCCTTGAGGAGGTAAGGGAATCTTAAGTCGTATAGAAAGAGTTTGATTTTTCTTTGGATTTGCTATTGTTGATTGAGCTGTACAGAAATTGTCTGTTTTGTATTAATTCTGAAGTAATCTAAAAGAGGCATTGTTGAGAAAGTGACTTTGTACCCTCCAAACTGTATTGACAAGGTTGGAAATCTTCAGAATGTGCAGTCTTATGCACAAATTGTGTGTGAATTGGCTATAATTTCTGGAGCTCTAGATCTAATTCTTGGAATTTCTTTCATCTGTTTGTGTTAATCCAGGAACAATTGCAAAGAGATCATGTTGCTGATAAAGTGGCTTCAGATCCTCCAAAATATATCAATGGGGTAAGGAATCTTCAGTTTTATGCAAGGACTTGAATGCCCTCTTCCTTGAGTGTGCATTAGTTGGAATAGTGTGGCAAGCGAATACCTTAGGAACAGTGTTTTATTGGTAAAATTTTCTGATGTAGCCAAAGTGCCAATCATCCATATATTTATGTAAGTATGAAACTGAAAAACATTTAAGGGTTCACCTAGATACCTCAGCTGACTGTAGGAAGAAAAACATGAAGTAATGTGGGTCACCTAAAAAAACTATTGTCTTCAATCAGAGACTTTGTAAATAGCTAAAGATCTAGGTGAGATTCCCTGTAATTTGAGGTGAGGACAAAAGTGAAAGTCCAGATTTGTGGATTTCCAGGGAACACTGTGCTGCCCTGGGAATTGTAAAGACACTTTGGAAGCTTCTGTAGAAACATCCATGCAAAGTGCTTAACACCCCACTGCCAGCTTTGTGGGTGTCTGTGTGCGCATGGTTTGACCACAGGGCTGGACTAAATGGCAGCAATAAAAGTAAATTAACGTAAAGTAAAAGAATTCTGCAAAAAAAGTAACTAAACACAAAGCAAAAGAAGCCTGACTGAAAGCAGCTGGAACTAGGCTGCTGGTTTGGGTCTTAGTCCTTTAGTTGTGTGGGCATGGGTTTGAAACTGCCTTGTGCAAGGAGCAGGACACAACTTTTATAAAAAAGTTCTGCATGTCCTGCAGCCCCCTATGAATTGTGCAGTCCTGTGTGAGACTGTGCACTTGACACCCACAAGCTTCGTAGGGGTTGTTTAACATCCTCCATCCCTTCATCCATCCATCAGAGTGAGCCAGACAGTAATCTTTGCCTACTGCTGGGCCACTGCAATAGTGGGGCATGGCCCTCATGGCCCTACTGCTGTGCCACTGCTGATCAGGCCCTAAGCATCCTTATATATTTTTACTACCTACTGGAACCTAATACAGAAGTCTTGCAGCAGATGTGCCACTGTCCATTGTGTGGAATGGCCCTAAGTGAACTTCTATATTTTTTGGCTACCTATTGGAACCAAAGATAGAAAGCTGGTCAATGTTATTGATTGGAAACCCCTAAAATTGTTTCATTTTCCCTTTTTGATTTGTAAGTTAGATTTTTGGTGAAATTTTGCCAGTGAAGAAAAGCCTGCCTACGAAGTTTTGTTTGTATTGCATGGAGTTGACAAGTCACTTAGGATAGTGCATGCCAATTTCTTTACTGATATGGTGAATGTTGTATGGACAGATCTTGACAGACGATGTTTGTCAGGTGATCTTCCATCATCTGGAGGATTTTCGTGATATTGGAAGAGCCAGAGCAACATGCAGAGGTTTCAATGAGGCTGGCAAAAATGTTGCATCTTTACGGTGTGTCTGTCGTGACATAGATCATGAAATTGCTCGGAAAATTAAACATCCCTTGAAGTCTTTTGAAGAACGCAATGGAGAAACGTCTGAAAGTGAGCTAGGCAACAACCCAAGGGATATATCTCAACAACCGTTGGATGACATTGATGATGCAAATCATGACAGAGGCCAACACTCTACACTTGTGAATGTGGAAAATCATGTGCAAAATTCCTCAATAGACAAGAGAAATGGTAGTGAATTCCGAAGGTGTTCAAATGGTCTCAAACATGGAACATTATCTCAAAGGACTCCAGAAGACAATGGCAGATGCACATCTCAAAGGACCTCAGAGAGCCCAAATGTGGCTCATAGGGGCCCCAATTCTTCACTTGGGAGTGTTTCAAATCCAGTGCAAGAGTCCTCAACAGGCAAGAGAAACATAGATGGATCTCAAAGGTTGTCGGAGGACAGTGTTGCACATGGCGTTGTGATCAAGCAAAATACTTTGAAGGAAAAATTGCATGAGGGTGAGGCATGTGAATCAAGTAAAACAAATGAACATACGATCATGCTGTTCCGAGAAGTACTGGAACAGGAACTCAGTGCCAAACCATGGATACAACAGCTCAGAGTGGAAATAGAGCCCAAACTGCAATCAAAGTCAGTCACTGCAGACGAAAGACAGATGACTGATCACTGGCTAAGTGACCCACGTCACTTGAAAAAATGGGTGCCATCTGTAGGACTCACTTTACAGCATCTCTGCATTGTAGACTATGGGCAACAAGCTATAATGCGCCAATCAACTATCCTGACGATCTTGTCCCAACATTGTGAGTGTTCTCAAACTCACTTAAGATTCTTCCCATGGTGGAATTCTGCACCTGTTTTTACTTTCCTCAAAGTTCTCTACATCTGAAATCCAATGTGCAAACTTTTGTGCAATTGTAGATCAATTGCTTAACCAAGCTAGTTTTTGTTTGAGCAGGCAAGAGATTGAAGACAATCGACTTGCGGAACATGTTCATTGATACAAAGGGGTGTGCAGAGTTTCCAGAGCTAAGTAGCTTTACGCTCCGCTGCGTCAAGATGAACAGTGATGCCTTGGATGATATAAGTGCAAAGATGAAAGGTCTTCAAACTCTAGCCCTGTTGGGAGTATTTGGAGTGATGAATGGTCACCTGAGCTCACCACAGCTTAAAGTTCTGTGCCTAGGACTCTCAACAAAGGCTAAGTCTGTGACAATAAATCTGCCAAATTTGACGAAGCTGCAATTGAAGATGGCATGCCCAGATAAGCTCTCTATAATTGCACCTGCAGTAAAGTTCATTGCCTTCAATCTGGAGGTTCGCAATTGCTCTGCAATTGAATTCCATGAAATCTCCAGGTTGCAAGAGCTGCTTTATGGTGCATCAAATTTCCTTGCACTTTCAATGCTTGGGAGGGGTAACCGATTAATGAACAAAGTGTTTCTGGATATCCCTTGTATGGCACTGGGTGAGGATGGAAAGTGGCTTGGAGTGCTGAAGGATGTGACGCTGAACCTACCGAGCTTCAAAACACTGCAACTTGAATGTCCTAATCTTGAAATTTTGAATATTGGGCCAGGGCTTTGGCATTCAATGGAGTGCAACAAGCATTTGGTGATGAAAGTGAAAAAGTGGCCACCGGTGAAAACATTGATCCTTCATATGATTCCACAAACACTTGAAATTTGTGTAGACTTGGTAAACATGTTCTGGAAACAGTTGCAGGCGACCCTGGTGAACTTGGAGATCAGTGTTCATACAACCAGTCCTGTTGACAGCAACGTTTTCTTTGAAGCAATAAAAGATCAAGTTATGCATTTAAATTTCAGGCCAAAGCTGTGGACAAAAAGCTTGGATTTCTCTTGTTTCACTTTCTGAGGTCAGTTCTGGGGTGTCTTTCAGAAGAGGAACTATCTGGGGAGCACATATCTGCATTACTTCCAAACAGCAGAGTGTGTTGGGGGTGAGTTCTTGTTGTGGAGGGGCAGCTCGAAATACTGAGTGTGGTCTGTGTGGAAAAATGCTGTGACGTGGTAGGACTCATCACCTGTTTTGTGTATATGTAAATAGTTGTTAAGTTGAATCCGGTCCTTGTGGGCCAGGCCTCTTTCTGTGAAGAATACATGCCAGGCTCCAGTTTGAACTGCAATTATCACTGGATGATTGAAAGAAGCCAAGCCTTGCAGCAGTCTCATGGTTTTGTATTCAAGATTTCAAGATTAGGACAAACAAGTTGCAGTGCTTTATCTGGTGGCTTGCAATTCGAACTATCCACAGATCTGTATCTAAATTGATGGGAAGGACAGAAAATGTTTTGGATGATGGATTTTGGGTAGGGCAAACTAGTGTTGACAAGTTAAGCTGGCCAGACAACTGCAAGATATTATTTAGTTGCTTGCACCTTGCATGGTGTTGAAGTAATGAATTTTTTTTTCATGGGGAGAACTATGTGGAAGAGTTGAAGACATGGCTGACATCTTGTGGGAGCCTTCAATACTGCATATTGTGTGCCAGTAACATTGCTTTCAAGGAACCTTGCAAGTTGAGGTTGGACGGGAATTGTTCAGCTTAGACTCATAGTGTGGCACCCACAAAGATATGATATGTTTGAAATTGTGGTGGGCAAGGGTTTGGACCTGACATGGAGCTCTACCCAGAGACAACCCTTGCAATCGAAAACCTAAAAGAGTGACCTTCACTTGCAATTGAAGCGAAAGCAAACTTCATAGCTTGATGGAGCAAAAGAAAGTTCTTGGTTAACCTGTACAGGACTGGTATCTGCTGCTGAGGGACAACCTTGGCACAAAGGACATGATCTTCTTATGCAAAGGAAGTGCTACACAAAGTGATCTTCACTTGTGATGGAAGAGCAACTGATCTTTGCAGATGATGGACATCAAAGGGTGTGAGACAGCTGAAAAGGACGGATACTGCTGGTGTCAAGTTGAATGTTATTGGAACTACACTCCATTTATTGGCACCTTGTACCTTTTTTACAGGGTTTGTACATGGCAATGACATCATTCTCAATGTTCATCCTACACAAGATTTGCTGATAAAGTATTGGTAATGACGGTGTTGAGTTCAAAGACATTGGAACTGTGCTGTTATTTGCTGACTTACTCTCTATGAGGTGTGATTGGGATTCCACAATTTCTGGAGCTTTATCTAGTATCTGGAGCTATATGAGTTTTTTCTCATCTATTCTATTATCCGTCTTTTTGGTGAAATTTGCTCACCTTTTTGGCATCTACAAATTTTGACTTCTACTCAATAAAGGCAAACAAAACTTTTTCAACTTCCTATTTCTACTACTGAAGGCATTTACTGTGGTTATAGGGATGGTCTTCCTCTTTATTGGTAAAGGCTCAGATGCATAAGTGCTGTTATAACTCTTATGACATACCACAATCTGCAGATCTTTATATCTTCTAGTAACTCAACTATGAGTTTTGCTCATCTATTTTATCTAATATCTTTTTTGACAAGGTTGCTCAGTATTTCATGACTCAGAAAGCAAGCAACACTGTGGGGAACCACCTATTTCTACCACTGAAGATTTTTGGAGTGGTTGAAAGCTTACTTGCTAAAATGTTGTGGAATATGGTGGAGTTATTGCTGTTCAAGATGTGGGTATGCTGCCAAATTTCCACCCAGTAATACCAGTTTTAAGTCAGCAGCAATTGTGAGCTTGAAAAAGATTTGTTGGCCCAAGAAGATTGCTTCTGTCATTTACATAATATGATATGTCCTGCAAGGTGTTTTGGAAACAATTTTGTACCTGCAAAGTGATGGCAAGATTGTGGAGACAGTTTTCATCAGTTTTCATCATGTGATCATTTTAAGCCCTCACCTATTTTATCTAATATCCCCTGAGCCAAATGGATTTTCACCTTGATCGATTACATAGTTGAATATATGTAAATAAAGTGACTATGGTAGGCTGGTAAATATATGAGCGCCTGAATATTAGCTCTCATAGGATCTTACTTGAACTTCCGTAGGCAGTAGGCAAACTAAAAGTGTTGAAAAATATTTGTAACATTGTCAAATTTCACTCTAGTGAACTACAGCTGTGGCTGCATCCATTTTTAGCTTTCGAAAATTGAGAAAGGGGAAGTGTTTTTCAATATGCTTGAAAAAGCAACTTTACTTTCTCACAGGGTGTTCGACTTCTGAAACTTGTGAAGTTTTGGAGACAGAATCTGCAGAGTCCAAAGGAAGGAACTATAGAACAGAGGTTGAATTTGGTTTGTTTTGTGTTACTCTCGTTTGACAAAACTAAGTCTCTAGATTTTAAATGAGTATTTTGTGACAGCATTTGTTTCTTCTCTTATCCTATATCTCTTTTCCTTTTCCCTGCACCGAATGCAAGAAACTTATCTTCTTGCCCCATGTGCATGGTATGTTCACAAGGTAAAAGGGAGTGTTAAATCAGAATATTTGGTGAGAACTATTTTGTTTCTTCTTTTATCCCATCTTCCTTTTCCTTCTGCCTTTACCTTAGTAAACGGAGTTATGTATCAAAGAACCTTGGCAACTACCAAAGACAAGTGAGGCCTTAACAAAGTGCAATTTGTTGAAATAAGCAAACTTGTGGATCCAACCAGAGTGAACAAATTGTGCAAAATTCTTAATACTGTAGTACCTTGGAACTTTTGACACTAATTCTGTTACTTGTAGGAATGTTGAATTTTTTACAAAAAAATACCTGTTACCAAGGACAACATTTTGTGAGGAAAAATAGAAAATCTTTTGAAATATGCAGGAATATTTTTTTTCAACAGATATAATCTTCAAAATTAATGAATTATTCAACAGACGTGTTGAAGCTGCCCATACATGCCTTCCATCTTGATGTGCACAAGTACAGTTTGCAAGATTACTATTCTTTTGCAGTTGAAACCAAAGTGCTCTTCTAGGTTGAGAGAATATGAAATTATGTAAGCCATTATTGTGTACTACAAATTTAACCTTAATTATTGTTATTATTAGATATGAGTGTAGTAAGATTGTATAACCAGAAAATTCTCTTGAAATGTTTGTGAGATGGTGAGAAACAGAGCCTTCAATCAATTTTCTTGTACCTGCTAAGCACATTATCAAAGTAATTAGATTTTCATTTCATTGTGTCTCACCTGCAGGCCATAAAATGACATATTATTGTATTGCTAGATAAGGAGAAGCAAAGGATTATTTCTTACGGAAGACTACATTCTTACTTAGTTTGCTGTGGAAACCACCAAATACTTGCATGCAATGGAAGTTCAAAAGCAGGTGCAGATCAAATACTCATTGTCTTCAAAAAAACATTCAGTAAAACCTAGTGTCAGAAGCAGTAGGAAAACCCATAATTGCTGCAAAATCCTTCAGAGAAGCTAGAGGTAGGACATAATAGAACAGAAAACACTGCATATTTTGATCAAATTCAGTTACAAAAAATAAGCATCACATCACTGCTTCCCATATGCTGTTGCACCATCACCACCTTGTGAGTGTCGTCACCATCACCTTCATCATGAACAGCATGCTGTCATTTGTCCCAGCTGACTTCATGCGCTCCCAACAGTGGGTGTAGATTAAGTAATAAAATGGTCTGCTCAAAACATAGGGCAACCAATTATACAATAGGTCTGTGTCCTGAGTGTTTGTTGCATTTCTGGAAGCAGGAAGCAACAGGAAGACTCATTCATGCCAGCCAGCATTAACAGCTGCATAGGATGTCTGATAAAACTGAACTGAAGGTCAAGGAGTTGGAGATGGGAATCCAAACAAGTTGAAAATCTGACACCAAAATGAAGCTCTGTATAGAAAATCTAGTAGTAACAGGAAGACTCAGCAATGATGCTTCCTAGCGTGAAATTTTGAAAGAAGGCAAGAGATAATGAAGGAAATTAAAGAAGGAAAGAGGAAGATGAGAGAAGCAAATAATTGAACTTTAAGAGCATGATCCATTGAGGACAAAGTGGGCTTTTGAAAACAATCCCACTCAGGATTAAGAAATAATGATTTTGAAAATTTAAAGGCCGAGACACCAAACATAAATCTTTTCTTGTTAACCAAACCTATGGTTCAATATAATAGATACTTTGAAGAATAACCTTTTCTCTTCAGAAGACTAATTCAGCGTGCTATCTGAGCTGTATAACAAAAGCCAAGATCTTACACCAACATGGAGCCAGAAATCATAAAGGAAGATGAGAGAAAGGTGGTACCAACCTGCTGGCAAAGGAAACTCCCACACCTTCTTTCAGTTTGCTACTTCTTGTCTGCAGAAAGGCTTGAGACACTGTCCATGATAGCTTGGCAAACTTTGTCATTGTGGTCCTTCCCCCACTGCCTTCAAGGAAGTGTTGCAAACCCAATCTCTCCTATTATCGCAACATGCCAGCCTACAAAATAGTATCAGCAGAAGATGCACATACTTGATGTTATCAAAGACAGATGGGTTTTGAGTGTAAATCTGAACAAAAGAGGAGAAAATAGATTCCAGGAACTGACAAAGTTCTGAACTTTTGAGTCAAAGTAACCATGTCCAAAAAAGAGCATAAAGGAACACAGGATGAAGAACCTGAAAATCTCGATCTTTGGTACAGAAACCACACAATAATGCTCAAAATTTTAAGCAGCCACATTTTGTACAGGATTACAAACCAGCTCAATATTCAATTTACAGCTTGTTGGATTTAAACCAGTGTTGGGCAGCAATTCTATTTTTTAATAACTGTCAGTTCTGGCTTTTCTTAATTATTTAATTTGGAAATCAAAGAATCTCTGGCTATGGTCTTTTGAAAACTTTCATTCCACTCCATACTGAGCAACCTGCTTTCTACCAAACCATTACCACCTTCCAAATGCAATTCATGTAGTGACTGACAAGACAGACTACCAGTATCATCGATAGTCCATGCACAAACAAATACCATCCTCAAAGTGATGAGAGCGAGTGGCATCCCTCACCTATTTTTGAAATAAGCTTTGTGGAAGTGTGGCAATCTTCACAAACCTGCATATTTTTTCTTATTTGGAGAGGAGTACCAGGAGCTGTGTTGATGAGCCCCAATGTAACAAGCAGTTTCTTGCTATGCTGACAAAAATGGAACACCTTTTCTTCTTCTTCCACATCTTGCAGAACCAATTTAGTATAAGCCATGTACCCCACATGATGCATGAGCCCCAAGATAATCTCTGCGGTTCTGCACAGACTTCAATCATCTGAGGGTGGTCTTGATTATGTACTACAAATGTATGCACCTCATTATTCACTTCAATCCAGGTGCAACCTGGCTGTTTCTTCATACTTCTTTCATTTCTTTGCCAGTTCAACATTCCCACAGATATGCATGTTACCACCAGCAGCATAGATGTTTGATAGCAGCACATAACCACCAGCATTTTCAGGCTCCAGTTCAAGAATCCATTTAGCAACATGTTCTCACAACTCCACATTACAATGAAATGTGCAAAGCTGTCCATGAAGCCCCACTTGTTTACAGGGGCACTGCCTTGATCATATTCTCTGCCTCCTGTAGAGGGTCAACCATGCAGGTGTAATGTTTCAAATCATATAGTCTGTGATCATTGAAGTATAACAGTGCATGCCTTCATCCACCAAACCTTCATGGCTACAAGCTGACAGAAGACAAACAAAAGTGATATAATCTGGCTGTACACCTTCTTCATACATCTGGTCAAAAGGATTTAGAGCTTCCTTACCATGCCCATGTATGGCACGTTCTCTACATATGGCATTCCAAGTGGCCATATCCGGAGATGGCATCTTGTTGAACACTTTCCAAGCATCCTCCATGCTCCCACATTTTGCATGCTGTCCACCAAGCCACTCCCACACAAAGATATCCGAATCCCATCCACTTTCAATGATCTGCTCATGAGCATGCTTACCTTCTTCAAGGGCAACTAACAACACATGCATTCAGCACCCCACAAAAGTAACAGAGTTTGATCGCACACCTTCCTGCTGCAATTGCCAAAATAGTTCCAGTGTCTTCTGCCCTTGCCCGCATTTCACATGTCACAACATCAAGGCATTTCAAGTGACCACATCTCAATCAGATGGATATTGTTGAACACTCTCCAAGCATCCTCAATGCTCCCACATTTTGCTTACATGTCTACCAACTTATTCCCCACAAAGATAATAGACATACAACCACTTTGAATTATCTGCTCATGAACACTCCTGCCCTCTTCAAGCTCAACTACACTGGCACAGGCATTCAGCACCCCCACAAAAGTAACAGAGTCTTCTTGCACACCTTCCTGTTGCATTCATCAAAATATTTCCCGTGCCTTCTGCCCTTGCCCACATTTCACATGTCCCAGTATCATGGTGGTTCAAGTTGCAACATCTCAACATGGCATCTTGCTGAACTCTCTCCAAGCATCCTCAAGGCTCCCGAATTTTGCATACATGTCAACCTCGGTACTCCTCACAAAGAGATCAGAATTGCAACCAGTTTGAATGAGCTGTTCATGAACTAGCCTGCAGTCTTCGAGTACTCCTAAATGTCCAGCACATGCATTGATCACCTCAAGAAAAGTGAGTTCATCAGGACTTATCTCCTCTCATGGCATTTTTTGGAAAATCTGCATTGCCTTCTCAGGTTGCCCATCCTTCACATATATTAAAGCTTTGTACTCCATGCAAAAATGTTCAGTTGCACTGTTTCTGGTGCCACCCATGGCAGGTTTCATTAGTCCTCAAGCTAGAGTGCTCCCCATACCTTCTTATGTTTGAAATCTGGGTACCAACCAGAAATCCAGATCAAGCTGATCAACCATGTATTCTTGACATCCCAGCCATAAATTATCATAAGAACAGCAAAAGCCACACTGACCTCCATCAGCATATTGTATTTACTTACCTTCTCCAGCCTACAACTACAATCCCACCAGTGCAAAAGAATTCCTGCCAACGTTTTGGACCACAGCAGGATAGCAAGCAAGAGAGAGCAACAAGATTGACACCAACAAGAGCTATCGCTCCACAACATGTGAACTATGACAGTATTGGACTACTGGGAGAAAGCGTTGTTGTAGACACTTGAGGACAATTGATTTGGAAAATTGATTAACATGAAGTGGAGAATGACACAAAAGCTCAAAAGAGGAAAGATTCACATGCAGAACATGTTCTAGCTGATTGCTCTTTAAAGGAAAGGCAGGAAAATTGGTAAATGGGGAAGTCTAGAACAAAAGCAACCTGCACAAAAGACTATTGATCTAAGAGCAGCTCCACCAGTGCTCAGTATGTGGCCCTGCAAAATAATATTGAATGAAGAAAAGGCAAAACATGCTGGTTTGGCTCAGCAAAATGGTTTTTGGCCCAGCATTTTTGCACAGGATGCTGAGGCTCGTAAAACAAAGCCTAACACCTGCTGTTGATTGGCTTAATAGTTTGATTGGTCCAGGTGGGTTGCACTTAGCAGTCTCCCACCTATTTGCAGTCCCAGTTTTAGTGTTATGGGTGGGGTTGGAAAAAAAGTAAATAACTAAACTTGGATGTGAGAAATATGAAACTTACTGAGCACCACTGGAGATGCTCTAATGATATGTGTTAATAGCAATATGTCATGTTGTAATATCTGCCCCTTTTTCTAATGATATGTGTAGATGTTTTTAAAGCTTCTGAGATTTTGTAGTGCTTCATTTAAACAATGCTTTGATGTTGTTTCACTGTTGGGGCAGATGTGAATGGTGTAGAACTTGGATAATCTATTCAACTATGTGAATTAGAGTTGCTAAATGGAGCTGTCTTTCTTTGTATCTATTCAGGGACTCTGTTGATGCAAAGGGGGGAATAATTGAAGGGGGAATTTTTGAGTTGTAGTCACTATTGTTTTGGGGATCCAGTTGGGAGATTGCTGAATGTTTAAATTGAATCCCTATTGCTTTTAGTCTCTCTACAGATTGAAAGAGAAAGGAGAAAGATCTGGGCATGCACATTCAAGGACATTGTGGTGTATTCCATAGAGATCTGTAAGTTAAAATCTCATCCTCCTGTGTCAGGCTACCATGATCTTCATGTGGGGTGCAATGAGGAGGGGAGGCAGTTGAGAGGGATAGGTAGAGAAGAGACTGTTGGCATCCTCAAATTTTCCAGATAAATAATAACCAATAACAAGTTTGTTATGTGCAGAAGAACATGACTATATTTCTGCCTGGATCATGTGCAGAATTAACAAGTTTATTGTATGCAACAGGGCATGAGCACTTTTCAGGTTCAGCTGTGAAATGCGACATTGTCTCAATGGTTTGTAGTAGTGCAAGTGTGGTGCTCAATCTATTGAGCAAGGGGCATTGGAAATTTGTAGTGGTACAAGGGATGCTCACGATCTATCTCAAAGGGTATTTTGTATTTTCATATTTTCCCAAGCAGAAGCAATGGATTGTTTGGGGACACAAGCTACCTTCTTGAACATTTGGGGATTGCTAGAGGCTTTGTGCCATCTTACATTTGTTCATTGTGTGTACAGAAGGAGAATATGCACCAAAAGCAAGTAACACGGCTCCCAAGTCCCAACATGGCATCATTTGCCCTCCTGTAGATGGATTGTTTGTATATCACTCACATAAAATTCACCAATAATTGAACTTGCAATCTTCCAAGTGTTTTGCCGGTTTGTTAGTTACCTGGAAACAACCAAATGGGGAAAGTAAGGAAATTTTATTAAATCTCAGTATTTTGGTTTCTTTGAAAGTGGGGATAAAGGGGGTGCAAGGAGGCCCAAAGACAGCCTGAAGACAGGGTGACTTTTCAAATAACTCTTATATCTCCAAAACTTTAACCCCTAGAGGCTTGATAAGCCAAAAATGGCCTTCTTTTGGTATTTTTAAATTGAAGCAAATTTTGGTTTGAATTTTTTTTGAGTATATAACTTAATAATCATTGTGAGTGTTATATTTATTATGCATGTAATAATCCATGTCAAAAGTGTTTTTTTTGACCAGTGAAGTTTCAAATTCAACCTTGGGCAGCATTTGCCCAATCATGTATGAGCTCAATTTATCTGATCAACCTTAACTTGATTTTGGCAGAATTTTTTTATCAAAAGAACTATGATTTTGTCAAAATAACGAATTAATTTTGAAATTTTCATTTTGACAAATAAATAATAATATTCTCAAAAAATCAATATTTCTTTCAGAAAATTTTGTTATTAAAAAAAAAAATTTGTGAGAATTTCAAACATTATAAGAGAATACAATTTTTCTCACACAAAAAGCCGGGCTCATGACGCATGTGTCAGGTAAAGGTTGTGGTTTCATCATCCATTACAACATACAATATGTGACATTTATGGTGAGATATATTACATCAAAAAATGTGCAATTTTAACATTGGCTAATTGCACATATTACATTTGTGATTAGTGAAAATAGTATAATCAATTGTGGAAGCTGCCAAGGTAGGTAGGGTATATGAAAGTCTAATAAGCTTTGGATCTTTTCCAAGAGGTTTGTTGGTTGGTTGTTACAGCAGTCACTACTGGCAGTGTGCTGCCAATTGCGTAGTGAAGAGATGGGCATGATTGCAGTTTGCAAAAGGCAATCATTTGTTTGGAGTCTTCTGGAGCTCGGCACGAGGCTGCTTGCTCAATATAGCTCCCCGAGGAACATGGTTTTGATTTCATCTGCTCTTTGAAGAAGATTTCAGAGAAGCAAAGAGCTTTTTTGTCTTTTTGTTTTCGGGGTGTTCGGTATATCGACTCTTCTTGAGCTCCAAAAGATTTGCATTTTGAGTTTCTCGAGTAGAGTGCGATTTTGGGTTGTTGAGAGAGAGAGAGAGAGAGAGAGAGAGAGAGAGAGAGAGAGAGAGATTGGTAGATCGGTAAGACTAATAAGACAGACGAGGATGGGATGGCAGCATTCATTGGTGAAGTTGGCGGCTTGGGTAGTCGTCGTTGCATTTGTTGTTCTGGGTTATGTTCAGGTGGGTGCATCCGAATCTGAGGTTCCGGTGGAAGGAATGGACATAGATGTCGTAGTGTTGGATGCAACCAATTTCACCAGCTTCATCGAAGAGAATCCATTTGTCTTGGTGGAGTTTTACGCACCTTGGTACGCCCCCTTTGCTATTCTTTCTCTTTTCCCTTCGATTTGTGCTCGAAAATCTCTGTTTGCTTTTTTTTTTATCTTAGTAATAGTAGTGCACATTGTGAGATCTAAATGAGAAGAGTAGTAGTAGTAGTAGGAGGAGGAGGAGGAAGAGGATGAGTGATTTTTTATAACCAAGATTGAATTTTCTTCTGATCTGATTCAACAAATTGTGACAATGTGTGATTGCTTGCAGGTGTGGCCATTGTAAACGTTTAGCTCCAGAGGTTGGATCACAGATCAAGTGTCTTCTTAACCTTCACAGTTTCCTTCATTTCCCTTTTCTGATGCAGCTGCACCCTACTCTTTACAAAAAAACTATTATCAGAGCAATTGGCAGGGGTTAATTTGTGCTTGTCCATGACCAATCAGTGTATATGTATGTCTGTGCCTTTTCATTCATGCAGCCTCATTGTACATTTTTTTCACAAAGAATTGATTACCCTATCATGGAGTTTGATTCCAGAGTTTTGACTTGTGTGGGCAACCATGGTTGCACAGGCAGAGAGATGAAAAATTAAAGGGACTTCAAAGAGTTCTTTGCAAGTCTGAATATTAGCTTGATAAGAATCATGTGCTTGCATGATTTGTTTTGCTTGTGCATTTTGCATGTCAATGCAAGAATCATTTGTTCACCCAATCTCTGAAGTCAGATTGTTAGATTGAAAATAATTAGATTTCAAAGAATCCTGCATTTGCAGATAGTTTTGCTCATTTTTCATTTAGCAATGCAAGGATCATTTGCTATCTCTCATCGATTTCTTTTCAGCTATCAGTGGATTGAATTGACCCTGCTGCCTTTCAATTTTGCAGTATGCCAAGGCAGCAACAGAGCTCAAGAGCCATGAACCCAAGGTGATTTTGGCAAAGTTGGATGCAGATGAGGAAGAAAACAAGGCTTTGGCATCTTTGTATGGTGTACAAGGTTTCCCAACACTTAAGATCTTTCGAGAGGGTGGTGAAAATGTGATGTTTTACAATGGGCCACGGGATGCAGATGGCATTGTATCCTCCCTGAAGCAGATGGTTGCCCCACCCTCAAAATTACTTTCTTCCCTTGAGCAAGCCAATAGTATTGTCAGGGAAAACCCTCTTACTGTGGTATGTCCATTTCACACAAACCCTATTTATTTATATAGCATCATATAACTTGTATAAGATTGTATCAAGCCCAATAACCTAGTGTTAGGGCTTGCAGTTCTAACATGGTTGCACATGGTTGTGGATTCACTTTCCCATCAGTGCATGTTTGAATTGATCTTGTCATAGTCAACCCTAACTCTGATGGTTTTAGGTGAGTGAATTGGTTATGTGAAGCTTGAGAATCTCAATGCTTTGAATTGTTGGGAAATAGTTGACACCCACCAAGGTCTTCTCACTGTGGTCATGCAATTAATTGAGCAGCATTAATGGGGTGCTTATCTTATCATCGTGGTTTGGGCAGGTTGCTGTGTTCAAGGACCCTGAAAGCAAAGAGTACAAAGAGTTTCTGAATGTAGCAGATGAGCTGCGCTCTGAGTACAACTTTACCCACACATTTGATTCTTCATATGTGCCTGATACGGGTGTTGATCTTTCTGCCCCTGCAGTCCGTCTTTACAAGAATTTTGATGAGGGCTTCAGTGATGCCACTGTAAGCCCGCTGTAATGAGCTCATTGCCCTTGATGCATGGGATTTGGATTCTTTTTCTTGATCAATTGTATTGAACCTAACGCTAATATCTCAGTTTCAAATGAGGTGTAGGATTTGTCATCGGAAGGCTTGAAGATTTTCCTGGAAGAAAAAAGTGTGCCTATTGTTTTGGAATTGAACAAAGACCCCTCAAATCATCCCTACCTGGTGAAAATTTTCAATGGTGTGGGACCCAAGGTAAGCTGGATTAATTTTTTAATTTTTTCTCTTTGGTTGTTTATTTCTCATCCATGATAGCTGAACTTTCAGTATATTGTTACTTCCTCTAGCACATGGGCTGATCTGGCACTGGACGCAGGTATTTCTTTTCCTGGATTTGAAGGGTGCAGACGCAGACGAGTACCGAACTGCATACTCTGACCTTGCAAAAGCATCCCAGCCAAAAGGCATCAAGTTTCTTATTGGAGATGCAGCTGAAAATGAAAATGCATTAAAGGCAAGTCAAACCTGATGATATTATTATTGTTATTCCTTGTCAACACAAAGCCATCAAACCATTGTCTGAGGAGAGTGTCAAATACAGTCTTTGGACAAGGAAGTTATGTGTAGGGTAAGGCCACAGTGTGTGGGGGCATTCCCGGAATAATGGGCCTAGGATGAGGTGGTAGCTGAGTCTGGCCCTGCATTTGAGGAATGTCCCCCACCCATGGGCCTCACCCAACATAAAGCATGAGGCAATTCTTATCCTAAGCCTAAACATACACAGATCATGAGTTGGTGGGAGCAAGAGGCACCTTATGCCTACAGGAGGCCTCTTGTAGGCTTAGGGTGCCTTGAGTTTTTGAGGAGGCATTATTATTGTGTGTCAGGTGCCCTCCAAATACACAAGGAAATTTCTCCAAGTGCTTTACAAATACATATTTCAAACCAACAACAAGAGGAGTGTGAAAATGAATGTCTCAACCCTCTGAAAGTATCCCAATCTGAAATTAACTAATTTGGTGAATGGGAGCCATTCTTGTGCGTGTGGGTTCATGGAAAGCAGCATTTTGGGATTAAGGAAGACAAGGTGCCAGCAATTGTGGTTGAAGGCACAGGTACCAGCAGGCAGTCTATAGGACTGGACATCAAAGCTTCAGAGCTTGCCCACTGGCTGCAAGATTACTTGGTGCAAAACTCATTCTTTTTCCCCTGATCTTTGTTTCTGAACCACTGAGATTCTCTTCTCTAGTTCTCATTCTTCAGCAGGAGTGAATCAGTTTATCAATTTTATAACTGAGCATTGCCAGGTACCTCACTCTGTGCAGTAATTTGTTTCTGATGAGCAGGATGGAAAGTTGAAGCCATATGTGAAGTCCGAGGAAATTCCTGAAACGAATGATGAGCCTGTGAAGGTTGTAGTGAGGAACACACTTAATGATATGGTGTTGGAGTCTGGCAAGAATGGTACATGCACCAAACCTTTTTCCACATAACTATGATACTCTGAAGTCCCAACTAGCATGGCCATTGTTGCCATCATAAAAGCCATATCTGAAATCAGGATGTTTTACTTCCAAAGTTTGTACTATCAAAAAATACATGTGCAACTCATTTTGCACTTTGCCATCAATGTTAGTTTCTGGATCCAGAAACTTACATTGATGGCAAAATGAGTAATATTTCTTCTACTATGGTGCTACAGCTTCACATTCTGAGATATTCATTTAGACATTGCCTTCTGCAACAGAGATGTCTACATGCATGGACCTTCTCCTATCATCCTGCTGTTTCTTTAGAAGTGTGATTTCCTGGATTCTGTATTGCAGTGTTGCTGGAGATTTATGCACCCTGGTGTGGTCATTGCAAAAGACTGGCGCCCACTTTGGAGGAGGTGGCCATTGAATTCAAGGATGATGATGATGTTGTCATCGCAAAACTTGTAAGTGAATTCAACCATCTTTTCTCATGTCAAAAATATAATCTTTTTTCTTTGTCAAACTGCTGTGTTGATGGTAAGTGGGTTGATGATGTTAAGTGGCTTGTGTTGGGTTGTTATGGATGGAACCAATAGATGGAAAAGCTCTAACTATAGAGATAAATTTTCAGGTCCACTGGCTACAGAATTTCAAAGAAACATATGACTTTTCATTGATGTAATTTAGCAATTCTACATCATTTACTATTTATGATTTGGATATAATGTTTTTAACTTCCTTTTTTGCAGGATGGATCAACTAATGATATACCGTATGAGATATTTGAGGTGAAGGGATTCCCAACCCTTTACTTGCATACTGCAGCTGGTGAAAACATTCAATATGAAGGCGACCGTAGTAAAGCAGACCTGATTGAATTTGTGAACAAAAACAGGAGCAATCCACCCAAGACAGGGGCAGTCAAAGATGAACTTTGAGCAGTAATTAACACCCTCATTTACAAAGCTCAGGCTCCCATACAACACAGCAATGAGTCTGATCCTTTGACTATGTAGAGCACTTTTTGACTTTTCAGTATGGGCTTTCTGCACAAAGGCTAAATCAATGATAGCACATTCACCTCATCTTTTCGTTTCTTTTCTTCTTTCCATGCTATATATGTATAAAGAATAAAAGATTGGAGGCTAATAAAGTTATGTGTTTCTTAACCATGAACATGGTTGTGTAAACGGTGTTGATCCTGAAGAGCACCAGATGAAATACCTTTGGTTGTATTCTGAAGGTCTCTTCAATACCATCTCATGATTCATTGGATATCTTTCTGAAGAATGTGTGCATGCCTAAGAATTACACAGGATTAATGTTTGAAGGAACGAGTGGTCTGCAAATCAGAGCTTTCATTTACATTAGTTTCTAGGATGATTGTGAGACCCCAGGGTAGGGGTGCCAGGGGTTTTTGTTAATATTCCTCTGGCCAGGGGTCAAGGATCCAGGGTTGGAATGGATGCTTAAATTAGCCTTGAACATCTGGTGGACATGAAGTGCAAACCACAGTTGCTCTGGAATTCAACAACTGGATGATTGAATTAGCCTTGAACAACATCTGGTGGACATGAAGCACAAGCCACAGGTGCTCACAAGACCCATTATGCAAATTGGGAACAAATTATGTGAGTGTGTGGCAAGTAAAGTCTTCCTTTACCTTTTTTTATGTATTCAATCTGAAGATAAGAGCTAACTGCCCATCTCTTGGTACAAAATCATGGTCACTTGCTTCACAAAAAATCCCAAAGCCATTCCCTTAAAACTCTCCAAAGAGACATGCACAAATGTAAATGAACTAAACCAACTTGGTCACCTAATCTGAGTCCTTAACCCTAAAGGAAAATTCCTTAATTCTTTCTTGAAATTCATTTTTCCATATAGGTGAATTTGAAACTTCATCTAGTGCGACATAAGAGAATCATGGCCAATCGCCTACACTTCTACTTATAAATCTAACAAAGACTTAATATAAGTTCAAAATTATAATGGTCAGGTCTTCATTCTATAAACAACTGGACTTCCTAGACAATATCCTAGCCAAGGCAGTCCTACTTAATGTCCCCATTTATCTCCCAAAAGCTGCTTACATCATTTTATCATGTAACTTCCTCATACCATAACTACTAAACAGAATTCAGCAAATAGAAAGAACATTTTACAACATCCAATCCAACATCTTAACTGCACTTCTTACAACTTCTGAGTTTTAAATCAGAAACTTGAAGTAATATCCTGTATTCTGCATAATGCTACCAAAATGATATGCATCTAACATAAGGAACCTCACTAATGGCAATGTTTTTGTGGTGTTATTGTTTTGCCAATACATTTGCAATGCTAGTTTCCAACATGCACTTTGACACGTCACTTCATTATTTAAAGTAGCTCCTCAATGACATGAATTATAAACTTATCTACTAGATAGTTAACCAGGTTGTAATCTCATGAAGTGGTCCATTTTGGGTGTTCTTGTTTTGGCAAATACTCATGCATGAATGGTGAGCATTGAGTCATAAACATTTTAGCAAATATTCATAATTAAATTCAATAATATAAGATTGTACAAGGACAAATGATGGATGAATGTAGATGGATGACTAATGGATGAAACATTAATGAAAAGTCTCTTAGGTTCATTACTTCCATTTTGGTCCTCCTGGGAAAAGCACTTAAATTGTTGTTGTAAAATGTGATATTCCTAATGCACAAAATGTAAAATTGTTTGAAAAAGAGACAAGTAAACAAAAGAGATGTTTCAATCCAAAACATTCAACAAAGTTAGAATAAGAATATGGAAATGTGAAAGCAAAGAACAATTTCATATTTGAAATATATATATATCATCGAACATAATCTAATAGACGAATGAGCACCATGTTCTTATTTATTGATTTTCTGCCATATGGAATTCTTTGCATGATTCAAAACCCTCTAAGTCTAGAAAATCCTTAGCAACACACAAATTATGCATGTAATAACATTTTTTTTGGTTTTTAGAGGACATGGTATTGATACGGGTAATTTGAAAATTTGGGCCAATCAATTATAGTTCAACCTCTTTCTTTATCCATGGAAGGAGGTGTGGGGGCTCTTTGTTTTATTGTTGATGATGGATCACAACCCTAGGCAACATCATGTACAACAAAAAAAACATTTCAACAAACATACAAAGGGATGAATGGAAGAATATTACAAATGCAAAATTGAATTATAGTACATAAAAGCTTCCACTTACTACAACATTGATGGCAGTTGGAACTTATGAATTTTTGCAAGAGATGGATTATCATTGTCATCATCTCCATCAATAAAGTCATGCAATTATGTAGACATAGGTTGTTTGGACTATCATAGTGTGGATAGACATTTTCACCAAAGTTCTACGTCACCTTCCAAACTAGAAACATGTCACCCAAACTCCAAAGCAATGGGATAGTAGAACCCAAGAATAATAATGGACAAGATTGGAAGAAGCCAACAAAATAAATCAAATTTGAGATGCTACAATGACATTTCATATGTATAAGTAGAACCTTAAACAAATACAAGAAGGTTTGATGGGGCCAATAAAAAAGAAACCAAATTTAAAAGGCTACAATGATATTTTGCATGTAAGTGGCTAAGAAAGATTAAGAATCATTCATTGGGCCACATTAAGGCAAAGGACACATTAAAGTAAGGTTGGTGACGAAAAAATCTCCATGATTTGCATGAAAACAAGGTTACAATCTTGTGGCCCTCACCATGCCTAAAATGAAAATTATTTTGAAAGCATATCATCCTTGAGATTATTATAGACCACATCAATGTCAATTCATTCTACAAGCAAATCAATTTGCTTGTTATATTAAAGAGCTTGAAGTTTGAGGCTTACTTAGCATAAGCAAAGATGTTGAACATCAAGCTTTTCAAAAGTAATGTAATAGGTTCAATTTAAGCACGTATATCATTTGAAAAAATTAACTAAAGCGAGACATCCATTGAACATCCAATATGATCATGGAGATTGTAATTAGATTTTCACATTTCCAATTGTTGTTCACAATGGAATGGAATTAATGCGATAGTAATTCTTTTTCAATTCAAATCCAAAACTTCTTTTGGCACAAGATCTCACTTACCCCTGAAAAATAACTCCTCTACGAACATTCAAATACTAATCTCCTCATTTAGATGGACATGAACATAATTTAAAACTATGGAGGGGGTGTGTAATGGAAGATTAGAACTTCCATGTGATGAAGAAAGGGGGGTAGTTCTTAAATGGCTTTGAAACATGATGACAAATTTGACATATCAATAAAGAAAAAATAAAACCACAAATTTCAACATTTAGTGTAATGCATGTTTTTATTCATGCTAGCAATAAAATGAATAATTGAAAGAAGTAAGCATAAAGAATAGGTAAAAAATAGAAAACATTAACAAATAGGAACTTGAAGAGGATTTTTTTTCTAGGTTTACGGTGGATCATCCCACTTAATACTATAATAGAAAGGACTTTTCTTTAAAATAATTATTTAAAAAAAACATTTAAAAAATGGCCAAACCTTCATTTGTCAATGTTTTCCCAATGGTCTTTAATGTTCCACCTTCAAATGTAATGCGATCATCATCAACTTCATGATAAAGATTTTAAAGGTTTTATGAAACTACACAATTTTTAAAATTTTTATGAATTGGAAAGAAGGGAATATATATATATATATATATGGTTACACAAGATACTTAATTAATTTCATGAAGTTCATTTAGTGCACTTAGCATCCAAGGTTATTAAAAGAAAGGGAAACCATTCAGTTGCAAAACATCTAACATTTTATTATAAGTATCTTAACCACACAAAACAAGGATGCTCACATTCATGAAACATAAAGATCAAGAGTACACCAAGGTTCTTGTCACACCAAAACATTACAAACTTATATTAATGAAAAAGTGAGTCCAAAGTCCAAACCACCAACACCAAAAAATTTAATCAAAAAGCCAAAACCAAAAATAAACCAACTAAATTAAGTAAAGAAATAATCACCAAACTAACCTAGTTACTTTCTATTATTATAGTAATTAATGAAAATTAGTTAGTTGAATGATCCAACAAAGGCATCATTGCCTTTGAAGCAATCCCATGATGGGGAAATGACTTTCTTTTTTTGTGGATTTATTATTATTACAAAAGTTGAGCCATTGACATTTGGAAGCATCAAACTTTGAATTAATGGTAACATCAAACAATCGATTTTATGTTATTTCCAAATCAACATTCTTTAGTTAATTGATTTTGATTTGTTAAAGGAATTTGGGTCCCAACATTGGATTGATAATAGGTCATAGCTTCATAAGTTTGTGTTGTAATTTTTTTTATAGCTTTGAAGCAACATTAGTTGTTACTTATTTTAGTTTAATTGTAATTAGATTATTTCGGTTTTCAAACTTGTATAATTTGACCACATCATGTTTGGCCTCCATAATCTCACGCTAAATGTAACAAACATGTGGAATGACAAATTCAAAACATCACAACAATTATGAATTGACATGAAAAAAGTTTATGTATGTAAAAAATTGTACATTGAACAAGATTTCAACAACGGTCAATTGTATCAAATAATGTTGACCTTAAAGATTATGTGAACAAACTTTTTAAGTAACATGAACTTTTTCATTGGACTTGAAAATGGTAAATCTAAAACAAGATGCTAAAAACGTGCAAGACATTACTTAAGATAGTAAAACCTTCTAGTTAGTGAAAAAACATTTGGATTAATCAAAGGTTATGCAGTGTCAACTTGAAAATTTTATAATCAAATAGCACTATAAAACATGTTTAAGTGTTTCACTTTGAAAGGGGAGTTTTCTAAGCGCATGTGAGAAGGAGGTAAGAATAATGCTAAAGAAGGTGGGGGGTTTATCAATTTAATGACCCGATTTGTAAATATAAAATTTATTATCATTTCAAAAATTTATGGAATGTACTCTAATAGTGAAATCAATCTTTAAATCTTAATTTTATGATCATTTAGCTTCCCTTTGAAAGGGAAGTTTTCAAAGGGTATGTGAAAAAAATCAAGATAATGGTGAAGTAGGTGAAGGTTTGGAAAGGGTATTCAACAAATAGTTGTGAAGGTAAAGTTAATGTGCCTTTTCATATCCATGTAGATTGGTGGGGAAGGGAGTGACAGAGTTAGGCTTGGAAGACATATAATCCTCAGAACAAAAAATATATATGGCTAAGACTAGATAGATCAAATACTCACTAAGTTGAAGATTCTCACAATGAGGTCAGGTTGAGTCCATGCAACACATAAGGTTCCAGGTTTACAATAGTCCAAACCAACTATTGTTTTACTACATCTAATACAACATTTGACAACAGCATGAAATTCCTCTTGGGAACTACTCTCACATGGTGTACTGC